>ERZ869921.137-NODE-137-length-44469-cov-8.696244_pt1 | contig 44469 bp, 78 predicted proteins | sample MGYA00579310_ERZ869921 | MGnify/ENA primary metagenome ERZ869921 (study PRJEB32216, sample SAMN09231816) | wastewater metagenome | place: USA: Maryland | collected 2016-06-21 | study: EMG produced TPA metagenomics assembly of the PRJNA472060 data set (Reclaimed...
CGGTAGGCTTCTTGGCCGGCGTCGTCGTCTTGATTCACGCAGCCTTCTTGGATGGAGCAATACAGCTCGTGCGATTCTTGGCTGCACTCGCGCGCGCGCTCGCGAAGCCAAATCTTCAAGGCGGCCGTGGTGATTTTCTCCCTCATGTTGGGATGCCAAACGAGTTTCGTTGAATTTGGAAGCTTCGCGAACGATCGAGGCGCTCCTTCAACTCGCCCAACGTGTCGGCAATATAATACTCGTTGGGAAGCACGCCCGGTGCCATGATGATTTTCGCTTTCGCGGTCTTGTGGGCGATGTGCCCCACCGCTTCTGCTTTCACGATGAAATCCGGATTAACGAGGACCTCTTCGTCGAGGTCGCCCTCGAAGTTTGCGCAAACGGTGATCCTGATCACGACGCTACCTCAACGATGAGATTCTCAGAGTTGCGTTTAAACGCACTCGCCGCCGCCTTCTTACCGAAGAGCGATTTAACCGCGCGCTTTTCTTCCTTCTTCTTGAGCTTTGCTCGAGCCTCGTCCTTGGCGATTGCCGCGAGCTCACGCTTCTTGTCCCGCCGGCGATGGACCTCATCGGACATCATGACGTCGGCCTCGTTCATGGCAAAGCGAATCGCTCGGTCACGATCGTCGGTGTCCGTCTCGAAAGAACGTCCTTGGGTCACGTCGGGGAGAAACGCAACACCGCTGATGCCGGTGCGTTGCTCTGGCTTAATCAACGAAATTTGGCACCCGTTGTGGGTGAACTCGAGTTCGAGCTGAAGGGGCTTACCCTCGTAAAGCTTGTCGCTCTTGAGCTCTTTGATTTCCGGAAGCGTCGGGTAGCGGCGCTCGAGCTTTCTGAAGAAGCGCTCTTTGTCGAAATCGGTGTTGATGTCGACGCCTTCCGGAAGGCTGCCGTCAGGCTCCGAGAAATCTTCCAGGTACGTCTTTCGGTAGCGCTCTTTTTTGATGTGATGCTTGATGCTTCTCGTTGCCTTAATCTCCATCGCGGCCCCGCACCCGCACGACGGCGTTCCCACCTCGGTCAACCAAAGCTGCGTCATGCGCGCGCTCGCCCCGCACTTGGGATGAGAGCATTGAATTTTAATCAGTCTCGTTTTCATAGAATCCTCCTGGAGCGTTTAAACGCCTCGCTCCCACAGTTCGTCAAGGGCGTTTAAACGCCGTGATAAAATCTGAAAGCAAGCCTCTAACATTTTCGGGAAAGGAGACGAGGAGCAGAGAAGACGGCGCGCCGGCGCCGCAGGGGCGGGGGCGCCCTCCGGAACCATCGGGGTTTACATTCGCATTCGTCCACTCGTTACAATTGCCGCCCCTCATCAAAGAATCCCGCCACGCCAGGTCTATAATTCGAGCCTCTCTGACCGAAAGAAAACTAACCAAAGTGAGGTATACTTTATGAAAGCGAAACGTAAGCCTGGAGCTCACGAACATCGCAGCACCCCTGAAGCCGAAATCCCGTCGGATGACAAAAATCCGAAGGGCGCGCGCCACGAAGGCGACGAGCCCGAGGACGATGAAGACGACGAGGATGATGAAGGGGACGAAGAAGCCACCGGTCGCCAGAAAGAATCTGACGACGAGGATGATGAAGACGAGGATTTGACCCGGTTCACGCCGGAGCAAACCAAGGACTACATCAAGAGGCTTCGTCGTGAGAACGCGAATTACCGCAACAAAGCCAAGACGGCCAAAGCGGAAACCACGTCTCTCCGGCAAAAGCTGGGTACTCTCGACTCCAAGGTGAAAAAGGCTATCGGTATCGAGGAAGAAGTTCAGCCCGAAGAAAAAGCCGCTCAACTTGGTGAAGAGCTTACCCAACGCGATTTCGATCTCGCCGTTCTCGAAATTGCGTACGACCACGGCGTGCCGAAAGAGGACCGCGAATATTTCTCGTTTCTGATCCAAAAAGAAGTTCAGTCCCTGGATGACGGGGAGGAGCTCGAGGCGGACAGAATCGCGGAAATCGTCGCGAAAGTGAAGCGACAGGGAACTAGCGGGCAACGGGGCACGGGAACCAGTATCCCGGATGGAAAAGGTGGCACCCGCCCTAAGCCTAGCGACGGTGGAGACGTAACGATCGAGACGTTCGCCCAGATGACGATGTCTCAAAAGATCGAGCTCCATAACAAGAACCCCGAGCTTTACAAAAAGCTCATGCACGGCGCGCGAGACAAACGGCTCATCTAAAACCAATAAAATTCCTAGGGGGATTTCAAGATGGGTGCTACCAAGTCGACGGACTGGGGCTTTCAGCCCAAAGTCTGGAACGATCACATCGACGCGTACTACGATCGAAAGCTCGTGTACGGCGCGTTCGCGGACAAGGACACGACCTTACAGTCGCAACCCGGCGACACCGTGACCTTCCCGTATTTCAAAACCATTGGCGACGCCGAAGAGCCGGCCGAGGACGAAAGCATCTCGGTCGACAAGCTTCAAGATTCCAGCTTCTCCGCGACGGTGAAAGAAGTCGCGAAAGCGGTTGGTATCAAGCGTGCGGCCATCCGTAAGGGTGGAATGCGACGCGAGCGAGCCATTCAAGCGGCCCAACAGGGTATCGCGCGTGTTCACGCCGAGAAGGTCGACAAAGACCTTCTGACGGAAATGAACACGAACGGTAACTATGTTACCGGCTACGTGGCCACGGCCGACACGCACGTTGCGAATGTGACGAACATCGCGACGGGCAAGGTGATGGGCTTCGGCGACAAACACAAAGATGCGGTTGCGATTTTCTTGCACTCGTATCACGTGTTGTCTCTGTTGACGGACACCACGTCGGGCTTCTTGAAAGCCGACGCCAACTCGCCGTTCTTCAGCGTCCCCGGCTTCCAGGGTTCGCTGTTGGGAATGGCGGTCATCGAAGTGGATACGTTGCCGCGCGGAGCCGACTTCTCCGGCAAGCAGTCGTATTACAGCTTCATGATCAAGGCGATGCCGTACGGCATTCTGCAAGCCGAAGAGATGGACCTCGAAGACGACTACGACATTCTCGCGAGAGAGTACGTGGTCGCCTCCACGCAGTGGTACGCCGTGAAAGCGTTCCACGCGAAGGTGTCCACCGCCGACTTGCGAATCAGCCGTTCGCTCTTCGCCACGGGCGTTGCCGCTTAATCGCGAAGTCTCTCTACTTTATTAGCCAAGATTTACCGCCCATGGTGGCGAGTTAAGTAACGGCGGCGGGGGTCCGATCCCCCCGCTGCTTGCTCCTTTCGCAAAACTTTTTGGAGGCAAACGCCCATGAATAACGAATTGAATCCGCACGCCGTAGTCGTGCACATTGGCACCCTTGCGGCGACCACCACGTTGCCGGCGATGAAGACGTTGAGAAAGTCGCGCATTCTTCGCGTGACGTATTTCGACCAAGCGGGAATCGCGGCCGACAACACGAACTTTCTTCAAGTCGAATTGAAGAAGGGTTCCACGGTCATCGCGTCCGTCGACACTCGCGCGGCCAACCAAGGCGCGGTCACCGCGAACGTCGGCAAGGACATGCCGCTCGTTACCGCGCAAATCGACCAAGCCAAGGACAGCGATTTGGTTTTGACGTGCACGAAGAACGGCACCGGAGTTCCCACGCTCGCGAAAGTTCAGATCGATTTTTTCCCGTATTAAGCCTTCAGTGCGCGGGGTAAAATCCGCGTCTAAGTAGATGACTGGCCCCACTCACGGGTGGGGCCAGCGCTACCTCACGAAGGAGTCAATCATGGGAATCATGTCGGGTAGACGATCGCGCGCCCAAGCGGCGGCAAAGAAAGCAAAAGCAGCGGAAGCCGAAAAGAAGTCGGCCACCGCAACCAAACCCAAGCCGGCCGAGTCCAAACCGGAAAAGCCGGAAGAGCCGGCCAAACCTCATAGCTCGAGGCACAATGGCGCTCACGGCAAAACAAAAAAATGACATCCTTTTCTACTTGGGTTTTCCGGGCAATACCCTGGACTCCACCAAGCAGAATTACATCTCGACGGTCGCCGGTCGCATCAACGGTATCGACGATGATGCTTCCACCGAGTCGCGCGTGCGAAACCTGCTCGAGCGACTCGAGAAACACGACGAGCGCTTGGACGGGGCCGCCGATCGCACGACGGCCGTCAAAGTCGGCGACATCGAACTGAACCCCGACGAAATCTCAAATCTCAAGAAAGAGCGCACGCGCCTCGTGAAAGAGCTCGGGCGCTTGATCGATCTCGCGCCTCAGAATTCTTGCGGCGTGAGCTTCGGGGTCACGGTGTAGCGATGGGAGACGCACTCAAAGGGCTTCGCCAAAGCATCAACTCCGTTCTCTCCGTCAGGGACAAGATCGGACCCTTGAAGCTCGTTTGGGTGGTGACCCGACGGTGGTCGGGCGCTAACGTCGGCGCCGGCGTTTTCTCCGACTTCAAAACGCAGATGCTGCCCACTCCCGGCGTCGTACAGTTCTCGCAAGATATCCGCGTTCGAGAAGGCGGCGCCATCGAAGCCGGCGACATCCTTCTCACCAACGTTTCGAAGGTCAACTACCCCAACAAATCAGATATCGATTCCTCGGCGCTCGACAAGAACGTCGAGCGTTTTTACGTCGTGGGTGAAGACCTCTACAACGTCATCAACACGAAAGAAAAATATCTGACTTGGGACGTCCTTTTGAGAAAGCGCGTGGGGGGCAAATGAGAAAGCGAAAAAATCAGAGCTCGGGGAAAAAGCTTTTCGCGGCCGGCGTGGTCGTCGGCGGCATCGGTGCGGCGTACCTCGGTCGCCATCAGCTCATCAAAACGGTTCCGATCGTGAAACGCCATCTCGTGCGCGTGAAGCCCGAAGTCGCCAAAGCGGCAACGAAGGCCGGCAACGGGAAGCGTTTAAACGAGCTGCAAAAATACATCAAGGCAAATGGCGGAGTTCACTTTCGGCGTATCCGAGGCAAGATCGTGCCGATAAGATACCCGAAGCCATGAAACTGAAACGCCCAAATTTAGGTGAGCTTCTTTTCTTTATCTTCGGGGTTGCGATCCTTGCGTTCTTCGTCGTCACACAAGTCGAGTACGCGCAATTCAACCCGAGCCCTTGCACCCGCTTTTGCGCGCGCGAGGTAGGTGCTTCGCGCGTGCTTCGCGACGAGCAAGTCGGCAAGCGAATCGCGTGCGAATGTGAAAGGGACTGGTAATGGCCAACGTGAAATTCATTCGGGTCAAGGGTCGCGTGGTTCCCATCAACTCCGACGAGAAGACGGTGAAGCACGGTAAGAAGCGCTACCGAACGACCGACGACATTTCCAAAGGGGAAGCGGTAAAAGAGCTTCGCCAAGGAGCTCGCTCGAGCTCACGGGTGTCGCGGACCGCAACGAAGTTCTCCGTGACGTCGGGAGCATTGGGGCTAGGGCTCGCGGTGGGTTCGTACAAATTCGGCGGCTTGAAATCCAGAGTGGGACAGGGGCTTGCGGTGGGCTCGGCGATTGCTACCGGCGTTGCCACGTCATCGGGCACGGTCGCCAAGAAACAGAGCTCGGCCGCGAAGCAGTACCGCGACGACGCGAAATCCATCCAATCGGGAAAGACCCTCGAAGGTCGCGGCAAGTACCGAGGAAGAGCTGCCCGCGAAGCGCGCGATCACGCGCTCTTTTTCCAGAGCAAGATAAAGCAAAAGAAATCGCTCAGCGCCCAAGTCATCGATGCGCTTCGCTCGGTGGTTTCGCAACCCGCGCCGGGCGCCATCTCTCCGCTTCCGGAACCGGCGAATCCATCGCCCGGAACCACTAGCGTTTAAACGCCATGATGAAGTGTCTCCCGGAGCTCCGGCCCTTCTGGGTCTATGACCACGATTTTGAAAAGCGTTTGGCGCTCTCGTTTCTTTGCCCCTTTTGCGACGCCCACGGGAAGAAGCACCGAATCTACTTGGCGCTCGAGGAAGGCTGGGAGAAAAATGCGGTACTCTATTCTCCTCGAGGTAAAAGTTGGGCGAGCATGACGATTTACATCAAGACCCCGGAAAGGCTGACACCCAAGAACGCGTGGGTCTTCGACAGCATCGAGAACGGGGTAGTCAGAGTCGACCGCTGTTCCGCTTATTCCTTCACCCCGAAGTGATTCGCGATTTTTTCCCGGACGGCCAAGTCCCCGACTACATCCAAGCAACGGAGCCTCTCACCGATGAAGATGCCGCTTCGTGATTTTTGCGAAAATATCTTAGGTGTGAAGCTTTCCCCGGCCCAAGTAGAATTAGCGGAAACGATCGAAAGGGTGTGGGGGAAACGTGCTTCGAAATCTGAAAGACCTGGCGCGCGAGATGTGTCGGCGCGAGGGAAAAAAGAAACAAGTCAACATCGCCCAGATGCAAGAAATTCTTGCATGCCTTCTCGATCTCGCGATTGAGCGTCCGCGCGAGGTGATAAACATTCTCGCTCGAGCTCTCGTGAACCGACGAAAGAGGAAGCAATGAACGACAGACCGAAACCGCGACGAGCTCCCAAGGGCTCCGGCATTACCCGTTTTCTCGTCGGAGGAAGCGTCTCGAAAGAGAATAACGAATTCATCCGAGAAGTAGGTCGGGTCAACAGCAAGTCTCTCTCGGAACTTCTCGACGCTCTTCTCGATCAGGAAAGGGAAGCATGGCAGGGAAAATCGTCAAACGTGTCCGCCTTAAGGACCTGGCTCGAGAAATCGGCATCAACATCGACCTGCGCCAACGAGCCTACATCGACGCCGTCGTAAAGGCGTGTGTCGAGACGATTCCGGAGCTCGTGAAGAACTCCCCCGTCGATCAGGGCTTTTACGCCCAGTCGTGGGACGTGAGCCGCGATCCGCAAAGTGTCGTGCTGGGGAACTTCGCGCCGCACGCGCCCATCATCGAGTTTGGCGCGCGCCCCTTCGTCTGCCCTTTGAAGCCGTTGCTCGCGTGGGCGAAACGCGTCCTGCAGGACCCTTCCCAGCCCCCTAACTATTCTCCGGCGGTCTGGCGCTTGGCGCGATATACTCAAAAGAAAATCGCCTCGGTCGGCATCGCCCCCAAGCACGTTCTCGAGAACGAAATTCCCAGGCTTCTCGATCGCGTAAAATCGGAGCTTTCGAAAATTGCTTGAACTCGTCACAAGTGAGCTCGTCGAACGTCTCGGCGCCTTTCTGCAACCCGCGTTGCAGTTGGCCGAGGTGCGCACCGAGTGGCCGAACCCCGGCGAGGAGCTCAGCTACCCGTGCATGTCGATTCTCACCAAGCGGGGAGACTGGGAGAAGCAACCCGGCCGAGTCTGGAAGAGCGGGCCGGTGGGCGAAAACAACAAGGCTTCGTTTAAATACGTCGTGGGCTACTTCGAGCTCGATTTGCAGCTCGATATCTGGACCGCAACGAAAGCGGCTCGCCACGAGGCGTTTAGCCGGATGATTGAAGCTTTTACGCCAAACCCGGTGGCTCCCGGACTCAATCTCACGCTCGAGAATTACCATGGCGTCATCGCCCGGTATGACGTGCTCGGCCATAAGTTTCCCGACAACGAGCAAGCAGCCTCTCAATCCGAGTGGCGGCTCCTCTTCGACGTTTCCACGCACTGCAAAGCAATTGTGACGAAAGAGGAGTTTGCTATACTAAATAGCGAAACTCAGCTTTCGAATCCTAACGAAATTCCATAACAGGGGTAACGCTACATGAGCATTTTTCGGACGACCGATCCGACTCAATTTGACGATGTCGACGGCATCATTGTGAACGAGTCGGCGCCGGCGCCGAATATCAAAGGCGTTGCCGCGAACATCGCGGGCCTGGTCGGCGTTTTTCAGCGCGGCCCCGCCACTCTCCAAGAACCCGCCTCCATCGGCGAATTCTACGAGATGTATGGTAAGTCGGCTTACCTGGGCAACAAGCAGCTTGCCAGCAAGAAATTCGGAAGACTGCGAATCGTTCGAGTCATCGCTTCCGACGCGGCCAAGGCCACGAAAGCTTTCGCCTCGAGCTCCACGGACCGCATCACCTTCACGGCGAAGTGGAAGGGCGTCTACGGCAACAATATTACGGTGAAGATCGAAAACGGAACGACGTCGGGCAAGAAGTACACGGTTCACGACGGCAACACCGATGCGGTTTTCCCGGACGAGATTTACGATAACGTCGCCGTCGCTTCCGTGGTTCCCGCGACGTTTGTGAGTTCGAAACTCGTCGACGTTACGGTGAATTCTTCGGCGGCTGAACCCAGCAACGCGTCGGCCACGGCGCTCGCTTCGGGCTCCGACGGTACCGTTGCCGACACCGACTATCAGGCCGCGATCGCGGTCTTCGAAGTCGAGCGCTCGTGCAACGTTCTTTTCCTCGACTCGTACAACTCCACTCGCAACGGCTACTTGAAAACTCACGCGGCCGCTACGCAAGACAAGATGGTTCTTTGCGCCGGCGCGGAGACGACCAACGCGGCCGACACGATCACGGAAGCGGCATCCTTGCGGGATGTCGACGGCCGCTTGATCTATTGCTACCCGTGGTTGGAAACGGTCATCGATGGCGTTTTGACCTACACGAGTCCCGCCGCGTGGCTTGCCTCCATCTTTTCGCAAACCGCGCCCAACATCGACCCCGCGTACAAGCAGAACGCGCGGTACACGGCCGGCGTGACCAATTTGAAGTTCCAGCTCACGCGCTCCAACTACGTCAGCCTCATGGCGGCCGGCGTTTGCGCGTTCGAGTACGATTCCGATTTCGGCTACGTGCCCAAGTCGGGAGTGACGACGCAAATCCTCGACTCCAGCAAAGTCACGATCTCGCGTCGTCGCATGGCGGACTATCTCACCGATTCGGCGGCGTCGTTTTTGAAGAATTACCAAAACGCGCCCAACACCAAGGACAATCGCACGGCCGTCAAAGCCGCGATCTTGGCCTTCGTGCAAGCGAACGAGAACGACGGCGTTCTCCCGAAAGACTCCGAAGTCAAAACGGGAACGGCGAAGCTCGTCGACACCGAGAGCCTCAACACGGACCTCTCGATCGGCCAGGGCTATTTCAAGATTCTTTGGAAGCAGAGAATCTTCAGCTCCATGCGGTTCATCGTTCTTCAAGCGGAAATCGGCGAGACGGTGGTCGTCACGGCCGACGCCGCGTAAAAGAGTATTTCGAGTTTTATCGAAATAAGGATCCAATTTCTGAGGAGACAAGATGGGGAGCCCTTCGGCACGCGGTCATCAGGCCCAGTTTAAGCTTTTCAAAAACGGCGGCGACTTGAAGGTCGTTAACGTGAAGTCGGTCGACATCCAGCAGGAAGTCACCTTCATCAAGTCGCACTACGTGGGCAACAAGTACCCGAACGGTGACCAGAGCATCGACGGTTACTCGGGCACGGTGGAGCTCGAAGTCGGTTCCGCCGACATCGATGAGTTCATCGACGGCTTGGTCAACGACAACTTGAACGGCGTCGGCGTCGCGGATTACTCCTTCACCACGACGACGAATTTCTCCGATGGCTCGGTCAAGTCCTACGTGTACTTCGACACGCAATGGAAGCTCGGCCAGCGCATCCCCGGCGCCAACGAGAAAATGACCCAGCGTCTTGAGTTCCAAGCGATGGGACGTCAAGCCCTGTAATTTTTCATGCTAGAATGCCCTCCAATTAAGGGGGGCATTTTTAGCATGGCCAAAACTTCCAAAGACGCGCAATCCGCGCCACTACTCATCAAACTCACGCTCGAGAGCGGGAAAACCGTCACCGTTCGCCAGAAGAAAATCAAAGACGAGCTCAATCTCGTAAAGGAGCTCGGGAAAAACGGCGAATCGGGCGCCGCGTTCTCGATGACTCTCGCCATCGAGCTGATAAAACTCCTCATCCAAAAAATCGACGGAAAGCCGGTCAATCGCGCGCAGCTCGAAGACTTGGATTCGGTTTTCACCGAACGAGAGTTTAAACAGCTCGTGATGCACTACCAACAAGAAGGGGGAGAGGTACTCGGCCCCCCGAAGGTAGCTTTCGAGAACGACGAGAGCTCTGGATAAAGAGCGTCGTCTGGCTCCAGCGTTACACGACGGCAACCGAAGAGCAGCTCCTCGAGTACGAGGAGTGGGAATTCAAAGTCTATTGCGATCAGCTTCGTGAGATAATCAAAGCTGAACGTGAATCGGGAGCTCGTGAACTATGATTGCCAACGTCTTTAGCGTTGCGACGGAATTCAATTGGGAGATCGGTAACGCTCTCCTGGCGTCGCGCCAGATGACCGATGGCATCAACCAGATTTCTCAGGCCGCCGACAAGACTTTATCGACGGTAAAGAATTTGGGTTATGGGCTCGCCGCGAACTTGGGGCTGGGGCAGTTGGGTGCCATCGGCATCTTCAAGTCGGCGGTCGAGTCCAATAACGATTTCCGAAAGCTTCAGCTCTCTCTTGCGAACTTGATCAGCGCCAATAAGGATAATCTGATTGGCCCCATCGACACGTTCAACGACCGTTTAAACGTGTCCGCCATGGTCTTGGGTCGCATCGGAAAGATGGCGCGCGAATTCTCGCTCGACGAAAAAGCCTTCGTGAAGTTCACCGAGACGACGCTCGGAATGCTTCTGCCGAAAAAGCTCGCCGGCCAGAACTTCGATACGGCGATTAATCTCTCCAGACAAGTTCTCAAGGCCGCGCCCATCGTCTATCCGGGCATGAACCCGATGATGCTCCAAAACGATATTCAGGAGATCATCGAAGGCCGCGCGGGCTCGCACAACGTTTTGTTTCGCCGGCTAGGCGCCGACACGAACGTCTTCCAGGAAGCTTTCAAGGGAAAGGGCGGCAAGGGCGGCGTGGCTTCGCTCTTCAACGCGACCGACGTCTCCAAGCGCGTGGAGCTCCTCTCGAAAGCTTTGAACACGTTCGCGAAGGACACTGACGTCGTAGCCGGCAACGTCAACACTTTGACGGGACAGATGACCCGTTTAAACACTCTCATCACGGGGCCGGTTTCTTCCATTCTCCGGCCGTTGGGCGAAGTGTTGACCCAACCTTTGCTCGAGGTCATGAAGGGCTTTGGCGACGTGCTCGATAACCAGGGGCGCACGCTCGTTGCTTCTTTCGCGCGCATCCTAAAGCCCATCATCGGAAACCCGGAGCGGCTTCTCGTCGACGTCTTGCAGGTTCGGCGCTTGAGCGCGGATTCTCAGCGCACGATGAAGTTCGGTAAGGTGATCGCCGAAGTCGTCGGCGCCATGAGCCTTCTTCACTTCGCAACGAAAATCCCCGTGGTGGGTCCGTTCTTCGCGTCTCTGCGAGAGGTCATCTTCTCGGCGCGCGCCCTTGCTTTCTCGGCGGTCGGCACCGGCATCTCGAAGTCGCTGGGCTTTATCTTCTCCGGACGCGGACTCCTGCGCATCTACATCGGATTTTTCGAGGGCATTGCCGGCATCGCCAGCGTCGCCGGAAAGGTGCTCCCGGTTCTTGCGCGCGTACTCGGACCGACAGCGCTTCTCTTTGCGCTCTTCCAAACGATTTCCAGAGCAATCGCCATCGCCCATATTTCGGACGCGAAAGAGGCGTTGAAGATTGCGCCGCAGTTGTCCCAGTCGCTTGAAATGCTCGGTCGCAATTTCGCTTACGTGCTCTCTCCCGTGACGGAGCTCTTAGACGCCGTCGCGCACTTACTCTCGCCGCTTTTCAAAGCTAGCCTCTGGATGAAGATTTTGATGTTCAACATCAACGGTCTGAACGCCGTTCTTCAGTTGCTAGGCACCGTCGTGAGCTGGATCAAGGGGCTCGTCTTGGGCCTCGGGCAAGTCGTGCAATACCTGCTCACGGGCGGCTGGCAGGGCGCAACGCCCTTTCAGATGTGGGACGACATGAAGGCGCAATTCATGGACGGGTGGACCCGGATGATGCGCCAAAACGTCGACGCGCTAAAAGGACCCGACGGCGCCGTCGTCTCCCAGACGACCAACATCGGGAAGGTCGAGATAACGAACCAGTTCAAGGAGCAGATGGAGCCGGATCGCATCGCCTTCGCATTGGTTCATCAGCTCAAAAAGACCGCGCAGAATCCGACGCAAGCTCGCGCGGGAGCTCTCGGCAACATCGACAACTTCAACGCCAGAGGGGGAAGGTAAGTGGGAGTTCTTCTCAGCGCCGAAAAAAGTTTGAACGATTTGCGCTCGACGATTCAGTCGCCGCTAAAACAAAAGCCGCGTCCCTCGAGTACGCGCCCCGACGATTACCCGGAAGGCTTCATCTTCGCGGAAGTGGAAACGTCGGGCGTTACCTCGAAGACGAATCTCGTCCAGCTTGCCGGCACCGACATGATCCACAAGCCGTTTGAGAACGGCTCGAAGCTTCGCGTGGAGAAAGAATTTTATCCCGGCAACCTCGAGCCCAACGTTCAGGTGATGGGATTCGAGGACAAAGACTTTACGGTGAAGGGGCGCTTTCACTCGAAGAAGTACAAGGATCAATCGTTTTACGCCATCCCGAAACTTCGCGCGGAGCAAATTAGAGCTCTACAAAAGCGCGCGAAGCTCTTGAAGGTTTCTCTCGGCGAGTGGATTCGTTATTGCTTTCTTGCGGAGTGCCGATTCAAGGAGAACACCAAGGGCGACATCGAGTACGAGCTCGATTTCATGAATTGCGGGGAGTCCATCCCGAAGAGCTACTACCAACTCGCCGACACGAAGGAGAAACCCTTCGCGCTCAATACGACGCTCATCGCTGCGGCCACCGCTTTCCAAACGAAGTACACGAATCTTCCGGGGACAATCGATCAAACGATTGCCTCGCGTTTAAACGTTTTCATCGGAGAGGTCGCAACCACGATCGCCACCGCGACGAAGTTCGTCGACGCCATCGTGACGACGGCCGAGCAAATTTTCGATTCGCTCAACAAAGCGATTGGCCTTATCAAGGTAGCGCGTGCTTCGATCTCCGTTTTCTCGAGACGACTTGGTGCGCTGTCGTACAACATCGGGAATTTGACCGGCACGCAAAAGCGCTACCAGACCATCTCTACGGTTCAAAACGCGATTCACGACGTGCAAGGCTTGGCGTCGTACCTCTCGCAGATTCAAGCGCAGTTGGAAGCGATTCGTCGCACGATTCCGCGAGCTCGCCACTTGGTCCACGAAGGCGATATCCTCGAGAAGATTTCGATGAAGTATTACCGCACGGCCGACAACGCCGACTTGATTCGCACCCACAACAAGCTCACTTCCACGGTGCTCGTACGCGGGACGGTTCTGGAGATTCCCAACGTTTAAACGCTATGGCGATTTACTACCCACAAGCCGCGATGGTGCTTCGAGTTCGCTGGGAGGATTTCGCCTCGAAGTCAAAGCTCCTTACCGACGAGTACGAGATAAAAGTTATCCCGAAGAAGGTGCGCGTCTTCATCAACTCCTATCGCGAGGCGGACAAGTTCTCGTGTGAGCTCGACTTCAAGAGCTTCCCCTTTGACCCGCGCTCGATTCGCGCGCTCGGCGTGAAAATCTACATGGAGAACATGTCGGAAAAGCTCTCCCAAGGAGTAGGCTTCGAGGCGCTGCAAATCGCTCCCGACGACGACAAGAATTTACGCTTCACCGGATTTGCCGACGAAGAAACGCTCGTGATGAACGATACGACGCAGATGGTGTCTTTCGAGGGACGCGACTTCACTTCGCTCTTCATCGACCGGCCCTACGTCGATAAAAACGGGCAACGTCCGCCGATTGATTTGAGCCAACCCATTGATGTCGTCTTCCGCAAGATTCTGGCCGGCCTCGAGGAAGCAAAGCGCATGACGGTGGTAAACGAGACGGGAGAAAAAACGCTCCCCACTCTGTCGTCGATCGCGCCCGACTTCCAAGACGTTCTCGCCGGCAAAAAGGGCACGCACAAGGCCGACAAGTATTGGGACGTGATGCAAGACATCGCCGATCGCGCGGGCCTCATCGTCTACGTTTACCTCGACAAGCTCGTCATCTCGAAGCCGCGAGTGCTTTACTCGGGCTCCAAGAAAAAGCAATTCGTTTACGGGTTGAATCTGCGCTCGCTCGAGTTCAAGCGAAAGCTCGGCCGCATGAAGGGCTTCAACGTCGAGGTGCGCTCGATGGATTTTCTCAACAAAAGCGTGGGCCGCGTGAAAGTGCCCGAGGAAGCCTCGGATGCGTGGATCGCCAAGATGGGTATTCCCAAAGCGCCCGTGAAAATCCCTCGAGTCAATTCCACCGGCGTGACCGAGGAGACGGCCGCCCCCTATTACGTTTTCACCATCCCCGATATCGATAGTTCGACCGAGGCCGGCCGAAAGCACATGGTGTCGATTGCCGAAGGCGTTTACGAATCCGTCTCGCGCCAGGAAATCGAGGGGGAGCTCGAGACGCGAGACATGCTCATTAGCGAAGACGGAAAACCCTTCGACGTCACGAAAATCAAGAACGGCACGCCCGTTGAGATTTACATCTCCAAGGACGATCTGCACGAAGTCACCAACATGAGTGATCAGGGGAAACGTGCCGCGTACCTGAAGGCGCACGGTTACGCGCCCAAGGTTGCCGACGCATTGGCGTCGACCCTCGGTAAGTTCATGAACGTCTTTTACACGCGCGCGGCGGAGCTCGGGATCGACGAGAAGGGCTTCACGTGTAAGCTCCAATTCATCAACTTCCTAGAAGCCCCGAGGAAGAAATGAACCTCGAAGCCCTTCGCGAAATTTTAGCCGACAACCGAACGCACATCGCGATTGCGGAAATCGTGAAGGTGTCGCTCAACGCCGATCGCACTCTCGTGCGCGTCCAGGTGAAGGTTTGGCCAGAGATGAACGAAGTCGTCGCCATCATGAGCTGGGATTTCGTGGGCGATGACGCCGGCGATTACACGATGCCGCTCCCCAAGGAGCTCGTGCTCGTCGCTTTTGCCGATGGCAGCCCCGACACGTCTTTCGTTTTACGCAGGCTCACCTCGAAAGAGGAGAAGATGCCGATTCAAGTCCAAGGCGGGCACACCATCAAAAAGGCAAGGGGTGGGAAGAAGCTTTATTTGGCCTCAGACACGAAGGTCTGCCTTTCCAAGGGTGGAGAGTCGGACCCCACGGAGCCGTTCGTTCTAGGGACCGTATTTAAGCAATGGGCGGCAAGTGTATTAGACCTCGTGATGTCGCACACGCACCCCTACGTGGATACGCCCGTCGGCGCCGCGATAACGAGCCCATCGGCGGAACTTGCAACCGGAATCCCGTTACTGAAGGCTTCGCCTATCGAAGACGGGGCTATCCTCTCTGATACAATCTTTGGAGAGAAATAAATGGCGAGCCTCAACGAAATTCTGCTCCGCGACCTGCGTCATGAGAAAGATTTCGTGCTCAAATCGGGGCAGGGCGACATCGACACGATCGAGGGCCTCGAGAACATGAAGGCCGCGCTCTTTCGACGTCTCGTGACCCAGCCGGGGGCCATCTTGCATCGGCCCGATTACGGTGTCGGGGTAAAATCTTGGCAGAACGCCATCGCCACCATTTCCCAGCAAAGAGCTCTCGCCGTTCGCATCCAAGAGCAATTTCTGAGAGACTCCAGGGTCGAGAAAGTAAACTCGATTTCAATCGACGCCGAAGACGCCACTCCTCACAAAATAAAGCTCATCGTGAGCGTGAGAGTGGTCGGATACGGCGACGAGGAATTTACCTTCACGCCTTTTGGGGAAACCGTTTAAACGCGAGGAAACATGCCAGCCGTCGTTCTTACTCAAGCGGAGCTTTACGAGATTTACAAGACTGCGGCCTTGAACCAGGAGCCTACGCTCTCGGACTGGGAAGAAGGCTCAAACAACGACATCCTCGCCGGCGCCGCCTCCCTGATGGGCCTCGAAGTCGAAAAGCTCATCGTCGACGAGTTCAAGAAAACTTTTCTCTCCACCGCCGAAGGCGACGACCTCGAGTATCTCGCGGTCGATCACTACGGACCGGGATTCGAGCGGCCGGAGGCCAAAGCCGCCCTCGCGATCGTAACCTTCTCGCGACCGACCAACGGCGCGGGAGATGTCTCCATTCCCGCCGGCACCATCGTCAAGACCGTGACAGATGCGAATGGGAACGTCGTTCGATTTCAAACGCTCATCGCGGGAACCCTCGTGGGCTTGACTCTTAATGCGACGGTCGAAGCCATCGACGCCGGCGTGAAGGGTAACGTCGAAGCCAACAAAATCACGCAGCTCGAATCGACTCTCACCGATCCTTCGGTGACGGTGACCAATTCGCTTGCTTCCTCGGGGGGCGCGGAAGAAGAAGACGATGCGCAATACCTCCAGACGATTTATCGGCTCATCCAATCGCTAGGCAAAGCGACCAAGTCCGCGTTGGTTGCCGCCGCTCTCGAGGTCGCGGGAGTCGTCGACGTCGCGCTCTCTTACCGCGAGGACGTCGTCATCGGCTGGGATATCGCGACCTCCACTCCGGTCGGGCAACACTTTCGAATCCCGCGAACGTTCATGTACATCGCGGACGCCAACGGCACCGCTTCCGATGCGCTCCTCTCGCTCGTGCGCGCGAAACTCAACGAGAACCAAGCCGCCGGCGTTTTCATTGAGCTCGTCGGCGCCACTCCCTACACGATGAACTGGAAAGCCTCGATGACGTTAAACCCGTCGGGACCGAACTTCACCGAGCTTAGTGATTCGGCGGACGAAATCGAAGCGACGATGAAGTTCTATCTCGATACGCTCCCCACGGGCCAGGGCTTCGACAGAGCCACCGCGCGAGCCTTCGTCATGGCGATCTGGGGACCGACGGGAACCAATGACCTCACCGATTTCCAAACGCAAGCCCCCGCCGGCAACATCAACGCGACCACGGGAGTGAAAATTCTCCCCGGTACGATGGAGATTAGCTAATGCTCTCGCAAGCGCAGTGGTACGCGAGAATTCATGCGATCCTCCCCGATTGGTGGTGGGAAGAGGAGAAGCTTCAAGTCGGTCACGCCATGGGTTTGGCGAAGATGCTCGAGCAAACCCAGTCGGTCGCCGATCAGCACGTCGCCATTACGTTTATCGAAAATGCCGACGGAGAGTTTCTCGACGAGATGGGAGCCGAAAGGCAGCGCCCCCGCCTTCTGAACGAAGACGAAGGCCCGTACCGCGAACGTATACGAAATTTGTATAACCAGGCGAACGCGCCCGCCCTTCAGAAAATCGTCGAAGCGCTCATCTTCACGGGCGACGCCGTCGTGAGAAATAATCCCTACGACGCTCCTTTTTTCTCTCGCGAATGCTTTTTCAATCGCAAGTGGGTTTACTCCGAGCTGTCTTACAACACTTTCGAAGTCGTCATCTCCAAGCAACTCAAAGCCCCCTACAGTTTCATGGGCGTCGAGTATTTCATGTCGAGAGAGGATTGCATGGGAGCCGGCGAGTCGGATCAAAAGTTACTCGATTCAATCGTTGCGGCCGTGGAGGCCAATAAAGCTTTGGGAACGGTTTTCCGTTTTCTAGAAACTTGAGGGGGAAAGAGTGCGACAGAAATTTAACGATGGCCAAGAAGTCATCTACAGCGATTTCGATAAAGCCCAACAGGCGTTAGAGCTCCAGCTCTATGATCGGATTTTTCACGAGCTCCTTGGCCGAAGAAGTAACGCGTTCTTTGCGGACTCCTTCAAAGTGCTCTACGTCGGACCGACGAGCATCAACGTGAACGCGGGGCTTGGCGTTCATTACGATTCGTCGCAAACCTCCCCGGAGCCGCAACGTCGACCTCTGTATAAATCGTCGACAACGTCGCTAAATTTGAGCTCCGCGGACCCGTCGAATCCTCGCATCGATATCGTTACGATCGCGCACGGCCGACAAAACCTCGTCACCGAAACGCGAAAGTACAAAGCGTCGGTGGCGGCTGCGGTGACGAGCCAAGATTTTACGGTGCGAACGGATTGGTTAGCCGATCTCGCGGTGACGACGGGAACGCCGGCCGGCTCTCCTTCCGCTCCGTCAACGCCGGCGGGACGAATCAAGATTGCCGAGATTCTGGTCGCTGCGAGCTCCGGAGTCGCATCCCAATCGAGCATCACCGACAAGCGCATTATCTTGCCGGGGCTCATCGGCAACAACCAAGCGCTCGACGTCGAAGTTCTGTCGTCGAATCCTTCGGAGGCGCCGCCGGAAAACTACACGCGGCTTTTTTACAAAGATGGCGCGCTGTGGACGAAGTCGGCGGCGGCGGTCGTAGCCCAAGTCGGTGCGAACGTTGTCTTGCGTCGCGCGCGCATCACCAACCTAAACTCTCCTTACGTCATCCCGACGAATATCGATCTCGTCGAGATCGATGCCTCGAGTGGCGCGGTGGTGGTTCGCTACACGGCGGCCGAGGAAGGGCGCACCTTCACGTTGAAAGCAATCGACGTGACGAACTCCATTACGGTGGAGCCCAATACGGCCGTGACGACGAACATCGAAAAGCCCGATGGCACGATCGGCACATCGTCCTTCACGTCTCTCGACGAAAAAGGAATGTCGGAAAGTTACTACGGCAATTTGACCCAAAACACTTGGTATAGGAGATAACCCGTGAGATTCATCACGCAGCTTCTTTTATTTTGTTTTCTGACCTCGACGCTGACCCATGGCGCGTCGCTAACGTATCCGATTTCGGAGAGCAAGGGCGGCACGGGCCGAACGACTTACTCGTTCAGCCCCGCGACGGCCGACAACTATTCTCTCGCCGTCTCCGTCGCCTCGAATGCGATGACCGTCGCTTTGAAGCACGGTTCGACGGGAAATGGCGATTGCTCGACGACGCAAAAATGTCGTTTCTCCATTCCGACGACGTCGTCGGGAGCAATGCAGTTTCTTACCGTCACGGGCGCGAGGAGTATTGTCGTTCCCTCGACCGCGACGCTGGGGACGGTCAACAACCAGACGCATTGGTTTTACGTGTACGTCATGTACACCGGGAGCCCGCTGGGAGAGCTCGCGATTTCCAACGGCGGGCAATTCGGCGAGTACGGAAATTACAATACGACCGCGCTCGACACGGCTTCCGATAATGCGGCGACGCTCTACTCGACGACGGCGCGTACGGGAGCTGACGCGAGACTTATTGGCGCGTTCGCGATGGTTCAAACCACGGCGGGCACCTGGGCGACGGGAGTGGCGACGTGGAAGACGTGGCCACTAGCGCCTCCGGTTGCTCCTCTCGTCACGGTCTACAATTCGAGCTCGGGAACGCACACCTTCGCGACGAACCCCGCTCCTCGCTGGGTCGAATTCGAAATGGTGGGTGCCGGCGGTGGCGGCGCGGGATCGGGAACCACGACGGGAACGGCGGCCGGTAACGGCGGCAACACGACTTTCGGATCGTACACGGCCGGCGGCGGCACGGGCGGCGTGCTTAGCGGCGACGGCGGAGCGGGTGGAACCAACACCGTCTCCGGTAGCGTGCAAGGATGGCCGGGAGGTTACGGCGGCCCCGGGAGCTCTCAGCAAACGAGTCCCGTTACGCGCATCGCGGGCGGCTCGGGCGGCGCTTCTTGCTTTGGCGGAAGTGGTGCGGGTGGCGCGGTTGGCGGCACGGGCGCGGGTTTTGCGGGAACGACTAATAGCGGTGGCGGTGGCGGTGGCGGATACGCTTCCACGACCTCGGCGATGGGCGCGGGATCGGGCGGCGGAAGTGGCGGCTGCGTGAAAGGTACGCTTTCGGGCGTTACGCTTCCTCTTTCTCTGACTTACGCAATTGGGGCGGCTGGAAGTGCGGGCGGCGCGGGCTCCGGAGGCAATGCGGGTGGCGCGGGAGCTGCTGGCAAGCTCATCGTTCGCGAGTATTTCTAAAGCCTTCTCATCAGGAAAATTTCATTCTCTGCTAAAATGGGATTGGGAGCCACGCCGGCTTTCAATCCCATTTTTCGTTTAAACGCTCAAAGGAGTCGCCCCGTGGACCTTCAGGCCCTCGTCGTCGCGCAAGTGTGCGCCGTCACGATGTTGCTCGGTAAAGAGCTTATGACGTGGCTACGCTCGGACTCCTCGGAGAACACGAAGGCGCTCAACGCCAACACGTCGGCGATTATCAAGCTCACGTCGGAGAGTGCGCACCACGCCGAAGCCATTCGCGAGATTCCCGATTTACGTCGAGATGTCGATCGTCACGAGACGGAGATTCGACACCTAAAGGGCAAGTGCCCCGTCATGCGCGGCGGGGGAAGTCACAAGGAGGGGTAGTGGTCCATGAGTATAAAAAAGGCGCGGACGTTCAGCTCTCCACGCACTTTCACCTTCGCGAGTTCGATTGCCATTGCACACGCGAAGACTGCGACATCACGCTCGTCGACTCCGACTTAATCGAGGAGCTCGAGATCGTGCGCGGGCACTTGGGCGCTTTGGGAATCATGAGCGGCTACCGTTGCCAGAAACATAATCGCGCCGAAGGCGGAAAAAAGGGAAGCTATCACCTTTTAGGCAAAGCCGCCGACGTACAGCCCAAGGAAGTAAAAGCGTCTTTTTGCGCGGACGTTGCCGAGCGCGTGAGCGCGCGCTTTCGCCATGGCGGCATTGGGCGCGCGGAAACGTTCACTCACCTGGACGTGCGCGGCTACAAAGCACGGTGGGTCTACCCGTGATAAAATAGGGGCTCCTTCGAACCCTCTGAATAAATCCCTGGAGAAAAATCAATGAGACATTTCTGCAAAATGTTTTTTCAGCACCTATTTACGTTCGCTTTCGCGCTCGTGTTTCTGTTTTGCTGCGTGAGCATCTCGGCCTTCGCCGACAGCGTCACCGATCCGATGAGCGTCGAAGAATTCATTCGCCATCTCTTCTTGGCGATCGGCGGGATGAGTGGCGCAACCACGATGGGACTCGTTCTCATGGTCGTGCAACTTGCCATGTATTTCTTGCGCACGCCCCTTGCCAACGCGCTCGGCGTAACGCGCCTTTTGCTCGTTCTCACGCTAAACGTCGTCGGCGTCGTCGTCGGACTCATGGTGTCCACCGGCATGCCGCTTTTACCGGCGCTTCTCCACGGTACGACCTGGGCGGCGCTCCAAGTGCTCGTCGCGCAAATCGCAAAGCAGTTCGAGAAAGTTCCGCAAGACATGAAAGCTCAGCTCTTGCGCGAGCATCAGCAGCAAGTGTTTAAACGCTAATGAGTAATGCCGTCTCCGCTGGCCTCGAGCTCTTACTCGAGGCGGTGAAGCTCACCAAGAGCCTCGCCGACAAAGACCTTGCGACTTTCCTTTCGGAGCTCGAGGAGGCGATGAAAGAGGCAACCGAAACGGGGGATACGTCTCGTGTGGAAAAACTCGTTTCAACGACTCGTCATCGTATGCGCCTCACTGATTAACTCCGGCTGCGCCTCGGGGCCGGCGCTCAAGATTTGGGTGTCGCGCCCCGAAGACGGCGGACTGGTTCGCCGGCAAGACAAGGCCGTTCTTCCCTATCCCGAAACCAAAGGCTATTTCTGCGTGTCCCCGAAGGACCTGAATCTTCTTTTCATCTTGTTGACCGAACAAAAGAAGGAAACGAAATGAAAGTCCGCTGCACGATGGTGAAGCACAATGGGAAGAGGGTCACGCGCGAGATGTCGCTCCCGTTGGGAGATCAAATCGAAGTGCCCGTGTGGAAGGACCTCGCGCAAGCCCCGAAAGGGAAAGCCCGCGCGAGGTACATGAATCGCTATAACCTGAGTTTCCTCGTGATCGACGCCCCGACGGGCAAGGTCGCTCGCGCGGTCTACTTTCAGGTGAACTAATGCCAAAAAAGCCGGCGTCCGGTAACGAAAGCCTCCACCACCTCGCGCCTGTCCATCCCTCCGGAGTAAACGGAGTGAAGGGCCAAAAGCGTAAAGACGGGAAGAAACCACACGGGGGACGTCAGAATCAAAAGCCAGTTCAGGAGAACCCTCCCGAATCGTTTCATCCCCGTATCCTCGGCCCGTATCCTCTCTAACGCGTCTCTTTCGTTCATATTCGTTTTTTCACCTCGAGGATTTGATCGAAGGGTACGACCTTCTTCACGCTGCTCGCGTAATTGAGCTCCACTTCGAAACTCAGACCATCGCCCGCTTTAAGCAGTGCCGTTTCGGCGGCCGAGAGAGTGACTGAAAGTTTTCCTCCCGGATTGTCATCCACCGTCATGGCTTTGGTGAGCTTCGAGTCGTCCGCGTTCTTTAGGATGATGTTGGCCGAGACGATGTTGGTGAGCGCAAACGGTTTGCCATCGACCCGTTTAAACAGTTCGATTTGAATCGGCGTATCCGCGCCCTGGACGATTCTAAAAGTAGAGAGAGCCATTTACTGACCTTTCACGATGAAGCCGACGATTTCGTCGGCGTTGATGATTTGACCGATGACGTCCCCGGAGACGATTCCCCAGAGCTCGCCCGCGTCTTTGACCTGACCTTTGATTTCAGTTTCCGACATAGTTTGCTTTCCGCCTTTTCAAGTCCCTCCCAAATGCGATTAGCCGCCTCGAGAGAGATAAGTTTCTTACGATTCTCGATTTCCGAAAGATAAGAGCGTGAAAAGCCCGTGGCGCGCGCGAGATCGGCGAGCGTCAATTGACGTCGCATTCTCTCTTGGGCCAGGTTCTTCATCTCGATTTTCTCCCGTTTAAACATTCGCACCCGGTAGATGAGTTTTGGTGTTGTCATGATATTGCGCGTTCGCTATTTTAGCGAACAATACTTGAACTAACGGAAGGAAGCAAATCATGCAAAATCAAGTTCAGCAGCAACGGCCGGAGAGGCAAGCGCTGCAAGCCGCGCCGGTAAATAAGTTTAACGCGCTCCTCATGCCGCAAGAGACGTGGGCGAGACTTTTCGAGCTCGCGAAGATGGCTTTCGAGAGTCGAATGTTCCCCAAGAAGTTCGACAACCAGCAGAAGGTTTTCATCGTGCTCTTGAAAGCGCACGAGATGGAAATGCCGGCGACGTGGGGCCTTGAGCGCCTGTTCGTCATCAACGGCAATTGCACGATCGACGGGCAAGGAATGCTCTCGTTGATTCTTCAGCGCTGCCCGAAGGCGACGATCGATATCGTGACGCCCATGGAAAAACAAATTGAAGAGTGTGAGCTCGAGGTGATGCGCCCCGGTCGTCGGAAAGCGCGCTTCAAGTTCACGATGGCCGACGCGACTCGCGCGGGCCTTCTCTCCAATCCGAGTTGGACGAAGTACCCGCGCGCGATGCTTCGCTGGCGAGTGGTATCCGAAATGGGAAGGATTGTTTTTCCCGACATTATCGCAGGGCTCTACCTTCACGAAGAGATGGGCGAGGTCGTCGATCAAGACGGTAAGGTAGCCACGATCGCGGAAACGAAAATCGAGGAAGCTAAACCCGTGAACGCCGAACCCATCGCCCCGGCGGCCGAAGGGGAAGCTTCCGTAACCCAAATCGAACCGCATAAAGCGCGCCTCCTCGAGAAGCTCGCCTCTATTGCTCAACGCAAAGGATACGACGACGAAAAGATTCAGGAGGTGAGCTCGATGGTTTTTGGCTCGGGCTCCGAACCGTTTAAACAGATGCCGGAAAAGCAAGTGCTTCAGCTCTTGAATCACTTCGCCACTAAAATACCGATGCCCGTCCCACAGGGGGTGACGGCATGAGCTACGTACCTGGACCCAAGGCCCAAGTGAGTCTCGCGCAGCAGGGGCGATGCCCCGTCTGCGCTTCTTACGAAACGTTCTATCAAGTGCCTCGCGTGCCCCTCGACGCGGTCACGGACGATAAGCGTCGAATGATGCGAGAGTGCTACTGCGAGGATTGCCAAGCAATTTGGGACGAGTATTACACCGTTTGCGAGGTCAGTAGGGTTAGCGCGCTCGGCGCCGAAAAGAATGGAGTGACAGGATGAACTACTCGACGGATTACAAAAACTATCGAACTCGAAACCACGTCTTAATCCCCACCGACGTGCCGGGCGTGCATCGCTGCCGGCATTGTCCGCTCGAGGTGGGCTTTCTGATTGGGCGCGAGGATAACGGGTCGCTCATTCACCACCAAATCGAGAAAGCCGGCGATTGCTCGTTCGAGTTTCTCAAGCTCAAGCCCACGCCCGAGCGGCAAGAGTTTTATAAAAAAGCTCTGCTCGCACTGATGGATATCCGCGCCGACGTTCTGAATTTTCTGTCGACGAAGAAAAGCGAGCTCCCCGCGCGCGAGCTCGCGATTTTGGGGATCGTCGAGGAGTCCATGGTCGAGGACATGGGGCGCTTGCTTAAGCTCAGTGACGGATCGCGTTCTTGAAAGAAATCTGGCGTTAGGAGAGACTCTGCCAGAGTCAACGTATGGTTAGCTTCGTGCTGGGTTCCCGTGGTGGGAACCCGGCTTTTCATCTCTTCAACTACCCCGAAAAATGAAACTCACTCTTTACCGGCAGTACCTCTCGGCACCGCTCGTAGTTCCAGAAACGTGCGCGCGGCTCGAGCGGGAAGGGTACAATGTCGTCAACGTCGATAACTACGAAATTAAAAGCGGGCTCGTCACTCTGAAGACGGTTCTCGGTCGATTACGCCGGGAGCTCGAGAAAGACGCAGAACACGAGCTATCGCCCGCCGAGCTCCAAGAGCTCGACAAAAAACCCGAACCCGAAAGCCCGCTACCAAAACCCCTCGAGGGAGCAATGTTCGACCCCGGCGGCCGGCCGCTGAACATGCCGAGTTGCTGGGCGAAGGAGGATAAGTGACGAACGACGAGCTCGCGAGTTTGTTCCCGGCTCCCGCTCTAAAGACAGTCGAGAGCCAAGACGACAGCGCGCAAATTCTTTGCCTCACGAGAGAGATAGATTCGCTCTCCAAGCGCGTCTCGCTACTCGCCCTGCTACTCAGAGAATCGCAGGAGCGCGGAGCATTTCTCGCTAACTGCAATATCGATTATCGTCTGGAGAACGCAAGTCTCCGGGATGCAATCTTCGACCAAATCCCGGACCACCCTTGCCAATGCAAAGATAAACTCCTCGAGGTGCTACGATTGCATCACGAACGGAAAGAAGGAACATGACGCGAGATCAGTTTATAATGAGATTGTCGGCGAAACTTTCCCTTCGATTCGCCCTCTCCCAGTTACAAGCAAAGCAGTTCGTCGAACAAATCGTCGACGAAGGTGTGCGCGAGCTCGGCGTGTTTCAATTTTCGGAACGGCCGCAGGTGGGAGAGGCTCACGTCGACATGATGGCCGAAATTGCTCAAGTCGCGATCCGCTGGTCCATGGCGAAAGCGCCGGCGGAATCGGCAGACGGAAAGTTCGTGGCGATTCCCAAGAAGCAATGGGAAATCCTCATGCGGACCGTTCATAAGGGAATGGCGAGAATCAAAAACCCGAATGCAACTCTCCCTACTGCTACCGATTCGAGCGGTGCCGAAAGCGCGAGCCCGCGTCTTCAGACGACGGGGACGTTACGGCCGGCCGGGCAAGATGGCGGCGGTGACCCCGCTCAAAACTCGTGACTTCGAAGCGCGCGTAAAAGATTGCGCGAGAGAGCAACTCAGGAAACTAAAAGCCCCGCTCACCGGAGCTCTTCATGTCAAAATCGAATTCCATTTTCATTGCCGTCACCCGCGCCCCTTCCACACGCAACGCCCCGATCTCGACAATCTGATAAAGGCCGTCACCGACGCGCTCACCGGAATCGTATGGGTCGACGATTGCCAAATCGATGCACTCACCACCGCGAAGAAATTCACGCAGGGCGAGGACTACATTTACCTATGGGTATCCGATTACGCGGAAGAGAATCAGTCGCAGAGTTGAAGCACGCGTACGTTGCTTTGATTTGGTTACTGGCTCTCGTTACATTGCTTCTTACGCGCGTTTAAACGCGCCCAGCGCTCTTTGTGGATTCGGAAGGCTTTGATCTTGGTCGCTTGTTTTTGCTTTTGAATTTCGTCGTAAACACACCCGCACGAGATTCGGCAACCCGCGCGCAAATCTCCACCTCTAATGGCGAGCTCACGTCCGCAATCGCACCGACACATCCAACAGGCACCGTTGCCGGCACTCAGCGCCGGGCCAGTCACCACGAGCTTTCCGAAGCGCTCGCCGGGATGATGAATAATTTTTCTGGGGTTCGTCATGAGGAAGGTAAACCGGAAGCGGCGATCACGGTTCGAAGGGGATCGCCGCCCCCAGCCAATCACCAATCATTCTTCTTCAACAAAGGGTCCACTGTGTTGAGTAAATGAAGGCTCTATTCTCGTTAGAAAGGAAGTTTCTTGCAAGCCGTCGTCACGACCTCGAGCGCCTTGGCTTTCGCGTTCTCGACGGAACACTCCCACGACGTCGGTATCGACATGTTGACGAGATTGTCCACGGCCCACTTGGAAAGCATCGGGCACACGAAGTCCGCGATCGGACCCGTCGGCGGCGTTTGCTTGCAGAGGCCGAGCTTCTGAACCATCGCGAGCACGTCCTTCTGGACGAGATCACCGCGCTTGCACTGCAATTGATTCGTCAGTGCCGTCGCGACGGTGTTGGTCACCTTCTCCTCGACGATACAGCCGGGTTTCAATTTGCAGCTGGCAAGGAGCAACAACGGTAAAAGAGCGAGAATTAATTTCATGGAATCCCCCAAAGGTTAGAGGGACAAGGATATCAGGCTTTACGGTACTTCTCCTGTAGAGCTTTCACCGCGCGAGCTCTTTCTCGTTTCGGTAGCCGGCGAATTTCCGCGAGCTCCTCGTCAGTGAACTTCACCTTGGTCGTTCGGAGGCTCGGCGGGCGTGGCCTCGGATTTCTCGGCCGATCGTTGTCGTCGTGGCCCGCCTGGAAAGTCATCATCCCCGCTGCGAGCGTAAGGGACAGGGCTGATAGTCGTTTCATTCGGTGGCTCCTTCTTGGGCGGAATCGTGACGAAGAGAATCGTTTGCGCCGGCGGCAAGGGCTGGTAGTCGAGCGAAATCATTTTCTTCAAATCTTCGTCGAGTAGCGTCTGGTTCATGACCACCATTCGCTTGGGAAGCATGTGCGGGGATTCGCACATCTCAACCGACGTCATGCCCTTTGGCCCTTTGCACGCGAGCACGAGTTTATCCGCGACCTCCACCGCATCCTCGGTGTCTTCACGGCGGTAAATCAAACGGAGGTAGCAATCAACGGCCGCCTCCAAAAATACCTCGGTTCGACTTCGGGCTTCGTGCTGGCGAAGCTTCTCAAGTAAATCCATGTTGCGGCGATCCTCCAAATAGTATACTGGCATTGAGTTGAGGGCAGACGAATCTTTCCCCCCCTCCTCCCCACTCGCTTTGGACGGCTCGTGTTGGGCTTCGGGGGAACGGATTTGAATCTTGCTCAGCAGCTTGAATTTCAGGGTGTCCGACCGGCTCCCGCCGGCGAGGGATATTTGGTCCCAAACGGGAACGGACCCGGACACCCCTTCAAAACTACGCTGCCTATTCCTTCAAGCTCACCCAGAAAGAAACGACACATCGTACGGTTTCGTCTTTCGCCCATTTCCCGTCGACCCCTTTCTTTCATCCGTTTCCTCCCGGTTCGCTTTGCCTGCCAAGTACCCAAGGTTATGACGGGCGAGAGCAGCACGAAGACGCGCAACTCAGGCACCCGTGGTTCCCAAGGGGAATTTCAAAGGGCTAGCATTTTGCCCCTCTACCCTCTTTTCTTACGGTCAAAGATTCGAAGAAAACCGGCCTAAAGGAAATTTTACGAAGAGCCGCTTGACGAGATCACGCTAGGTGATAGTTTGCAGTTCTTCGTATTCTTTAGTCGGAAACGAAAGTATCAGCCCCGGTTCGGTAGTCAAACGAATCGGGGCTCTTTTTTTATCTGGGGGAAAAATTGAAAGAATCCAAAGTAACCACGCACGTCGATCCGGAGCTCGAGGGAAAGCGCGCTGCCGAGAAGCTCGCTGAACCAAAGGCCCAAGTGCCCAGCATTTGCCGCTGGGTGGTCTATACGAGCGTTGGAGACAAAGAGGGGAAGTATCCCTCGCAAGCTCACCCCGCGCTCATCGTGGGCGTTTATAAGCGGGAGAATGGGCAAAACGTGGGGCTCGCTTTCGACGGCGTTGGCCATGAAGAATTCCTCTCGGTCGATTTGAAGGTCGAAACGCAGCGTGGTTTCTTCTACGCAAACCTGGCGCCCTATTCCGCCGAGCCGAAACCCGGTCATTGGCATTGGCCGCCGAGAGCTTGATTTTTCGCTGGTGGCTGCGTGTTAGGTTAGCGTGTCGAGGGTACAGAGAGATTCCAAGGCCACGATGTCACGCACGGGAGTAACGTTCGAACGGAAGCCGGATTCGCGCCCGGCCCACCAGCATTCCGAATTCGGTCAGCCGAAGGGTGACGCTTCGGTTCACGTCACGGAGCAGGGGGACCACGCGGAGTAATCCGGTGGCGACCCTGCTGACCGGATGCAACCCAACAGCAATTAATCTGCAATTTTTAGCCAATTTTTTAGCAAGAAAGAGGCAAGTTTTGAGCAAGTCCAAAAAAGAAGAAGTGCCGCCCAAGGAAGAAAGCCCGCTTATCGAAATGACGAAGCATCAGCTCGTCGGATTCATCACCGAGAAGCAAAACGACATTGATTTCCTGAAAAAGGAAATCGCCGAGCTTCGCCGTGCGATCGACATCGGCAATCAGATCGTGGGGCGTCTCTCGAGAGAAAAAGAGCACCTCGAGGAAAAAGTTTCCCTTCAGGTCAACCTACAATCGATGGCCCGCTCGGAATCGCGATGCCTCGCGGGAGCGATCGAGTATCTCCACGATGCGCTTCAAACGGCGCACGCGGTAGGGCGCCAACTCGAGGAAGTTTTCCGCCTCGAGAGACAAGCGTTTAAACGGGAAAAGGATTACACAGAGAGCGATCGTCCCGTCGGTAAAGAGGGGACTGGCTTCACCATGAAGGTCAACGGCAAGGCCGACGCAAGTGCTGGTACGGGTCGTACGGACGAATGCTTCAAGATGGATGAGAAAGGCTACTGGCAAAGGGTAGGGTCCGACGGCAGTGCGGGAAGCACCGGCGGAAAGGGCACGGTATGAGCTGCAAGTACGTGTGCGATGGTTGCGGGAAAGAAGCGCCGGCCGAAACGCTCGATCGCGATTACCATAAGCCGCGCCTTTGGTTTCAGCGCGGCGACGAGCATGGTCTTCAAGACGCGTGCTCGAGGGAATGCATTCCCAAGATCGCCAAAGAAACGGGAAAGACCGACGTAGTGCTTTCTTTTTTATGACCTCCGTGCTTTAACCGTCTCGTTCAAGAAGACCTCAAAAATTGCAAGGTTCCGTAACCGTTAGTTCAAAAAAATCCCCCCGGAGAAATCCGGGGGGTTCTTCCTAATCCCAATCCAACTCGAAGCTTGATTTGTTTTTCTGAAGCCGTTTTCTCGCAAGCCCCAAGTACGTCGTGTGCTCTTGCTTTCTCTCTCGCTCGCGCAACAGAAAGCCCGCGCCCGTGTTACAAGGCCGGCAACTAAACTCCGCGATTTGATCCTCGAGATAAGGCTCGAGAACGAACTCGCACGCGTTGCCGCAGTTCCTACACTTTGCTCGAGCGTTTTTTGTTTCGTCGCTTCGTACTTTCTGTTGAGACACGTTTCTTCCTTTTCTTTGGGGCGAGGACCTTTCGGATTTCAGCAAGCGCGCTACGGAGCTCGTAAAGGAATTCGACCGGCACGACACCGGAAAGAGGAACCGAGTTCTCCTCGAGCTTTCCCAGCTCGTCGCCCGTGAGTTGGCGAAACTTATCGGAGCTGATGTCTTTGGAGACGGGGATGACCTTCTCGACCTTCACGATGATGAGCGCTCTTCTGTCCCAAAGCGTATAGGGCTTTTTTGCGTGGCAAAGCACGACGTGCGAAGGGTGATGGAGCTCCCCCGTGTGTGGGTGCTTATCCGGAAACGTTTCAAACCCCATCGCGATGAGCCTTTGGCCCTCTTTCCAATCGTTCACTACGCCGCCTTTCGTTGTCTCGGTCTTCGCTTGGCCTTCATCGGCCGAAGCTTGAAGAAGTGTTTAAACGCCTCCGTTTCATGAGTCACGAGCAAGCGCGCGTAGAGCGCAATAAAGTCGTTGGAGATTTTGAACTGAGAGCCCTTCGTCTGAATGTCGAAGTCCCAGCGAATGCGATTGATGAGCGTCCAGGCCGAATATTTCTTACGGCCGGCGCGCTTTACCTGCCACGCGAGCTTTCGAAAGAGCTCGTAGACTTGCGGGTTACGCGCGTGGAACTTTTGAAATTCCACGACGAGCTTCGGATCACAATCATCGAAGAGCGGACCTCTGACGGAAACGGACATGTTCTTTCCTTTCGGTGAAACGTGCCGCGAACTTCCAGCGTTAGTTTTTTTCGGGTCGGGGGGCCTGTTGAGCCGAGCGATACTTCTCGGCCGTTCCTTGGAGCCAGAGCATCGCGAGCTGTCCCTTTTTTAGCGAAAGCCCGATCTGCTGACAGACCAAATTGAAATTGTAATGCATTTCGAGGCCGCACTCGGGGCAGGTGAAGATCACCGCGAGATTGGAGATGACGGAATTAAGCGCCCACGCCGCCATCGTTCGGTACACGTGCGGAGTGAGTAAGCAAGGCGAGTCGACGAGCTTTACACCCTCGAGCTTTCCGCACCCGCAAAGGCGCCGCTGTCCAATATCTTGGAGATGGGCGAGGAGCTTCGTTGCGTAGCCTTCGACCTTCTCCTCGGCACTCTTCATTTCCGATTCCATGCGGCTCCGTTTGATTCGTGCCCCGTGTTAGAATGGGAGAGAGCACGTCTTTAATCGAACCTATTACAGCAACCCGCTTGCGCTTCCGCAAGCCAATTAAACGGTGCACAACCATGAGCGACACTCCCGAGGGGCTGACCCCCAAGCAGGAGCGTTTCTGCCAAGAGTACCTTCTCGATTTCAACGCCACCCAGGCCGCGATCCGAGCGGAGTATCATCCGAAGTACGCGGCGGGCCTCCTAGCAAATCCTAGCATTCAAGAGCGCCTTAGAATCCTTTCCAAGGAGCGGTTTAAACGCTTGGAGAGCAAAGGGGACAAGGTGCTTCGGCAAGCGCTGGAAATCGCCGGCAGCGACATCTACGCGTTGCTCGAGGTGAGCGAGAGCGGCGCCGCGAAGCTACTAGCGAAAAGCAAGAAGACCGCGAAGCACCGTCGCGCGGTTCAGGAATTCGAATACATGGAGGCGCCCGGCGAGTTCGGCCCCATGGTGAAATTCAAAATCAAGATGCACCAAAAGGGGCCGGCGCACGCGCTCCTTTTCAAATACTTCAAGCTGATGGAGAGCCATGGACCCGATAACGGAGACGCTCGAAAGACTGTCAAAGAACGAGTTCTTGCAGCTCTATATAAAGCACGCGGATAGCGAGCCGGAATACGCGGCCGAGCTTTTGGTAGAGTGGTGTCGAACCGATTTGGAGCTCTTCGCGCATGTCTTCTTTCCGGATTTTTGTCAGCATCCTTTTAACGCATTTCATGAGGATTATTTCGATTGCGTGGTCTACGGCGAGCGTCGCATTCGACGAGCTTGGGCTGCGCCTCGTGGTTACGCTAAGTCTGTACTTATCGCCCTCATACGACCGATTCACGATTTTTGTTACGGCTTCGAAAAGTTCATTCTCTTTTTCTCAAACACTGCCGAATTGGCTTACGACAAGGTTAAGGACGTACGGGATCAGCTCCAGACGAACGATCTACTACGCAGCCATTTTCCTATTCGTTTTCCAACTTCGAAGCCTGGCCAAACGGGGTTCGTTGCTTTTGTCGGAAAGCGCGCGTGTCACTTCGAAGCGCATGGTGCGCGCACTGAAGTCCGAGGTAAACGAAAGGGCGCCCATCGCCCTTCTAAAATTATTTGCGACGATTTCGAGGACTCGGAAGAAGTTCAAAACGAAGCGCTCCGCAACAAGTACGAAGACCGATACTTCTCCGTCATCGGAAATCTCGGCGACGAAAACACCAACATTGAGTTCATCGGCACTGTCCTTCATAAACAGGCGCTTTTAGTTAAGCTCTTGAAGAACCCCGCGTACACGGGGCGGCTCTACAAATCGATCATCCACTTCGCGACGAACAAGACGCTTTGGGATGAGTGGGAAAAGATTTTTCAGAACGTCGACAACGAGAAGCGCAAAGAAGACGCGCTTGCTTTCTTCACCGCTAACGAGCCGGCGATGATGGAAGGGGTCGAAGTTCTCTGGAAGGAAAAAGAGCCCTACTACAATCTCATGATCGAGATCATGGAGAAGGGGTGGCGGCCGTTTCAAAAAGAAAAGCAGAACAACCCCATCAACGACGACGAAGCCGTCTTCACGAAGATTCACTACTACCGCGAGGAGAAAGAAGGGTTCCGCATCGAAGAGACGGGCGTGCTCGTTCCTTTCTCGCATCTCGGGCAAGCGTGTGGGGCGATGGACCCCGCGACCGGCAAGTCGAAGCCGCAGAAGGGGAAGAAGGGCGACTACGCGGTCATCGGCACGGGCTACCCGCAAAAGGGAAGGCTCTTTGTCCATCACGCGTGGTGCGAGCGAAAGCCGCCGACGATCTACATCAAGGAAATCTTCAACCTCCACGAGAAGTACCAGTTTTCGAAGTTCGCGGTGGAGACGAATCTTTATCGCGAGCTCCTGCTCCCCAACATCATCGCCGAGCGAAAGCGCTGGGAAGAGGCATACCGCGCGAAGATGAAGGCCCAGGACAAGGAGATAGACGACGAGGAGCGCTTCTTTCGCATTCCGTTTTACGAAGTCGAGAACACCGAAAACAAACGCGAGCGCATCACCCAGCTCGAGCCGAAAGTCTCCCACGGCTTCATCCTTTTCAATCGGGCCATCAACCCGGTTCTGATGGAAATGCTCGAGAACTTTCCCAACGCCGACAACGATGACGGCCCCGATATGCTGGAAATGCTTTGGAAGCTCGTGAATAATTTCTACCGTCCTTCCCCGCTCTCCATTTCGGCCCAGGCCGGTCGGTGAGGGTGATAGAATTGAAGGACCTACCTACGAGGGAAAACCATGGGATTATCGGGCGGAAAATTCAACATGCGGAGCCTATTACCGCGCAGCGCGCGCAAGGCTCAAAATCGCTTGGGCGTTATCGCCGGCAAGTTTTCCCAGTTGGGCGGTGACCCGCTCGCAGTCTTCGCCTCCGACCGTTGGCGAAGAGCGCAGCTCGAGATGTTCGACGCCTATTACGAGAAGCGTCAATACGATCACCTCCCCCATTGGGACGTGGCCTCGAGCAACAAGCAAGACGATTACGTGCCGGTCAGAGAACGCCGGCCGCGCATTAACTACAATTTCGCCAAGGTGCTCACCTCTCGCGTCGCAAGTCGCTTGGTCGGCGAAGACACGTTCCCCACTTTCACGATTCCGGAAGACCCGGACACGGAGGCTTTTTTTCGCGTGGTCGACAAGGCCGCTAACCTGAAAGCCTTTCTCATGGAGCCCACGCGCAGGTGTTTAAACGCTGGCTCGGGATTCGTGCGCTTTTTCTTTTTCGAAGGTAAATTAGTTCTCGAGCATTACCTCTCGAAATTCTGTTACCCCGTTTTGAATCGCGCCGGCGAGCTCCAATCGGTCACGATTAAATACGTCTTCGACGACGACGAGGATCGAGACGAGAATGGTGTCCCGAGAGCCAAGTGGTACAAGCTTGAACTCGGGATGATGGCCGACATTCTGTACGACAACCCGTTGTATGATCCCGAGGCGGGAGAGCCCGTCTTCGAGGAAGTCGCAAGAGCGGAACACAATCTTGGTTTCGTGCAAGGCGAGTGGTTTCGAATCTCCGAAGACGTCAACTCCATCGACGGCACTTCACTCATTACCGATCTCACCGACTTTATCGACGAGATGAATTACAACCTCTCGCAGAGCTCCCAAGCCATCGGCTACAACCAAGACCCGCAGCTCATTATCAACGGCATGGATTCCGAGGAGCTCGCGGAGCTCGTGAAGAGCTCAACGCGTGGTTGGAACTTGGGCCGTGACGGTAAAGCGCAGTTCATCGAAGGAACGATGAACGGGGTCAAGAGCGCGGGCGAGTTCCGAGACAAAATCAGTCTCCATATGCACAACTTGGCGCGCATCGTTTTCCACGATCCGGAGAAGATGAACGCGCAAGCGCTTTCCGGAAAGGCGATGGAGATCATGAACGGGCCTCTCGTGGAGCTCGTGCAAGAGCTTCGTCCCGTCTTCGAGAAGCCGCTGGTGGCGTTGAAGTCGAAGATGGCGTTAGCGATGCTCATCTTGCGCGATCGAGGAGAGCCGATACCCGTCAACATGCCCGACAATTTTTATCCCAAGACGATGTCGCTCACGACTACGTGGCCGCCGGTCTTCCCGCGTACGATCGTGGACCTCAAGGAGAAGTCGGCCGTCGCTAATCTCGTCGGCACGGGAAATCTCATCTCGCGGGAAACGCTCACGCGATGGCTCGCGAAAGACTTCGACGTCGAGGATGTCGAGGCGGAAATCGCGAAGATTGCGGCCCAGCCGGTCATCAACCCCTTCTCGGGATTCTGATCAATGTCGTCAAACTGGATACTTCTTTTCCTAGTTCTGCTTTTCCTCCTCAACGGGTGGCTGCAAAAGCAAAACCGCTGCCCGATGCGCGGCGAGGGGCATCTTTGGCGAGAGCATCTTGGTAGACTCTATTGCGGCAAGTGCAACGAATCGAGCGAGTACGTCATGCACACAAGGAGGCGACGATGAAAATCGGCGGCGTGAAATTTGTTCGAGTTCGGGGTCGAGTTATTCCTATTCGCGAACGCTTCACCAAGGGGGCCAAGGTAGGAGCGAAAGTCGGTGCCGTTGTCGGCGCACTAAAAACGCTTCCTCATGCTGCTGAAGATGGCTTTGCGATCGTGGCCGCGAGTAGCGCGCTCAGTGCCGCGTCTCTTGGGCTGACTCTCGGTGCGGTGAACGCGCTGGCCGGTCGAAAGAAGTATCCCGACTACTATGCGGCCCAGGTGGTTAAACGAGCAAGGAGACGACGTTGAAAGCAAATGTGATTTTCAGAAGGGTTAGAGGCCGAATCGTTCCCATCGTCGCCGATGCGGCGAGAAAGATTGGCGAGGGCGCGGGACGAGCTCACAAGAAAAATCCGCTCGTCACGGGGGCTATCGCGGTATCGCTCGCGGGAGCTGCCGCCACCAAGACTCGTCGACTAGCGCTAAAGAAGTACAACAAGCGCTCGCGCGGGCAGTTCAAATCGGACACGAAGAATTTCGCCGTCGATGCCGCTCTCACGGTAGGCTATCTCGGCGCCGCGAGACGGGGAGCAAGACGGGCCGGCCTCTCCACCGAGAAGCTCGACGCCGCCGTCATGAGCATCGGGAAATTCGCGCACAAGGTTTACAAGAAATTCTAGGAGGCATCGATGGCGCTACCGGGTGGAAAAATCGTCTTTCGCCGAATCGGGGGAAAGATCGTGCCCCTCACCGAGCAAGGCTTTTATCGCTCGCTCAACGCGGAATCGCGCGATCGTTTAAACACGGCCGCCGCCACGGTGGACGAGTTTCGCAAGTCCGCCCAGAAAGCCGTCGGGCGCCAGCGAAAGACTTTGCGCTGGGGCGTGAAGGGCGCTCTGGCCGGCGCGGCCTTGGGGTACATCCACGGCAAGCGAACGGCGACGGCGACCAAGCCCGGAGCTCCCAAGATAAAGGCTGTCTTCGGTGCGGCCACGGGCGCTTACATCGGCGTCAGAAACGCCAAGCGATTCCCCGACAAGTCGGAAGCCCCGAGGGTTACGACCCAAGTCGAATGGCCCTATCGTCAACCCTTTCTCGATGACACGGCCCAAGCCGTCGTGCGCTCGCTCGAGCGCTTTCGTCGCGGGCCTCGAAAGGTAAAAAAATGAGCGTCAGATTTGTCAGGATTCGCGGCAAGGTGGTTCCGATTCACGCCGATGGCTCGAGGCTCAAGAGCTCGGAGAGAAAGGCCGTCGCGGACCGGCACGAGAAAAAAGCGTTGAAGCTCACGGTTGCCGCCGGCGTTCTCGCGGGAGCCGCGCGGACTCAGATGAAATTTACGAAGTTCGCTCTCCCCTTCACGGTGCTGGGTCGGACGTTTCGGCCCAAGGTGAGCGTGCTGAAGGGAATCACGAGAGAGGGCATTGCCCTTGCGGTCGCCGGCGGCGTCGTCGGACACCTCGCGGCCCGCAACGTGGACAAAGCCAACAAGGTTCGCGGCAAGCGTGAATTCTCCCAAACGATAAAGGCCCTGGCGGTGCATACGCTAGCTCGCAACGCGGCCGAGAAGCTCACGCCTCACATTCTTCGCGGAGGCGTCTACGGCGCTTCCAGAGCGGCTAAAACCCGCACCGTGAGAAATGTCGTGGCGAGCTTTCGTCCCCGCGCCATTCGCACCGTGACCCCGTACGCTCCGTTGCTGCTTGCGAGGGTGAGATGAAAAAAAATCAAAACGGTCAAAACGTACGTTTCGTACGAATCCGTGGCCGGGTCGTTCCCATCCACGTTAGGCAAGGGGTCGGGCGCATTGCTGCCGGCGCCGGCGTTGCCGTCGGCACCGGAGTGACGGCCGCTTACCTCTCTCGAGCAGATCGCATCTTCAAGAAGAAGGGCATCGACTTTCTTCGCCAGTGGGGGCGCACGCGCTCCGCGCCCCTGACGAATCTCGATGCCGTGAAAAAGTTTGGCCACTTCTCCACTCAGGAAGCGTTTAAACGCGCTTCGAGTTTCAGGTTCACCGGCGACACGTTGAAGGCCGCGCAAATCCCCGTCTTCCTCGGCGGGGTAGCTGCCGCTGGCGCCCTTGTAAACAACGGCATCCAAAAGCTTCGAACTCAGGGAGGAAAAAGAAAACTCTCCGACTTCGAGAAGACGGCGACTACCCAAGCTTCGGTCGCCGCCGCCTTCACGCTCGCCGACACCGTTTACCTGCGAGCTCGTGGCATCAAACCAATTCGCAAAGCCGCGATGACCGCGATCCAGGAGTACGGGAAGCGGTTCAGCAAGGACGTAACCGGCGACCTGGCGGAACACGTTGCGGGAACCCCGCACGTGACCGATGCCGCGAAAGCCGCGCAATCGCTCAAGCGGGCGAAGAAACTAAAACTGAAGAAGTAGTATTTCGACAATTCTCGAAATAAGGATCCTTTGTGGATGAGTTCTTTGAAGAGGTCGATTCCCTCGGCGTAGTCGAGTCACATATCAGGAAGATCGTTCGTCTCGAGGAAAAGGAAGCCTCTCAGCTCTCTGAAATCTACCGCACATCGCGCGAGAATGTCCTAGGACGCCTTGCGAGAGCCCGACCCGACTCCTTCACCGCGCAACAGGCCAGGGGCACGCTGGCGCAAATCGACAGCGCTTTAAAAGCCATCGAGAAGAGCCTTCGCGGCCGAATGCTCAAGGGTGCGCGCCTTGCGGCAGAGACTGGCGTCGAAGACCTTATCCGGGAGATGCGAACGTTTGAGGATTACTTCACGGGCGCGGTGACCCCCATCAACGTCGATGCCGCCGCCATCGCGGGTGATCTCGAGAATTACCTCTTCAACCAGTACGAAGCGAGCATCAAGAGTTACACGTCGGATTTACGGGACCTGATGGCGAACCGGCTCCAGTCGGCCATCGTCGAGCAGTTACCATATACGGACATCGTCAAAAGCATCGGCACCTTCTTTCTCGGCGAGGAGTGGAAGATTCACCGCATCGCCAGAACGGAGCTCCACCAAATCTACGGGCAAGCAAAGCTCCGGGGAATGGGCGAGCTCCAAGAGTCCACGATGCCAGACCTTCTCAAAACGCTCATTCACCCGATGGACGCCCGTACGGCCGACGACTCCAAGTACGTGCGCGCGCTAAACCTCATCGTTCCCGTCAACGAGCCCTTTCGCTATTACTGGCCCCCGCAGGACCCGGCCGAGCGAGCTCGCTACGCAAAGGGCTCGCGCTCTCCCTCGAAACTTCGCGAGTACATGACCCCTCCCGATCGTCCCAATGATCGCTCGATTCTGGTACCCTACCGGCCATCATGGCAGGCATAGAATCCGGACACACAAGGCTAAAAGAATTCACCATCAAGAGCTTCGAATACAACGAACACAAATCGTTGACCCAAGGCTCTACCTACGAACCCATTCGCGTTATCGATGAGCGGACCATCGAAGCCCCCTTCCTCGAGCAAGCCCTCGAGGACTATTGCGACGAGCAGTGGAATCAGTCTGCCGGCGAGCTCACGGAATTTCTCCTCAAGTCCGAAGGGCAGCTCTGGAAGGTCGACGTTGAAATGCAACCCACCTTCGAAATGCGAAAAGTCCCTGGTACACTCCCCAAGTTGGACAAACCATAAATCCCTTGGGGGACCTTTTACATGAAGCCATTTCTTCTTTTGATGGTGGCGTGTGCCGTGGCCTTTGCGGCCGACGAAACGCCGCCAGCACCTACGTACAAATCATCTCCGGTTAAACGCGTTTTCAAAACGGGACTCGTGAAACCGCGAGAGCTCAAAGCCGGGCCAGTCGACCAAACGTACCGACTCCAAGCCAACAAGCTGCCCGGCAAATTCCACTTGTCCGAAAGAGCCGAGCTGTCCGGAATCTTCGATCAAGGAAACTGCGGCTCCTGCGTCTACAACGCCGTAACGAAGATGGTTCAGGATCAGTACCGTTTAAACGGTGTGGTCTTGCCCGAGCTCTCTCGTCAATACACGATGGACTGCTCGGCCGAGTGGTCATGCAATGGCTCGTACGCGGCGCTCGTCGCCGGCGGCATGGTGAAGAAGGGTGGAACCGCGACAGCGGCCTCTTATCCGTACCGAGCTCGCGATCAGGCGTGCGCCGGCACCAACGCGCTTTACGGCAAAATCAAAAACCCGCGCACGATCGACCGCTCCGCGAAATCGATCATGTCCGCGCTCTTCGATAATCATCCGGTGACGGTGACGGTCGCGGCCAATAGCTCGTGGATGAATTACGCCTCCGGAATTTACAACGGTTGCAACTCGACGGCGACGAACCATCAGGTTCTTATCTACGGATGGGATTGCGAAACCTCCGTCGATGCCGAAGGCTATTGCGTCTTCAATGACAAAGGTTACCCGGTCAACGGTGACGGCTACGCGATCGTGCCCAACTCGTGGGGTTACTCGTGGGGCGACCAGGGCGAAATGAAAACGCGCTGGCTCGGTAAGAACGGAAAGTTCTGCAACAACATCGCGGAAGAGGCGACCATCGTCGATCTGGATGGCGTAACTCCAACGCCGACTCCCACGCCGACGCCGATTCCGAAAGTCGACGGTGGATGGAGCCAGTGGAGCGCGTGGAGCGTTTGCACGAACGGCTATCGCGATTCGTCTCGCACTTGTACGAACCCCGCGCCGTCGGGTGGTGGCGCGAACTGCGTCGGCGCCTCTCTCAAAACCGAGCCTTGCAAAGAAGCGTGCTCCGGATTTTTGTGCGGCATCGCTTGCTGGCTTCCTTGGTGCGAGAGATAAAGCCATGTCGAAAGCGCAAACGGAGATTCAACAAAACGGGGCTGAATCCGACGAGCGCTATTTGATTCAGGACACCCGCCAGGTTTGCGGTAACTGCATTCTCTGGTGGGGTCCGGATTCTCGCGGCTACACGTGTGACGTCGATAAAGCCGGTCGCTACTCGCTCGAGCGCGCAACTAACATCGAGAAGATTCGCGGTACCGACGTGAAGTGGAAAGAGAGCGTAGTGCTGAAGAATATCGTGCGACACGTACGCGCCGACCTGGAGATAAAATCATGAGCTGGCAACAAACCGTCTTCTACGTGGCGCTCACCGTGACGCCCGTCGTGTTCCTTCACAACGCTCTGGAAGCCTGCGGGGTTTACAAGTGGGTCAATCGGCGTTTAAACGGGGAGCGATGAACAAAATAACGATCAAGATAAATCTCATCGGGAAAGAAACGGTCATCTCTCAAGTCGAGAACAAGGACATCGAAGTTCTGTCCTTCCACGAAAAGGGAAACTTCGAGGAGCAATTCGCGCTGGGCTTCGATGATCCCGCTACGGTGCGAGCTCTTTGCACCGAGCTATTTGGGTTAGCCGGGAGACTCGAAAGAAAACTCGCCGGCCGGAATCTTTGCCCCTTCTGCGAAGGCAAAGGCAGAGTCTCGAAGTACAGCTTGAGCGAAAAGAAAACCACGAAGAGCTGCGAAGTCTGCCATGGCAAGGGGTTTCGGTCATGACGACTTTTGAGCCCGGCGATAAAGTTCAATTGCGAACGCGTAACCGACTCTTCAGAAATCTCACCTTCGGAAAATCCTACACCGTGCTCGAGCCGACTTACGGCCACGGAAAACGAATCACGCTTTGCGATGACCTTGGCGAAGAGCGAACGTTTTACGCTCCGTACTTCATCCTGGTGCCCGATGAAAACCAAAGTCCGTTGCAAGAGCAATAAGCGCGGGAAGAACGAGCCGCACTACTGGGAGCGCAAGGCGCGTTGGTGCGACTGCGGCCTGATGAGAAGAGTCATCTTCGAATTCGACGAGCGCTCGCTTGTTCGAATCGAGCGCGGGGCAATCGTGTGCCGGCTAGTAAAGTCGGTCGAGTCGATAGATTTAACCGTGAACATAGGGCCGGAGGAAGACGTCACCGTCACTGCTACTACCGGCGCTCCAAAACCGTATCGAAAATAGTCAGCTGAGTTTCGCCCGACAGCTCGAGACGTCCACGTCGAAGGCATTCGGTGAGGTAGGGCGTGAGCTTGCGATAGCCCGCGCGCCGAGCTTCGTCCTTGAGCGTTTCCTTGTACGGACAACGCATCGTTATCTTCGGGTGTCTTTTCTCCAGTTCTTGATTCGTCATTGCCATAGCAGACCTCCGGCTGATATATGGTAACTGTTACGCGAGTTTAACCATGGCGTCAAATTAGGTTTCGTTGAATTCCACAACTAAAAACCGGCGAGCACGCGGGATTTACATCGTAGTCGGGGGATGCCCGCGTTGGATTAGCCCCGCTCGGACCAGGAGTCCGAAACCTACAGCAAGCCCTCTCGTGGCCCCGAGGGAGACAGATTTTGGTGAGGATTGCACCAAAACGTCGGGGCAACCCTTTTGCACTGGAATAACCAAAAGCAAAACGGCCAAGCCGGTACGTTTAAACACTAGTGAAAAAGCGACGGCCGGGGGATCACACCTCCGGCCCTCGTAAAACTCCAAATGAAAATACGAACTCCTGTCGGAACGATTCACCTCCATCAACACGAGCAATTGGGAATGGGTGGGTACAAGCCGCTCCTCTGCGTTCACTGGTACCGCGCCAAGTGGATGGCGGGCATTTGCTCGACGGTATCCAAGAGACTTATTCTCGTTTACGGTTTCGAAGGTATTGGAAAGGCGTTTAAACGATGATTTGCCCTCACTGCAACAAGCCCATAATTCGAAACGTCGATGCGATCGTGCGCGCATCTATCGTCGATTTGATGGACAAGGGATATTCCACTCGCGACGTCTCCCAGCTCCTAGGTGGTAAGGTTTCTTTTTCGACCGTCTCCAGGATTTGGAAAGCAGAGAAGAAAAAGAACGAGGACAAACCCGCATGAGCGCTTTCACGAGAATCCTCTGTCTCCTCTTCGCCGGCACGGGCGGATACTACGTAATTTTGCATTTTCACCCGGACCTCTTTTGGGAGCTCGTGATTGCCATCGTCGTCTTCGCGATTCTTTGCACGATTGAGGAACTTTGGTGGAAGAAGAAGCGCGAGGAGCTCGAGGAGAGAAAGCAATCGAGTCACCTCTACGGGGAGGGCCTCCATAACGCTCAGAAGAATCTACAGACCGCTCAATGGTCCTACATCGTCTCGAGACTCCAAGAGCGCGTCGAGCTCTCTACCGATTTTCTGGATAACGCCATTGAAATGACAGAGTGCCGTGGAGACGAGGATTGCGATCACTGTCTTGCGATTCAGCTCGTTGAGGATAATAAAAAAGTCCAAGCGCTCGCTGACCATTGGAAGGAACTAGTCCCATGAAAGAACCCATCGATAAAAATCTGATGCTCGCATTCGCGCTGCTTTGCCTAACCTTCCTTTGCTGCATCTTCCTCGTCACGGATTGCGCCAAGCAGATTAATCACGTGTCCACCGACGACGCTGGATTCTCTTTGTGGGCTCTCGAGAAGAGAATAAACCGCTCCATCGACAGCGAGCTCGGTGAAGGCTCGGCGGGAGAAACTCGCACGACGGTCGAATGCGGCTGTCCCAACAATCCCGACAGATTACACGGTGCCGCTGGATCGGCCGGCTTCCCGATGCCCGTCATTGTCGAGGAGCACTACGAGTGACCGAGACGTTCCCATTCAAAGAGCGATACGACTTCACGTGCCCTTCTTGCGGATCGACGTCGCAATCTTTTGCTCCGTCGATTGCCATGACCGATTTTGGGATGCGAGATAGAGGTCACGGTCGCTGCAAGAGCTGTGACGTGTTCTTGCACTTGGAGATTACCGACTCGAACGAAGGTAAAGCGATCATGTGGAAAGATTGGGCCGAGCAGGAAACTAAAAGGCTTTCGGAAGCGGCCGAGCGCTCCCGGCGTGTCCGTGAGGATTTGGATTTTGAAGAGACGTAAGGGAATCGCCGGCTTTGCCGATCAGGCGCTCGTTACTATTTGGAGCTCCATCGTCATCGTAATTCTGATTGCGGCAACGTACGTGCTGGTGACGAAGCTCATTCCGGGGTGAGATGCGACGACTAAAACACAATCGACAATTCTTGGAGGTCTGCGCGCGCCGCTGCTCGCAGTGCCTTTTCTCGCGCAACAAAATCGTGAGCGAAGAAGACAAGGAGACAAAGCTTCGTGAGTGCCTCCAAAGACAAACCCACTTCATCTGCCACCAACAATCCGACGCCGGCCGGGACGTGTGCTGTCGGGGATTCTACGAAGAGCTCGGAGATGGGCTCATCAAAGTCCGACTCGCCAAAGAGCTCGACGTCGTGCGATTCGTTCCCCTTCCGCGTGGAGGGCGGCGCCATCGCTTGCATGGGTTGTATCGAAGCAAGCAGAAAAGCCGAGCAATTCCAGAAAGGCTGGATTTGCCTCATTCACGGGACACATTTCGCACCCCCGAAAAAGTAAAGGAGCGTTTAAACATGCTGCATGAAAACCGTCACCGCTGGTACGCGAAGTCGATGACCGAAGACAAATGCCAAACGTGCGGGCTCGAAAGAAAGTGGATCGGCTCCACTCAGCACTACTTCGTTCAGGGCGCTTGGAGTAAATTACGTCCGAACTGCGCGGATTTCGCGCGGCAACCAACAAAGGAGCAATTGAATGATCTCGATCAAGGACCTTCCGATTTTTGCGGTGGCGCTGACGAACCGAAAGGGTTCGCACACGAAGGTAGTTTACGCCACGTCGAAAAAGGAGCGTGATTCGATCGTGAAGAGCGCGCCCCGCCAATTCGTGAACCTCACCATCTTCTCGGGCAAGTGGGGCAATATCCAAAAGTTCGGCGAGCAAAACGGCAAGTGGCCGCTCAGCGAAGGACGCGGGTCTTTACTCAAGCCCGGAAACTCTAAAAAGAATATCGCGAAGGCCATCAAGTCGGCCGCCAAGAAAGTCGCCAAAGCGAAGGCGAAGGCGAAGGCGAAGGCGAAGGCGAAGAAAAAATCTCAACCGGTAAAGAAAGCCGCGTGAAGCAGCTTTACAAGAACCGGGTAGGGCAGCTCGTCGAGAAGAAACCTTCGTGCGCGAAGCTAGAGCCCCATCAAGTCTTGCAGATTCGCCGGCGGGTTGCTGCCGGCGAGTCTAAAGCCTCGCTTTCGCGAGAGTACGGGGTGGGGGTCAAGGCCATCAGCAATATCGTGGAGCGTCTCACGTGGGCGCACGTCCACGAGGAGAGGAAGGAAGTTCGTGGCAGCTGAAAAGAAAACGAAGATGAAGACGCGCACGAAAACGTACGCCGTCAAGATTGAGCGCGAGATCATCCCCAAGGAGCGCAAGCGCAAGCTTTGGTTCGTTCTCGAGCTCGAGATGGACGAAGCAAAAGAAGGCGAGCTCCTGGGCCAAATCGCGGGCCATTCCGCGCGCTTCATTCCAATAGGTTCCACTCTTACGCTAAAGAGCTACAACGCGCGCGACTTCAGTTGCGTCGTGAGCGATCCACGAGGAGTGATGAAGATTCGAGTGGACGGCGATGGCCCCAAAGGCGCTTAAAAAACTCGCGTGGATGGTTTATCTCGAGCCGGCGCAGTTGAAATCACTGCGCCAGCTCAAGAAACTGCTGCGCCCGAAGAAGACGCTCGCGGAGCTCGTGCGCGAAGGTATCGACCTCGTTACTTGGAAGTACGAGAGTGGGCTTGTCGTGCGGAAGGCGCGGCCTGGTGAGGAGGATGCGCTTCGGTGAACTCAATGGCCTTCGTCATCGCCTCCAAGCGCTTCAGCGCCTTTCTGGCGCGTATCTGAACGTCCATTGATTGCCCCACGACGTTGCCTTGGTTGGCGTTTAAACAGTCCTTCAGATTCTCATCCGTGTAGTCGAAGTAAATCGTGCTGTTGCGGATAAAGAGCACATCCTCGGTTACCTCGGCGACCATTTCCTTCAAGTTATCGGTGCTGTTTTTTTTCATGTCTTTTCCTCTAGTTTTTTTAGGGTTTCGCGAAAGGCTTCCGCCATGATGAGATTCTCAGAGTTGCGTTTAAACGCACTCGCCGCCGCCTTCTTACCGAAG
>ERZ869921.138-NODE-138-length-44424-cov-7.185017_pt1 | contig 44424 bp, 68 predicted proteins | sample MGYA00579310_ERZ869921 | MGnify/ENA primary metagenome ERZ869921 (study PRJEB32216, sample SAMN09231816) | wastewater metagenome | place: USA: Maryland | collected 2016-06-21 | study: EMG produced TPA metagenomics assembly of the PRJNA472060 data set (Reclaimed...
GCTACTTGTGCTCGAACCAGCAGTCCGACACGTACCGCTCCTCGAGATAATCGACGACCTTGAGCAGTTTTGATGCGTCTTCGAGCATTGTACGAATATCATCCCACGTTTTGCCGCACGCTAGAGCTAGTCCTAGGATATCGTACCAGTCCCAGAGCCACCGCTTTGCGTCTGGTGGTTCGCCGAAGTGCGCCCGCATCTCGTCGTCGATCACCTGAAACCGCGCTGGCTTGTCCTCGCCCTTCTTGGCGAGCGTGAAACAATTTGGCATTCTCAATCCTCCAGTATGATACCACATCGGTATCCTCGTGGAGCCTGTTGCCAAGCTCCACTGAGTTACCTACGCACCCAATGCACCAAACACATCGTCCAGGCCGGACACGACCCCCGGCTTCGCCCTTTGGCTTGCTCGCTCCTGCAGCAATGCTACGTGCAAGGGCTTGAGCTGCGGCGTACCCAACAACGCTGCTACCCCGTTGTCCAGCACTGACCATTTGTTGCGCTCGCAGATAAGCTTCACGGCTGCCTCGACCTTGTCTGCATTCCGCCCATCGAACCGGCGGAAACACTCCACCAGATCGTTGTGGCGCTCGTGGGCTTCCCGCGCCGCCCGCTCTTCGGTAGTTTCACGCAGGCTGAGCGTCTTTGCGCCAGATTCTGCCAGCGCAATCAGCTTGCGCATTCCTTCCAACTTGTCGAGACCTTTGAGTGCGCTGGTGCGGTCCGGGAAGATCCGCCCGATACCGTAATCAAGGAAGAAGTCAAGCAGCTCCTTGTCAGCCTTGCTGCGGTCGAAGTTTACCTTGCCATGATCCTTCACAAGGAAGGTATAGACATTGCCGGATTTCGTCCAGCCGGTAGTCTTTTCGGTCTTTTCCATTTCAATCCTCCAGTTTATTGCTGCAACATGCAGCCTATTGCGCACTCGGTGAATGCGCAAGGTAGCTGGATGCTACAGTTTAATACCGCGCTTAGCGCAGTACTCAAGTGCTGCTGCTTTGGTCAAGAAAGAGGGACCATAGGCCCTGCTTCTTTCCGGGCCGTACTCGAATCGCCGCATAATGGTGTAGCCTTGCGGGGCGGTAGATTTACCGCACCAACCGAGTCGGTCTTTTACAATGCGTGCTTTCATTTCAATCCTCCAGTATCTGCCACCATTGGCATTGTCAAGGGAGCTGTCACCTCCCTTTGCAATGCTTACGGAATCGGGCGCAGGTTATTCGGCAGTTCGTCGCAAATTGGCCCAGCGATCTTGTACAGATCGTCTATCAGCTCGCTTGTGCCTTCATCGCCACTTATCGCCAAGAACAAGATCGCCGCAGCCTGTTCAGGCGTGCAGGTCAGAGTGACTTGATCGTTCCCCGCGGTGTCGATTATCGATAACTGGCACGCGCCTTGGTCAAGCGTCAGGTCCAGGAACATATCGGCCATCTTCAGGCTGGCGCGCAGTTCAACAGTATCCATTTCAATCCTCCAGTTTCGGGCATAACTGTGCCCATCATCAGCGCGACCCATAGTCGCGGACTGGAGGAGGATTGATCCGAATTGTTAAAGAGCGGGCGATCGATGATTCCATCTACTAACCGCCTCGGTCGCCGTGTTGCATTGCGACCATGATTCACATCATACACCATTTGCTACGTTTGTCAAGCCCTTTGTTGCCATGTCATCCGACAGGTTCCTAACTTATGGTCATCGCCTAATAAGTGTCCACCTGCATCCGACGCTTCTCACTATGGACCAGTCGTCATCCCATGTCCAATCAATTGTGTTTATGACCAGCCCCGCATCCCCCTATGATCTCCCACATTTCCCTTCGTTAGACGCACGCACCCGCACGCACACGTACTGCGTATCCGCCTGCACCTGCGTACCAGTGCGACTGGGGTAGGGAGGGGCAAATCTGTTTCCTGATTTCTTTATATACGGAACTGGTACAAAATTTTTGGATTTTTGTAAAACGTGAACATCAAACGTCAGAGTTAGGTGAACAACATTCCAATGGTTGACAACATCAATCCCGCATGTTATTGTCGCGCGTATGGGGACACCTGCCCCGTCCCAGCCATCAGAGAGGAACCCCCCGATGTCCAGCCCCACAGTTGTTAACCTCAACCAGGTTGATCGCACTCATAATGGAGATGGGAAGGCCAGCTTCAGCTATGAGGCGCTGGCCGATGTGCTGATTCTCAACCCGAGGATTAGTGGGAAGGAGCTGAGTAAAACGTTCGGGTATACAGAGAGTTGGATTAGCATCGTGATGAACAGCGATGCATTTCAAGTGGTGATGCAGCGGAGAAAGGGCGATCTGGTCGACCCAATTCTTCGCTCCACGCTGGAGGACCATTATAGGGCGCTGGCGATGAAGAGTTGCCACGTGCTGATGGAGAAGCTGTCGGCCCCGGTCTCGGTAGTGTCGGATGACCTGGCGCTGAAGGCGGCTTCCCTGGGGGCCCAGATGTTTAAGACGGCGGCACCTGTAGCTGTGGCCCCTGAAAGTTCGATTGACAAGCTGGCAGATAGGCTGATTGCTCTCCAGCGCGGACTGCAGGGAACCACCCTCCGACAGTCAGAAGTTATTGATGGAGCTGCTGCCTGATGGCTGTCCAGCTTACAGCTGAGTTGGTCGAGAGTTTCGCAGGAATCTTCCTGTCCTCGATGTATGACGATCCTCAGCCTACTCCGCCATGTCACCGAGAGTGGTGGACGCTGTATTGCACAGATGCGCAGTTCATCGGACTAGCAGCCCCGCGAGGACATGCCAAGTCAACTGCCCTTACACATGACTTCGGACTGGCAAGTGTCTGTTTCCGGGTTGAGTCACACGTCTTGATTGTCAGTGCGACGGAGGAGTTGGCTATGGCTCACCTCTCCGACATGGCCACCGAGCTGCGTGATAATGACGAGCTTCGCAAGGCTTTCGGGATTGATAAGTTTCTCATCGACTCCAAAGGTGAGATCATTGTCAAGTGTAGTCCGGACAAAGATTACCAGGCTGGTTATCAGTTCCGTATCCTAGCTCGTGGTGCAGGTCAGAAGCTCCGCGGTCTGAAGTGGCGGGGTCGCCGACCAGGTCTCATCATCTGTGACGATATGGAAGAGGACGAGCAGGTCGAGAACTACGACCGCCGTCGCAAGTTTCGCAAGTGGGTTATGCGAGCACTCCTTCCACTTGGTAGACGAGAAGCTAAGATCAGGTGGCACGGAACCATCCTGCACGAAGATTCGATGCTCCAGCGTCTCATGAATGACACCACCTGCAAGAGCGCACTCTACCGCGCCCACAGAGCCTTTGACGATTTTCGAGACATCTTGTGGCCGGAGATGTGGAACGAGGAGCGGCTTCGCCAGATGCGTCAGCGCTACATAGCGCAAGGAGATGCTTCAGGTTACTCCCAAGAACTGCTCAACGATCCGTTTGCACAGGACTACGCGTATTTGCGCAAGTCAGATTTCCTCCCAATGTCTGACACCGATAAGAACTCCGAAAAGAGGATTTGTGTGGGTGCCGACTTCGCTGTATCCACAAACTCTCAAGCCAATCGCACCAGTTTCACCGTCGGTGGCCAGGACGCTCTAAACTTCCTCCACATCATTGACCAACGAGCAGACCGATGGGACCCACTAGAGTGGATTGATGAGATGTTCAGAATCCAGCGCACATACGATCCTGAAGCTTTCTTCGTCGAGGATGGTGTTATCTGGAAATCTGTACAAGGTACTATCTATCGTGAAATGACGGCCCGAGGAGTATGGATGAACTTGGTCCCCCTCTCCTCCACCAAGGACAAAGCTGCTCGTGGTCGTCCCCTGCAAAAGCGTCATCGTGCCGGCAGTATGAAGTTTGACAAAGAAGCTGACTGGTATGATGTCTACGAAGCCGAGTTGCTGCGCTTCACCGGCACTGGAGATGCTCTAGAGGACGACCGATTCGACTCCACCGCTATCCTTGTTCGTGGATTTGAATCCTTGTCAGAACTCCAAGCAGAGGATTTCATGGACGACGATGAACTTGATCTCCTCTACGGTGGCCCACAAAAACAGCAAGGTCGATCTCTTGTCACAGGATACTGAGATGTTAGCTTTCAGCTTTCGCACCTATACTAATGCAGAGCTGGTGCGCACTGTCCTGAGCAGTCCTGAAGCCTCATCCACAGAATTAGAGTTGGCTCGTAGATTAGACCTCTGTCTTGAGGAACTTCGCAAGATTACTGCTGAATTCGAGGAAACCCGCAATAACCTTGACCAGCGTCATGCCAACACAGTGAAAGTCCTAGTCTCATGCTGAACCTGGAAACCAAACTTGACCTTCTCGACATCGTGCGAGACGACAATGTGGCCGAGTCTCTCTCCCCCGAGGATCGCAAAGCTATTGCTCAGCAAGTCTACGCTTCCTGGGAATTGGATCAGCAGTCACGCAGCGAGTGGGAAGCCTCAATGTCAGAGGCACTCAAGCTCGCAACCCAGGTATCGGAGGAAAAGACCTTCCCCTGGCCTAACTGCTCCAATGTCAAGTTTCCTCTCATCACCATAGCTGCCTTGCAGTTCCATGCTCGTGCTTACTCATCTCTCCTCCCTGGGCCTGATGTAGTCAAGTGTCGCACCTACGGCAGTGATCCAGATGGAATCGAGGCTGCCCGCGCCCAGCGAGTCTCCGAACACATGAGCTATCAGGTGATGGAGGAGGACGAAGCCTGGGAAGAAGTGCATGACCGTGTTCTGATCACAGTGCCGATCATCGGCTGTGCTTTCAAAAAGGTCTTCTTCGACCCCAGAATCGGCTGTAATGTCAGCACTTTTGTCCCTGCTCGCAATCTCTACATCCCTTACTTCGCTAGCAGTCTTGAATCTGCTACCCGGATCACGGAGTATGTCGAGATCGCACCGAACGATATGATCTCCCAGGTGCGTAGTGGGCTATTTCTCGAAGATGCTCTTGACAATATCCCTACCTTCAGTGGCACCTCTACCACCCTTCGTCAAATCCAGGACACCATCCAGGGAGTGCGTGAAGGTGCTGATGACCACGATCGCCCTTATGAAACACTGGAACAGCACGGCTGGCTCGATCTTGACGGTGATGGGTACAAAGAGCCCTACATCATCACGATTCGTAAGGACACTCAGTGCCTCTGTCGCATCGTAGCTCGCTTCACTAGCACGGCAATCCAGAATAACAAAAAGGGAGAGGTCATCAGAATTGACCCAACTCACTACTATGAGAAGTACAGCTTCATCCCCTCTCCCGATGGTGGTATCTACGATCTCGGATGGGGCCGTCTCCTTGGTCCCCTCAACGAATCTATCAACACTGCCATCAATCAGCTCATCGACGCTGGCACCCTGGCCACAACTGGTGGAGGTTTCCTCGGACGTGGAGCCAGATTGCGGTCTGGTAACATAGCTCTCAAGCCCTTCGAGTGGGTTCGAGTCGATGCAACTGGCGATGATTTGCGCAAGAGCATTGTTCCTGCTACCTTCAGAGACCCATCTGCGGTACTGTTTAACCTCCTCCAGCTCCTCATCAACTATGGTGAGCGGGTAGCGGGAGTCACTGACGCCCAAGTAGGCATAACTCCAGGCCAGAACACGCCTGCTGAGACTACCCGCACTGTCGTAGCTGAAGGTCAGAAAGTCTTCCTCGGTATTTTGAAACGCTTGTACCGCTCCATGAAGCGTGAATTTCGCAAGCGTTACATGCTGAATCGCCATTTCTTGGATGCTGAGGTCCATTACAACAGCGCATTGTCGGGTGAAGCCCGCAAAGTTCTGGCCATCGACTATGCTCCAAGTGAAAAATTGATCTGTCCTGCAGCTGATCCCAACATGCTCACCGATGCGCAGCGTTTGCAGCAGATTCAGCTCCTCAAGCAGTCTGCAGCTACCACGCAAGGCTATGATCTGGCTGCTGTTGAGCGTCGTTTCCTCGAAGCTATCCGTGTATCCGATGTATCAACTATCTTCCCTGGTCCTGACAAAGTTCCTGCACAGCCTCACTACCGCATTCAGATCGAGCAGATGCGCAACGAAGCCGACATGAGGAAACAACAGGCCAGCATTCAGCTCGAAGCCCTCAAACTCCTCGGAGAGGCTGACCTCAACCAAGCCAAGATCGCCAAACTACAGGCAGAAGTCTTCGCAATCATGCAACAAACCAAGGGCGCGCAGACTCAACAACAAATCTCGATCATTAACGCCCAAATCGGGGCTGCAAAAGCCAAACAGGATACCCTCCTCAAAGCTGCAGCCATTCTTCAACGCAGTATCCAAGCAAAGGAAAAAGACAGTGGAGAAACAAGCTCAGATAACGGAGCAGGAATGGACGGATTGGAAACTGAATCCAGTGACAATTTGCTTCAACAGGCGACTGGAGATATTTCTGGACAGCCTGAAGCAGCAATGGGTCTCGGGTAACTTCACTGCAGCCACGTCGGACGAAACCGCTCAGTTCAACGCCGTAAATATCGGCAAAGCCCAGATGGCCCAGGACCTCCTGGACCTGCAATTTGAAACCTTAGTAGAGGAAACAGAGTGAACACATCAGGAATCAGGCCAACCGGCCACATCTTGCTAGTCCTTCCAGACGAAGTGGAAGTTACCACAGCTTCTGGTATCGTGCTTTCTACAGCTAGTCAGCACGAACGTGAGGAAATGGCGCAAACGGAGGGGCTTGTCATTGAGCTTGGCAACACTGCTTATCGGGACCAAGTCGCCCCTTGGTGCGAAATCGGTGATAGAGTCATCTTCGCCAAGTATGTTGGTACTGTGAGTAAAGGTCGAGACGGTCGGACCTATCGTTTGATCAACGATCTCGATGTCAAAGCTATTTTGGAGACCAGCGATGTCTGAAGTTAACCACGAAGAACCCAATCCGGCCCCGAGTCCCGCTGAAACCGAAGCGCGTCTGTTTGGCTGGAAACCCCTGGAAGAGTTTCACGGAGATCCAGCTCGGTGGCGTGATGCCGATGCTTTTCTGGAGAAAGGTCGCCAGATCAATGGCTTTCTCCGCAAAGACTTCGATAAGCTCCGTCAGGAACTTCACGTTCGTGACAGTCAGATAGTCGACCTGCAGCGCAGCATTGCACAGTTCGCTGAGTACCACCAAGAGACTGAAGCTCGCGCTCTTGAGCGTGCACGCAAGGAGCTTAAAGCTGAGCGCAAAGAAGCTCTCCGTGCTCAGGATGGTGAGCGTGTTGTGGAAATCGAGGAGCGTCTTGAAAGTTTGGACGAAGCTGCAGTAAAAATGCGTGCAGCTCCCCCAGTTGTAGCCACCAAACCCCCGGCTGGACCAGACCCGGTTTTCAAGAAGTGGGTAGATGAGAATTCCTGGTACACTGAGAATCGTGTACTTCGAGCCTTGACGCATGATTATGCCGAGGAGTTGAAACAAACTAACCCACATTTGATTGGTGTGGAGTTCCTCGAACAGGTGAAGAGGCGTGTACAAGCTGACCATCCGGAGTTCTTCCAAAATCCGGCTCGCAGTCGCCCTTCTGCCGTAGGGACAGGATCTACTGAAAACGGCCCCCGTTCAACCCGAGGAAAGAGCTACGCAGATCTTCCTGTTGAAGCTCGCATTACCTGCGATAAATTCGTTAAACAAGGATTCGTTACTCGCGAGTCCTACGTCAAAACCTATTTTGGAGATGAAGCAGCATGAGCGCCCCAATTATTACCCCACAAGTTCGTGCTGAACACGATCGTCCGCAGAGGGCTAGGCGAGTTCCATTTGGAGTTCCAAAGACCAAACTCGGCGTAACGCTTGTTATTCCAGGTTATTACCTCTACTGGTGCAATGACACCGGCAATCAGATAGCAGAAGCCCAAGCTGGCGGCTTTGACTTTGTATCACCCAAAGAGATCGGTGAAGTTCGTGAAGACTCCCAGGTTAAGCGACTTGTCGGAAATAAGAAAGACGGTTCGCCCCTCTACGCTTACTTGCTGAAAATCAAACAGGAGTGGCATGAGGAAGACAAGGCACAACTGGCAGAAGTTGATAACCAGTTCGAGCGCGCGATTCGTCGCGGCAAGCTGTCTGAACAACCTGGAGATGCTCGCTATGATGGCGGCATCAAGTTCCGTTCTAACCAAACCCAAATATAAGGAGTCTTTTCATGGCCAATGCTGCTGCCCCCTTCGGGCTTCGGCCCTCGCACACAGTGACAGGAGCCCCGTATAACGGGCAAGTCCGTCTCTATCGCATTCCAAGTACTGATACCGTCGCTTACTCCGTCGGAGATGTTGTCGTTGAAGTGGCTGGTGGTGATGTCAAAACCGGCGCTTCTGATGTCGCAATCTTCGGTACTCGTGGCGCTCCCGCAACTTCCGGCAACGCCCGCGGAGTCATCGTAGGTTTTGCTACTGCTGCTGGTAATAGCGGTGGCGGTGGTGTTCCAGTTGGTGGTGATCCCGATAATCCGAGTCTCATGATTATCCCGGCTACGAAGACCAAAGATTACTATGTCTATGTCTGCGATGATCCGAGTATGGTCTATGAGGCCCAGACCAATACGATCGCTTCCAGTGCTTTTAACAAGAACACTGGTCTGGCTGTTGGTGCAGCCCCTACTGCTACTTCACCGAACTGCAAGACGATCATTGACGGAGCGAGTGCGACTACTACGCCTACTCTCCCGATTAAGATCGTTGGAGCCCCCGAGCGCATCGACAATGACCTCACGTCACCAGGCACCAACGCCTACATCTGGGTTATGCTGAATACTGCCTCTCTTGGTGGTGCCACAGCCGGCGTCTAACCCTTAACCTACATCAAGGAGAATTACAATGGCTGGTGTCATCAACACCTCGAATCACCCCAAGTTGCTTTGGCCTGGACTCAAAGGCATCTGGGGACAAGTTTACTCCGAGCACAGCCCGGAGTATCCGGACCTGTACGACATCGAAAGCAGCGACAAAGCCTACGAGGAGAAAGTACAGATCAACGGCTTTGGCCTCGTTCCGGTCAAGGCGCAGGGTGCTTCCGCTGTCTATGACTCGGAGACGCAAGGACCTGTCTCGCGTTTCGTGCACGTTGCCTACGCTCTCGGTTTCATCGTCACCCACGAAGAGCTCAAGGACAACCTCTACATGGAGGTTGGTGCTAACCGCACTCGTAGTCTGGCAATGGCCTTCCGCCAGACGAAGGAACGGGTTGCTGCAGCTCCCTACAACCGGGCAACGAATGCCAGTTACACCCTCGCAGACGGCAAGACCCTGTTGGCTACCGATCACCCAAACACCGCTGGTGGCACCTTCAGCAACAAGCTCGCAGTTGCAGCTGACCTGAGCGAAGCCTCTATCGAGGATCTGGTCATTCAGATCATGGGTGCAACAGACGATCGTGGCAATCTGATCAACTTGATGCCGCAGAGTTTGCACGTTTCCCCGACCAACTGGTTCGAGGCCACCCGCATCCTCAACACCACGTTGCAAGTTGGGACCGCCAACAACGACATCAACGCAATTCGGGCACTCGGTATCTTCCCGAAAGGTGTTAAGGTCAATCACTACTTCACCGTTCCGAAGCAGTGGTTCATCCGCACCAATGTTGCAGCTGGTACTGGTGCCGTGTTTCTTCAACGGGAAGATGTCAGCTTCGATCGGGACAACGATTTCGATACGAAGAATGCACTGGCCTTGGGTTACGAGCGCTATGCTTGCGGCATTGTCGATCCGCGCGCAGTGTTTGGTTCCGAGGGTCCGTAAAATGGCTGCCCGTAAGAAACCCACAAAGAAGACTCCCATGCCTTCGCGCGCTCCAGCACGTAAGTGCTAAACAAAAATCTCCGGACTGTGGCCTGTCCTATTACAGGCCCTTCCGGGGTCCACAGCTAGGAGATTTCCATGCCGTCAATCGTTTCTCAAGGTCGTGTTTCCAACTACCCAGGCGGTTTTCCGTCGGGGCTTTCTGTCCTCAATCTTCCGCTTGTCTTTCCGGCTGCTCGTGGTGAAACCTACTATGTGAGCAACAGCACGGCTTCGCTAGCCGCAGGACAGAGTGCTGGTTCGTCCAGTAACAAAGGCACGTACAACAAACCCTTCTCGACTCTTCAGAAGGCTGTTGATGTCTGCGTAGCCAACCGTGGCGACACCATCATCGTCTGCCCCGGCCACGCGGAGAGCATCACCAGTGCCACCGCTCTCGCCATCAACAAAGCTGGGATCAATATCCTTGGCTTGGGTGTTGGTGAGAACCGTCCAACTTTCACCCTCACCACCGCCAATACAGCTAAGATCGTTGTCTCCGCTAACAACGTCAGTATCAACAACTGCGTTTTCGTTGCCAACTTCCTCAACATCGCTGTCCTCTTCGACCTCACAACCGCCACAGGTTTCAACTTTGACAACTGCGAAGTACGCGATACCAGCGCTACGTTGAACTTCCTGAACGTATTTCAGCTTTCCGCGACAAGCAATGCCAATGATGGACTGCGCATCACGCAAAATAGGTTCTTCCTGAAGCACGCAACTGGTGCTGCTAATATGGTAAGTCTGCGCGGTACCATCGACCGAGTGTACATTGCTGACAACTACTTCTCGTCTCTCACGACAAGTGCTGGTGCGGTTCTTGTCGGAGCAGCTGGTAAAGCAATTACCAACCTTCTCGTTCTCAACAACGTGTTCAATCTGGTGAATGCTGCAGCTACAGCAACCGGTTATCTGCTTACCACAGACACAACGGGCAGTGGATATTTCGACGGCAATCGAGACTTCTGTCTGGCCAACACCACTTATGCCAGTTCGTTGCAAGTCACCGCTGGTCGTAGTTTCCGCTTCGGACTTAACTGGCACAGTCGTACCGCAGATAAATCTCCAGGCGTGGTTCTTCCGGCGGCGGATACCTAAGAGTAGTAGAATTGTCCGGGGTTTCGTGTTCGCGGAATCCCGGAATTTCTTGTTCAAGGAATCACAATGGGCAAAGCAGACTACTACGCAGACGGAGATAACAATGCCATATGCGACTCCTGTGGCCGTAAACGCAAAGCTAGTACTCTCCGCAAAACCTGGGATGGATTCTACGTTTGCCCTGAACATTGGGAACCGCGTCACCCACAGGACTATGTACGAAATGTGCCTTCAGAGGCTCCTGTTGCAATCAATCGGCCTCCATCAACGCCTCAATTCACTGCAGAGGCCACAGCTTTACCTCTACCTCCCAACCCGCTAGGAGTCTGACATGGCAGTAACAGGTACAACTGTTTTCGATCTGACTCGCGATCAGGTTCTAGAAGCTTCTGCACGCGTCACAGGCTATCTGGCGGCAGGTGAGTCTCTTTCCACCGAGGATAAAACCAACCGATCACAGGCCCTTAACATGATGCTCAAGAACTGGGCTACGAAAGGTCTGGCCTTGTGGGTCACAGTTGACTTAGAAATTCCACTTCAACCAGGAGTCTACAGCTACGACATCAGCCCAACTGCTGGCTACGTCTACAGCGTTACTGCATCTGGCGGCAGTGGTTATGTTGCCGGGGGAACGTGGACAGCAGCTGGCGGTAACGGGACTGGTACAGATGCCTCCGGAACCTATACAGTATCTGGTGGTATCATCAACAGCATGACGGTTACAGTTCCTGGGGATTCCTACACCAGCGATCCGACCATCACCGTATCAGGTGCAGGAGCTGGAGCCACTTTCACCATCGTTCGTCGTGACGTTACTTACCATAAACCACTCAAGCTTCTTGACAGCAGCTTCATCAGAGATCCCAACAATAATGACATCCAGCTTCGACAACTATCCCGTAGCGACTATAACATGCGGAGTCCGAAGAGTACTGCTGGTACTCCTGTAGATTTCTACTATCAACCAGATTACTACAGTGGTACATTGTATCTGTTGAATTCTCCAAGTGACTCCGGTTATGTGTTTCACGCACAGATGCAGCGTCACTTCTTCGACGTGGTTGCTGGATCAGACAATTTCGATTTCCCCGCCGAGTGGCTTCTTCCACTCAAGTGGAGTCTAGCTGCAGAAATGGCACTCGAAGATGGAGTCTCTCTGGACAAACTCGACTATATCGAGCGTAAGGCGCAACACCATTGCGACGCTGCTTTCAACTTCAGTGTAGAAGAAGCTAGCACCTATTTCACAGTTGACTCACAAGGACTGCGGTGAGCGAGCCTCTCCGACTATCGCTGGTTACTGCCAATACCAGTCGAGATGGTACCCGCTTGAAAGGTTCCTGGGGAGTAAATGTCTTCCAAGACAGTGGCCGTATTCGCAAACGCTTCGGTATTGTCCTCGACACTTCTGGAGCTTCCCCCGGTCAAGGACTCTTGATCTACGGCACATCGAAGGTCAGCATCCGCAACGATACCCTCTATGTAGGAGGCACAAGTTTCGCGCTATGAGACTCCCGCTCGCAACTCCAAATGAATCCCGAGAAGCCGACCGCACACAGGATACCTGGGCGGTTAATTGCTTTACGGAGAAAGATGATGAGTTGAGGTTAGTGAAGCGGCCTGGCCTAATTAGCACTATCGACGTAGTTGGCTCTGGTACAACGGGTCAAGGTATTTTCATCTGGCCAAATGCTGGTAATCCTCAGGTTATCAGTCTTTGGGATGATATTCTGCGGAGCTATGATTACATTTCCTCGGTTTCCCTCTCCTTCTCGTTTGGTTGGGATTTTGGAGATTCGAGTACGTCATCTGGAGTTGCCTTGGATTCTGAGTACCCTGTTTCAGGCTGGGAATTGATCTCTGTTACACTTCCAGCAGAGATAGACAATGGTACTAGCATGCATACTGGGTCATCCATTGTTATTCGAGATTATGCCTACCAAGACAGCTATTCTAGTAGTGGATCAACTTGGAGTGGTGCTACAGGTTGGAGTGGACCGAGCTACATGAGTTCCTCTAAAGGATTCTATTCTGCCGGCTACATATGGAGTACGCTGTGTTATGCTCCCTACTTATATCTTCTCAGAGATGCATATAGCGCACAAGCTTATATTTTGTCATCAACCGTACCAGGTACAAGCTTTAACGATTCCAACGAAGCCTACGTATATGTTTTAGGCTCTTATGCTTACGCAAAAGAAGATGTTAGTGGTACTTTTATAAAATTCGCCAGGGCTCCTTTGGCTGGATCAACTTGGACTGTGCTTACTTCAAATCTTCCTAATGCCGACTGTTACAGAATCGTGATAATGGGTTCAACAGCCTACTCGATTCCTCGCGGAGATACTTACGGTAAAAAAGTCTACTCATCAACCGACTTTATAACTTGGACACTCCTAACATCTGATTGGGGTCTTGGTACAAACACAGTTGCGGCAGTTGCACAGCACGCCTATTCAGGTAAAATTGTAGTTTTGTTGGTTACGGATGACGTAGCTGTTTCCTCTGATGGGATAACATGGACAAAATCAAATTACTCTTCTCATGTCATCCCGACTAATTTTGGCCCCCAAGCCTTCTTTCAATTCGGAGCAGACTGGTATGCTGCTGGTGATTTAAAGTGGGCTAAACTATTGGGTTCCCAAGTTCCTTAATCTAAGGAAATACAATGGCTGTAACCGTTCCAGGTCTTCCCTTCGATTTCATCCAGACAGACGTAGCTGGTGGCACCGTTGGCTTTGTATTCAAATCCACAGCCGATGCTTTCTACTACAACGGTACGACTGTTACAAAGATCACAGACGCAGATTATCCTGCTACAACTGTTCGTGGTATTGCGTATCTCGACGGCACCTACTACGTCATGGACCCGAATGGGCAGGTCTTTGGCTCTGATCTCAACACCCCCACCTCCTGGACAGCTCTCAATAAGATTGTTGCCCAGATGGAACCTGACGGAGCAGTGGCTCTGGCCCGTCTCCTCAACTACATCGTAGCCTTTGGTACTTATACCACCGAATTCTTCTTTGATGCTGGTAATCCAGCTCCTGGCTCCCCACTATCCCCCTATACTTCCGGAATGCTCAATGTTGGGTGTGCTGCTGCAGGTTCTGTTGCGCAAACCAACAACCAGCTTTTCTTTATCGGGGTAACGAAGCAGCGTGGACGTAGCATCTACATGATGACGGGTACAACTCCTCAGATCATCTCCACTCCAGCGATTGAGCGTATTCTGAATGAGGATGATCTGAGCAGTGTCTTTTCTTTCTGCGTCAAGATAGCCGGTCACAACTTCTATGTCTTGACGCTGGTCGACAGCGACATAACCCTGGCCTGTGACGTTGCTACCGGAGATTGGAAAGAGTGGACCAGTTTGACTGCTGTCGCCTCCGTTTCCATCAGCACGCTTACCTATGACAGTGCAACTGGACTAGCCACCGCCACGACCTCCACTGCTCACGGGCGTTCCGACGGAGATCCTGTTGTTATTGCCGGTGCTACTCAAACAGAGTATAATGGTGCTGTGAATATCACATACGTGGACAGCACCCACTTCACCTACACACCGCTCAGTATCCCAAGCGTAACTCCAGCTACCGGCACCAAAACAGTGGTAGGATACACATCTGGGACTTTCATTGGTCGTTTCTATGCAGGATTCGGCAACATTGAGCTTGTCCAGGACTCTGCTGGAAATCTATACACCCTTGATCCCAACACCTACCAGGATGCTGGTCTTCCCATTGACGTGCATGCTCGCACCCCGTTGGTAGATGGCGGAGTCAATCAGAAGAAGTTCTACCGTAAGTTGGAGATCATTGGCGATCGTACAGATACATTGGTTTTCGTCCGTTACACTGGTGATGATTACCAGACTTGGACCACGTATCGCTCATCCGATCTCAGCACACGACGGTCGGCTCTTCATCGCCTAGGTCAGGATCGCCGTAGAGCTTTCGAGCTCCGACATACAGATAACACGCCGCTTCGCCTTGAAGCATTGGAATTAACTACTGAAGTGGGGAATAACTGAAATGCAACTAATCAGTGAAATGGGCTACGACCCAACCTTTGCAAAGCAGGCAAGTGAAGCAGGCTACATTTTCCGGGATGGAAGTTATTTCACTCCTACGCAAATTTCCACATACGAAAATATGCCCAGGAATTTACGAACAGATACCCTGTCCGGAGGTCTTTCGCAGTCTCAAGTTCAGGCTCAAATGCAACAGAATCAGATGCGGCAGGCCAATGCTCAGCAGCAGCAATACGCTATAGGCCGACAAGCTACTGTTGGAGCCGACATCGCACAACAGCAGGCCACGTCTCTAGGCCAGCGTAACGCAGCTGCAGATTCTGCTTTGGCCAATGCGCAGGCAGCGCCAGGTCCTGGACGTAGTATCTACGATCAGCGTTTGCAACAGATGATGCTCGGCTCTTTCGCACCAGATGATCCCTCCTATCAATGGAGAGTGGATCAGGGAACGGCCAATCTAGCTCGTTCTCAGGCTGCTAAAGGTATGCTTGGAAGTGGTAACATGGCTGCAGAACTTCTGTCTTTTGGACAGGGAATGGCAAGCCAAGAGTATGGAGCACAATTTAATCGTCTGTTACAAGCTTCTGCTGCAGCTACCAATCAGTACGCCACAGCCTACAGTGTTCTAGAGCGTATGCTTACTCAACAGCAGTCTCAGCAAGGTTTAGGACTAGAGGCTGAGCGTGCAGCGCAAGGTTGGGGTCAGATTGCTCAGGGCTGGGGACAGCAAAATCTTGGCGGACTTGCACAAGATGTCAACAGCTACCAGGCAGGAACACAAGCTGGAAGTCTGGCGCTCCAACGCAGTAGGTTTAATGCGGAAGAACAGCGACTCGATCAATGGGCTCAGGGAGAGAACCAACTCCTGCAGCAACGTTTGCAGAATCTGTCAGGCTTACCGCAATCTGCAACCCCTGCACCTGTTCCAGCGACCTATGGTTATCAAACGCCTGGTAATTACTACGGTCCTGTCCAAAACAATGTAGCGTCTCAACTCCCCTCTGGAAGCGGGTCCATAACCAATAACAGGACTGGTCAAACTACCAGTGTTGGTTATGAACCCTGGAGTAATGATTACGGCTATGCAGCCGTGTACGGAGACTAACATGGCAGCTATCACTGGGTTCGCAGGTGGCTATCTCCACGCCCTCACACAACTTTCTGGAGTTGAAGATACCCAAAACCGCATAGCTGCTCGCAACCAAGCTATGCAACAAGCTGCTGCGCAAGAACAACGGCAGCAGTATCTCTTCAACAACGACATCCATACCCGCAACCTCCTATCCCAGGCGTTTCAAACGCAGCAACAGAACAACAACATCATCGACCGCTTTGGGCAGGAAGAGGCCACCGCAAATCAGTATCGAAATGCCGGGCGAGCTGTCCTAGCAACCGACCCGAAGGTTGGATTGTCCCTGCTTGGCGAAGGTGATCGGTTGATGAATCAGACGCAGCAGCAACGTTATGACGCTGCTAAAGTCGAAATGCTGAAGCAAGATCGTCTTGCATCTCTCGCTGGTATGGTCGGAGATCAGGATAGTCTCGATCAATATGCTGAACTGAAGGCGCAACAGGGACAAGTCATTCCAGAGGAGTACAGAACCTGGGGACCTGCCACCGAAAAGTGGCTTGAGCGCCAGGCTTTTATGGCTGGGCCTACTTCCAAAGCAGCCTCCCTAGCCCTTCGTGTGGAGCAACTCAAGCTTAACAAGGAGCGTGAGGCACGTCAACTGGAGAAAGATCAGCAAACTGCCGCACGTCATGAACGTATGGATGCGCAGAAACAAGCTGGAGTTTCAGCAAAAGCTATTAACCAGGGATACCCACGTGGCGAAGTCTCTTTGATCGAGGAGACCAAGTCTATTGCAGCTGCCGATCCAACCGGACAGTTTGGAAAATTGCCACCTGAGATCAGACGTACAGCCGTAAAAGATCTGTATCTCATAGCAGATAGACTTGCTCGTGACAACCCTGGAGTTGATCCGAGTGTCATCAAGGCTGAGGCACAGCGTATAGTGTTGTCGAAGGTTGTTCCAGGGGAGGGTCTGTTCTCTAGCCCCTCATATGTACAGGGCAAAACCAACAAAGCGACTGGCGGCAAACCTGAAACCTTCGATGATAATGGAGTAACCATGTATCTGCATGGCGATGGTCTCTACTACCCCGCACCGGAGAAACGCTAATGAAAGGTGTAACTTACGAAGAGTTGCTGGCTAAGCAAAAGACTCCTGATAGTGGGGAAGAAGATTACTCCCGTCCACAGCGTGGTTTCACCTTGGAAGAACTTCAGGCTCGCTCTCAGTACGAAATGTCTGGGATGAAAAATATTGCTAGTAAGTATCTTCGCGGGGTTCGTCCAGACAGCTTAGAAGAGTGGTACAAGCGTAGTGCCTCTCGCTCTCTTGGTGGTTGGATTACTGAAAAACTTATTTCGACATTACCGGGTGGTAAGGAAGCTGTCGATAGTCTCCAACGTCCGAAGCAAGATAGCTCCCCCGACACATCTCTTTGGGAGGATGTTCAAGCTGGTTTTGCTCACATGGCAGCTAACCCGAAACAGGCTGCTGTTGAGATGGCTAAGGACTTTGCAGCCAACCCGGAACTCCTTGGCTTTGGTGCTTTGAGTGGTGCTCGCGGTGCCAAACGTCTGGCAGAAACTGCCAAGCTCGGAAGAACGGCTCAGATGACTGCGGCTGTTGGTGGTAGCGCCTTCGAAGGTGCCGTTGGTCTGGGTGCACAAGAAGCCGCTCTTCAGCTCAAATATGATGATGTAGATTGGAAGCGGGTTGGGGCATCTGCTGTATCCGGTGCCATTGCTAACCCAGTGTTTCAGGGAGCTGTTGCCGGTGCTGGCCGTTTGCTGCGAAGGAAGCCTGCAGAAGTTCCGCCCATCCCCGAAGAACCTCTTCCCGAATCTCCAGGTCCTATCGACTTCGACCGCAAGTTGACTCCTGAGGAGGCTGGAAGCAAGACAAAGAGTGGCAAGGTCAAGCGTGAAGGTACTCCCTATGAGTCTGTGCGTGGCGACTCACTTGACCCGGCTTCCTCCCCTCTCGCTCGTGAAGTAGTATATGGCCGCGAATTCGGTACTTTCCCTGAAGGAGATAACTTCACCTTCAATACACCGGAGCCACAGCCAACTGTCGACGTATCTCCTTTCAAAGCTGAAACCCTATCCAACCCACTATCTCAACGCATTCGTGCCGAGCGCCAAGCTCTTGTTGATTCAGGTTTTCGTACTAAGGAAGCAGATGTAGATCAAGCCTGGAAAGAGTACAAAGAAGGACAACTTCGTGAAAACGAGATTGATGCACGCAGGCAAGAACTTGCTGACATCGAAGATCGTCTCATGCGCAAGGTCGATAATCAGAAAGGTTCCGCTACCACTGATCAGCTCGTCACCATTGCTGCATTGAGTGGAGCTACCGCTGCTGGCCTCTACGCCTACACGCATCCTGAGCAGCAGGCTGATATTGCTGCAGCCGCAACTGCTCTCGGTGGAATCCTGGCCACCAAGGGTAAAGTAGAAGGACTTCCTAAGTCTGCTCTCGGCCCTATGCTCGCCGGCGGGAAGTACACTCTCAAAACCCTCGACCGTCTCCCGCAGAATCAAGTAGAGTTCCATCCAGAGCAGGTTCGCCAGGAACTCAATAAACCTGGAACGGCGGCGGCAGAGAAAGCTGCTCTTGAACCTACGATTGCTAGGGCTGAAACTGAGGGTAGGAAAGTCACTGCGCAGGAATTGGTCTCGGATTTCAGGGCGAGAACAGGGGATCATACACTCACGCCGAAGTATGTAGACGATTATTCAGATTTTGGGAGTAGTAATATCCGTCCCAATGATGGAGGCAATTGGATAGCAGAGGGTGCTGTAGTCCCAGCTAATCCAAAATACAAAACCACCATCTGGCAATTCCCAGAATACATGCACGTCGCTACCACTAACCACTTTAACGATCCTCGTTACTATGGGCACACTCGTGAATTCCGTGAAGGTGGTATCGACTATGTGATGGAGGTTCAGTCTGATCTGGCGCAGGGAGTTAGGAAGCCGCTGACTCCAGAACAACGGACTGCGATTGAGACGGAATTGTCTACTCTTGAAGATCGTCCTAAAGCTCCTCGTCGGGATCTGACCAGAGAGCAAAAAGCGCGCTGGCAAGAACTGAGCATGAGCTTGCTGCGTGATAAGACGACGCAGGCGGTGCAGAATACTGGAACAGCCCCTGCCCTCAAAAACCCCGAGAATCGTCTGATTCGGGAGAAGCTCGCTGAAGCTGCCGCCAAAGGAGACGAGTCGGTCAGGTTTGCCAGTGCAGATACTGTGGCGAAGGTGGAGGGATGGCAACGCGCACTACCGCTACTTGAAGCCGGAAAATCTGTTTTTGAAAAGCCTGGCCACCAATCCCTCTACGATCGATACACCAAGGAGACCACCTCTTACCTGAAGAAACTCGGTGGGAAGGAGGTCGTTGATGCAGAGGGGCACACGTGGCTGGAAGTGCCGACGGGGGTCAAGCGAGACATCGCAAAGCTCAATCAATCTGCTGAATATCTTAGACAACAGGGCGCTGAAGTTGCTCCAGAGCATACGGCCCTTAAAGCTGTTTACGACGAAGAAGTTAGAAAAATCGAAAACGAGATTAGAGCTGCACAAAGCAAGCAAGCAGATACGCGACCCTTCGGCGGCCGTCCCGGCGCCGCCGGACAGGGCCCTATCCATATGTATGGGCAGGCTGATCCACGGCTCCTCGCTGCAGCAGCGACTGCTGCAGGCATCAGCATTGCCGGCTACTCAGCTCTGTCAGATGAGCAAAAAGCTGGGGTAAATGACTATCTCCAAGCTATCGGTGCGTTTGGTGCTGTGGCTGGAATGACCCGCAAAGCTGGAAAAGGATCTCTGGTTGATACCGTTCGTCCGGTGGAAGGTTTTCGTGGTTCCATCACTCCAGACCAAGCTCTAAAATACGGTGCTATGGCTTCTGGCGCTGCTATCGGCGGCTATCTCGCTGGTGACGAAACCATCGCCGGGGCAGTCATCGGCGGAATCGGAGGTCTAGCAGCTACCCGCCTCCCCGCACTTGGCCGCTCCATCGGTAAAGTCCTCTCCCCGCAAGACGCCTTCGGCACAGCTGTACGCATCTCCGCCGTTCTCGGTGCAGGCTACTACCTCGGCGGGAAGGTCGATCATCCAATCGAGGGGGCAGCTGTTGCCTCCGCCCTTCTTCTTGGACGCAAGTTTCTCAAACCTGCGATGGCTCGTGAAGGTGACGCTCTCATCAACATCCGCAACGGGAATCTGGCTGCTTGGGACAGACTCCGACACAACATTGTGCGAGATGTGAATGAGCTAGTTCCAGACCCCTCCCGTCGTGAAGCAATTTCAGAGGCTATCCAAGTCGGTGCTCGCAATCACCTGGCTCCAGCTGAACGTGAAGTCTATGACTTCATTACACAGATGAATGCTCGCATTGGCAACGATGCTGTAGATGCCAAAGTTCTGCGATCGCTTCGCCAGAACTATATTACCAGCATAGTGGAGTTAGAAACTACTCTCAAGCCTTCCGATCGTCAAGTTCTCATTGACAAAATCCTTGGGAAGGCATTTCCCGAGAATCTCGGACCCAACACCCGCTTCGCTCGTCAGCGCAAATACGACACATTTGCCGAACTCAATCGGGCACTTGAAGGCAGTGGACTTAAGCTCAAGACTAAGGATGTTAGTGAGATCTTCGACATCTACTCCAAGTCCATGCGGAAAGCTATCGAAGATCGGATTCTGCTCGATTCATTGAAAGCGGCTAAAGGAACTGACAGTCTCCCATACGTCGCCAAGAGAGATAAGTACGGTCGTTTCCCTGCAGGTTTTCGGCGCATCAATCACCCTCAACTTGAGAACATGGCAGTCCATCCAGAGGTGTATGACTCTCTCAAGGCTGTCATGGAGAACGAGCATCCAGACATCATAACAGCAGGTCTTTACGGCGCATCTATGGCTGTGAAACGTATGCAAGTTTTCGGGTCTCTGTTCCATGCCAAGTCTCTCGGAGAGGTCTACCTCCTCGCAATGGGAACTGATGCACTTCCCCGCCCTGGAGACTGGAAACGTCCAAAGACGCTTATTGATGAAGCTCGTAAGTACTTTCACGAAGGTGGGCTTGGTGATGAAATTGACGGACTCACTCGGGCTGGCCTCAAACTAGAGGTACCTGACGATGTGAAAACCAGCATCATTGGAGATCTCGGCAGACTTACTGACAGCGCTACAGGTACTCGTGTGGCCGGGCAAGTTGCAGATAAGATCGACTATGTGAATAAGAAACTGGACCATGCAACTTGGGGTTACATGCACACAGGTGTTAAAGCAACTCTTGCCCTTGACGCCGTTGCTAAACTCACCCTTAACAATGCTGAACTACACGCTAAAGACCCTGCCCACTATCCGCTCAAATCAAAAGAGGAAATCTACACGGAAGCAGCCCGATTTGCCAATGATGCAACCGGAGGTCTCGACTGGTTCCGCATAGCTACCGAGGCGAAGACTGAGCTCGGTCGTTCTGCAGCTCTTCACTTTGCCAGCCCACAAGGCAGGCGAGTTGCTCAGATTCTCCTGTTTGCTCCCGATTGGGCTATTTCTACTCTTCGCGCAGGCTTTAATGCTTTCGGTAAAAGTGAGACTGGATTCCGCGGTCTGCTGAAACCTACAAATGCAGTAGACCTGTACCGACAATATGCTCTACGATCTGCAGCTATTTGGCTTACTGTCATCAACGGCATTCAATACGCACTCACAGGTACCCCGATCTGGGAAAACAAAGACCCGACTCGTATTCAATTTGCTGATGGAACCTCTGTACAACCCGGTAAACACTCGGCTGAAGCTGTTCACGCTGTAATGGACCCGGTTAAGTTTGCCATGAACAAGCTTGGATACTTGCCAAGTCTTGCAGCAGATGTTGCAGCTGCCCGGCATGGGTCTGGTTTTATGGCCATGTCTCCACATTCCCCTGTCACATACGTTGCACTTAAAACGGCTCCATTCACTGCCAGTCCGCTTGCCCAGCCTCACTTGTCAGTGCCTGAACGTATTGGCCGGTCCATTTCAGGTGGTCTTGGGTTTCCTGTACAGGGTATGACTACGGAGCAGAAACTCGCTGCTCGTTCCGCCAAATTGCAGCAAGAAGCTGAAAGGAGGCACAAGTAATGGCTTTTAGTCTTCCACCCCCTCCCGGCATTAATCAATTCAACTCTGCTTCCTGGCAAGATTGGTTTTATAAACTGCGTACAGCTCTAATTCAGGCTTTCAATGCACTTGCTGTGGCCGGGGGATTGCCTCCCGGTGGCGCAACCAGTGAAGTACTTACCAAACTTAGTGCCACTGATGGTGATGCTGATTGGCTTCCAGTTCCGGTAACTGCTGTTACATCTCCCGGCAATAACATTGTTCACAACAGCTATTTTCAAGAACGTGAATATTCAGTACAAGATGATGTTGTATTTGCTACTACAGCTCCATATAAACAACATGCTCGCAGGTGGTATGGAGTTGCCCCTACTACTGACTTTAAAACACTGATAGATACTGGACACGATGCTTATTATCTTACTATAAAACGTACAGCAGGCAACAATACAGGTGCCGTTCGCTTGGTACAGATACTTGACACGGAGGATAGTGTCAAGTTTTCTGAAACTAATAAGACACTATGGACGTACTTCGGACTTAACACAGGAGCTAATGTTACGTCTGTAACTTTCAAAGTATCATACGGCACTGGTATTGATCAGTCTCTGGCTAGTTATTTAGCTGGTACTTGGACTGGACAAACTCAAGTAGCTTCGAGAACTACCAATGGCGGATATGATTTATTTTTTGATGATATTATTGGCCAGGTGGCTTTTGAGATTAGGGTAGTATTCAGTAGCACAGCATCAGCTACCGATGATGAAGTGTACATTTACGGTATGTTTGTGACAGACAGAGGTATAGCTCCTAATGCTAACGGAATTATGGCATGTTCAAAGTCTCGTGCCCTTACCCGTCAGGAGTGCAATAGATATTATCAGCAAATGGATTTATACTTAACTACAACAGAGATCAATGTTCCTATTCATATGCGAGCTGTTCCAACCGTTACTCTTGGAGATGCCGCAGCCTTCACCACAACCGGAACTACTGCTGACTCTTTGGTAATTAAAGTAAATGGGACTGGAGATAATGGTCTCCATACTGTCTACCTTAGTTGCGAACTCTAATTATTGGAAATAATAATGAGCAATCCAAATTCAGTTCCACCAATCTTCAGTCATATCTTGGAACTTCCAGGTCAATCGGGTCAGACCTGCTGGAATGGTCGAGAGCGTCGTCAATCCATGATAACTCTGGCCGAGGAAGTAACAACACGACTTGATCGTCAAGATGATCTGTTGTTGCAGTTCCACAACGAACTTGTCGTGCACTTAGCCGAAACTAAAGAGACTAAGGAATTAGTAAGTGAACTTCTTGAGCTGTACAAGGGAAGTAAATTCCTAGTAACTGTGTTTAAGTTTTTCATTCCAATCGTGGCTGCTGTTGCTGCAGCCATTCTCTGGCTCAAAGAGCACCTGAAATAATTTAAGGAGTTTGTATGTATGCAACCAAAACAGTTTCGTCTCAAACCACTTCAGCGTGGATTCCAATGGACGATAACCAGGCTGCTTTTAATGCCTCTGTAGCGGTAACGGTAAGCGGAACTTTAACATATTCGGTAGAATTTACTCTGGATAATGTACAAGATCCAACTATTACACCAACTGCTTTCTCAACCACTCTAACCGGAGCTACGACTTCTCAAAGTTTAGCCGTACATTACCCTGTGAAAGCTTTTCGCCTTAACGTCACAGCTTTTACGAGTGGCTCTGCCATAATCACCGTCTTACAGGGGTCTAGTTGGGATGGAGTTGGCACAGTAGAGAATAGTTTGTACAAACTGGCGCCTATTCCAGGCTTTGTTCCATGTTTACTGGCCTCGCTTGTTGCGTCTAGCACGGCAGCGTGTACGTCTGGTGTGGTCACAGTCACCGCAACCGGACATGGAATAGCAAGTGGTGCTGCTTATACAGACGCAAACTTTTATTATCCAGGAAGCTCATCCTTAGCAGCCGGATGGTACTCAAACTATGCCAGAATTGACACAAATACTATCAGCTTCTTTGCTCCAGGAGCAGCAGATTTTACCAGCGAGTCAGTTAATGGTGGAGCTGCATTTGTCGATGAAGTAACTGTTTGTTCCATAACTCTTGAAGCAAATACCCTTGTTCCCGGAGCGTATTTAGAGATTCCATTTTTTAGGTCCAGCAGTTCGGTTGCAGGGACGAAGACGCACAAACTAAAAATTGGTTCATCTACCCTTGTGACTATTGCAAACGCTTCGACAACGCTGGTCATGGGACTTTCTTCAATTGGTGCACTTATTTCGGCCACTGGTAAAGCCCTTGGACACACCTCTCAGATAGGAACTCTGGCTGGAACCACTACTCCTGTGACGTTTGACCCAACAGTTCCCCAAACACTTAGCATTACTCATCAGCTCAGTGCAGCCTCGATGTTCCTTTTTGCTGCATTTTCATCTTTGAGGGTATCATAATGGCTATCACAATTTGTAATACAAGAGCTGAAGTCAATGCAGTCGTTGGTGTGAAGCAAATCTGGCACGATGTACCACAAGGCAGGTGGGTCGTCAGGACAGGTGCCGACATTGAAACCCCATCTTCCAATTCGTTCAGTTTGAGTCGAGTGCAATTTCTGAATGGCGCGCTGATCGTCGGCGGGCAGATACTACTCAATGCTGTTAATGGCTACATCGCTGACCGTCTGGCCAATGGCACCCCTGCACAGAAAATCTACTGGGAAAGCACCAACGAATTTCTACGGGCGCACCAGTATATCAATCAACTGCGGGTCGCGATCATAGGCGCCAAGACGAACGCAGCCAGCCTTGTCGAGATGGATTCTATTTTCCTGAACGGTTCGACCTACTCACCGGCACTTTCTTGACCACAAACAAAAACCGGGTCAGGGAAACTACTCCCTGCCCGGTCTTTTTAACCTTTAGTCCGCAAAGCTTTTTGTTCTCTAAGCCACCGTAGCATATCCTGTCTGGCGGCTGCTTCGTCAGGAAACCCGCCTTTTCGAAGTCGAACTCTCTTATATGCTACCCTAAAAGTCCATTTACCAGATTCGGCCTGAAAAATACATCCAGGATTATCTTGGTCCTTATGGTGTTGGTCTCTTTTATCTTCAGCAGCCCCGGGTGTCAGCGGATTTATAATTCTTCCGTTCAAAATTGCTGGCGGTTTGATTAGTCCTAGAAGTAGAAACAGTTCTCTGGTAAATTGGGCCTGTTCTGTGTCCATAAAATACCCTCATTTCGTATTCATCCTAGCCCGGAATCGTGCTTCAGCCTCCAGCAAAGCATAGTTCACTTTATCAACAGCCGAATCATGATGCTTCCCGCCGGCAGAGTCTTGTCTCACATCTTTTAGATAACCCATGAATATCCAACCCTGGACTTCGGTGAGGTTAAGTCCGGTTCGTAGGTTGAACAAGGCTACTATTTTAGCCATACTACGCTCACGACCGGATTCTCCAGCAGCGTCGTAGAGCTTCCCACGCTCCTCTAAGATGGAGGATACTTCATCAAGTAGATCTTCTGCTCGAAGACTCCGTTCCTCAATTTCCGCTGGCACCAAAGGTGTAAATACATCATCAATCATTGGCGTTTCCATCAACTTCTCCTGTGTAGATAAGATACATTTCCGAGCCTCTTTGCTCCAGACTCACCCATCCGGCTCGTATCAAGCCAGTTATTGCTCCTTCCAAATCTCTTGCCTGTGGGAATGCGTTGTGCAGTATTCTGAATGCTTTAGGATAGGTGGCTGTACCCATGGACTTGATATAATCGAGAAGTTTATCTGCTTCAACTGCCTCCGTTGTCTTACCTACGTGTGCAAAGACTTTATGATACCCCTTTTCGGTTGAGTCGAGCAACAGATCTGCCAGCTTAATGTCAGCTTCTGATATAATCAGTTCATCACGTTGGGAGGCCGCAAGTACCATTGCTAGTTTGTGAAGGTGGGTTTGTTTCCTAGCCATATAGACCGACAGCCACTCCTCCCTCCAAGTATTTGACACAGCTTTCCAGTGTCTTTCGTACCAGGACTCTCCCCAAAGACGGGCGGCTGTATCTAATTCATACTCCCCACACAGTGTAATTGCGATGTGTTCAAGATCTTGTTGCAGTTTCAATATTGTGTTTTCGCGTTGCTCGGGGAAGTTATACTTCGGGTAGGCAATGAATCGTTCCTTCGTATCTGCGTATATGAAGATGCATCTAGCTGTGAAACCTCCACCCACAATCCCTGCGTGCATGTTGTTTGCTATCCAGTTAGGAGTTGTGCAAGCAAGCATATTAACCCAGGGACTGTCGACAATATCATTTCCGCTGTTCTTTGTGTTCTTGATAAGAGCCTTGCGACCGTCCCAGAGATCAATGAACATATTGACCATCTCATTATTCTTGAAGTCTACCAGATTGCCGAACTCAGATGCGCAGAGATTGATTGGTGACATAGGGTAATGCTCGCCGTTGTACTCGAAAGTTTCACAGCTAGAGGCAAATGAGGTAATGAGTGATTGCCAGGTTACAATGTCTGGGCCAAACTTGATTCCAGGCACATTGCGCAGGAAGTTCTCGGCAAAACCTGCGGTGGTTGATTTGGATACAACTCCAGGTGGAGCTACAAACACGATGAAGAAGTTTGGAACCCACCTGAAAGCTACTTGATCCATCCATACCCGCTTACGAAGAACTCCGGCCAAAGCCCACACCCCCGCCCAGAAGTGCATAAGGCGAGGAGCTTCGGTGTGGGCAGCAAAGTTGACGTAAGCTTCGAGCCATGAGGGAAAGTGTCGTTTATGTGGCATCGTTAATCCGATACTTCCAGATATACCAGGCTAGGTAGGGAGTGAATCCACGTCCAGATTCTTCTTGTAATTCATTTTTGTAGTAAGAGCAAAACCACATACTACCCCGCTTCCAGATTCTCGGCTTCGTATAGCCCTTAGTCATTGAGCATCTCCAGCCAGAAAAGCTGTGTTTATTCTCCAAGAATCCGGCTGTCCTGTGTCATAGTTAAGATCAGCCATAACTACTATACTGGCGGATCCACGATGCTCGGTAAAATCGTGCCATGAATAGCTGTCCATAAAATAGTTAGTTGTAAGTCTATTTGGATAGTTAGCTATAAACTCCAAAGCCTCTTCTTTAGTTACTTTCTTCCAGGTATTCATACACACGCTCCCCAACTCACTTCACTCGTCTTCATCCCGGTGGGGATGACCAATGGATCATCATATGGAATGATGATGCGACTTACTTCAGCTATACGTTGCTTGACTTGCTCTGCGAGATGCGTTGGAAACTGCCCTACGAGCGAGTCGTGAACTTGGATGAGTACCTGCACGTCGGGAATGTTCTCATAAATTTCCAGCCAGATTCTGTTTATGTAACACCCAACTGTGGATTGTGGAATCCAAGCTAATGCTTCAGGCAGCGTCCTATCCAGTCTGTCGAAGATATGCCAGCGATACCCGAACTTATTCTCCACAAAGCGAAAGCGTTGAATCTGTTCCAGTGTCCTGTCATGCCATTGCTTAATACCAGGATGACTGGCAAACCAGATGCGCTGTGCTCGATCCACCTCTGTTATGGTGTTGCCTGTAGCTGCAGCTATCGTTCTCGCTGAACCTCCATAGTTGGTTGCATGACAGAAGACTTTTGCAAATTCTCGTTTGTGCTTGCGAGGTCCGCGATGGTCCATGTACTTCGGATGGGTCTCGACAAGTTCTTCCAGGGGCGGCTCACTCCTTCCTTCCAATGCGTAGGCATTGAGCAGGTGAATATCAGCTCCCATTCGCAGAGCGGCTTTGAGCATAGGATCATCTGCTTCCCACACTACGACCTGAAGATCAGCCCTGTCCAAGTCCATGTCGAACATGGTATAGCCTGGGTCTGGTACATACATTGAGCGCATGTTGGGGAATGTGAAGGTCTTTCCACGTGCAGCAGCTTTGCCTGCGGCCTTTGATTTATCTGATGGTATGTTCTGAAAGTTACAGCCGCCTCCGAAAGCATTGGTAGATGAACTTAGTCGATAGGTGTAAGGAGCTGACTTGGCATCTGCATTGCCTGCAATGTTGAAAGAACTTCTCATGCGGTCATCTACATCTACCTTGGCCAGTATGAATGTACGAATAAGGACTTGGAGTGTGCGAATATCTGCAATAGCGTTGATGATAGGGCGGAGTAGCGGCTCACGTGTAGCGATTGTGTTGAGAGCTTCGTCATCACAAGACACGTGTGGAGTCTGTCCTTTCTTTGGCCTGGACATTACTTTCGGCTGCCCGAGACGCTGATAGAACAGGTCTTGCATCTGAGCTGTGGAGTTCAAATTTATCTCGGTGCGCAAGATAGTTTTCAGCCAGTCTTGACGCACATCAATTTCATGCTGGATCTCTCGGTGAAGTTTCTTACGCTGGTTTTCATCTACCCGAACACCGAGTTGCATAGCGTGCAACACCGGCCAGAAAAGTTTCTGCTGAAATTCTTCCACTTTTTGCAGGTTAAGGTTTGCAATACTTTTGAGTTCAGCTTCACCTACCTCCCTTGTTCGCACACAGTCTACGCAGTTATACTCCCACAGTTTTTCCTCAGGCTGGTTTGGCTCCCAGGTCTTGCCGTCGTCTTTCCAGTACACGTAGTGTTGACTGTACAGAGATGCTTGCATTGCTAGAGACTTTGGCAGGGAAACAAACGCTGTATGGTGAGAGATCATTGTGTCTTGCTTCCCGTTTGGGACGAAGTGCCAGTGTCTCCAAATATACTGCGCATCGTATAACCCGTTCTGCCAGCGCACAGCCACCTTCGGATGAGTGAGGACTTTGTGTAGTAGCCAGATAACACGAGCCTCTTCCCACGGAGTCCAGTATCCACGAATGCGCTCCACGCACATAAACGGAATGCATATTGCATCAGTAGTTGACCAAGACATTCCCAGGCAGGCGATGTGGCCAGCCCTTGTTTCAAGGTCCAGTTCAATCCACATAGGATTTGTTGTTTGATTGAGTTGCTGCAACAACATTTCACAGACGTGAGTTACGTCTTCCAGTGTGGGGCGGAGCTTGAAGTTCCAGTTAGGCAGGTTCATGTAAATCCTGCTGGACGATTCACGCCTAACTCGCTTTAGGTCCTCTACGACCTGAACTCGCAAATGCCACTGCGCCAACACCCAACTCGGTGGATAGGTTGGAATGACTTTGGGAGCCGGGTCTATTCCATTACCAGGCTGAGCAGGTTTTGGTCCATAAGCTAGACGGAGATGACTGCCTCTCCACTTGGCAATGGACCAAACTCCGGTAAGTAACCAGGTCGGAATAGTATCTAGAGATATGATGATATTCGGCTTCACAAGATTTATCTCCTGCATCAGCCGGTTGTATCCCTGAATCAGTGGAGGAAGGACAAACTTGTCTCGTAGCTCAGTGTGCGCTGCCGTGATACTTTTCTTGGTGAAGGCTATAAACTCGTCGAGTGACCTGTGACCTGGAACTGCATTGATGACGTTGGTCAGATAACATTCGCTACGCATAATCCCGGCATCTTGCAGCATACGATTGAGTTCCATACCTGCGGAGCCTTGAAAGGGGGCGCACAGGCGAGCGTCCTCATCAGAGTAACAGTTGCCCACAATCATGATGCGAGCGTCAGAAGGACCTGTTCCTAAAGTTCCACTCATATCAAAGGCTCCTCATTTAAGCTATTTGTTGGCGGGTCAGTATACAGCAGCATTCTAGCATCCTCACTGACAGCTGGATCAAGTGCCACAGCTATTTCCCAATTCAATAACGCATCAACGGCCAGTCGTGGATTTGTTTCATGCTCCTTGCGAAAGATTCCGCAGATAACTAACTTATCTATGATGATGTTTTTCCACTCGTTTGCTGCTTCCATCTCATCCCTCCAGATCTGCAATAGTCCTCAGCGATTCCCCGTAGTACTGCTCCTCTAACTCAACTCCCACTGCGAAGCAAGAGTGCTGGTGAGCCGCTGCAAAGATAGGTCCAGTCCCACAGAACACGTCTAACACTTTGTCCCCGGGTCGGACTGAACGACGGAGCAGTTCTGCAAATAGTGCAGGCGGTTTAGCCGCTGGATGTCCAACACCAGCTCCAGCAGACTGCAGCGTGATAACATCGGGTGCAATCATATTGACTTTCTTATCACCCTTCTTCGCATAAACAATCATCTCATACTTGCGTTGTGGCCCGCTGTCAATCCAGGGAGTACGGTAGCCGGTTGGCTTAACCCAGATAATTGGGGAGTTGAAGACAACCCAGCCAGCCACTGTCAGCGCATCTTTCCAGGTGAAGAACCAACTAATATCACAGAACAGGTACAGGTGCGCTTGCTCCTTAGCCAGCCTGTACGACTCACGAGGAAACCACCGTATGATCTCAGCCAGCAATTCTGCAGAGTCTGCGTACCCGTGAGCTGTTGCACTACCTTCACTGGCCGTACCAAATGTATCTGCATTTATTCCATAAGGCGGGTCCGTCAGAATTACATCGAACTGTCCAGCTTCCTGCCTACTTGCCCATGTTTTTGAGTCAGCGTGGTACAGTTGGAACTTGGAAGATTTTGATACGCCAGCAGTCTTTGCCGCAAGAATCTTATTCTGCGTTGCTCTCTCTTCGTTCTTGAGGATAAGCATGGCTTCTTTGGCGGTTTTTGCTTTAGCTATCTCGGGCTTGTGTAAGTGACGAGCCAGAATGAGTTCGTTCTTGGTACGAGCCAGAGCAGCTGTCGGGTGCATGGCCCTATCAGGATTCTGTGCGTAGGCTTCTGCCGCCAGCGTCATATTGGTAGGCGGCTCGATCTCACCAGCTTCCGCTTGCAGCTTCCTCAACTCAGCAAGTTGTGCCATAGCTGCAGCCGACTCTTGCCAGGTGAATTGCTGACGTTGGTTGTTCTCATCCACCTCAATTTGCAGACGTTGGTAGTCAGTCAGGTCTTCCCAACTGGTGTAGGGGATGTAGTTGAGGTCTACCAGCTGTCCATCGTACTTAATCTGGACACCAAATGCGGCCAGGTCAGCCACAGCACGGAGCCTGCGTTCACCAGCTCGTAGGATGAAACCATCTTCTGTATCCTCCAGAACGATTGCATGAAGCAATCCGATGTTGCGCAGGGATTGCTGGAGGTCCTGACTCGCAGCTTCGGAGAAGGACTTGCGTTGCCGGTTTTCCACCAGGATTTCAGAGATTAGTGCAAATTGCTTAGTCATGCTTAGACTTCCTCCAGTAATTTACCTACCCATTTCCACACTTTCTCTTCTCGAGGTTTGCGTGGGTTTCGTGTTTTAACTTCTTGGATACAACCCTTTACTTTTAATCTTCGGAGTGCTTCCCCGGGAGACCTTATTCCTAGCTTCTCTGCCAGTTGGCTCCGAGTCAGAGGTCCATCTTGGAATGCAGTTGCGTAGCGTTTAAGAGCCTCATCTTGGCGCTGTTTGTTTGGACTTAAAAATCTGACTCGCTTTACCTTTGTTGGAGGTGGTTTTGGTGTGAGTTGAAGTTGGTTTATTAGATAGGTGAAGATGTTCATTTCTCAGTTCCTCCGTTGCATGTCATCGGTCAAATCTCGAGCTTCTGCGCCTCTGCTAAACTCACCGTGAAGCCCGCGACTTCAGTTTGTACCGGAGCCGTAGGGAGAAATTTCCGAGTCGGGGCAGGATTGACGCAGAGTTTTTCGTCAATTGAGATTCCTATTTCGCGTTAGGCGTCACACCTGCACCGCAACCACGTTCTTGCCTTCGAGCGGGTTCGGTTGCGCCTTGTAGCGTTCAAACATAGCCGCGCGGTCGTCCGCTGTTGGCTCCGGAAGCGCATAGTCTCCGGCGTGCGTGGTGTCGTATTTGCCGTCCCAAAAGCGCGGCTCCATTACGTGCTCACGAAGCCACGGCTCAACTGCTCGCGCCGCTCGCGGCAGCATGTGGGTCATCAGCCCCTTTTCGCCTGTGATGATCTCCAGGTCTTCGTACACGTGGCCAATCTCGGTATGCAGTCGGCCTGTCGTCAGGTTTCGCAGTCGTTGGATATTCATTGTTTTCTCCTTGTTCAGTGAGCGCCGAACACAGCGCTCGTTCCCACCATCCGCCCCACTCGGCAGGCGTCAGCCTGTCTGCATGCAGGTTCTGGTCCGGCAGGCAACATTTCAGTTTGCGCGGCATGTACTTGTTCGGCTCAAACCCTTGCATCTTAGGCATGCGTGCGTTGGTATACCCCACAAATAGGGTCTGCTCCTTCAGCTCTCCAAGCGGCGAGTTCCAGCGGTGTCTGTACAAGCCAGGTTCGGTCGGTAGCGTTGTGGTAAAGGTCATGTTTTGTCCTCGTACAACTATCGCTTCAAGCCGAAGTCCCCTTCGGGGCCTCGGCTTAAGCTGGCGTTAGAGCGCATGAAATTTCTCGCGCAACGTTGCTTGCCCGTCGCTTATGCGTTGCGCCAGCGCCTTGTCTGTCTTGCCGTGGTAAAGAAGGCCCGCTGCGGTCAAAACGTCGATCAAAAACCTCATTGTCTCAACATCAAACAACGTATCTTTCGCGGCCTTCTTTCCTGCCGTTACACCATCTGCGTACAAGGCGTCCTCCGCCTCGCATTCATCGCAGGGTTCCCAATTTCCGTGTTTGCAACTCATATCGTCCTCCGCTTCAAAGTTCGCTCTAACCCGTCAGTCAAGCGGACTGCCTTCGGCAGCCGGTGAATTCAGGCGTTAGGCCCTATGCCATGCGCCTGCTCAACCGCCCTCAGCAGCTTGAGCATGTTTCCGTCGAGCAAGGGGTCTATCCCAAGCACGTTCTTCAGCAGCGCGCAGGCCGCTTCGGTGCTCAACGGCTCGCGGTGTTCGTGCAGGTAGAGCGGTATCGTGTAGTGCTCAACTTGCTTCGGACACGCCTTGAGCCATAGCGCCTTCGCCATGTCATGCGCTACGTCATACCGTCCCGGCTGGTCGTGCAGCCACGCCACGGGCCTAACTGACGCTTCGAGCGGACCTGCCGCAATAGTCGTTTGTTCCATTTCATTCATCCTTCAGCGGCAGGCCGCTCAAGCTAGCGTTGGGCGTCACCAGCCTGAACCGATGACGGCGCCCAGTTCATCAGGTCGCGAGGCGTTCCCGCAGGGCGTAGCCTTCGAGCGCCCAAATCTTGTCGCGGGCGTTGCTCCTGGCGATCTTCTTGCCGAGTTCAACGTCGAAATTCTCCGGGCTGGCCGCTGCACTTTCGCCCGTCACCGTGAAGCCGTTGCGCAGCTTCAGGCAGCACACCGTCAGCGTCGTGCCGGGAAAAACGTGGTAGTCCTCGCCTGTAATCACGGCGTCAATCTTTTCCGGCGAGAGGCGCGGCGCGTTGAGGCCCTTGGCCTGGATTTCGGCTTCGATTGCTTGTTCGTCTTTGCTCATGTCGGTTCCTTTGTGGCGCCGGGCTTCGTAGCGGGTAGCCGGCTAACCCGTCATTCCACCGGACGGCCTACGGGCGCTCGGTGATTTTTGCGTTGTGCGTCAAACCTCGAACGCCGCCGCCGCCGCGAAGCTCACCTTGAAGCCGCTCGCATTGCGGTGCCCGCCGCCACCGTACTGCTTCGCCACCTCGGATACATCGACGCCCTCGTCGTTCGACCGCAGGCTGAAAACCCGGCCCTCGGGTGTGTCCCAATAGCAGGCGGCGAACGGGCGGCCCTTTGCCATTTCGTGCCCGGCATCACTGGATACGCTCGGTGCGACCGCCATACCGCAAAACCTCGCCATAGCTACCTATCGTCACACGGGCGTCGCAAGGCACTCTCAGCGCCTGCTTAACAGCGGTTTCGGCGTTGCGCACGTAGCGCTCGTGTTCATCTTGCTGCGCCTTGAGCTTTACTTTCCACTCGCGCTCAATGTCGTTGAGTCGGTCGCTAGGCGGCGGAGAGTAGAACGCCATCCCGTAGTGCTCGTGGCCGCCCTCTACAGCATTGGCCAAGTAGGTCAATTGTTCGAGCGTCAGCGGAAGGTCGCACTCCTCGGCGGCAATTGCTATACACTCCTTCCAATAGTCATTTTGTGCGCTCATGGTTTCCTCGTGTCGTGGTATCTAACTGTGTCTTCAACTTGGACTCCTTCGACGCCGCCCTTGCAGATTAGAAAAGTAGCCGCTTACGGCGGCCAGTCGGCGTGATGACTAGAGCATGAGCCCTCTCTACACACGCTTCGAGTCCGACTTAGGCACGACTGCGCCCGGTGATCTTCTCACGCGGCCTGCCTTCGTACAGGTCATGCGTGACCTTGATGCGGATGACCTTACCCTGCAGCATGGTCAGACCAAACTTCTCACCAGGACGGTTGAGGTCAGTGGCTTCACGGTAGTCCTTCAGCACACGGTTTTTGCCCGGTCCGAAATCGAATCCACCACTCTCCACCAAGTCAATCATGGCGCTGTCAGTGATCTGCGTCGTCGGACCGAAACCGCAAGTCTGTTGCGCTTCTGCCGGAACATCCACAACGAGCGGGATGTCCAGCGCCACTCCGGACTTCGTTCCATCCTTGCTGGTCCAGGTTCGCGGCTTGATCGTGCCGACCATTGCGGTATATTCTCCAGTCGGGAGTGGAATGCGATCGGTGAAGGGCGAGTCGATGGTGAGATTGAGGAACTGCTCTGCGTCGAAAACGTTTGACATTTGTTGCTCCTTCGAGGTTGATGGTTGTGAGTGGTGAGGCTAAGACTCCAGGTCACTCTGGTCTGGAGAATGAAACAGAAATAGAGGTTGCTTTCAGGACCCTGCCTTTAATCTGTTCAATTTCAAAGTCAAGCAAGCGCGTACAATCGTAGATGTTCGGCAAACCACAGTGCCCTTTTTCGATCCATCCTAGAGGATCTGACGAACAAATCACCATCGCTGTCGTAACCCACTACAAGACAGTCTTGCAATTTACCCTGCTCGGCAAGTTGCAATGCTGATTGCAACGCTTGTTCGGGGGTCATTGTGTCTGTCGGGGGGAACCCGAAAACATTGTTGCTTCCCATTTTAAATCTTATCCCGGTTTGCTTTGTCGGTCCAGAATGCAACAGGAATGGTTGTCGCTTTCAATTCCATGTACAATTTCTTCCACTTGTTCCTGCTCTTACGGGCGGTTTTCCATAGGCTACGAGCTGTCCAGTAGTCTAGCTTCAAACTAGCATGACCGTCATACCATCTGTCAAATGCTTTCACAGTTTGCTCCTTTGCAACCACTTGTCCATGATCAGGGCGAAGTCTGGTGTAATCTTACTCTTGATCGGGAGATACCTGGCCTTGAGATCAACCCCTGGGGCTGCCGTGTCCCAGTAGAAGTTCAGTCCATCACGAACAGAAAGAATCACATCGCTGAACAGCGGTGACATCTCATCTCCCAGGGCCTTGCCAATGGCCTTAGTCATGACAGTTGTTGCTCCACTCACTTCATTGGTCTGACGAGTGACGTGCGCTGTTAGGACGAAGGTACATTGTAAGAACTGCGTCATCCAACGTACCCAGGACAGGAGATTCTGCTGAGCCACACCGTACTCTGGTTGAGACGCAGTAGCCTTCGCTCCAAGCACCATACGGAAGCAGGCATTTGCAGTTTCACTCAGCGAGTCGTTAATGAGGATGCGGTTGTTCATCCAGGTACCAACATTGCCATACGTCTTTCCTGTACGATCACAGGGGAAATCTTGCAAGGTCCTGAGCAGACGTTCCCAAGGATTGTTGCGGCTACGGTCTGGATCAGTCCACTGCGTGAGGGCTTGGTAACTCAGCTGCCCGGTCCGTGTAGCGTTGGCGAGGAGAGCGTCGAGTCCAATCGCTGGTGTGCGAATGACGTGCCAGTGGAGACAATCGGGGATTGGTACAGATTCCCGGCGATTGAATGGAGGTGCTCCAGTGTCTCTCCAGAACCCAAGAAGGGATTCCAAGCCACCTTGCTCCGTGAACAGGATGAATACTTCCTGCCCGTTCTTTTGAGCCCACTCGACGAGTGATCCCATTGCGAAACTTTTACCAGTGCCGGCTGGTCCTTCGAGGAGAATCTTTGGACCGGCAAGAGTGGGTGTAGTGTCTGTCATTTCGTTACTCCAGTTGAGTCAGAAAAGTACTTCGCCATAACGCGCATGTGATGTCCCTTGAGCGTATATTGTTGATCGGTGTGGAAGAGGGCGATACGCAGTTCCGACTTGAGTTCCTCGATCAAGACCTTACTAGCTTCGAGTTCCCGCTCAACTCCAGGCAGCTTTGCGTAGGCTGCTTTCCGAGCCATGTCCGGCATATGAATCTCCTATCGGTTTTCCCACTCAAGCCACTTATCCAGCAGCCCTTGTTGGTATTTCTGGTTGATGATGAGGTCGGCCTCATATTCCAGTGCTTCACGTGGCCAATCTGAAGACAGGGACAGAGGATCTGTGCCGGGAAATGACGTGCGTAGGCTTCCCGCATACCGCACCTCCCAGGGGTGAAGTCCATGATCCACACAAGGACGGACGTGGATGGTCCACTCGACCACGCCGTCATAACTCACCCTTCCCCACACGTTACCGCAGTATTGACAGAAGTACGCACAGTTACGATGCTTTGCCCGAGCAGCTGGTGCTTCAAGCAGACCAAGTGAGTAGGTGGAATCAACCTCTCTAGCGCCGAGATAGCGGGCTGCTGTGAAGAAATGTTGCTTCATGTTAATCCTTGTCGAAGAAGTCGGTCTGTTCGTAAGCATCAGTAGGGAGGGCGTCCAGAGCAGCGAGTTGCTTGAGCAGAACCGTGCGCTGTTCCTCCTTAATGACCTGCTCGCGAAGTTCTTTCATGTGCAAGATTGCTTCAGCCGTTGGAACCTCGAAGCCAAGCTCAACCAGATCAATCTCCCGTTCTCCGAGAAGTAGGTAACGCTTATTGTCTGGCAGTGGGATGTTCTGGACAATGACGCTAAAAGTCTCTAGCACAAACTTCTCCAACCAGATTCCGACATGGAGCTTCACCTTGTAGCTTTGGCATATCTCGTAAGGGCAAGGGTTTTCCATCACAGCTCTCCTTCACTCAGTTTAGTTTCCACACGTAGAAGTGGGTCCCACTTCCTTCTCTCAAAGCCAGTTTCCAACCACGGTTCTGGATGCTCGGAAAGACAGATACGCCTGTAGTCACACCCACCGTAGGCATTACAACTGTCACTCAGATCATAATCCCAATAGCCCTCCTCCCAACAAGCAATCATCCGCCGAACATCTCGACACATCTGCTTGTACCAGCGTTCCACCATCCAGGGCGGGCGATAGGTGATTGCCTCTCCCTTTTCATAGCGATTCTTCAGGATTCCAAGTCCCCTCACCATGAATCCACTTACCTCAATCCCTGCCTTCATTACTCCCCATACATAGGCTGTGAACTGAGAGCGCAGGTCCCATTGCTGACTCCACTTCGGCCCGATTCCTGAAGTAGTCTTGTCGTCGAGCGGGAATACTCCTGCTGCGAAATCCATCACCGCATCAAGGCGGCCTGTGTAGATCAGCGGCTGTCCAGTTACAGGGTGCGTCACATCAATCGGCTCAGCGAAGTTAAACTCCACCCCAATAATGGGTCCGTCATGTCCCTCGAAGGTATGCGGGTGTGCGTAGTCTGCTTCGAACGGGAAAGCGTGGAAGTAGTATTCCAACGCACCAAGCATCCGGTCCAGGGACTTGGCTGAGTCAGGTGGGCATTCGAAGTCCCCGTACGCTTCCATCAAGGCACCCAGGCCCAGGGCGATTGCCTCCTTTGGTGGCCGATGGTCTGCGTAGAATGCACGCCGAGCTACCTCCAATCCGCGAGCATACGCTGCCCCAGCTGTGAGATGCACATTCGGCTCTTTAGGTTTCCAATGAAGAATGTTCTTCAGCTCGCACATGCGGGGGCAGGCTACGAAGTCAGATCGCATTGAGGAGTCGATGATCTCAGGGAATGGGGGTCGGGTCATCACATCAGCTTCCCAAAAATATCGTCCAGATCCGCTTGAGACACTGGCGCTTTGGCTGCGGCAGTCCTGGTACGACTGGTCGTGGATGCTATCTGCGCTGACGTGCGTCCCTGGGACAGCATGTCGACTATCTCGATGAGTTCTTCTGTAGATAGACCTTCCGGCGTCTTCTGCTTCTGCCGATAAAGCATAATCTTGTCGTGCATTTCACTTGGTGTCATGTCAAATCTCCAGTTATTTGTGCTCAGCCAGCAGCTCGCGGAGCAACTCTAGTGTACTAGGATCTCCGTAAATAGCTCGCGTAGCAACTCTAGTGTACTAGGATCTCCGTAAATCACACTCCCTCCGATGAGGTAGTCACCAACCTCCATTTTCCCGTGGGAGAAGTACTCCCGCAAACGGTCTTCTATGAACCGCTGAAGTGCGCCTGCCGGGATACGTTGTTCGAGTTCGGACCATACAGCTTCATCGAGTTTGGCTCGGAGTTCGGAGCTGATGGTGATGTGTAGATGTACCTTTGGTACGATCTGGCGTGGACGTGGCATTTTCTCAGTCACTTTCCTATTCGATGAACACGTAATGTGGCTATTTCCTGTTCATCCTACCTACGAAAAACCAGCCCCCTTTCGAGGGCTGGCTTCTGACTTCCCTTACCCTTGCAGGGCCTCGAAGATACCCGTGGTATCGACCTCGACGGTCTTGGGCTTCTTCCGCTCGGCTTCCATCGCGAGGATAAGCTTACCCAACTCGGTATCCGGGTTACGGAAGGAGGCGTACAGGGCCTTCCGACCGAGCGTACCACCCCGCGCCTTGTCTGCAGCAAGCTTGTCCTCGATGATCTGCTTGACGACTGCGACTGGCTTGCCGAAGTGCTGAGCCAGTGCCCGCAGGACAATCCCAGCACCAGAGACAGTGCCTTCACCCGAGCGAACTTTGTTCCATTCTCCGGAGTTGAGATCGGACACCAGACCTTCAATGGCCAAGAACATATCCTCTTCACTCGCCGGCTCTTTGGTCTGTTCGTCCTTCATTCCAGCAACATGATCGCCGAGCTTTTGTGCCCAGCCGTGGCCTGCAGCGTGAAGCCGATGCTGGTCCGGCACCGGGTAGGTGGCCGTCTGGCCGTTCTTGAAATCGAAGCGAACAGCGACGGTGCCCGCAGCTTGATCCACCAGGATGGTCTTGTCCATACGACGCGATGCTGGGAATTCGACTTGCCGTCCGTCAGTCATGGTGACGAGTTCGGGTGCAGGACGGGCGGCCTTAACTTGCGTAACTTCTTGATTCATGTTGCTATCTCCAAAATATGCAGGCCCTTCATTTGGGGCGGCCTGCGAACTCCCACACTGAAGCCCAGGGAGGTGGGCTTGGATGTGGAGGCTCAGGTTTCCTTCGCAGACGGCAGCTTGGCAAAGATGCGCAGATTACCTCCGTAAAATTCCATCAGAGTGTGAGCATGGTCGAGTGAGATACGGTGCTCGCCATTTTCCAAATTGCACAGATACCCAAATGATATGCCTGTCTGCTTGCTAACATACCGCAGCGAAAACCCTTCCTGTTTGCGCAGCATGCGCAGGCACTCTCCTCTCGTCATTTTTCCCACGATCATTCCCACCAGTCTATCTCCATAAAGTCAAGTCCAGCTTTGAGATCCTCGGCCCGCATCACAGTCTGCGATCCACATTCTTCACACAGACCAAAGCGCATCATCTCCCGCTCCAGGAAGGGCTGAAGATGTCCGCAGTTGAGACACAGCCCTTCACCATCTTGACACGCCTGTTCCAGGTCCTTACTTTTGAGCAGGTGCATTGCGCTCTCCTATCCAATTGAACAACCTCCGCATGCAGTAACTACGGATGAGGCTGATGACGGTGAATATTATACCGATGATGCTTGCTTCTGCCAAATCAGGTGTGTAGCCGAACAATGGCAGGATCAGCATATTCGCCACGGTGCTCACCCCAAAGCCGATAAACACATTGGACAAGGATTCCAGGGCTGATGCTTTCCTCGACTGCCCACGGACGGACACTCGCTCCCTCCGTGCAGCTCGCAGTTGAGCTTTGAGTTCCCGGATTTCTCTGTACTGTCTCCGCATCAGATCTTTGCGCCAGAGCTGCAGATTTGCGTCGCCAATCCCGAGCATCACAGTTGCTCCGGAAGCGGGGCACGGAAGATGCGAGCAAGTTCTCGCAGGATTTCATCAGTCGTGAATTTTGGCTGTGTGTCTGCCAGGTCGCGTGGCAAGATTGTAAATATCGGTCCGTTGTCGGCTTGAAACAGAGCTGCCCAGCCATTGTTATAGACCTTATGACAAATCCCTGTCATGGAGCTGAATTTCTCATTCAACCTGCACGGTCCGCAAACCAACGGTCCTGCCTCAGGTGTTATTTTTGCAGTTGGCACACGCATAATTTGTTCCTTTCCTGGAAATTCCAAATGTGACGATTGACTTGCGAGATTTAATACTCCACCAGAGTGCCCGCATGGTCAGTGTTGCATCAATCAGCTTCCCTCCCTCCACTTGCGAAGATGTTTTATAGCTTTGTCCAGAGTTTTGCATTTTGCACCCCAATTCGGTAGTTGAGCCATGTGACCTTTGATTCCAGCGAGCTCGACTTCAAGATCAGCAAGTTTGCGTTTGACCATTTCCAGTCGAACGTTAGTTGGAATGTATGATGGTTTCATTGTGGAACTCCTGCCAGCCACTCCGTGAGCCAGGTGAGGATCAACCAGCATAGCAGGCCGACGATTCCCCAAGCAGTTAGACAAACAACGAGCAACTTTTGCATTTCACGCTCTCTCATAAAACCTCCTGTGTAGTTAAACTTCATTGAGTTCTCTCGGGTGAGAGAATTCTGGGAAGCTTACCCGCCAAAATGCAGATACGCAGGGTAGCCGAGCATAACTACCACGAAGGCAGTCAGCACGAGTTGGTTGAGCAGGAAGTCTGCAATATCACGCATCACAGTGCTTCCAGCATTGACTGCAGTTCTTCGATTGAAGATGCGCTCAAGGCCTCGTCAGACTTACGCTCGATGATTTCCAGGATCTTTTGCCGCTTCGCAGCCACCTCGCGTTCCCGTGCTGCAGCCAGTTGCTGATCCTTCTTGACCTTTATGATATGGAGGATGATGTCGAAGCGCAGCTGTTCCAGCCCATCCACTGCTGGAGTGTCTTCGACGAAGGAAGCCTCCTCTGAGGCCTTCAGAGCTGCGTGATGCTGCTTAGCTACTTTGTCAAGCGACAGCCATTTATTGTTGGTAACGAGTGGCAATTTCCACAAGTATGACGCGTCGAAAGTACCATATTCTGTAGTGAAAGTAAGTCCGCAGCGGCTCGCCTGTTCGAAAATGTTCATGTCAGTCCTTTCAGAAGGTGATGTTGATGATGCGGTTAAAGCTGCCCGTTACCCGGCAGGTGAGACTATTGCGCTGTGTGCTGGAGAATCCAACTCCACTCAGTTGCGAGTCGGCTGATTCCGGCCTAACTTTGCTCCCGACCATCTCCAGCACTTTGCGATGCTGGTCGCGGTCAAGCGCCAAACAGTGCGCTCACCAATTCCGGGGACAGTGCCCCGCCACCTGCAGTCGGAGCCAGGTCGGCTGGAGGTCCGCCCGCTTCGCCCTGCAATGCTTTGACCAGCCTGGTCTGACTCTCCTGGGCCATAGCCGTCATGTGCGAGTCGGAAATTTGTTCCTCTCCAACCCTCACGAACGTATTTCGACGAGCTATCTTTGCGATTGTCTCCGTGGCCACACCGTAACGAAGTGCCAGTTCCTTCCTCGGCACTCCGTCTATCAGTTGAGCCCTGATATTCAAGACATCAGCACTCGTCAGCTTGGACATAGTCGAGTTCCTCCTGAACGCCCCAAGGCCGCGTGACGTTCATGCACTTCACCAGTGCGTCCTCGATGATCTTGAGATGGGCGTATGCACTGGCCCAGCTTCCTGCCTCAGCATCCAGCACTGCGGTCGTTGCGGCCCACTTGATTTCCTCCGTCTCCCCGTGCAGGAGCAGAACGGCATCATCCTGTAGGTCCCGGATGACCTCATCAGACAGTTTTTTCATCGCCACTTCTCCGGATAAAGGTTGCCAAGGAGATATACTCTGCTTCAGTCTCCTGCTGCGCGCGGTTCAACTTCCACGAGTTCCTCGCTGCATCTCGAGCAATCTGCCGTGCAGCTCCCCGTACCAGCTTGCCAGCCGCCGTGCGCTCCTGCAGCCGTCGCTCCACTGCCAGTCGCTGGTCAGCGAGCTTCGTCGCTTTCCGCCGTTTGTTTCTCTCACACCTGTCCTGCGCTTTATACGCTGCGTTTGATGCCGAGCGCTTCCACCGCCCAATCTTCTTCCCGCCGCCTGACTTCTTATCTGCCATTATAACCTCCTAACACAAAAGAGGGAAGGACATTACGCCTTTCCCTGCGGTTCAGTAAATCAGCCCTTGGCCTCGACCACGAAGCCGCTGTCTGCATTCCCGAAGATGACACCGCCAGTGTCGAGCTTGAACTGCTGCGTGCCTGTGTCACGCAGCCCTTTTGTCCCGCTCGCTGTCACATTCGCTCCGAGCATCGACCCGAAAATTCCAGCCCGATCCGGCACCTGCGTAATTACACACCTCGTTCCGACTTCGATCATTATAACCTCCTATCTACTTGCTGCACCATTGCAGCCCACAGCTGACTCTCTCGAATCAGCTCTCGGCTACATCCATCAGCATCTTACCGGCTAGTCCGACCAACTGGTGGCTTTCTCGCCGCACAATCCTCCTGATGGTCTCGACATTCACCTGCAGCTCCTGCGCCATCTGCCTCGCAGTCACTCCTTCCTTCGCCCTCCGCCTAATTTCCAGCACTTGCTGGTCGGTCAGCTTACTTGTGCCGGCCATTTGTGTCTCCTTCGTCTTGATGTGATGGTGCATTGTCGCATGTGTGGTCGTCGTCGTCCAATCAATTGTGTTTATGGGCCGCGTGGTGGATGTTATGCCGATATGCACATGGGATGCACTATGTATGCGTTGTGTGTCGGGTCGCAGGACGTCCGATGTGGGGTAGGTCGCCCGTCGGCCCGATCGTGCCACCGCGGCCCCGCGCGCCCCGTTGGCGGCCCATTCCGGCGCCCATCATTACACCATTCCACATCGCACCCGATACGACGACCCCTCCTCCTCCTCCTCCTCCTCCTATCCCCCCACATTCCTGCCCATTCCGTGTTCAAAGAATGGGGGGGTTGTGTGTTCAGTGTTCAAGGGATGTGTTTGTTAAGGGATGTGTTTGTTAAGGGGTAGAGAGAGTATATATAGTAGGTAAGTACTCAGAAGAGAAAAAAAAGACTGACAGCTTCTCTCTCTCCGTTCTTTGAACACGAAACCATCACCATACCGGAATGGTCCCCCATAGGAGGGGGAGGGGGAGGAGGAGGAGGGGTGGTGGTGGTTGTCGTAGTTTGTAACCATTTGTAACGAAAATCGCCCATTTCTTGGGCAATCTGCCCGTTTTCTAGGCAGCCATGAACACAAAACCCCCCTAATCCCTTTTTCTTCCTTCTCAGCTCCCTTTCTCCCTCCACCTGCAAAACCTCCCCGGCCCCAAAATCCAGCCATTAGTCCCCATTCAGTCGCACTTCTTCGCTACCCAGGTGAGAACTTCCCACGCACTCCCGACAAATTCCGTCCCTCCAGGCCACATCTGCGCCCTCCAGAGGGGCCTCATTCCCAATATCTCCGGCGGGATTTCGGCCCTCTCCACCTCGATCCACTTTCCAGCTCGCGGCAATGCCACATTAATCACCCCGGACCGCCCTTTCCAAACCGTCCCGGCCCCTCTTTTGAGTTGCAAGTCCAATTCCACGCGCAATCTGCCTTCCATTTTCAATCCTCCTTTCGAGCACTTGCCCGTCATAGGCGCCTGTCACGCGCCTATAGCTGGCATTAAAGCTGGTTAAGCACAGCCATTCCGAGAAACTCCTCCTTCAGAACGGTAGCCGCATCGCCGATTTCAAGCCCTTGCTGCTGGTACAGCTTGCGATAGCCGATCGGGAATTGCTTCTCCCGTTCCGCACTCACCCGCTTGCGCTGCAGCGTGCCTGTAGATGTCCGATCAAACCAGCGATCTACGTTCAGATGTCTTCCCATGGCGGTCTCCTAGTACCCCAACAGATCGAACACGTAGTCCGGTTCCAGCCCGAACTCATCATGCAGGATGTCCTCGGGGTTTTCCCCGTCTTCGAGCACCCGCTCCATCGCTTCTTGGATCATTTCGTCAGCTTCCTCAGCCGTCATCCCATCCCGACGCATGAGCACACTGTGCAGTTCAGTCAGTTGTATTTTCGTCTTCATGTTTCAATCCTCCAGTTAATCACTGCAACATGCAGCGGAAAGGGGACTGTCACCCCCCTTGATCGCTGGATGCTACTTGTGCTCGAACCAGCAGTCCGACACGTACCGCTCCTCGAGATAATCGAC
>ERZ869921.139-NODE-139-length-44330-cov-5.496533_pt1 | contig 44330 bp, 67 predicted proteins | sample MGYA00579310_ERZ869921 | MGnify/ENA primary metagenome ERZ869921 (study PRJEB32216, sample SAMN09231816) | wastewater metagenome | place: USA: Maryland | collected 2016-06-21 | study: EMG produced TPA metagenomics assembly of the PRJNA472060 data set (Reclaimed...
CCTTCATCACCAAGCGGCAGGGCACGTCACGATAGTGCGGCCCATACTGCGGGTCGGGGTTGTGGTAGGCGTCGGTCCCCGGGGCCGCGCGCTGAATGGTGCAGGTGTGGATCAGCCAACTATCCAGCCCCATCAGTACCTCAGCGCCGCAATCGTCACGCTGGTCGCCTGGCTGAAATCCACGTGCGTGAAGTTGCTGTGGGTCGTATCGCTGGCGTTGAACAGCGCCACCTGGAACGGCCCCACCATGCGCTCGGAACTGGCCGGCAACGAGAAGGTCAAGTCAGACAGGTCGAACCCCTCCACCTGATAGGGCGTCGTCACGGTCACATAGGTCGTGCCGGTGTAGGTGCTCTTCAGGTGCAGAAAGGCCCGCCCGTCGTTGTAAAAGTTGAACCCAGTGATCACCACCGTCGAATAGGTCGGCGTGATCGGAACCCGCCCGATGGTCTGCGGCGCGGCCGGCGTCGGACTGACCGCCAGCGTGCGCGGCGTGGCCGTCATCAACACCAGCGCAAACAGCGCCACCACCATGATCGTCAGAGGCAGCAGATAATGTCGTCTCATGTTTTCTCCTACGCGCTCAACATCAAACGGCGCAGCAACCGCGCCCGTTCGCGCTCCCAATCGGGCGCGCCATAGCTATACTCGCCGGCCACGTTCTCGCTCTGCAGCGCCGTGCGCTCCACGGCCAATCGCGTCAGTTCGATGATCACGCCCTGGCGCGCGGCGTTGTCATCGGCCGGCGTATAGCTCACCGTCACGACCTCGCCCCACAGCGCGCCCACCGCTAGGCGCTCGATGCGCCCCTGGCCGCCCCACACGCGGTAATCGGCGCTGGTCAGGGTCACACCGTCTTCTACTATACTGGTCACGCTGCCGATGGCGCGGCGCAGGTACAGGTTGCGCAGCCCGCCCGATAGCGTCTCGCTCACGTCGGTGGCCGCGTTCACATAGTGCGCCCCAACGCACGCGACCACCTCCGCCTCGGCGCGCGCGATGATCGCTTGCAGTTGCGGATCAGTCAGGCTCGTCTTGATCAGCGCCCGCGCCTCGTCCAGCGTGACCAGCGTCATATTTCACTCTCCGTTAGGGTAAAAAGACCCCGGCCAGGCTTTGCGTCACCGGACGAGAGCGGCCGTTCAGCAAAATGCCCACGCCGCCCATGATCGCAGCGAACGCAGCCCCGTTGGTGGCCACCAACCGCACATAGCGCTTGGTCAGGTTGTTCGGCCCCACCTCGATCACCGTGGCCAGGTCGTCCTGGGCGTCGGTGAACGCTTTGGCCGCGCCGGCGATGTCGGCATAGTTGCCGTCCACGTCGTCGTCCGATTGCTGCACCTTGAACGAACACACCGCCCCGCCCGCAATCGCACCGCACGACACCACAAAAGCGGCTGCCTCATAGCCCTGGCGGTCAATCCCCGCGCCGTCCACGTGCGTGTTGTTGATCGTCTGGGGCGCGACGCCCTGCACGATCTTGCCGTTCTGACAAATGCTATCCATAGTTAGCTCCTTGTGCTTTCAGCTTTCAGCGATCAGCCTTCAGCGGCGCGACCAACTGATCGCTGACCGCTGATGGCTGACGGCTCCACTTCCTTACGCCTTGATCTTGAGCGCCACGAACGCCTCGGGCAACACACACATGCCGTCCGACTCTTTGCGCCCGATGAACCCGGTCTGGTTGCTGGCGGCGTACAGTTCCACCAACCGCTGGATGGACATCGAGAGCGCGTCCACCACCCAGAAGTAGGAAAAGTCGCCCACGATGGCGGGCAGGGCGTTGTCCTCCCACACGTCGTTGCCATCCAGACCGTCGTCGTAGCGGTCGCTGGTCTCGTAGGGGATATCCAGGATCGAGTTGGGCATCCCCGGCGCCAGGCCCGGCTGCCAGACGTACTGCCCCAGACCGTCCTTCAACTGGCGCACCTTGCGCAGGAACGCGCGGTTGCACATGATTTTGGACTGGGCCGCGTAGGTCGCGGGCAGGGTGTAAATCCAGTTGATGATGTCGTCGGCGGTGACGACGTTCGAGGCCGCCGTGCTGCGCGTGGGCAGGCCCGCAGTCTGCTTCAGGCCCAACGGCTTGTTCACGCCGTCGCCGTTGACAAACGCGTCCTCTTCCGTAATGCCGAACTTGTAGCCCAGGCGCTCGGTCACGAACCCATCCACGTCAAAGCCCGGCGTGCGGAAAAACGTGTTCGAGACCAGCACCCGCTTGGCCAGCGCGTGGGGTTGCAACTTGCGCTGCCCAAAGGGCTGCACCGTGTCGGCGCTGCCGGTCAGCAGTTCGGTCGTCCAGGTGGCGTCGCTGAACACCGAGTCCTCGGTGGGGGTGATCACCGCGCCGCTGGGTACGGGCGGCAACACGCGGCAGATGCGCCGCATGGCGCTGCGCTCGCGCTCCTTGACGATCATGACGCTGAGGTAGGTGTCTTGCACCAGGTAGCCGCCCTCGGCGGCGGTGCCCACGCTCAACGCCTTGAGTTGCTCTTCGCTCAAACGCCCCGCGCCCTTGCGCATATAGGCGCTGTAGGCCTTGGCGTACTCGGGGCTGAGCGCCGCAATGAACGCGGGGTAGGCGCCGCTCTTCATCTCGGCGATTTCTTCGGCGTCCAACTCCCGCCCTTGCCACTTGACCTTGGCCCCGTCCGGCAGTTGCATGTTCATGCTCAGCCGCGTGGCCGGGTCGTTCATCATTTTTTCGGCCTCGTCGAGACGCTCCAACCGCTTGGCTTCGGCGCTCTTGGCCTCCACCTGGTCGAGCAAGGCGTCGATCTCTTGCGTCTTTTCGACGGGCAGCTCTTTGCCCTGGAACTCGAGGCGGATCGTCTTGGCCTGCTCGAACAGCCGGTTGGCCTCGTCGTACAGTTGCTTGATCGCTTGCTGATTCATCGGATACTCCTATCCCTATAGTCTTGGCCCGGGCCAGCGCGGCCCGGGCTAGTTGTTATTCAGCTGGCGCTGTGGCTGTCGGGATATAAACCCAGTCAGCCCCATTGAAAAACAGCATCATGCTCTGCTTTTGCGCTATGACCTTGTCTCCGAACAGCACAGTATTGTCCTCGTCCTCAAACGTGATGTTGGTGTCGCTCAAGTTATAGAGGATGAGCACATCGCCAGCCGTGCCGTTGCCCAGCGTCGGCGTTACGCTGCCCGCCGCTTGAATCGGCTGATAGCTGCCTGTCGGGGTGAAAACGCCGCCCTCGGTCACGGTGATTGCCGTCTGCGGCGTGAGACGCAAGAACTGGCCGATGCTGGCCGTCTGCGTAAACGTGCCGGTGTTGCCAACGATGTTGCCGGTGACGTTGCCGACTACGTTCCCCGTGACGTTGCCTACTACACCGCCTGTTGCCGTCAGCACACCCCCCACCGAGGCGGTCTGCGTGATCGTAGCCGTGTTACCCGTCAGGTTGCCCACCACGTTGCCCGCGACATTCCCCGTCAGGTTGCCAGTGACGTTGCCGGTCACTGTGCCCGTGACATTCCCTGTGACGTTGCCCGCCACGCCGCCGGTGGCCGTCAGCACGCCGCCGATCTGCGCCGTGTCGGTCGTCACGAGCTTGTTCGCCGTCACCGTGCCGGTGTAATGGCCATCAGGGAACAGCGCCGCAGAACCCGGCTCCATCTCCAACGTCCCGCCGCTGGCCACCGTGATCGCGCCGCCGTCTTCCACCCAGATCACGCCGCCGTTCTCCACTTGCAGGCCCAAGCCGCCCAACACGAAATGCACCAGCGTGTTGTAGCCGTCGGCCCAGGCCGCGCGCGGCGTGGCCACCACGCTCACCAGCGCCAGGCACAAGGTCAGCCCCAGGGCCAGCACCCAATTGTTTCGCTTCATCGCCCGATCTCGGCCCATCGCCCGTTCTCGCTTCATCGCCATACCTCCAGCTTTACTTGATCGTGAGCGCCAATCCGGTCGCTCGCATGCGCTGCAACACCGCGCTCGCGCGCTGCTGCGCCGCGCCTTGGCGCGCTTTGTCGCCATCCGGGTCGGCGGCCGCCAGCAGCTCGTTCAGCGCGTCCATCGCCGCCTTCATGGCGTCCACCGCGCCGCGCACTTTCTCCTTCGAGGCCGCGCTCAACACCCGCCCTTCCTTCAGATCAGTGGTCAGCCGCCGCATCATCTCGGCGTAATCGCGCAGCCCGTCCAACCCCTTGACGGCGCGCACGCTGGTCAGCGGGTTCATGCCCAGCGGCACCGGCGAGATCTCGTACAGCGTCAGTTCTTTGATACGCCGGATCACGTCGTCGCGCCAGGCGGCCTCGGCGGCGTTGCCCACCGGCGAGCCGTCGTCCTTCTGGAACTCGACGCGCACCGGGTCGTAACCGATGGAGCCTTCGGTGAGGGCCTGGTCTTTCATCAGCGCCCACGCCTCTTTGCCCCACATACTGTCCAATGTCAGCTTGCCCTGGGCGTACAGACCCGTCGCGTCCTCGCGGATCGTCTCGGGCGGCGGGCCGATCAGTTTGCTCCAATCGTGGCCGAAGAACACCTTGATGCGTGAGGCGCGCTCCAACAGCGTCTTGTTGAACGCCCCTTGGTCAATGATGTCCTTGCCGTCGTCGAGGTTGCCGATGATGGCAAAGTACCCCTCGTATCGCCCCTCGTCGGTGGACGAGGCTTTGAACTCGGCCTTGGCGCTCTTGTATTCCATCGCCTGCTTTCCTTTCCCCCTCTCTATCATATGGAGAGGGGCAGGGGGTGAGGTAAACAAAAAAGCGGCCATTCCCTGGCTTTACACCAGAGAATAGCCGCGATTGATGGGTGCTTTCATAAGCACCCAAAGGATATCAACGGGGGCCTACGCCCTATTCGGTTTTCCCGATCTTGTAGCGGCGCTCAATCCAGCGCACGATCATCAACAGCGCGCGCCGCACAATGCTCATCAGCGCCTGGAGGTCCTGCACCTCGCTACTATCCACATTATAGAGCATGTCGCTGTCGTTGTCAACCAGTATTTGCAGGCGCATCACTCATCCTCCTCGTCGTCTTCCGGCTCCTCGTCCCCGAACTCGGGGCTAAAGCAACGCGTTCAATTGGGGTGGGCCAGCGGATACTTCTCCGCCTTGGCCAGCGTCCACACCGCGCCGTTGGCTCGCTGGCACGGCTCGTCGTCGTCGTCGAGGCCGTTATCTTGCACGTACACGTTGCGCACACTGGCGTTGCGATAGCGCCCCGTCGTGGCCTGGTTCTGCGACGTGCCCAACTCGGTGCGCGCGATGGTGCGTGCGCGGCCCTGATAGGTCTCTTCCACCACCTCACGCAAGCCGGGCACGTCGTCGTCGGGGTCGCCGCGCACGATGTGGTCAATGCCCCAACCCTGGTCGCTGCCGTACTGCAGCAGCTCGCGCACCTTGGCCAGCGTCGTATCCTCGATATTCTTGATACGCGTCCCCGACGTGCCCAGGATGCGCGTCACCAGTGGGTCATCCAGATCGAACGCGATCTCGACGCCCAGCGCCCCGTTCCACACGCCCCAGCTCAGTTGCAGCAGCTCAGTGTACGAGCGCTTGATGACCCCTTGCAGCTCGTCGAGGTCGTCGTCGTCAATCAGGTCGTCCACGTCGGGCAACGACTCCTTGACCTGCGTGCGCACGACGTACACCCCGCTCTTTTTGCGCCGTAGCGCGCGATGCACCACGTGGTCGGCCCAGTCGGCGAAAAAGCGCCGCACGTCCGTCTCCATGTGGCGCGACACGTCCAATCGCGCCGAGCGCAGCGCCCGCCCGGTGGCCAGCGCGTTGCGGCGCGCTCGGCGCTGGCGCTCGCGCCTGGCCCGCTCGGCGCTGCCCTTGGCCGGCGTGAGGATCGGATTCTGCAGGGCGATGATCCAGTTCATGTTAGTACCCCGCAAACTCTACCGGCTCGGGCAGTTGCGCCATCGTCCGCAGGAACACGTCGCCATCCTTGACCGACGGCAGCCCCATCTCGGTGCGCGCCTCGTTCACCGTCAGGTAGCCGCCGCGCACTGCCGCGTCCACCCACTGGCGCTTTTCGGCGGCGCCTTCGCGCAGCGCGATCACGCTGGAGAGATCGAACGCGATCACCTCGCCCCCAACCTCGCCGCCGCCAAACTCGGAGAGCAGCCCCGCCGTGAGCGCGTCCTCGAACATGCGCCACAACGACACCATCGTGCTCTCGGTGAAATACTTGCGCATGCCCGTCACGTTGTTGTAGGTCATCTGCTCCAGGCCCACGTTCAGCCCGGTCAACACCGCCGGCACGCGCATCGCCGCCGTCAGGCGCGCCTCGGGCACGCGCCGCAGCGCCTCGAACGCCAATTGCTGCAGGTCCAACCCCACGATCTGGATGCTCATGCCCGGTTCGAGCAGCGCCACCCCGCCGCGATTCTCGCCGCCTTGCCGATCCGCCCATTGTTGCTTCTGCCGCTGGAACTCATCCGGCGTCAGCGGCAGCGTGTCCTTGTCACGACTGATGGCCAACCGCGGAATGGCGTCGTTCTTCAGCAGCGCAAACAGATAGCGCGTCGCTTCGTTGTCGGTATCCACCTCGCGCGCGCAGGCGATGATGGGCGATAGGCCCTTCCACGGATAGAGCGGATCGGGGATCCACTGGATGTGAATGATGTCCTCGATGGGGATGTCCTTGGTCTCGCCCGTCACATCCTCATACTCATAGTGATCTACCCACGGCCCATGGCCCTGGATCGGCGTGATCACGCCGTCGTTGTAGGGCCACAGTTCGACGACGCGCTTGGCCTGGCTGCGCACCTTGTGAATGTAACAGTTGCCGCCGATGCTCGTGTACAGCATGACGTGCCGCAACAAGTCGGCGTGTCCCATGCGATTGTTGGGCCGCTGCAAGAGCTGCGTGGCCGGGTGTTTGGGCAGCATCTGCCGGCCCTTGTCGCCCTGCGCCCAAGTCATCAGCTTGGGTTCGGCGAACGAAAAGGCCAGCGTGCTGGCGCAGGCGAACACCACCGAGTTGGCGCGGAACCCCTCCGCCGCCAGGCGCTGAAAGGTGGGCTGGAAAAAGCCGCTCACCGCCCACTGCGGCATCCACACCGCGCCCGCGCCCTTGACGAGCTGCCTAGCCGCCCACACCTTGAACCGATCCATCATAGCCATTGTATCCCTCCAGTAGGTAACGAAAGCTCTCCGAACGCTCCCGACGAAGCGTCCATGATATCATCGTGCGGCAGGTCGGGCTGCCCGTGCATGTGCCGCAGCCACGCTTCGTTCCACGGCCCGCGCACCAGCTTGACATTGCCGGCCTCAGCCTGCGCCGCCAACGGCTTGGCGCGGCTGATCTTGTCGCCGCGCGGGCGCACGCCGCGCGCATCGTAACCGGCGAACAACTGCATCAGGTGGTTCGTGTCGCGCTTGCCGGTGGCCCCCCCCTCTTGCTCCCAGCGGAGCATATAGCGCGCGCCGTACTCCTGCGCCCGGGCCGCGTCCTGGGTCAACGTGTTCAGCATTAGCCGGTCAGCGTCCACCGGCCCCAATTGCTCAGCAACGAAATCGAGCACATAGTACACCCCGCCCACGCGCCGCATCAGCACGCCGGCGGTATAGTCGGGGTCGTGGCCCTTGATCTCTTTCTCCGTCGCCGCCAGGTCGAAAAAGCGGCATTCGCTGCCGCCCGCCGGCGCGGCGTTGACGATCTCGAACCAGGAGCGATTGAACAGCTTGCCTGCCTCGGGCCTGATCTTCCAGTTGCCCTCCAACAGCCGCGCCCGATCCACCAGCGGCTGCGCTTCCAGATTGGCAATATAGCCCGGGTCCTTCTCCAGCATCTTGGGGTTGTCGTAGATCGAGGCCGGGATGAACGTCAGGCTCTTGGGCGGGATGCCGGGATAGCGCCGCTCTAGCTCCTCTTTGCGGTCGGCCCACACGATCTCGCCGCTGACGCGCACGAACCAGCGCAGCACCCCGGCGCGCGCTTCGATGGCCAGGCCCGTCTCGTGATCGATCCACCATGCGATCAGGCTGGCCACCCAACTGTCGGGATCGGGGTTGCAGGTGCCCCGCACATACGGCCGCACGCCGCACATGCTGCGATTGCGCGAGAGCAGATACCAGAACTGCGCCTCGGTGAAATGGGTCAGCTCGTCCCAGCAATTTTGATTAATTAGAGAAACAGCAGTAATATAGTGGCTAACTTCTTCCACCGACAGATCATAGACCATGCGCTTGCCACAAGGAGTCAGTGTCAATGTCCCGATACCCGCATGCTCACTCGCCCAACGTCTATCCCTCGTATAAGGGTGGTCGTACCGTAGTTTCCGGGGGGTACCTCTACGAGTTCTGCCCAGACCATCCGTCCTGCGACGTGTGGGGCTATCTTCTTCAGCACCAACTCGTTGCCGAGGGCGTGCTAGGTCGCCCTCTTGCACCCGCGGAGATTGTACATCATCAGGATGAGAACAAGCTGAATAATGATCCTGGGAACCTATTGGTGATGACCCGCAAGGAGCACCAGCGTTATCACATTCTTGAGCGTGCTCGGAAATACATGAGCGAGTTAACAGACCAGATGGCCTGTGAAGCACTACAGGGACGGACACTGCACCAGGCTGCTGCCATGTTAGGCATAAGCCATCAGACGTTCCGCCGCCGCTGGCCACACCTTCTAGTGGGCCGCATACGGAGGAGCCCTGTAGCTGTTCATGATCCTCAGATAGTGGCCCTTGTTCGAGTCGCCGCCGCAGACCCTCTTGTCGGGTACAAGGAATTCGCAGAGATGCACCATATCGAGTTTGACACTGTAAAAAAGATATGCGCCATTCATGACATTGAGTGGGTCCGCAAGACGAAGAAAGGCGAGAAACACACTCAATATCAGCGTAAGACAGCCACCCTGCCACAGTTAACACCCGGTGATTGATCGGGTGTATCTGCATGCCCTGGTAAGCTCCTTGCTCATCGTAGACATCAGCACGAACGCACTCTGCAACGCGCGGTGCGTATGTTCTGGTTACCCGGCGTGGCCCCTCCAGGGTCAGCACTTTATCGCCAACCCGAATATCCTCTATTGCTCGCGTCGAGCCGTCGCCCATGCGCACAGCCGTCCCGGCCTCGACGCACAAATAAGGGATCTGCGCGCCCTGCCATTCAAGGCGCGTCTTGTCGTATTGCAGATGCGCGAACCGGATCGTCGCCCCCGATGGAAAGCGCCACTCCAGGTCAGAGGCGCGCGGCTGCCCGCCGATCAACGGGTACAGTTCCTGGCTGGTGTCCCACAATCCGCCCTCGTTGGTGATCTGTGGGTAGGTGCGCCGAAAGATCACCCCGCCAAAGGTGCGCTTGCGAATGTGGCGCAGCGGCTCCATCAGCAAGCCGAATGATTTGCCGCCGCCCGCCGCCCCGCCATAGATCGCGATGTCGGCTGCGCTGGCCACGAACAGCTCTTGCTTGCCCGCCTGCGGCTTGACCATAACTGCGCTCATGGCGTCGCATCTCCACGAAACGAGGCCTGCGCCTTCACCGGCTTGCTGTCGCCGTCCCCTCTCCCGTTATCCGGCAGATAGATCACCACGCTCGCCCCGCCGCCCACCTCCGGCGCCGCCTGCTCGCCGATGCCGAACAGCATCCGCAGCTCCGCGAACACCTTCACCAGCGACCCCGTCACCTTGTCCAGCGGCGGGCCCATCGTGATCTCGATCTGGTTCTCGCATTTGGGACAGCGCACCCATTTGACATGCTGCGTCTCCAAGTCGCGCACCGCCGCCGTCAGCTTGTTGAACAGCGCCTGCGCCAACTGCTTCATGCGCAGCAGCCACTCGTCGGCCAGCGCCTGCAACCCGCGCTGCCTGATGCGCGCCTGCTCCATGTCCCAGGCCTCGGCCCGCTCGCGCCAGTTCCAGGTCTTGGCCTTGTTGACCCAGGCCGCCGACACACTGGTGGCCTTTTTGCGCCTCACCTTGCCGGCGCTCTGCTCCTCGCGCCAGTCGTTGTACAACCCCAACAACGAGCGATCCGCCCCTAGGTCGCGGTATTTCAGGAACCGCTGATACCAGCCATGATCCTCGTCAGGCAGCCGATCCCACGGGCGTTGTGTTACGTCGTCTGACATTGCCACTTGACTTTCTGCGCGATCAGAGTGATGAATGTATCAACCAAACGCGAAAGGACGCCGCCATGCAAACGCTCGAACAGATCACCGGCCTTCACCAAGCCACCTCCGCCTACGGGTTCTACCGCTTCACCAGCCTCGCCAACGCGCAAAGCTTTGCCGAACGCGCGCTCAAGTCGCTCTGGATCGTGCTGGGCGAGTGCGACGCCGACAGCGAAACCTACGAGTACTGGGTCGTCTCGCCGGCGGTGGCCGAACGCCTGACGCGCGCCGGCTACGAGCTGCTCTAGCCGCCCGCACCGCCAGCCGCAGGCCCTTCATCGTGGCCTGCGGTCTCTCGTTCCGCCGCCAGCCTTGGCTCCAAACCCATCCCCGCCAGGCGCTCCAACGCCACCGCCACGAACGCCGCCTCGCGCTCGATGGCGTACACCAGCCGCCCGAGCTGCTCGCCAGCCACGAGCTGTGTGCCGCTGCCGCTGAACGGCTCATAGCACAAGTCGCCCGGCGCGGTGTGCTGGCGCATCGGCGTCACGAACACCTCCACCGGTTTCTGCGTCGGATGGTCGGTGCTCGTCCCTGGCGCGATGGTCGGGATCTCCCACACGCTCGACGGATAGGTGTTGTCGGTGCGCTTGGGCTTTTTGCCCTTCACCCAGCCGAAAAAGCACGGCTCGTGTTGCCACATGTACCAGCTTCGCGTCAGCACCGGGCGATCCTTCATCCAGATGATCTGCTGGTGCACGAATGCGCCGTACTTGAGCCACATCGCCTCCAGCATCGCCTGGTTGCGGCTGGCGTGCCAGCAGTACCAGGCCGCGTCCTCGGCGATGGCGATCTCCACCGCGCACTTGATAAAGCCGTCGTACAATCCCTCGCCCTGCTCGGCCTTGTCCCAGTCGTGGTAGGTGTCCGACCAGTCTTTGTTGCCGTCCGGCTCGTTCCACTTGTGCGGATGGTTGTTGCCGTCGTAATCCACCAGGTAGGGCGGATCGGTGGCGAACAGCGCCGCGCGCCGTCCGGCCATCAGCCGGCGCACGTCGTCGGCGTTGGTGCTGTCGCCGCACAACAGGCGATGCGCCTGCCCCGGCATGGTCGCGCTGGGGATCTCCCATAGCTGGCCAGCCTCCGTCGCCCATTTCTTCTGCAACTCCTGGGCGTGGTCGAGATCGGCGCCCTTATCCTCGCCGCCGCCCTTGGGTTCGCGCAGCTTGTTCAGCCCCGCGTCGCGCGCCATGTCGTCGAGCATCTTTTGCACCGCCGGGCTTTCGGCGCTCACCCGGCGCAACAGCGCGTCGAACGCCTCGGGGTTCGTCTTGGCCAGCGCCCCCAGCGGATCCAGCGTCGCTAACACCAGCCCCTCTTCCGGTGGGTTGAGGTCCACCAGCGTCGTCGGCAGCGTCGCCTGCCCGCGTTTGTGACCGAGCTTGACGCGCAGGTGGCCGTCCACCATCTTGCGTATACCGCGTTTGTCCTCGGGCCATTCCTTGCCCAACCGCAGGTTGATCAGGATGTTCTGTACCACCCCCACCTCGGTCAACACGCCGTCCAGCGCCGCCCCCTGCGCATCGGGGTGCTCGCGCCAGTTGGACTCGTTGAGCATGTTGATCAGCTCACTCACGGCGATGTCTTCATAGCCCACAATGCGTTTCCGCCAGATCGTCTCGCTCACCCTTGCTCTCCTATCAACTTGTTCATGGCGCGCTCGGTGCGCTGCACCTTGCGCGTAAACGTCATCTCTTCGCCGCGCACCTTGCACGCCGTCTCCAAGATCGCGCGCTCCACCTCTTCGGGCGAGGCCAGCGCCAACCAACGCAGGAAATCGCCCTCCGCCGGCGCCATCGGCTCGCGCATCACGCGCATCCACAGCTCTTGCAGCATCGCCGCAACCTGCCCACGCACGCGCGCCAGCTCTTGCCGGCTGTCCACGTAGGCCTGCAGCGCCTCGATTTCACGCTGCCGCTGCTGCTCTTCCTCGTGTTCTCGCAGCCACTCCGCCGCCGAATCCGCCGTCTGGCCAGCGCCCATGCTCGCCCTCCCTAGCCGATGCTATACTCCAGGTCGCCCTTGGCGGCGGCGATGATTTCCTGCGCCCGCTTGCGCTCCGCCTCCCAACGCTCCATCGCCGCCGCACTGAGGATCGCAAACCGCACCGCGCCGTACTGCACGCATTGGTAGTACATCACGCGCTCGCCATCGGCGAGCCGCACTTCAGCCTCTACGCATTCGCAGCCAGCGATAGGACACCTCATCGGCGCACCCACATCAGTAACAGCCCTCCCACAGCGCCCAGTACGCCGACCAGCATCATCATCGGAATGTCGTCACAGTTAGCGGCCAGCGCCCCCGCGAAACACAGCACCAAAAGCAATGCCAGAATGTACCTCATACCACCCTCACCTCCGCTTCCTCTTCCTGCTCCGTCGGCACCTCGCCGAACCACGCCTCGAAATCGCCCAGTCGCAACATAACCAGGTCGTCCACGTGCCGCCGCCCGCTTTCGTGCAACACCACCAGCGGCAGCTTGCCGTCGCTGGCGTTGCGCGCTGCCTGCGCCATCGCTTTGGACAACCACAGCGGCAAATCCTGGCGGTGCTTGACCTCGATGCTCCATGATTCCGTCTCCACGTCGGGGGCGTTCGTGCCCTGCCCCGCTTTCGACGTGCGTTGCCCACCCAGCTTTTTCGCCACATCGCGCTCGGTGCGCTTCCAGGCGGTCATCGCATCACCCTCCATCTCCAATCGCCGCCATTGGCGGCCTGCAACGGCAGCGGCGGCTCGCCATCGCAGCCCGCGCGCAACTCTACTAGCCGCAATTGAGCGGTCTTGCCGCTCACCCCGCATATCTCGGCGATCTCCCGCGTCGTCATCGCGCCGCGCTCCAGCAGCAGCGCGCGCATTTTGGCCCGCAGCGCCGCCCGACGCCGCTCTCGCGTGGCGTGGTGCGACGCGGCGCGCCGCGCAATCCAGTCTTCCTTCCGCGTCAGAGGCCGTTCCTCGGCGGGTTTTGGCCATGCGGCCTGCGGGGCGGCCGCCGCTGGAGCAGCAAACAGGTCAGGCGCTGGCGGGACGTAGTGCGCCCTGATCAGCGCCGCCTCCGCGCTGCCGTACAGCGCCACACACTCGGCGCACACCGCGCGCCCTTCCTGGAGGATGCCGCACGCCGGGCACCGGTTTTCGGGCGGCGCGGCATCCTCGCCCGCCGCCGGCTCGCTCGTCGTCGCCGCTTTACACCGTTCCGCCGCCCGCAGCAGGCGCTCTTTGGCGGCGTCCCACGCCGCAACGCTGCTGCCCGTGGGCATGACCAACGTGCCATAGTAGCGCAGCGCCGACCGCCAAAAGAGCGCACGCGCGCTGGTCAGTGCATCAGCCACCTCAATGCTCATCGCCCCATCTCCCCCACCGGCGGCTGGCCGCTGGGAACCGCCAGCGGGCTGCTGGCCGATAGCACCGTGAACCACACGATAGCCGCCAACACCCCGACAATCAGCAACGTAAAGAACCACGTGTCGGCGCGCCTCATTTCTTCTTGCCCCCGCTTGCCTTCGGCTTGCTCTCGCGCACCGGCTGGCCCTCCTCGATCCAGCGCCGCAGGATGTACTGCCGATGCGCCTTTGGCCCCAGCTCAGTCTCGATCTGGCGCTTGGCGGCTTCCTCAGTTTCCGCCACCACGCTGTACACGCCGATGCCGCCGTTTAGCATCACGAAAATGCGTTTGTCGCTCATGCGCTCGCCTCATCTTCGCCCGACTCGCCATCGTTGATCAGGCGCTGCACCTCGTCCAGCACGTCGCCCATGTCGAGGCGCGGCTGATAGACAATCCGAATGTCTCCCAGCATCACGTCGAGGCTGGCTAACAACAGCTTGCGGCGCTCGCTCAACGCCTTGACCTGGCGAGCAAGCGGCGATACTTTGAGGTCCATCTTGGCTATTTTTAGCTCACTCTCGATGTCCATCAGCGCCCTGCGTCGGCGCGCGATTTCCTGCAACACTTCCGTCGCGCTCATCGTTTCAATTTCCATCTCCGCTCACTCCTTTTCGCTCTTTTTCACCACGCGCCGCAGCCGCCCCACGGCGCACGCCCACCCACTGCCGATAGCCAACCCCGTCCCGTGTCCTCGATCCACCAACTCGCCCTCGACCATCGCCTCGCCGTTCCAGCCCTCGAACGTCCGCCGATAGCGCAGCACCAGCCCTAGGTCAACGTGGTAGAGCAACGTCCCCGGCGCGAACTGGTCGGGCAGCAGATACTCCTCGATCCACCCCGGCCGGATGTCGCTCTGGGGCCGATGCGCCGCCACGTATCTGGCCCGCGCCGCGCGCTGCGCTTCACTCGCCATCTTGCACCTGCTCAGCCGCCCGGCTGTACTCAGCCGCTATCTGCGCGAACAGCGCCTTGATCGTCTCGGCGTGCGGCGCCAGATAGCGCTGCCGCGCGGCGGCATACTCCGCTGCCTCCAGCTCAGCCCCACGCTGCAGCGCGAGATACCGCCCCCGCACGCCATCCTGCCAGCGCAGCCGGGCGCCCAGGCAGCGCAGCCCGTGCAGCGCCATGAACAGCCCCTGCGGATCGTGCCCGTCGCGCTCGTAGGCCAGCCGCAGCAGCCGGCCCCACTCCAGCGCGTCATCTTCCAGGTCCTCGCGTGGGTCAGGCGTCAAGCATTCGTCGCGCAGCGCCCGCAGGATGTCGCGCTTGTTGAGTTGCGCCACCTCCACCAGGTGGGGATGGAGCTTGCCGTCCAGATCGAACGATTCGCGCCGGTCTATCACGCGCAACCCAGCCCCTCGCAGCTCCAGCAATGCGAATGCTCCGCTCATATAGTGATCCTCCCCACCGGGATGTCGTCAAAGAGTTGTTCCAGCACGTCATCTTCAGTGACGTTAGTGACGTTAGTGACGCGATTTCCCGTATCGCCATATAGAAACCGTGCATTTTCGTTTATAGCTGATTTCACGCCACTAACGTCACTAACGTCACTGGCCAATCCGATTCCGATCCACGATCTGACGCCGCCCGCTGCCCTGAACTCTTGGACGCCCCGCTCTTGGATGCGTTCGCTGAACGTGCGCTTGCCGATCGGCGCCTCTTTGTTGCTTTCGCACCACTGCCGATACGCCTCATACAGCGCGCCCTTGGCCACGCTCGCCGTGGGCGACCAGACCACCCTCGCGCTCAGGAACTCGCCCAGGATGTCCGACTCTTCGCGATAGCTCTCGGTGGCGCGCCGCACCGCCTCGGGCGTCCCCAGCCCTTGCGCTTGCCAGGCCCTGCAGCCCACTACCAACCACGCCAGGATGCCCTCTTTCTCGGCGGCCAGCTTGTCGGCCAGCGTCTTGTCCTGCTGGGCGTCGGGGATCGTCACCGTGTACGGGATCAGGCGGATGCGTCGCCAGATGGCGTGGTCGGTGCCGTGGATCACCGGCTTGTGGTTGCAGGCCAGAAAGAGCTTGTGCGTCGGCTGGAACTGAAAGAACTCGTGCCGTAGAAAGCGCGCCATCACCGGGTCGCCGCCGGTGAGTTGTTTTACCAGGCCCTCGGCCAGCTTGCGCCCGGCGTCCGATTCGGAGGCCGTCACCAGTCGCGCGCCGCGCAGGCGCGCGATGTCGTTGGGGATGGCGTTGGGCTGGTTGCGCGCCAACAGCGTCTCGGTGGGGATAGCCATGCTGTAATCGTCGCCCAACGCGGCGCGGATGGCGTTGATCTCGGTGCTCTTGCCGTTGGAGCCGGTGCCCCACAGCACGAAAAAGACCTGTTCGCGCACATCGGCGGTGAGCGCATAGCCCCAGGCCCGCTGCTTGAACCCGATCAACTCGTTGTCTTCGGCTGCGATCTGGCGCTGAAAAGCTTCCCAGCGCGGCGCAGCGCCCGCCGTCCCATAGGGCGTCGGGCACAACTTGGTCAGCATGTCGGCGGGGTTGTGGGCGCGCAAGGCGCCGGTGCGCAGGTCGAGCGTGCCGTTCAGGCAATTGAGAGCCATCGGGTCGCAGTCGAACTGCTCGGGCCGGGCGACGCAAGGCGTCTCCGATTGGGCCATGTCGAGCATGGCGTTGATGGCGCGGGCGCTCTGCGAGCGCCAGGCGTGTTGTGAAAGGGACTTGGCCAGGTCGGCGTTGTTGGTGCGGGCCGCCTCGTCAGCGTCGCGATAGAACGACGCCGCGACCTGCTTGGCCAGGCGGTGGGTCGCGCCGGTCACGTCCTGCGTCCAGCGTTGGCCGTCGAACACCATCCAGCCCCACTCGGCCACCCACTTGGCGCGGTCGCCGTGCATCCGCGCGAACCGCCGCCCGTTGCCCACGTCGGTGAGGCGCTCCGCGTCCTCCTGGGCGTCCGGGTTTTCGGCCAGCTCGGCCAGCGGTCGGGCCTCGCCCTTGAGTCGCTCGATCAGCGCCGCCACGTCGTCGCCGCGCGTGTGCGCCTCCGAGAGGTCCTTCGTTCCCTCGGGCGGCGCGATGTACTTGGCCTCCGGCAAGTCGGCGATCAGGCGCCGGGCAAAGGTCTCGCCGCCGGTGTCCGGCTCGCGCCAGGCGTACACCGTCAGCCCCGCCAGGTGCGCGCTCCATTCGCGCTTCCAGTTGGTGGCCCCCGGAATGCCCAAACACGGCAGTTGGTGCAGCCACGCCGTGTGGCAATCGCTCTCTCCCTCCACCAGCAGCGTCCAGCCGGCGGCGCGGATCTCGCCCAGCCGCCATAGGCCGTAGAGCGCGGCGTGGTCGCCTTTGCGCCACAAAAAGCGCTGGTCGGGTTCGCCCTTTCTCAGCGCCTGGCGGCGGCGCATGGCGATCACGCGCCCCCCCTCGTCGCGATACGGGATTTGCAGCACCGCGATGCGCTCCCGCCCGCGCCGCTCCAAGGTATCGCTCAGCCCCAGGCTCTTGAGAAAGCCCGTCGGCAGGCGCTTGGCCTCGGCGTACTCGGCCAGCGTGCAGCCCAGCGTCGGCGTCGCTCTCTCGATGCCCAAGTGGCCGGCCAGTTGCGGCAGATTGCCCTTGGCCCCGCACGACAGGCACTTGAACAGGCCGGTCTTGCCGTTCAGGCTGAACGACCCGCTGTGCGCGTCGGTGTGGAACGGGCACAGCGCCCAATATTCGCCCCGCTCGTCGGGCCATTTATCGTCGGGGGCGTCGCCGCGTTGTAGGCGGGCCAGCACGTCGTTGAGTAGGCTCATGCTCTCCTCACGCCACAAACGGCACGGTGATGTGCTCCTCACGCTCCGCGTAGAACCGTTCCACCTCGCCGACCGTGGTCACGATCTGCGCGTCGGGCAGCGCCGCGAGAATCCGCCGCCCGTAGGCCTCCACCCACAAGCGCGGGTCGAGGATGGCCACCACGCCCCAGTCGTCGCGCGTGCGAATCAGCCGCCCGAACCCTTGCTTGAGCGCCAGGGTCGCATCGGGGATGGACAGGTCGTTGAACGCCCGCTTGCCCAACTGCGCCTGGCGCGCGCGCTCCACCGGCGTCGGCTGCGCGAACGGGATCTTGTCAATGATCACCAGCCGCAGCGCCTCGCCCGGCACGTCCACCCCCTCCCAGAAGGAGGCGGTGGCCACCAGCACCGCGCGCGGCGTCTCTTTCAGCCAGCGGATCATCCCGGCCTTGCTGCCATCGTTCTGCGTGGCCACCGGCTGGCCGCACTGCGCCCGCAGGAAGTTGGCCGCCTCTTGCATCGCATAGTGGCTGGTGCACAGGATCAGCGCCCCGCCGTCGCTTGCCTGCACCAACTTGAGCATCTGCTTGCGCGCCGCCCGATCGTATTCGTCGCGATGCTGCCAATCGGGCTTGGGCATCCCGTCCGTGATGGGCAGGTACAGCAAGCATTGCGTCTGATAATCAAAGGGACTCTCCACCTGGAGGGTCAGCGCGTCGGCGGGCGCGCCGTTGCGCCGCGCAAAGTGGGCGAAATCGCCCGCGCCCGTGGTGAGCGTCGCCGAGGTATAGATCACCGTGTGGGCCAGCGCCCCCAGGCCGCGCAGCAGTGCGCTCACATCGAACTGCGTCGCCTGCGCCGCGAGGTACGTCCCGCCCTGCCGGTCGCGTTTGCGCACGATGTGGCGCACCATGCCCGGCAGCGTCGGGCGCGAGAGCAGCTCCACGTTGGCCGCCAGATTCTCGCGTTTGCGCTGCGCGGCCTGCGCCTGGGCCTCCGTTCGTCCGGGCTTGGCGTCCATTTTTGCGCCTAGCGCGTCTTTTGCGCTCCGGATCGCCGCCGCCAGTTGCTCGCCCTCCGCGATCGGCAGCAGCGGCTCGATCAGCGCGTCGTCCTCGTTGTGACCCTGCGCCAGCCGCTGCAGCCACTGCGCGCCCAGCGTCGGCGGGTCCAGCCGCAGCCCCCGGAATGAAAAGGTCGAGACCTCCACGCTCTGCGCGCCCACAGCATAGCTCTCCAACTGGTGCGCCTCGTCCACCACCACCACCGGCGCCTGCGGCAGCATCCGCGCCTGGGGCTGCGCCAGGTGCTGGCACAGCAGCGCGTGGTTGGTCACGATCACGTCGGCCATCTCGCACCGGCGCTTGGCCTGGTAGTAAAAGCAGTCGTCATAGTCAGGGCATTCCTTGCCCAGGCAATCGTCGCCCGCCAGCAGCAGCTCGCGCTCGTTGGGCGTGGGCGCGATCGGCGCCTCCTCGATGTCGCCCGTGTCGGTCTGCTGCGCCCAGTCCACCAGGTCGGCGCCGATGCCGTTCAGCAGGCCCTTGGCGTCGCAGAACATTACCTTGTCCCGGCACAGGTAATTGCCCTTGCCCTTGGCCACGGCGTAGGTCAGGTCGGGGAACACGCGCTTGAGCAGCGGCAGGTCTTTGGTCATCAACTGCGCTTGCAGCGTCTTGTTGGCCGTGCTCACGATAGTGGTGTGCCCGCTGGCGATGGCCGGGACGAGGTAGGCCAACGACTTGCCCGTCCCCGTGCCCGCCTCGATCATCGCCGCCTTGCACTCGGCGATGCAGCGCTCCACCAACTCGGCCATCTCGAGCTGCTGCGGTCGCGCCTCCCACTTGGCAAACAGCCGGCTCAGTTCGCCGTCCGGCCCCAGGATCTCGATGGCTTTCATCGCGCCGCCTCGCTCGTCGTGGTCGGCCAGGTCATGGCGACGCCCAGTAGTTCACCCACCTCGACGTTGAGCTTGCGCGCGATCAGCAACGCCTTGTCGGCGCTCAGGCTGCGCTGCGCCAGCTCGATCTTGACGATGAAATCGCGGCTGTGGCCGATCAGCGCGCCCAGGTCGGCCTGGCTCAGCCCGAACCGCCGCCGCGCCCTGGCCAGCCCCAGCGCCACCATCCAGCGTTCGCGATCCGCCTCGGGCACCTGCGCCAGTAGATTGTCCTGCGTGAGGCCGCCGCACATCGGGCACACGTATGCTTGCTCATGTTCCATGAGGGGCTTCCTTTCATCATGTGGCGCGCGAGGCGCCAAGCAGGGTAGCCTAGCGCCTCGTGCGCGTTGCGATCTCAGAACGGGATCTCTTCCGTGGGCTTGCTCTCGGCGCTCGTCTCGGCGTAGGCGTACCCGCTGGGCGCCCCGTCCGGCTTGGCCTCGGCGCTGGGCGAGGCCTGGTCCCAGGCCGCCTTCCAGCCCTCCGCCTCGGCATAGATCGGCTCCATCTCTTCCCACCGCGCGCGCCCCACAAACGCGGCGCGCACCGCCTCGTCGCTGGGCTTTTCGGGCAGGCCCAGGGCGCAGGGCAGCGTCACAATCGCGTTGGCCGTGCCCTGGCCCACCTTGGTATAGATCGGCTCGCCCTTCTCGTTGCGCTGCGGCCCCACCGTCAGCCAAAAGCCGCGATAGGCCCACTTGGTCGTCAGCCCGCGCTTTTTGTTCATCGCGTTGGCGTGGTCCACGATCAACCGCTTGAACAGGCCGATCGCGCCGCTCTTGGTGTTGGCGAACTCGCTGGACACCGTGCCGCGCATCGTCAGCACGAACGGCCCCAGGTCCTCCAGGCCCTTCACCAGGCACAGCACCTGCGTCTTGCCCACCGCGCGCCCCAACGCCGCGGCCTCGTCGTACTGGTTGTGGGGGAACGCCTGGGTCTGCTTGTTCACCTCGACGATCCAGCAGCGCCGCATCCGGATCATGGCGACCGCCAAATCGCGCTTGAAATAGCCCTCGGTCTCGTCGCCGCCGGGGTGGCTCAGCACGCCCTTCTCCCAGCCCTCCGGCGCCTCCACGAACTGCTCGGCGGGGGCGAACCAGCCGCCGGTGTAGCGCACACTGCCCATTCCCAGCGGCTTGAGATCGCTCTTCCCGTGCACCCACTGGATGTAGGGGTAGGAAATGCCGCCCTGCTCCACGGTGCTCTGATCCACGCCCGCGCCCACGCCGAAAAACTCGTCCTCCTCAGCTTGGGCGTTGGCCTGCGGAAACATACCCGGTGCATTCTTGAGTTGAGCCATTGGTAATCGTCCTCCTGAATCTCTGTTGGTTTGGTTTGACTCGTAGCCGAACGCCTCGTGCGCGCTGTTAGTTGCGCGTGTACGCGCGGATGATCTCGGCCTGAAGGGCGCTGGCCGCCAGCGCCGCTCGGAAGCGGTTCTGTGCCTCGCGCAGATCGATCTCAAGCCAGGCAATCTTGCTGATATTGCTGTCGTACTCAGCGAGCTGCTGCTCGCGCTCGCGCAGGTTGCGCTTGGCCGCCTGCACGCGGGTATCTTTGGCCAGATACAGGTCCAACTGCATCTTGCGCGTCTCGGCGTTCTTGCCGTCGCACGGCGCCTCCATCGAGGCCGCCAACGTCGCATGTTCCAGCGCTTCCTGCGCCGGCTTCACCTCGGCGCGCTCGTAGGCGTCGCGCTCATCACGCGTCGCCGCCAGCATCGCTTCGATGTGGAAAATCTCGCCGGGCAGCGCGTTCAGCGTGTCGAGCGTCTTGAATGCGTTCACCCGCTCCACCACGCTGATCTGCACCTCGGTTTGGATGCTGTCCAGATTCGCCATTTCGCTTGTGCTTCCTTTCCCCTCGTGATATAATGAGGGCGTTGCATGGTTTTGGTTGGGCGGCTCGCGGTTCTGATCAACCGCGAGTCGCTTCGTTTATACCGTCCGAAACGCCGGATACTGTAGCGCCCGCTGGGCCAGCCGCGCGGCGTTGGCGAGATCCTCCTCCACCTCGGCCAGCGACCGCTCCTCGCGCGCATCGCCCAGCGCGTTCAGCCGCGCCTGCAGTTCCGCGATCTGAACGCTCTGCTCGGCCAGCAACACGCTCTGGCTGTAGGCCAAATCCTCGAGCTGCCGCACCTTCGTATCCAGCGCCGTCGTAATCATCTCCAGGTGGCGCTGCTTGGCGTTGACCCGCGCCGCGCGGTGTTCGTCGGCCTCGGCGTCGGATTCGATGCTACGCGTCCGCTCCTGGATCGCCGCCAAACGCGCCTCGTCAATCGTTGTCATTTCCTCACCGTCCCTTCTTCGGCCAGCGGCCGTGGTCTGCCGCCGCTAGGATCAGCAGCAGCGCGATGGCGATCAACACTATTTCCACTTGCGCCCCTTCGGCAGGCGCCAGCCCCGTCTGATCTCATAGTTTTCGTCGTCGCGGCTTACCAGCCACCACAGCGCAGCGATCACGCCCACCGCCAACAGCGCCAGCACGTCCATGCTCTGTCCTTCTCCAGGGGTACCCCGCCCTGGTCATCTCTCGGCGTTGCCATTCCCTCGCCAACTCGTCGGCGTGGCGAGCCGCCTCCTTCGCCCTTACATTGCCCACCTCCTGGATCGTGGTCAGGTCCGCTCGCACCAGCGCCACGATCCCCAACAAGGCCTCCAGAAATTCGTATTGGTTTCGTTGTTCGCGCATCCTCCCTCTCAGGCCGTCGCGCCGCCTGATCCGCCGTTGCACTTGTCCTGCACCGCCTCGATGTACTTGCGTTTCGAGGTCACGAACGCCGTCACCTCGCGCAGCACCCCGGGCGTCGCCGCCGCCTCCAACACCCAGATCGCCCAGTGCGTCGCGTCCAGCGCCAGCAGAAAGCGCCAGCGCCCGTCCTGGCACGGCGGGCGCTTGAACCACTGCGGCGCCGCCTCGGCCTTGGCCGCCATCGCCTCGCGCACCGCCAACACCGCGCCCAGGCCGTGTTGCAGCTTGCTGTGCTCCGTCTCCACCGTCACCTCGCCCAGGCCGCCGATGCTGAGCGCTTTCAGCAGGGCGTAGGCCCCCAACCCCAGCACACCGAGCATCAAAGTACGTCTCGACATCCCAGGATGGGCCAGCGTGGTCATGGCGTCTCTTCCTCCTCGTCCTGGTCGGGGTCAATGCCCAGCCGCGCGAACTCCTCGCGCATGGCCGCGTCCGCTTCCTCGTCGTCGGCGAATTCGGCCAACTCGACCACGCCCAAGCCCTCGATCTCGATCACGTCCTCTGGCGTCTCGTCCATGCCCTGCACCTCGTCTCGTTTGGCTATACCCGCTGCATCGCCAGCGCCTGTCGCCGCTCTTGCAGCGCGGTCAGCTCTTGATCAATGCGCTCGATCTCGGCGTCGCGCGCTTCGCGCAGCTCCCGCCGGTGGTCGGCCAGCAAGGCGTCTACCCCGTCCCAATCAACCTCCGGAGCGAGTGCGGGCAGCAAAAAGCGCACCCACTCGGCCTTGTCCGGTGTGTCCACCACCTGCCGGACGGGAACGATCTCTGCTTCCAGCGTCAGCCGCTGCTTGGCGGCCGGCCCGTGGTACGCCATCTACGCCGCCTCCACCTGCACCACCGCCCCCGCCAACATCGCGCTGGCCTGCTCCGGCGTGGGCCGCCGCTCCTCTCGCACCACATAGGGCGCGCTCATAGGGTCGCCTCTTGCGCTGCCGACGCTATACCATCAGCCATAGATATATGCTGAAGGCCATAGTCCAAGCGCAAAAAAACACTCATGATCTCGTCGCGATAGCTTGGGAACTCTCGCAACAGAGCCGCCCATACATCGCGATGTGGCGTCCGTTTGCCGGCCAGATATTTGCTGATCGTGGACTGATCCACCCTAAGTAGATCCCCGAACTCGATCTGGCTCATCTGCCCCTGGCACTTTTTCAGAAGCTCGATCACTTCATCCATCTGTAACCTCCTATGTTTTATGTTATAATTATATGCCAAAAGCCATGATTTGTCAATAGGGAAAACGTCCCACTTGGGCGTTTTGCTTGTATAATTATGGCATGGGGCATACTGAGATGACGTTCGGCGAACGAGTGAAAGCGGCTCTGACGTTCAGGGGATTGACGCAGGGCCAGCTCGAGTTACACGCCCAGGTGGATCAGGGGCATATCTCGGCGATCATCAACAACAAGAAAATCCCCCGTGTTGACGTGGCCGCCAGGCTTGCTTTAGCCTTGAACACGTCTCTTGATTGGTTAACTGGCCTGCCGCGTCATGAGGCAGAGGCATTGGAGCCTGATGAAGATGCGATTCTGAGGATTTACCGCAGCGCTCCTGATCGCGCAACCAAGGATGAACTGCTCGACTTGATGCGCACGCTGGCCAAGCGCTGGCAGAACGAATGAGGCGCAATGCTATCTATATTCAAGAAGAAAAACACTGGCGCCGGTGTCACAAAAGAACCATCTGATTCACCTCCTCACCTAACCGTAACAGCCAAGACGACCCAAGCCGATGTCATGGACTGGGCCCATCAAATGGTAGATCGGGGCGTAGGACGGGGCGAGATCCACGCCTATCTGCACAAGACGGCGGAGCGCGTAGCTCAGGAATCGAAAGGGCAAGCATTCGCAGCAGAGCGAGCTGTCAGTTACGCCGCGATGCAGTTTGAAGATGAGATGATCAAGTACGACAGTCGTGCTCGCGAGTTGGAACGCACTGACCAGATCGAAGAAGCTATCGTGCTCTATGAAACTAGTTTAGCGGAAGACTGGCCCTGGCCCGATCCCTATGAACGCTTGCGGATCATCTACACTAAACAGAAAAAATACGAGGATGCACTCCGCGTTTGCCACGCTGCTATTGCCAAGTTCGGTGCAAGGGGCAAGCCTGCCGTTTGTGATACGGCTACAATCGAGAAGCTCACCGAATTGAAGAATCGCTGATCAAAAAGGCCAACTGCTGGCCATCTATCATGGTATCTCTAACCCTACCGCAAAGGAGCAAGTACTGGACTTGGTCAAGACCATCGCCAAGCGATGGCAGTAGTGACTGCCTGCTGCATCATTCTCCGACTGGCCTCAAAGTCCACGCACATTCCCTCGCATACCTACCGATCTTGCCCGTCGGCGATCGGTGCATGACACGCCAGGGTCCTTGGCAGGTTCGTATTCACGCCTGCCTGTGTTGATTATTGTTAGTTCGATCCTTCAGTGAGTACTGGTGCTGGTGAGGAGGACTGACATGCGCAAAGAGCTTCCCGGACCGCTAGGCTACCTCTCGCGTCTCTTGCCGATTATGAGTGCGGCTCCACTCAACTGGATCGCGGTTCCCGTTGTGTTGATAGGGTTGATTGGTTGGGTGCTGGTGGTCGCCCTTCTTCCTGCCACGACTGGCTCGGGCTGGGGCGCTGCTTGTCTTGGTGTCGTGGGTGTGCTTATCGGCGCCGGCATCGGATGGGTGTATGGCGGCTGGGCCTCCACAAAGAAAGACTGGAAGGCAGCCGGCATTACGACGGCGATTATCGGCATCTTGGCCGCCATATACGTCCTCTATGATGAGATCAAGAAGGCCGTGGGCAACCCCATTCGGAAGCCCATTCTCGAAGCCTTGCAGAGAATATTCATCGACCCGATCAAGACTTCCGCTCTCGGCGTGCTCCCATGGGTCCTGGCTGCTGCCATCGTCATGTTCTTTGTTTCGCTGGGCATAAGCAGCCAACGCGCCGACAAGAAATGATTCGGATCGCTGGGTGCGCCGTTCGGTCCGGCGGCTGCGACACCCTGGTCTGCTTGCCACACCAACCGGCGGTTCATTCTAGAGTCGGAGCGTCTCCCTAATCTTGCGCACGGCCCACTCCAGCGCGTCCAGCGCCACCGTCAGCGCCACGCATTCGCGCTGCCCGACCGTCACCTGCGCCGGAATCGCCGGCGCGGTCGCTTGAACCTGGCGTCGCATTCGTTTTCGGCGCTTTTTGCCCATCGCTTCACCTGGGGGGAAAGGATAGCCCCATAGTACGGTTGCGCCCGTTCCGGTCAAATGCGCCTATAACGTCCCATTTGGGATATTTTCGATTCTTGTGATTCGTCTTTGATCTAGCGCCGTCCTGGGGGGGAGCGGCGCCAACGATGACGCACACGGAGGTGTTGTCGTGGAAAAGCTCCGCCCCATCCTCGCCGCGATCGGTCGCTTCCTCGCCCGCGCCTGGGCCTGGGCCAAGCCTGGCCTGCGCACCTTCGGCGTCGCCTTCTGGTCGGCCCTGCGCACCATCGCCTCGCAATACGCCGCCTATTGGAAAAAGAGCCGTCCGCGCGGCAAGCTCGTCCTCGGCATTCTGACGCTGCTCGTCGTCTGCTGCCCGTTGAGCGCTGTCACCGTTATGCTCAACAAGCCCTCGGCCACACCCACGCCGACGACCGCGGTGGTCTCGCGGGCCGCCACGCTCGACATCGTTTCCGCGCAGCCCTCCGCCACCGGCACGCCCACCGCTGTTCCCAGCAAGACGCCCGCGCCGCCCACGGCCACGGCAGCCCCCGCGCCCACTGATACCGCTCCCCCGCCGAGCGCCACCCCGCGCCCGTCGAACACGCCCGCGCCCTCGGCGACTACTGCACCGACCACGCCAGTGCCCGTCGTCCCAACCGAGACTCCCAAGCCGACTGCGCCAAGCCTGGGTGAATACACCGATCTCGTCGCCGACTACAAGCAAAAGGGATTCGATGTCACTCTGGAGGAATCCGAGTTCGACCAAGATGGGCGTCGCTGGACTTACTTTGACTCTTCCGATGGTGCGATCTCTGTCGATTTCGTAGACCATCGTCAGAAAAAACTGATTGGAAGCACCCTATCAGTTCATTGGCAGAATGAAGCGCAGACTGTCCCGCTCTTCAGAGAGCAGGCCGAGTCAATGCTTGCGGTCGTATTCCCGGCATGGGAAGGGGCAACCACCTGGTTGAATCAGGCTATCTCCGAAGTGGTACGCACTAAAGAAAGCAGTGCCACAGACATCGGTGAGTTCTCCGTCTCTGTCGTTTTCTATGAGACCGTTCCGTGTATCGATCTCGATGTCACATCTCACTATTGGGGCGAAATCGCTAAGACAGAGACGGCCAGGCCACAGCCCACCACTACCCCACAACCAGCAGACAAACCAACCGCCATCCCACCCACCGCTGTGCCCGCCGCTCCTGCGGCAGCCAAGATTGTCATTGCCGCCACCCAGCGCGCTGGCACGCCCGAATCCATTACCATCAAGAACACCGGCTCTGCGCCGCAAGATATGACTGGCTGGCAGATCGTCAGCGTGACGGGCGATCAACGTTTCACCTTCCCGGGCGGCTACATCCTGGCCCCAGGCGCATCCGTCACCGTCTACAGCGGCAAGGGCTGCCCCAACGAGCCGCCCGCCAAGCTCTGCTGGGAAGATAAAAACGTCTGGAACAACGACGGCGACCCCGCCCAATTGCTGGATAACACCGGCAAGGTGGTAGATGATGCGTAAACACTGGTTCCTGGCCCTGGCCTTGCTCTACGCACTCCTGGCGGCAACAATGGCGGCGCTGGCCGCCCCGTCCGCCGCCTTCGCCTTTCACGTCCACCTGCCCATTGTTTTGGGCGCCGGCGTGCCTGCGCCCACTGAGACAGCGACAAGCTCCCCTACCTCGACGCCGACCAACGCCCCCACCGCAACCCCCACTATGGGGCTAGTTTTTGCGGAAGGCACGCTGGCGTTCCGCAGCGAGGCGCCGCTCTGTTGCCCTGCGTTCTACTACCTGGAGCCAGGCGGCGAGCTGCTCCTGTCGGATTATGGGTTGGTGAACCTCGAGTTGTATCAGGGCGCCTACGTTCGCATCACGGGCCTTTACAGGTACGACTTGGGGGCGTGGTGTTGCACCCCCGTCGAGGTGACCAGCATCGCTTTTGCCAGCCAGCCCACGCCCACACCCAGCCTCACCGCCGCGCCTTCGGCCACCCCCACCGAGACGGTGACGCCGACCATCACGTCAACGCCCACCATGACCACAACGCCCAGCCGCACGGCCACGCCCACGCGCACTCCCACCCTGACGCCGCGCCCCGCTGTGTGCAACTGCTCGGGCGATCTCTATAACTGCACCGACTTTACCACCCAGGCCGCAGCGCAGGCCTGCTATGACTATTGCTGGACCACCGCCGGCCGCGATGTCCACCACCTGGATAGCGACGGCGACGGCGAAGCCTGCGAGAGCCTGCCGTGAGTCCGCACAGTGGCGCGCCTCTGCAACGCCGCCGGTGGGGTGGTGGATTCGTGGAGCTACTGAGGCGTGTGTCTCCGACCGGTTCGCTCAGGAGGCAAGATCATGCCCTTCTCAGAAAGCATACTCTGGAAAGCCTGGCAACAGGCCTTCGGCAGATGCGAATGCCGACGCGCCGAGCACGGGCACACGGGCCGCTGCAACAAGCTGCTCTCGTGGAAGAATCGCGGTCGTGGGAACTGGGGCAAGTGGGAGGCCTATCACCGGATCAGCGACGGCCCCGATACCGCCAGCAACTGCGATATCCTCTGTTGGGATTGCCTCACGAGGATCCTCCAGAGCCAGGACGCGCTCTCTGCGCCGGCCCACGGCGCCCGCGCCGCGCGGTAGGTTCTGCTATATGAATGGAGTAGGGACACTAGGAGGTCAAATGCCACCACTATCCAAGAAAAAGAATGTTAGAATCATCCCGGAAGCAGTCGAGGCCAAACTTGGGACATCCCGCGCTCAGAACTGGGTCGCCGCTTGCATTGTTAGGTTCCCTCTACAGACCATCCGAGATAATGAATACACACATCTGACTATTCGGTTGGAGAATGGCCGTGTGGCGCATGATGAAAGCATTGTTCCCATACCGGATGCAGGCAGATATTCCAAGCGGAATCGATTTGGCTGGAAAGAGGAGCTAAGGAAGCTGCCAAAGACAACTCGTTCGTGGAGCGTCGAAACTCCCAATTTTGGCGACTGGGGCAGAGGATCTCACCCAGTGGAATTCGAGCACGAGGCTTACCAGAAAGTATTTCACCCACCTCGCCTCCTGAGCATCTCTATCCAACACGTCGGAACAGATCCACAAGAACAATCAGAAGTTTTTCGATTCACAGTTGACGAGATACTGGGCAGGGACGACGCCACTTTTGATGATCACTTGCTTTTCGATCTCAACCTGCTCCAAGAAAACACGGGGACTTGTGATGTGTATGATACGGAATCGTCGCTCACAGATTATCTCCGCACACTATACGTTGACTGGGAAATCCTACCGCCCGGCGAGATGGGCGAAACCATCAATAAGATATTGGGTGTGATGGGGACAAGTAGCTCCGAAATGCGCGAAATAGTGACCGAGCGCTACAAGCTGCTCCATAGTTTGCGGCCCGTGAACTGGGTTGTTGGCACGAACGGTTTCCGTCGCTACATGGGCGCTCAGTTTGCCGATGATCTTGTCGTCTTTGAGAATCTTCGCTACGGAAACGCCGTCTATGTTATGTTCGATGACTGGCAGTCCCTTTCAAAGAGGTCACGGCTTGATCTCCTTTCATCAGATGCAAACTTCAGGCGCATCGTACATAGCAAAAGCTGGAAGGAGCAGGTTCGCGCGACGGTTCGCAAGGAATTGGAAAAGAGAAAACAGAACCGCGTGTCGCTTTTGTAGTTCCCACCAGATGGCCCATACATTGTAACCAGTGTGACTAGCAACTATGCAAACAGGAGCCAGGAAAGATTCGAAAGGAGCACTGTTATGTCCACGCCAAATTGGGCAGAAATACTGGAGGCCATAGGCTCTCTGGTTGTGGCTGTCCTGGCAATCTGGGGCGATCAGGTCAGGGCATGGCTTTTCGGTCCGAAGCTTGAGCTTTCACTCGCTCATGATGTGCCAGACCTCACAAACCGCAACGACGGGAAGAAGGCGCTCTTCTATCATCTGAGAATAACGAATCATGGACACACTTTGGCTGAGGCTGTTACTGTGAGATGCACATCTATCTGGAGAAAGGCGGCTGACGGCAAGTATCGGTCTGAGCAGCTGCTCTACCCTGTTCTGTTAAGATGGACACCAGCCGAACTCGGGCGTGTCTTGGTCAGTGTTCGGACATCCGATGTTTGCGATCTAGGATCCCTTGTCGAAAACGAAGCTAGATTCGAGATCGCTGCCCTCGTGCGACCCAATAACTTCCGAGGGAGTGTCGCCGGGAACGAAAGCATTGTGGTTGGGATTGAGGCTATAGGCAAGAACGTAACGTCCAAACCATACTTCGTAGAGATCTCCTGGGATGGCGTCTGGTCACCCAATATCAATGAAATGGCAGCTCAGCATCTGGTAGTGCGCCCGGCTAATCGCAGGGACATCGCGTCTTTGTGAAAGGCTGAGCGGCAGTTTGCCTGCACTGACTAGAGGAAGGAATGATCGCATGGAACCCATCATCGCATCCACCAACCAACTCGCCTTTCTCGTCAGCATCCTGCTAGGCGTCTCATTCGCCGTCGTCATCCAGCTTGTGGGCAGCCAGGGCAAAAAGCTCACGCTCTGGGCGCTGATTTCGTTCACCACCGCGTCGCTCGTCTTTCTGGCCGCCCTTGTGCCCCTGGTCTATTTCAGTGTGTTCGCGCCCGTGGCATCCAGCATCTCGCCGCAAGGCTACGCCCTGCTTCTGAAATCCAGCCTTTGGCTCTTGCTCGCCGGCCTGGTCGCTTTCCTGGTGGGCGTCGTATTCATCTGCGAGATGTACGACTCCAGGGTCGGCATGATAGCGACTGCGCTCTCGTTCGCTGCGTTGGCCTGGATCGCCATTGCAATTGGGTGGCTAGGGAAGTAAACTCCGCCCATTCGTTCGCTGCCACCTTGCACCCACCGAGGAGCGTATGAACACCCTCTACTACGGCGACAACCTCCATATCCTGCGCGACCACATCCCCGCCGAGTCGGTGGATCTCGTCTATCTCGACCCGCCCTTCAACTCCAACCGCTCCTACAACGTGCTCTTCAAAGAGAGCGGCGCCGCCACCAAGCGCCGCCCCGCCGAGGCCGCCTCTTCCTCCGAGGCCCAGATCGCCGCCTTTGACGACACCTGGCACTGGGGGCCATCCGCCGAAGCCGCCCTGCGCGACCTGCAACTGCGCGGCGAGAACGAGCAGGTCATCAAAGTCATCGAGGCCCTGGTCGAGGTGCTGGGCCGCCAGAACGACATGACCGCCTACCTGGTGATGATGGCCGTCCGCCTGGTGGACAGCGAGGCCAGCTCTGTCACCGATAATCGCGCGCCCTACAGCGAGTTCGCCCTCAGCGGCCTGTTGACCTGTCTGCGCTGCGGGCACTCCATGCACGGCTATACCTCCAGCAAGTACAAACTGGTCAAGGGCGAAAAGCGCACCTATCGCTACCGCACCTATCGCTGCACCGGACGCGCCAATTCGAGCAGTTGCCACGCGCCGATGATCCAGGCTGTCCACCTGGAGGGGCTGGTGATTGACGCTGTGTGCCGCCACATCCGCAATAACGAATCCGGGCGCCTGGAGATGTACAACCAGAGCGTGGAACTGCTCGCCAACTATCGCCAGCGTTTGGCCGAGGCCATCCAGGAACACGAGGAGCAAATCGCCGACAAGAAGCGGGCGCGCTCCGACATGGTGCAAGCCATCTCGCGGGCGGTGGGCAAAGTGTCGGACGCCGTCATCGAGCAGATGGACGTGCAGGTCTTGGCGTGGAGCGCGGAGATTCGCCAACACGAAGCGCAGCGTGAGTTCGCCCGCGCAGAGCTTGGTAAACTGGGCAGCGTGCGCTTGCGCCTGGACGCGCTCTTGGCCAGCATGGACGCTACCGCTGCGCGCTTGCGCGAGGCCGAGCTCAGCGTCCAGCGGCGCCTGCTCAAGGGCCTGGTCAGCGGCATAGAAATAGACCCCGACGCTCGACGCGCCAGGGTCTATCTCAAGCAGTTCCTGTTGGACGACGCCGCGCAAGAGCTAGAGCCTCTCACTCGGCTGTTCGTGCAACCTCCTCTTACGGGAGCCCACCAACCACTGCTCTCACGAACAGCGCTTGAATTGGCCTATTGACCCAATGCCCCTGGCCAGTACCGCTGCCCGCACGTCGCGCACTGCACCGTTCGCCTATCTCCATCCCACACCAACCAATCCTCGCGCCGCTCGCCGCAGCCCGGGCAGGCGTCGTGCTGGGCCACCAGGCTGTTAGGGATGAACAGGTAGCGCGCGCTGGGGCCGTGCCACACCCACGCACCGGTCTCGGTCTCGCGCGTCTCGTGATCTGGTTCTGCCATCGCCTCCTCTTCCCGTCGCCCAGGCCCCGGCTCTTCGCCGGGGCCTGTTACCTGCTTCTACTCCTCTTCACCCGCCTCCAGCTCCTCGATCCAATCCTGCACCGTGAAATCGCGGCTCAGGTACCCGTGGTTGCGATCCACCAAGCAGCGCAGGTGCGCCACGAGGTAGCTGCGCGCGTGCTCGTCGTCGAGATCGATGGCCACCTTGCTCAGCGTCTTTACCGCCTCGGCCAATTGGTCTTTGGCCTCGTACAACGACTCGATGGCCTCTTCGCGTTCTTGCTCGGTCACTTTCTTGCTCATCTGTTTGCCTCCGGATGTGTTACGCTGTAGTACGTTACACACACACTACATCGGCTGCCATAACAAGTCAATACCCAGGTGGACGGTCTTTCGCGATCAATCGCTGGTGCGCCAGAACAACACGTCGCGGGCATAGTCCGACAGCGTCTGCCCGTGGCTCTCGGCGCGCAGTTCCAGCTCGACGTACTCGTCATCATTCAGGCGGATGGTCAGCGTGGTGGTGCGCGCCGGCGTCGCAACCGGTCGCATCAGCGCCACGACCTCTAGCCGCTCCTCGTCGCTCAACGTTGCCCGCTCGTCGGTCAGCGCCAAGCGCGCCGCCTGGTTGAACCGCGCCTGCAGCGCCCGACCGGGGGCGAGCATTGCGCCAAGCGCCGCGCGCGCTGCGTTCGGCGCCTTGGCGGCCATCAACCGCAAGGCCTCTTGGATGTCCATGTTGGCTCCTCTCTGGATGTGGGGGCTGGGCCTCGCTGGCCCAGCCCCGCGCCTGGTCTATCGCCCCCAACCCGCAGCCTTTGTCGCTGCGCCCGGCAGGTATCCGATCTGGTTGCCTTCGGTCAAGTAGATCACCGTGTGCGGCTCGTCGGCTTCGCCGTCGTCAATCTCGGCGTCCACCACGTTCTCGATCTCCCATTCGAACGGCCAAGCCGGCTGCGTGGCCAGGCGTACTGGCGTGTCGGGGTCGTACTGTTTCAACAATTCGATCAACTCTCTGGCGGTCATTTTGCGCTCCTTCTATGGTAGTATTGGGGGCCTCGTGCGAGGCCCCCGTTTCGGTCGTCTAGCGATCCATCGCCAGTTCCATCAACTCGTCTGCGCCGTCGCTCGGCGTGTAGGCGTCGGCCTGCTGCTCGGCCCAGGCGATCCAGTCGTCCAGGTCGGGCTTGTCTGCCGAGCCGTCTACCAGCTCGAAAAGGTCGCTCGCCAGCGTTTCCCAGCGCGGGTCGCCTTGGTCGCAAGCCAGCGCGGTCAGTTCCTCTACCAGGTCCAGCATCCGGCGCTGGGTCTCGCGCAACCGCGTGACCGCCTCTTCGTACTCGCTGGCCTCGTCGCGCTCTGGCGCTCGCGCGCGCCAGGTGTCGTAGCCCTTGAAAAACTCTGCCATCGTGCTATACTCCTTCGTGGGTGTGGGTTGGGGCCGGCGTTCGTAGCGCCGGCCCCGGTCAAAACCTACGCTTTCACCAAAAGTACGCCGTCTCCTATGCTCTTGCTGGGGCGCTGGAGGCGGCGTGCTTGTCCATAGTCCTTGACCGCGATCATCCGCTGGCCAAGCTCGTCGCTGATCCGCTGGTATACCGCTTGTACGTGGCTGCAGGCGCTGCGCTTGTCGCTGGCGTCGCGGTAGTGGCCCCAAGGGCAGGTGCAGGTCGCCCCGCTCTGGTGTACCTCTACGCGGTAGGTGTCGCCGCTCGATCCGCTCGTTACGGCGTATACCAGGGGCGCGATCTCGCGTACTGTGTGCAGCATCGCTTTCTTGCTCAACTCGCCTACGTTCTGGATCACCTTGCGCATCGTCGTTCTCCTTGTTTCGGTTGGTGGTTTTGGGTTGGTGTGCCTCCCGCCGGTTGCCTCCAGGGCCTCAGTGTTTTTTATTTCCACCCGCCCCTCGGGTCTTGGCGTTCGCGCTATTCGTTTGTTTAGGTGCTCGTCGTCTACACCAGCAGTGTACCACATCGTAGTACAAAAGTACCCGGTCTTCTGGCCGGTCTTTGGAGAGCAAAACGAAAACATAGCGCCCCCGGTGGCTCATGCCGGAGGCGCTATGCCAGGAGGAGAAGCCCGCGCGGTTGCTCAAGCCGCGTGGGGGGAATGGACTATCGTCGCAACTTGGCGACCAGCGCCGTCGCTTTGGCCACCTTCGCTTTGTCGCTGCGCGGGCCGTAGCCGACCATGCCCGCCAGGTTGAACACAAGTTCGTAACCCAGCGTGGCCAGCGCCGCCGCGAACAGCGCCACGACCGCGGCTTGGAACACAAGTTCGGGGCTTGGGTGAAACTCGGTGTTCACCAGCGCCGCAGCGATGGCCACCACCTGGGCCGTCACGATGGCGATGATGTTGTAGCTGCGCTCTTCCTTGCAAGCTTTGATCGCCTTGGCGAGCTGCACCACCACGGCCACCAGAAAAGCCAGGCCGCCTACCGCCAACAATGCCTCGGGTGTAACAGGAAACTCGATCATCTCAACCTCCCACACAGTATTCTTTCTGCATAGTCTCGATCTTGCGTCGCAACAGCTTGTTCTCCGCTTCCAGGTCCTCGATGCGCCGCGTCATATCGGCACGCTCCGTCAGCCAGCGTTCCTGGTCGTTGCGCAGCCCATCCAATTCGCCGCGCAGCTCGGTGCGCAGCCGGCGCTCCTCGGCCAGCTCGCCGCGCAACTTGGTGACCTCGTCGTTGTTGGCCTTGACCTGCTCGCGCAGGTCATCGCATAGCGAGCCGTAGCCCGTCACGATCTGCGCCGCCGCCTCGGTGCGGCTTTTGGCCAGCACCGAAATCAGTCCGCCCAGCGCGCCGAGGCCGCTCAGAATGAGTGCGATGAGGGTCGCCGTGTCCATGCGGTCTCTTTCTGCGCCTACCTGCGCGGCGCGCCGTGGTCAATATAGTTGTTGCGCCATAGCCAATCGAGCGCGAGATGTTCCGGCGCGCGCCCGCGCAAATCCTGCCCCGCCAACCATTCACCAATCAACACCACGTTATCGGCCCTGTGCCAGGGCGCAACCAGATCGGCGATCACCTCCGCCAGCGTGCGCCGCGCGCTCCATTCGGCCATGCGCGCCATGCGCGCGGTTTCTACCAGGCGATAGCGAGCGACGAAGGCAGCGCCGGTCATGCTTCCACCACCAGAATCCCCGCCGCCATGCCGATGACCAGCCACGGCCCCACGGCGACAATCGGCGTCAACCGCGCCCCCGCCTCGGCCTGGGATAGCGCATAGCCGAGCTTGCTGGCGACAGCCATCTCATACGGTTCCCTCGGCTGCCCCTGCGCGGCGTCGGCTGCCAGGCGCAGATCGTGCCAGGCCTCACGCGGCACAGCCAGAAACTGCCGCGCCGCCGTGCCCACCTGCCCCCACTGGCCAAACCACGATAGCAGCGCCCATTTGACCTCGTTGGGGATGATCGTCTGATCTACCGTCGGCTCGACCAACGTCTCCTGCGGAGACGCCGTCGCCGTGGGCGCGGGCGCGACCAGCGGCTCTAGCACAATCGGCCCCAGCGTAATCGGGTCGGGTGGCTCCGTTGCCACAAACGATTGCGACCACGAGACCAGCCGCCACCCGCTGGGCGCGCTCACGGCCACGGGATACGTCTGCCCCACCGTCACCGCCGGCGTCACCAGCCAATCGCCGCCCGCGCTGGACGTGGTGCTCGATTTCCCCTCGATGGTCACGGTCACGCCCGCAACCCCGCGCCCCTGGCGATCCACACACGCCCCGTAAACTGTGGCATAGTAGCGCGTGGCCCCCAGCGCCAACCGCTTGCAACCCGCTGCGGCCAGCGCCGCAAGACCGGCGAGGAAATAGCGTCGCTTCATGTGAGTTCTACCCCCTGGCTCTCATCCCAGGCCGCGCGCTCGGCGTCGGCCAACGCCCGCTGCGCCGTGAGCCGCGCCTGCTCCATACGCAGCTCGCGCATCCGCGCGCGAATCATGCGCATGATCTCCAGCCGCGCGGCCTCGGCCCGCGGCAGCGGGTTATCCACCATGCGCCCCGTCGCGTCCTCGACTTGCGCTGTCCAGCCGGGCGTCAGCGCCTCCAACACGGTTTGCAGATGCGCGTCGCGCACCTGAATGATGATCCTGGCCACGATAGCCCCCCCCCACTCTACAATTGGCTTAAAGTCGGTTCTACACCAACATACAGTAATTCGACTGAACACACCGCTATTAGGTCAACCGCGCCCGATCCCGTGCCATCGGCAGTGATTTGTACGTCTATATCGAACTCGCTGGTCTCAGTGGTCGTCACCGTAATCGCGCCCAGGTCGCGGGTGGCCGCCGTCGTTGCGGCGCTGGCCGTTTCACAAATCTCAGTCACAGCGCTGCAAATGCCCGTACCAGCGGCCACCATCGCCCGCGCAAACTGGACCAACATCCCCTTACACGAAGCCGCCCCGGTGGTGGTGGTTCGCCCGTTGGCGACCAGGATGCGCACCGTACAGACCCAATCGCCGCCATCGTTAGCGGCGTCAGGGATGGACACCCTGAATACGCTGGTCGCGCTGGCGTCAGACAACGTCTTGACGAACACGCCCCGCTTACAATACGTCGTGATTCTGAACTGCCCGTCCACCCGCGCGTTGCCGCTGGCGTCGGTGGCCAGCACGTGCGCATCGGCGCCGCTGGCCGCCGCGTGCAGCGTATCTACCGTGTCGGCGTCGCCGGTGATCGAGGCGGGCAGTTTGCTGCCCGCGTTCAGCGCCAACAACTTGTTGGCCGTGGCGCTGGCCGCCGCGTGGATCCCGTCCACCGTGTCGGCGTCGCCAGCCACATCCGCAACACCGGCCTTGCCCACGATCTCGGCCTGTTCGAGCTGCGCCACACGCCGCTTGAGCGTGGCCAATTCGTCAATCAGTCGCTGCACCACTGCCTCAGACATCGGCTGTCTCCACATCGAACCGCGTGGCTGCCGCTACTGAGATAGTCACGCCCACGATCTTTTTGAGGGCCGTCACGCCTCGAAACTCGGCTGTGACCAGGTCGCCCAGGAAATAGTCGCGGCCATAGCGGTACCCTTCAGTCTGCAAAACCTTGAATGTCAACGTGTTGCTGGGTTTGCCCTCTTTCAGCCTGGCGTCGCCCACGGTGTTCAGGCCGGAAGTGTCCGCCTCGCTGCGCGCATCCACGAACGCTTCGCAGCGGTTCCACGGGCTGTCATCCAACAAGCCGGCGTCGGTGCGCCACACGGTCTCGCGCGCATCCTCCGACCCTTGCCCAGCCACCAAGACGGCGTTGATTTCGCCGCTGCGCGTCTGGCGCAGTTCCGGCTCGGCCATGTTGCCGAAACCCAACGAAAAGCGCACCGTAGCGCTGCGATCGGCGCCTAGTTGCCCGCTGTGCCACCTGAACTCGAACGTGGCCGCGCCCGTCCCCACGATCTCGAAATCGCCGCCACCCACCTGGGCGATCTCCTGGCATACCGCCAGCAGATTGGCCCAGGGGCGCGTAAAGCGCACCGTCTCGCCTGTCTCGCCGTCGGCCTGCACGCTCAACCCCGACCGCGCCCGGCTGCCCGCGCTGGGGCCGGCCTGTTCGTCCACATACTCTTTGATGACCGTCTCGGCGGGGCCGGATTTGACCGCCTCTGCCGATCCGGCATAGGCTTCGATGTGGGTGCGGCGCAGCAGATCCACATACCCCACGCCCACGCTGCTGAACACCAGCTTGCCGTCGGCAGCCACCGACCAATAGCCGTCGCGATGAAACGCCTCGATTTCTCTGCGCCAGGCGATGCCCGCGTCCAGGTCGCGCCACCAGGCCTCCACCTGGTAATCCAACCCGAACAAGGCGCAATCGGGGTCGTCGCCCTTCATCTGCAGGGCATACTCGCCCACGCCGTTGACCGGCTCTTTGATCTCCAGGCCGACGAAATCGTCAATCAGCGCCACCAACGCGCCGCTGTGGTTTTTGAGCTTGAGCTGCCAGACGACGGCCATTGCTCTCCCTAGGCGATCTTCATAATAAAGTACACGCCGATGTACGGCGGGCGGTTCTCCTGGTCGTTGGCCCCGGCGTAGGCCGAGTTGCCGTCCACCGCAAAGATCAGGATTTCGCCAGCCGTGGTAACAACGGGGTTGACATCCACTGCCGTTAGCGCTGGCGTCGTCCCAGGGCCAAGGTTGGACGAGCTGACCGCTACGCCATGATCGTGGTTGGGCACGTCGGAAATCGCCACCTGATAGTCGCCATCGGCGTGCCGGTGGCTGAGGTTGTTGGTGGCCGCGCCGCCGGTGGCCCCCTTGACGTAGGCGCTGCCTGCCGCCACCGGGAAGCGGTCGGTCATGTTGGGCGTCGCCACCCCACTCACCGTCTCGCCGTTGCACAGGTGCCACTCCTCGTTGGCTGCGCCGCCCGGCGGGATGGGCCGGTGCCCGTCCGAGCCGCCCAACGTGCCATAGAACATCACAATCGTGCCCTTGAGCACACCGCCCGAGATGATGTCGGCGGCGTGGTAGCCGTCTATCAGGTCGACGTCCAGGCCGTTGCCCGACCCGGTGTTCAAGCGCGCGTTGGCGACCTTGCCGGCGGTGATATGCGACCCATCGTGATTGTGGCTGGCCGCGGCAAAGGCCGCACTCGACGCGCCGTCCAGCGTGTCGGCGTCCAGCCCCGATCCGGCGCCGTCGGCAATTCTGCTGGGCAGAATCGAGTCCGCGGCGAACTTGTCCGTCACCGTGGCCTGGTTGAAAAAGCCGGCGGCCAGCTTGGCCCGCCCGGCAGCGTCCGCCGAAAGCGCGCCATCGGCCAGCGCCGCGGTGGCCACCGCCGCCGCATCGAGCATCGCCGCGCTTACCCGCGTGCCGAAATGGGCATAGCTCGCGTCCGCGATCTCGCTGGTCAAGTTGCTGATCGCGCCGGCGTCGTTCACGTCGTACCACGCCAACGCCATCTCCCAGGTGCTGCCGCGCGTCTGCGTCAGCGCCGGAACCGCGCCGCTGGTCCCTTGTTTGATCGCCAGCCGCACGCGAAAAGTGGTGGTGTATTCGGCGCGCAACACCACGCGGTCGCGTCGCGTCTGCCCCGCCGAGGCGTTGGCTACGCTCAAATCCACGCTGGCGTCGTTGAGGTAGACGTAGCCGTCCACCACCGCCGCGCCGGTGTTCACGCGAATGGTGTTGGCCGCCGGCGCGGTCACGGCCAACAGGTTGCCGGTGTTCAGCAGGAACGCGGTCGCCTCCGTATCGCGCAGGAACAGCGCGCGATGCGCCTGGCGCGTCTCGGTGTCGGTGTAGGGCCGGCCGTCGTTCACATCCGGCGTCTGGTCGGGGTGCGGAAAGCTCCACTCACTCATTGTTCCCTCCTAGATCCCCTTGTACTTGGGGTTCAAACGCATCTGAATCAGCGTGCCCGCCTGCGCCCCGGTGCAGGCCACGCGAAAGATATTCAACCCGCCGGGCGCGTCGGGGTCCGCCGCCACATGGAAGGTGCCCAGGTCGCTGTCGTTGGTTAGGTGCGCCAACGTGGTATTGCCCGTCGAGCTGGTCAACGATTTGCGGCCGTAACGCAGATCCAGCGTCACCACCTCCGACGCATCTATGTCGTGGCCGGTAAAGTCCAGCTTTTCGCCGGTGCTCTCGTTCTCGATCACCAAATCATCGGCCGGCCCCGTGATCTCGATGATCGGCAGGTCGTCCCAGGTGCCCGGGTAGAGCTTGGTCTCGCTGCTGTCAATGGTCGAGACGCCCCAACCCACCGGCCAGGAGGTGGCCCACTTGAACGAGCTGTCGCCCGATCCCAACGCGAACGACCAGACCAGCGTCACTGGGTCATACCACAGCGGGCGATAGGCCAGCAGTTGAAAGGCGCTCTTGGTGCGATACATGCCCGCGCTTGCCTCGATGGGCAGGGTCAAACCGGCCAGGTAGCGCGTGTCGAGCTGACGCTGCCGGCCGTCGGGATAGGTGGCCCGGAAATACACGTCCTGGCGGATCGTCCCCAGGATGTTGATCAGCGCCTGGCGCGCCGCCTCGTAGGCGTCGTCGTCGTCTGCGGCGATGTTCACCCCGATGGTGATGGTACGGCTCTTCCAGCGGGCGTTGACGATGCTCTCGCCGTCCTGGTAAGGCCCAGCCTCGGTGGCATACTCCGGATCGGCCAACCCCAGCCCGTCGAACGCGAGGGTATAGTAGGGCGGCGCAAGCTGCAACGCCCCGCCGCCGGCGTTATGCAAGGAAAAAGCGATACGTCCCATCTCACGCCCCCGCGATCTGTAACATGGTGATCATGTCCTTCAGGCTGCGTTCGTCGTCCAGGCGGTGCTGGTGCACCGTCAGGTTCCAGGTGGTTCCGCCGCCGCTTCCGCCGCGTCCCAGCGGCGACACCGTCACGCGCTCCGGCCCGGCCTCGCCCACGCCGATCAGTGTCGGCGAGTTAAAGATGGCGTCGAGGCCCTGGGCGTACCATTCGATGTCGAACTTGGGCACGTTGACCCCTGGGATGATAGATTCCACCCAGGTGATTTTGAGGTGCGGCAGCTTGAGGAAATTGCGCCCCTCTTCATCCTGGCCGCGCAGTGCATCCCAGATTCTACCAATGGCCTCTTTGGCCAAGGTGTAGGGCCGCACCATCGCCTCTTTGGTGGCCTCTACCATCTCCAAAATCTTGTTCTTCACCCGTTCCAGTCCCTCGCCCGCTCCGCTGGTGAGTTCCGACCAGACCGCATCAACAGCCCCCTTGCCGGCCTCGAACGGGGCTGCGATGGCGTCCTTGATGGTATCAATGTAGGACTCGAGCTTGTCCTTGACCCCTTGCAGCCACTCGCCCACTTTGTTCAGGAAGCGTGGAATCAACCCATCGCCGCCGAACAGGAAATCCCAGGCCTGCACGAACGGCGCCTTCACGGCATCGAACAAACTCGCAATATAACTTTCGATCTTGGCCAGCAGGTCAACCAGCCACTGTGCGAACGCCGCAAACATCTCGGGCATCAGCGAGTGGCCGAACAGGAACTCCCAGGCGTCCTTGAACGGCTTGATCACTGCCGCCAAGATTGGCTCGATGAAATCGCGAATAGCTTGCAGCACGCTCTCGAGCCAGGCCTGGGTGTTCGTGAGGATTTCGTTCCACTTGGCCTGGATGTCTTCACGCAGTTGCGCCAGATTGGTGCCGAATAGCGAGAGGATCAGATTCAGCGTGGATTCGACGATATTTCTGATTTGCGCCAGCACGCCGTCAATGATCTGGCGGATTCCGTTCCAAGCCCCTTCCCAGTCGCCGCGGATCAGGGCGGTGATAGTGTTGATGATCCCGCGCACAATCGTCATCACGTTCTGGATCGTGTTCTTGATGTAATCGAACACGACCCGCACGGCCGTCATGATCTGGTCACCATACTGCGACCAGATTGAATCAATCAGCGCCCAGGTGGTGGAGATGATCTCGCCCACCAGCGACATGACGGTGGAGACGATCTCGCTCACCAGCGAGAACACCTCCGAGGCCATCGCCATGATCTGATCGCCATACTGCGACCAGATGGCGTCAACCACCGACCACACCTGCTGGATCACCGACCAGATGGCGTTCATCACGGTTTCGATGGTGGATTGGATCAGCGGCCAGTTGGCTACGATCCAGTCCACGATTCGCATCACCACCGGCAGCACGTTTTCGCCGATCCAGGCCATCGCCTGCTGGATCACCGGAACCAACACCGCAATGCCCTGCTCGATCAGCGGCATGGCGCGCGTGGCCAGGTCGGCGAACAGCGTCATCACCTGCGTCATCACCGGCAGTACGGCTCCGCCGATCGTTTCCTTCAGGTTGCCCATGGCGATGTCGAGCTTTTGCTGCGCGCCGGCTTGGGTGTTGCCGTAGGCCTCGGCCTGCCCGCCGAACTTTTGTTGCATCGCCGCCAGCGCTTCGGTGGCGTCGGCGCCCTCGTCCAACGTAATGCCGTAGCGCTTGAGCACGCCGACGTTGCCGTTGGCGACCTTGCCCACCAGCTCGGTGGCCGTCTGGAGGTCAATGCCCTTGGCGGCGGCAAGATCCATCGCCACCGGCAGCAGGTCCATCGCCTTTTGGTAATCGCCGGTGGCTGAGGTCAGCCGCGAGATCGCCTCGCGCCCCTCGCCGTCGTCCAAGGCGGCGCGCTGGGTTTGCATGGCGAGGTACTCTTCGATAGCGGCGCTGGCCGTGTCCCAATCGGCGCCGGTGTTCTTGACCGCCGTCGCCATCTGCGCGATGCCGACCTGCTCGTCGGCGGCGGCCTTGCCGGCGTCCAACAGCGCCTTGCCCACGCCCACCACGCCGGCAGTGATGGCTGCTACGGGGATAGCAGTCTTGAGCACGCCGCCAATAGCGCCGAGGGCGCCCTCGGCTTCCTTGCCGGCGCCCTCGATGCCTTCTTTTAGGGGGTTTTTATTGACGACGAGGTCCAGAACCGCCTCGCCCAGGCTCCCCAGCGACATGCACAACTCCTATATGGAGCAGCGTGAGCATGTGCGGGGACGCGAGCGGCGTCGCGGCACTGGCTTGTTGAGGCCCGAGCGCCTCAAGCCAGCGGTTCAGCGCGGCTTGGGCGTCTTCGGTCGAGAGTTGTGAGGCGCGCATCGCCTCGAACAGCATGATCTTGAGTTCGGCCTGGCGGCGGGGCAGCCGCTTTACCAGTGCATTGATGGCCGCCAGCGGCGTCGTCCCCACCTGGTCGAACGATTGCCCGTACCAGAACATGACTTTGCTGTAGATGTCAGCCCAGTCTGCTACTGGGCTCCCAGGTTTGGGTCGTTGTCCGTAGATTGCGTTTTGGCCTGCGTCTCGTTGATGTAGAACTGGAGAATCTTGACGCGTGCGCCAAACGGCAGCCCGGCTTTGCCCAGCTCGGGCGAAAAGACCGCGATGATCTGCGTCACCATCTTGTCAATGTCGCGCATCAATTTCTTGGCGTCGTATTCCTGCTTGGACGTGGGCGCTGCGGGGCTGCCCAACGTCGCTTTACGTTGATTCAGTCGGTTGTACTCACGCTGCATACGCTGCAGCTCGGTGAGTTCCTCCGGCCCCATGCCCTCGGGCCGCTTGAGCGCGTAACGCTCGCCGCCCCAGGTCACGATCAGGGGCTTGGCTACACCGTACAATTCATCCAGGTCGAGCACCTGCTCTTCGATACGGTCGCTCATCGTTGTCTCTCCTCCTGCGATTCACTATGACCACGACGCCTGTGACGCTGCGCCCCGAGCTACGCTTCCAGCGCGGCCGCGTCCTGCACGATCAGGCGCCCGAACTCCTCGCCGGCCAGCGCCGTCAGCGATTCCAACGCCTTGAACGTGATCGCCACCTGCACGTTGGCGTTGCGCTTGTGCTCAAAGGCCCCCACGGCGCTGATATAGCCGCGCGGCACTTCGTACTGCGCCGGATAGGTCGCGCCATAGGGCGACATCTGCGAGCCGCGAAACAGCAGTGCGTATTCCGTCGCGCTCGCCCCGCGGTGCAGCGAGATCGCCCGCGTGCCGATGACGCCAGCCGCCGGCGGCGTGTCCGTCACGGTGACCCCCAGGGCGTAACCCTGGTTCTCCAGCGTGGCCAGGGCCAGCTTGGTCTCGATGGTCAGGTCCTCTTCGGTCGGCACGGCCTTGACCGGGCCGCTGCGCTGATCTACGCGCAACTCTTCGAACTTGATGCTGGTTGCCACCTTGACGCCGTCCTGCGTCTCGCCGAAGCTCACCCACGGCGAACTGGGCGTGGCCGTCAGCAGCGGAAAGGTCGTGCCCACCGGGGCGATATAGAGCTGCCCCACACCGGTCAGCAATTCGACAGCGTTCATGCTCTACCTCACTTGTCCTCTGTGTCGTCCCCGGGTTTCCGGGCCTTGTCTTCGTAACGTTTGCCCTTGCGCTTCATGTCACAACCTCCTCAGCCACCTGGGCCTCGAAAAAGCCCAGGGCCAACTCCATGCCCAGGTCGCGGTCGTGTAATAGCGATAGCCCGCTGGCCTGATGCAACCAATAAACAAGCGCGGCGCCTTGGGTGGTCGTCATCACGCGGCGCACGACCGCGCGGCTCAGCGCCACCAGCCGCAGCCAGACGGCCACCGCCTGGGGCTGGGTGGGCGCATAGATATCCGCCTCCAACCGCAGCGGCTGCACCGGCACGTCCAGATCGGGAAGGCCTCCATCGGGCCGCACCACCAACCCCACCTGGCCGGCTTCCCATTGGCCACGCCCGCGCCCATAGTTCTGCTTGCTGGCGATGCGCCCGCCGGTCAGCGCCGCCAGTTGCGCATCGGCGCGCAACAGCGCCAGCACCGCCTCGATGGGGTCAATCACTGTCGCCCCCCAACGCCTCGCGGATGTGGCGTCGCAACACCTCGACCACTTCGCCCTTGACCTCTTCGAGGGCCTCGGTCAAAAAGTGATAGCCCTCGAATCCGTCGTGTCCCTGGTGCACCGCCAGCGCATACTCCAGGCCGCTGCCCGTCTGCACGGCGATCCGATTGCCGTCATCCTTGGCTTCGGCTTCGTCGCCGCCCAGCTCGGGCGATCCTTCGCTTGGCTCGGTGTCGTCGCCCCGCCAGTCATAGCCAGGCGTGGCCGTGTGGATCGAACGCCGCAGCGTACCCGTCACCACGCCGTGGCCCTTGCTCAGTTTGCGCTTGGCCGCGCCCTCGACGCGCAAGCCGATCTCGGTCACTGCCTCGGCGGCAGCTTGCGCCACCGCTTCCGTCACCGCCGCGCCCTTCCAGTTCAGGCTCACTCGATGGCCTCCAATACGGCGCTACGGTGCCGCGCCCCCCGCGCGCGCCGCGTGAGGAGCTGGCGAATGGCAAAGGTCTGCTCCAGAATCTGCCCGTCTTCCAGCCGCACATCCGAAATGTGGTCGCGCGGATCGAGATCCACCTCAGCCCCCACCAGCAGGGTATAGGTCGTCACAATCATGGCAGCGCGCTGCTCATCGCTCCACACCCGCTGCCCCTTCATCACCAAGGGGCAG
>ERZ869921.140-NODE-140-length-43969-cov-21.904609_pt1 | contig 43969 bp, 57 predicted proteins | sample MGYA00579310_ERZ869921 | MGnify/ENA primary metagenome ERZ869921 (study PRJEB32216, sample SAMN09231816) | wastewater metagenome | place: USA: Maryland | collected 2016-06-21 | study: EMG produced TPA metagenomics assembly of the PRJNA472060 data set (Reclaimed...
TCGCGGCCGAGCCGAAGTCGGCGGTGCCGGACGAGGGGAGCGCGTGGACGTGATCCTCGCGTGCCGCGCCTGCGTTCGACGTGCCCGCACTCGCCGTACCGATGGGCTGCGGCGTCGCGCTCGACAGCCCTGGCGCGCTCGCGCTCTGCGAGAACGTCAGCGACGTCGACCCGAGCGTGATGGGGTCGGCCGTCGTGAGCACGAACGTCTTGCCGCCATTGACCGTGCCCTCGGCGACGAACACGGCCATGCCGCTCGTGACCTCGGCGCTCGAATCGGCGTCGGTCGCCCGAGACCATGCCCCCGATGCCGCGACGTAGATGCCCTTCGATGACCCCGTCGCGTGGTCCTTCACGAGGCATCGGTCGCCCGCGATCGGCGTCACGCCATCGCGCGCCGCGAGGCCCGAGAGCGAGTCGTTCGTGGTCGTCGCGAATCGAACCGACGCCTTCCAATCGAGGCCGTTCGCGAGCGCGTCGACGTACGCCTTCGTCGCCGCGTCCTGCGCGCTCGACGGGTCGGCGACGTTCGTCAGCTTGTGGGAGTTGAGCGAGACGTCGATCGACGTGGTCGCGAGCGCGTCCTGCTTGCCGTTCAGCCCATTGAACGCGTCCTGCGCGAGGTCGTACGCGTCGTCCGCGCGGGTCTGCGCCGCGTCCGCGTCGTCCTGCACCGCAGCGATCGCGCCGTTGATCGCGTCGTAGTCCGTAGCGGGCGTGAGAGTCCACGCGTTCGCGCCGTCGCCGACGAGCAGGTAGATGCCAGCCTCCGCGAACGTCACGATGTCGGCGACGCCGTTGATCGTGACGACGCCAGCGCCGCCGTAGTCGCTCGGGACCAAGTGCAGGCCGTAGTCGCCGAAGATGAGGCGCCACGAGGGCGCCGTCTGCGCGCTGGTCACGACGTACAGATCGATCGCGAGGATCTCCACCAGCGTCGTCGACTCGGCGATCTGGACGCCGTTCGTCGAGATTTGCTGGAGCGCGAAGACCTTGCCGGAGGAGATGGCGGTGGCGAGGTTCGCGGGCATCCCGACGGCGTTGGGCAGGCCAAAGGTGGCGCCCATGCCGACGAGGTGGCCGATGATGTTCTTGAGCTCGTCGACGTAGAGGCTCTTCGCGCGGTCGCGCGGGGTGTCGCCCGCGATCTTCGTCGAGGCGTCGCCGACGCCAGCGGGATCGTCCTCGGGCGAAGCGGATACCGGGAGCGCGTCGGGGTAGGTCGCCATCAGCCAAGCTCCAAGGGCAGTTCGCCGAGCGGGTACGCGTCGGAGAACGTGAACATCACGAGGGTGTGAGGCGGCGCGTACGAGGTGAGCGTCGACTGCAGGAGCTCGTCGTTCGCTTCACCATGCGAGCTCGTCGTGACGAGCCAGACGAACTGGTACTCGTCGGTGCAGACGAGGTCGCCCGCGCACGAGATGCCCGGTTGGAACGGGCGGAAGTACGAGACGGTGACCTCGTAGCCGACGCGCGCGGCGAGCTCGACGTAGTCGGCCTCGCGGATCCCGAGCGTGCTTCCGAGCTTCGCGTCGATGGCGATGCGGCGGTCCTCGATGGACATGCCCGTCCCATCGAGACCGAGGATCCGCTCCCAGTCGGGCAGCAGCTCCGTTGCGAGCGGCGGTACAGCCTCGCGCCGCAGGTCCGTGCCGCGGTCGTCGACGCGCGCGTACTCGACGGCGATGGCCTCGAGGATCCCGACGAGCGGCGAGAGGAGCGTCGCGAGGGCGCTGCCGGGCGGTAGAAGGTCCGCGAGCGTGTCGCGATAGCGCTCGATGAGGGTCTGCGAGGGCTCGGTCATGCGACCCTCAGCGAGGACACGACGGCCGCGCTACCACCCGCGGCCGCGAATGCGCTTCCGTCGAAGACGAGTTGGCGAGGGAACGTGGGCGTCGAGAGCGGGATTCGTCGCTTCGTCCACGTAGTCCCGTTCGTTGACGTGTAGGCGACTGCGAGGTCTCCGCTCGTGTCGCCGCCGACCCCGACGTAGTACCGCTCGCCGTCGTACGCGATGCCGTTGAGGGTGACCGCGCTGGCGTCAGGCAGGGCGTGCGACGTCCAGGCGATGCCGTCCGGGCTCGTGAAGATCAACGCGTTGCCGCTGCCGCTCATCACGAAGAGACCGTTTCCGAACCCGACGGCGTTGCCGCCGATGCCGCTCGTGCCCGAGCCTCCGCCGTTGCGGCGCGTCCAGGTCGAGCCGCCGTCGTCGGAGGTCTGGATCTCGGATTGGAAACCACCCGTGGCCGAACCGACCGCCACGAGCCGCGTGTCGCTCGACACGACGCCGAAGAAGTTCCCCGAGTAGGAGGCCGCTGGGGTGCGTGCGGTCCACGTGATGCCGTCCGTGCTCGTGAAGACGCCGCCACTCGCTCCCACGAGAACGAAGCGCGTGCCGTCCCACGTGATCGCCTTGAGATTGCCCGAGTACGCCCCCGGCAGCGTCACGGCGTTCCAGGTCACGCCGGCGTCGGTCGAGTACTGCACGCCGCCGTTCTGGCCAGCGACGACGAAGGTGTCCGTGCCGTTGTGCGCCGCGCACGCGAACTCGTCCGCGTACGAGGCGTCAGCCGTCTGCCGAGTCCAGTTCGTGAGGTCGGGCGACGTCTGGATCTCACCCGATTCGCCACACGCGACGTACACCCCATCGCCGAACGCGATCCCGAAAAGCACACCCGTGAAGCCGCTCGCCGTCGGGAAGCGCGTCCAGTTCGAGATCGCGATGTTGTTCGACGCGAGCTCGATGATCGCCTGCAGGAGCTGCGTGTTGTCCGCTTTCACGAGCGCAAGACCTGCGGCCTCGACGGTGTTCGTGATCTCCTGCTGCAGCATGTTCGCGAAATCTGGCGAGAGCGTCGTCGGAGGCGTCGTCGGCGGCGAAGGCGTGGCGAAGCCGTCCTTGCCCGTGCCGAAGAGGTCGATCGCGCGATTGGAAGTGTCGATGCGATGGGCCATGCGGCTACACCCACGTGATCGAACCGAGCACCGCGATCTCATCGGGGTCGGATTCGAAGTTCGAGGTCGGCGAGGTGAGCGTGTAGTCGTTCTCGCCGGTGGCGGCGGAGAGCGCGGCTCGGATGTGGGAGATCAGAATCGTTCCGCCGGGGCTCGCCTCGCGAACGAGGAGTTCCTTCAGCTCCGCCTCGGCCGCGAGGCGAGTCGCGCTCGTGTCGGGCGAAATGGAGAGGTGCGGATTGAGCGGGTTCTCGGTGAGCGCGAAGACGTCGAGCGTTGCCGTGATGGGCTTGCGCGCATCGACGTAGGCTTGGACCTCGTCGATCTTCGGAGAGTCCGGAACGATGCTCACGGTCTCTCCGTCGAGCACGAACGCGAGCCCGACCGTGCCGAGCCCGTTCATGTTCGCGTACTCCCAGGCGCGCGTGACGCCGGCGACTTCGAGCGCCCACGACACGTAGTCCCCAGGTCCGCCGCCTCGAGGCGGCGTGCGGATGCGCTGCAGGAGGCGCGCGAGCAGCTCGTCGCGAGTCTCGAGGTTCGTGCCACGGTCGGTCACCGTGGTCACGACGCCGGTGCTCGTGATGCCCGAGATCGTCGACGTCAGCGTGATGGCGGCGCCGGCCTGGACGTCGACGAGCCCGGCCGTCTCAGCTTCGACGGTGACCGAGACGCTTCCGTCAGCGACCGTCCCGCCGATCGTCGAAACGTACCGAACACCGCTGACGAGCTGCGCGGTGCGCGAGGTCGGAAAGACGCTCCCGTTCGACCCGGTGAAGGTGAGGACCAGCAGCGACTTCGTTGGGTCCTTGCGGCTCAGGCCGAAGATCCGGGCCCACCGCAGCACCTGCTCGATGTCCGCCGTGTCGAAGATCACCTGCTTCGCGATCCACGCGAGGTGACCGTGCAGGCCGTGCGTCAGCCCCGGAACGGCGATGGCGAGGATGCCTTCGACGGCGCGTCGCAACCACGCGTCGCCGATGTCCGCGCGGCTCTTCCAGTCGCCCCGAAAGCGCGCCACGAGCGTCGCGAGTGTTGGACGCTCAAAGGCCACGAAGCGCCTCCCACGGCCCGAAGCTCTCGGGAGTCGCCTCGCTTGGGCGGTAGACGTCCACGCCGAGCAGAGCCCGCTTCGTGCCGAACCCATCGGGCTCGTACGCAGCGGTCGGAACGACCTTGGCAGCGACGCGATCCTCGACGAGCCACTTCAGCGCATCAGCAGCGATGGCCTCGAGCTTCCGCAGCGTCTCGGTGGTCGCCTTCGCGCGCTCGAGCGTCCAGATGCGCGAGCCGATCTTGTCGCCCGGCACCTCGGCGAACGCGTCGCCCCACCAGCCACGGCGAAGCTCGGAGGCGGGGACGTTGTCCTCGGGCTTGGCCTCGGCGTCGAGGAAGAGCGAGAGGATGACGGCCGTCTCGAGCTCGTAGCCGCGACTCGACAGCGCCCCGCCGGATTCGCGAAGCACTCCTGACGCTTCGATCGGGTCCCAACGAAGGCCGAGCACATGCGTTGGGTCGCGTAGATCGCGACACGCGGTCTACGTGGCATCGGGCTCGATCCGGGTTGACGGTGCGGTGGCTCGCCGAGATTATGCGTCGATGCGTCGATTCCTACTCGTGTCGCTATTCGTCGTCGGGATCATTTGTGAGCCCGGGTGTGGCGGTGAACCACGCCGCGAAGAGGATGCGAGCGTCGACGCTTCGATGGTTGCCGACGCTCGCGTGGACTCGGGGCTCGATGCTGGAAAAGACGCCGGGCGCGACGGCGGAGTCGACGCTGGTCGCGACTCGGGGACCGACGCGGGGCACGACGCCGGCTTCGATGCTGGCTTCGACGCGAGCGTCGATTCTGGGAACGACGCGGGGTACGACGCTGGGCCCACGTGCGAGTGCTCAACCGGCGCTTGCTGCGACGGGTGTCACTTCCGGCCGGCGACGTTCATCTGCGGCGCGAACATCCCGACGAACGCCGTGTGCCAAGGGGCGTCCTACGCGGCGCCCCCGCCGCCGGCGACGTCCACCTGCTTCGGGACCGTGGAGATCGCCTTCGACGTCGCGAACAGATACTGCAGCGGCGCGAGCTCCACGTGCTCAGGGTCGATCGTGCAGACCGGCTCGAGCATGTCGGGGAATTGCGCGTACGCGGACGGAGACGGTAGCCCCCAGACCGCGAACAACCCCATCCTCTGCCAGCCCGATCCCGGCGACGTTGCCGGAAACCGATGCCACCGCTGCTTCTAAGGACGCGAAATGACGAATCCTGCGAACCCACAGTTCACGTGCGCTCGCTGCTACTCCGACTCGGATGGGAAGACGATCCGCGGAACTGGGACCATTGCTGAAGGAGTTCGCCTCCTTCTCGCCATCATCGCTGGTGGGATGGCCGTGGTTGCTGCGGATCGAGCGGTGACTGTTCCGCTGTTGATTCTTGCCTGGATGTTCAACTACGTCGGACGTCAGCCGCCCGATCGGATGTGCGAGACGTGCGGATCAACCGAACTCGTGCCTCGAGGGTCCGTCCGTGGCATCGCGATCTTCGAGGAAGTGAAGCGCCTCCACTCGCGCTGACGCTATTCGACGTCGCCGTAGACGTTCGTCGCCGCGCACGTGTCGCCCGGCGCCCACTGCGCACGCACGGCCGCCTGGATCGCCGCGCCTCCGTCGTTCGGCACGGGTGCAGCGTTCACGAGCGCGTTGAAGGCACCGTCGATCTTCTCGGCGAGTGCGATGAGCTTCGTCGCGTCCTTCGATCCAAGGCGGAGCGACCCGTCGTTCTTCAGGAACACCTTGAACTCGCCGAGGTAGTGCAGGCCCGCCTCGCCGTCTTCGAGGCCCTTCGGTCGGGCGCGGTCGAGCCATCCCATGAGCACGGTGTTCGCCCGGCTCGCTCCGATGGCTCCGAAGATTGCCTCGACGGACTTCGGGGGCTTCGAGGTGAAGCCGAACGGCATGGCGACTTCGATCTCGTCCGGCGCCTGACCGGGCACGAGGAGCTCTGCCTGCACCTGCTGGACCTTCTTCGTGTCGTCGACGAGCGTCACGATGCCGCGAACGAGCATTCCGACGAGATTCATGGATCCTCCGTTGCCGGGACGAGCGGGCGAAAGTCGCCCGGAATGAGCGGCGTGAACGGCGCCGGAAAGATGCGCTCGACAATCTGTCCACGCCGGCGACCGCGAGGCCGAAGAGGGACGTCGCGCTCGGCCGAGTAGGCTTGCGGGTAGGTCATCTCGAGCGACACCGAGTTGCCCTTGCCCTCCGACGTCGGGGAGTGCTGGTAGCGCACGGTCGAGACGATGAGGTCCGCGTCCACACGGAGCTCGTAGTCGTGCACCTCGACGAGCTTGTTCGGCGTCCAGAGCAGGTCGTCGTCGAACCAGGAATCGACGTCGACGACGATCCTCTCCGAGCGGCCGAGGCGCTGGTTGCGCTCGAGGATCGCGCGCACGCCGAGGTCATCTGAGCCGCCAGCGCCGCCCGCGACGACGAGCATCGGCCGGTACCGGCGCATCTCGGTGTCGTCCACCTTGTGGTGAAGCTGCGTCGAGTTCTGCCCTGTGACCGTGTCCGAGCCACGCGTCTGGCCGTGGAAGTGGTACTCCGAGAAGCGCTGGGAATGGTCGCTCGAGCGCTTGCCGCCGATGATGTTCGCGCCGCGCCAGAGAGGCGTCTTCGTTCGCTCCGCGCCGGCGCGCGACATCACGAGGTCGCCACCAATGCTGAAGACCACGAGTCCTCGCATGCGCGCCAGGCGCATGATCAGCGCCTCCGCACCCTCTCCGTCCTCGAGGGACACGCGCGGGATCCTGACGATGTCATCGAAGACGGTGACGAGGATCCCGAACGGCTCGCACACCTCGCTCGCGATCTGGCCCACGGTCTGGTTGCGCCACGTGCCACTCGGGTGGATGACGGCGCAGTCGACGAGGTCGCCCGCCTTGCTGCGGCCCGACACCGTGAGCGCCTTCTTGTCGGCCTGGACGTCGATCTCTGGGTGATCCGCGTACCCGTCGAGCACGACCTCGCCATCGATGAGGATCTGCACGGCGTCGCCCGCCTCGATCGGGAGCGGCTCGCCGCTCTCGACCCACCGGTCTGAGTACGTGAGCTGGAAGTCGTTCGCGAGCGCGTCCATCGTCAGCGTCACGCTCGCGTCGATGAAGCCGGAGTGGACGGTGCCGCCGACGCGGACTTCCATGTTCGGCTCACGCAAGCGCCACCTCGATCGAGGTCTTGCTGGAGAGCAGGGCGGGATTCGGCGGGTCGTTGCGTGCGAGGATCTCCGCCTCGCGCGTCGCGTCGCCGTAGAGCATCTGGGCGACGACGAGCGCGGGGAGCTCCTTCGGCGGCGTGTACGGACGGATGCGGGGGAGCGTCGTCGCCACGACCGCCAGGTGCTCCGCAGCCCGCGCCCGAAGAAGCGCGAGCGCGGCGAAGGCGTCGTCGCTCATCTCGATGGGCGCGTCGATGGTGATCGCGTCGACGAGGTCCACGAGCAGGCTGCGCGCTTCCATCGCCTGGCCGAACGAGTCCCAGGGGATCGAGAGGCACGCGACGCAGAAGCCAATGACGTTGCCGGCGCGCACCATCTGCCGAAGCGCGTCCCGGTTCTCGCGCTCGATCGTCGCATTGGACGTCGTCTCGGCGATCGCCAGCCAGTCAGCGCCGAAAGCCTCGAGCTCGCGCACCGCCTGCAACGTCGCGAGCGTGCGCTTGCGGCGGAGCTCCAGGTTGACGAGGTCGCGCGCGGATCGAACCTGGCCGATGGCCGCCGACTCGACGTCGAGACCGACGGACGGGATCGTCACGAGAAGATCCATCGCGGTCGTCGTGAACGTCGACGGCGACGCGATGATGCTCACGGCCTGCGTGCCGAGCTGCGTGATGGTGGCGCCGAGGAGCGACTCGACGCCCGTTGCCTGCGCGATCGCGCTGTTCACGCGCCCGAGCGCGCTCACGAGCGCCGTCGCGGCCGTGCCGAGGCTCGTGAGGTACGTGTCGGGAAGGTCGGTCTTCAGACGGGAGACGAAGTCGGTCTGAACGGCCGTGCGCGCGCTTGTTGCGGCGGACACGACCTGCGCCGGCGTATCGGGGCGCAGCGTCGAAGGACGGTTCGGCGGCTGATCGACGAACGTGACAGACAGCCGCGCGATCCCGCCCTCCTTGCGCGTCTGCTTCACCTTCCACTTGCCGTGGACGACGACGGTCTTCTCACCGCGGTACGGATGGACGAGCTGACCCGAGCCCTTCGTGAGCAGCGCGCGCTCGAGCGCTTCGAGGTCGTCGAGGTAGCCGTCTCCGACGACGTACATGTTCACCGTGAACGTGTCCGCGTCGCCGCCAAAGTCGTCGATGAAGACGTCCTCGCGGTTCGAGAGCTTCACGATGTCGGTGCGCCGTCCGCGTTCGTCGTCGGTCTCCTCGACGAGGAACGGGACACCTCGGAACGACGCTGGACGCAGGCGATCGCGGAAGCTCGTCACTTGCCTTCTCCTTCGTTGCGTCCGGTCGACGGCGTGCTGCGCGAGAACGCAGTCGCCGCGCGATCGAGTGAGCCGATGAGACGTCCGGTCGACGACTCCTGCGTGCGCCGAACTGCCTCGAGCGCCGACTGCATGGAGGCGAGACCACGTTCGAGGTCGACTTGCGCTCCACTCGCAGCGGAGGCGGACCGCTGCTCGACGGTGCCACCTCCACCGCGCAGGAAGTTCACGAGCGGGTCGAGGAAGCTCATCGCACCACCGCCGCGCACCGGACCTGCGCCGCCGGCGTCGGGCGCGCCGAGGTAGAAGCGCGCCATCTGCTGCGGCGTGTGCATGATGTTCCAGTCGTTCTCGTTCCGAGCGTCGATGCGAGCATCTCCTGTACGCGCCGACCGTGGACGAATCTGGTCCATCAGCCCCGTGAGCTCCTCGATGCCACCTGCGATGGCAGCGGGGATCGACGAGCCGAGGGTGTTCGCGTGCCGCGTCCGGAATTCCTCGATGTAGTCGGAACGCGAACGGGCCTGACCCAGCAGGTCCTGGCCTCGGTTGAGGAGGTCGCCCTGACGCGCGCCGGTCGCCATGCGCGCGCGCCACGCCTCGTCGTTCGCCTTGTTCGAGAGGTGCTGCGCGGTCAGCGCGTTGCCGGCCTCGGGCGTGAGCGCGCTCATCTCGCGGTAGAGCTCGATCCCGCCCGTGCCACCGAGGCCACGGACGTACTGCTGAGCGGGTCGCGATGAAAAGACGTCCTCGAGCGCGCCCGCCTGGTGCAGGCCACCGCCTCGAAAGCTCGCGGCAATCGCCTCCATGACCTGCGTCGGGTCCGCGAGGTGTCGATCCGCACCACGACCCTGCGTGACGTTCACTCCGTGGCGAGCGAGCGCATCCCACGTCGCCGGATCCGCGAGCTCGGCGAGGAATCGCTCCGTCGCCGTGGCTTGCTCGGATGCGCTCGAGAGACCGCTCTTGCCGGAGACCTGCGAGAAGGCCGAAAATTGCTGCGCGCCCCGAAGTCCCTGCACGTTCTGCCCGAACATTCCCGACAGCATCGGTGCGACGGCGCCGAACTCGCTCGAGAGCTGGTTCAGGTTCACGGTGCCGCGGCCCGTCGATGCGGCCGCGATGGAGACAGCCTCGTCGACCTGGTCTTCGCCGATGCCGAAGCGCTGCATCATCGTCGCGCCGGTCGCGGTGACGCCCGTGAGACCCGCGTCGAACGCGGCCGAGACGCTCGTGAGCTTGTCCCAGTTCGAGGTGATCGCGCCGAATTGATCGGCGAAGACGTCCTGGATGACGCCGAGCGCGGCCGCGCTCTCCTCGGGGTTGATGCCCCGCGTCGCGGCCGCACGCTCCGCGAGGTCCTGCAGCGCCTCGATGTCCTGGCCGCTGTTCGTCGCCACCGTCAGCATGTGGTTTCGGAACTCGATGTAGTTCGCGATGACCGCGTCGGTGTCCTCGAGGTTGCGCCAGCCGGCGTACTGCGCATTGCGCTGCGCTCCAACGCCGACGATGGCTGCCCCGAGCGCACCCACTGTGCCCATGGTGCCCTGGGCGAGGGTGTCGCCCAGGGCGAGGTCGCTCTGCGTCCCGCGGCGACGCTCGGTCTGCAGCTGCGCGGAGCTCCGGCGTTCGGAAGCCGCGCGCCGACTTGCCTCCCGAAGACCTCGCTGCTGCGCGCGCATCTCCTGCTGGAACGCGCGCTCGGAGAGCCGGAGGCGGTCGCGAAGGGCCTTGTCGTGGTCGCTCGTGCGCTTCGACTCCTCGGCGCGCGCCTTCGCCGTTTGCTTCTCAGCGTTGCGCGCCTCGGCCGCGGCGGCCTTGCCGGCGAGCGCCTTCCGAGTCGCCTCCTCTTTCGCGCGCGCCTTCGTCGCGTCGCGCTCCGCCTTCTCCTGGGCCTTGCGCGACTTCAGCGCTTCGCGCGTCTTCGCGGCCTCGGCCTGGGCCTTCAGCCGCACCGCCAGGCGCTCGAGCGCGCCTTCGTTCCGTACGCGAGCCGCCGTTGCGCGGTCCATCTGCTGCGAGGCCTTCGTGCTCTCCTTCACGATGCCGGCGAGCGCGCGCCGTGCAGCGGCCTCGCCGTCGGTCTTCAGCTTGATGACGACTTCGGCGCGGCGCGTACCCACGTTCAGCCCTCCTTCGTGGGCGCGTCGGTGACGGACGGCGCCCCACGGCGAGCGAGCGCGAGCACGACGGAGCGCAGGCCGAGCGGCGAGAGCATCGCGAGCGCACCCTCGCCACGCGGCGCGCGAAGGCGCTCGAGCAGCTCGTCGAGGTCCTCGTCGCGGAAGTCGCGCTGCACGCCCTTCGTGTCCTGCACCGAGAGGTAGGCTTCGAGCAGCGCCTGCACGACGACCGAGTCGAGCTCGCGGATCAGCACCGGCTCGGGGAACGCGAGCTTCGGCTCCTCCGGATCCTCGACGGGCCACTCGACGAACGCCCGCGCGATCATCTGGATGGCGCGCTCGCGCTCGTAGGCCTCCGGGTCGGCCTCGAGGAAGCCGCCGAGCGAGATCCCCGCGTCCTTCGCCTCGTCAGCGAGGTGGGCGTAGGCCGCGATGCGCGCCTCGGTGATCTGCCCGTCCGTCAGCAGTCGACAGCCGACCTGACCGGGCACGTCGACGCCCTCGGCGTCTACCGTGGTCTCGAAACCCGGCACGTCGACGAATACGGGCGCGAGGCGGGAGTAGATGAGGCTGCGGATCTGCGTCGAGCGACTCATGGGGCCTTCTTCGGCGTGAGGAGGTGGTGGTAGTGCAGGACCTGGACCGCCGACGCATGACGCGCCGAGGGCAGGCCGTAAAACGCGACGAGCCCCGGCGCGTACTGCGCGCGCAGACGATCGAGGTCGTCGGCATGCTCCACGCTCGCCAGCTCCTCGAGGGCAGCGCGGTACCAGGCGCCGGCGACGTGGACGGCCTCCATCTCGCGAACGTGCGCGCGCCAGAGCTCGACCACGAGGGCCGCGGGGGCGTTGGCGACGTCGCTCGGGGATGCGAAGAGCGGCTCGCTTGGCGCGCCACCGTCGCCGGGAAGGTGGCACACGACGGCGAGCACGCGCTGCTGCAGCTCGGCGCAGATGCGCGGCCACCGCGCGCGCGATGGAGTCGAACGGGGGACCGACGCGAAGGCAGCGGTGCGATGCTGCTCGAGCTCGGGGTCGCTCAGCGCGCGAACGAGCACGGTCGCGCCGATCGACGCGACCTGGTACTCGGTGAAGGCCTCGGCGCCCGCGAGGGCTCGATCGAGGCCGATCGAAGCCGCGGAGCGCATGAACGCCTCACTGTCGGATGGCCGGATTGCCCTCGAACTTCAGCGTGATCTCGCCGTCGTCGTTCACGTCGGGCGGATCGACGACGCTCGCGTTGCGAACGACGTACGAGATCCCGTTGCCCCGGAAGTTGAGCGTGACGCCCCGGAGCTTGCCGAGCCGCACCGCGTCTTCCTTCGTGGTGTGCAGCACCGTGCACTCGCACGACGACGGCATGAGCTCGCCGGTCGTGTGCGCGTCCCCGATGGTGTCCATCGTGGTCGTGAGTTTCTCGCCGCCGACGTTGAGCTTGCTGCCCTTCTTCGTGCGGAAGATCTCGCCGTTGGCGTCGATGGTGACTCGTCCCAGTAGATCGGCCATGAATCACTCGCTCCTTCAGAGGCGCCAGACGAAGACGGGCTTGAGGACGTGCAGGCCGTTCACGAGGTCCGGCGGAAGCAGGAACTCCATGGCCGACACATCGCTGGTGCTGCGGCGAACGATGAGGTTCGTCTTGAAGTACTCGAAGTCCTCGATGAGGCCCTTGAACACCATCTCCTCGGCCCACACGAGCGTCTCGCCGCGCGCGATGAGCGGCGTGACGATGGGCTGACCCGGCTCGAGGCGGTCGCCGTCGTTCCCGATCTTGTGGCGCGGGAACTTCGAGGTCATGCGCTGGTTCCACGACCAGCGCAGGTACGACAGCGTCGTCGGCGTGGTGAGGTCGAGGAACTTCGGGTCGAAGATGTTCGAGCCGTCCTTGCGGTAGGTCGTGAGCGCGCGCTCGATGACGACGCGGTCGCCCGGGATGACCTTCGTGGTCGTCAGACCGGCGAGCAGCAGGAGATTGCGCTCTTCGCGCTTCAGCCGGACGCCGACGAGCGGCGCGACCACGTGCGGGAGCACGAGGCCGTTCAGCGGGCGAGCCGGATCGTTCTCGGTCGCGTGTACCGCGCAGTAGTCCGCTGCGGCGATCCACGGAGGCGTCGGGCTGAGCTCGACCTCCACGACGGTCGAGAGCTCGCAGTTGCGCGCGTTCCCGTAGGACGACGCCGCGCCGTAGTTGCCGCGGTGACCCGCGAACACGACGGAGTCGAGCTGGATCATCGTGCCGTAGCGTCGGACCGCCTCGGCCTCGAAGAGATCGAGCGAAGTGTCGTCGACGAAGCCGATGCAGAGCCCGTCGTAGTCCTCCTCGGGAAGCGCGGCGATGGCGGCCGCGATCTGCGGGGCGCCCGCGCCGGACGCCATCGCGGTGATCGTCAGGGTCACGCCGGCGGGGAACGCGTCGACCTCCTCGCGCAGGCGTGAGTACTCGAGCATGAAGAAGTTCCCGATCACGCCCTTGTGCCGGAACGTGATCGTGACCTTGTGCTCATCGCCGGTCCCGCCGACCTCGCTCGTGACGATCATGCGCGAGGCGGCAGCGATGGCCGCGACCGTCGCTGTCGCGATCTCCGCTGCCGTGTCACCGGTGAGGACCGTCACCTCGACGAGCTGGCCGCCGAGGTAGAGCGCGATGATGCCGTCCTCCGTCGCGGGACCCGTGAAGACGAGCAGGCCCGTCGCTGCGACACCGCCGCTCGCGATCTCGGCGACCGCCATCGCGGACACCTTCACGTTCGGGTTCGCGTCCTTGAACGCGAAGCACATCGCTGCGAGGTGTGAATTCGCGTCGAAGAGCAGGTCCCCGTCGGTCTTGCCCGCGATCTCGTGCAGCTCGTTCGCCGAGGCGGTGCCGCCGGAGAGCTTGTGCCCGAAGAGGACGCGGTGCTTCGGCTTGTCGGGCGAGCTCGAGAGCGCGCCGGAGTCGTCGAACTGCCCGTACGAGCCGGGCGTGAGCGTGTTGGCCGGAACGGCGCTGGTACCCATCGATCAGGATCCCTTCTTCTTCGAGGTCGACGACGCCGGCGCCGCGGCGGGCGCTTCGGTGACGGGGGAGCTCTCGTCCGCGCCGCTCGGCTCCTCCGTCGGCGACGGGGGCGCGTCGCCATTCGGCGCCGGCGCGTCGTTCTGCGGCTCGGGCTGCGGCGCGGGCTTCGGGCGCTCGCCGACCACCATCGAGCCTTCCGCGACGCGGCGCTGCCAGAACGGCGTCATGCGCACGCGCTTGCCTTCGGCGGGCACCGGGCGCCCGGTTTCGGGATCGAGGACAGAGAGCCCTTGGGCGGGCACCAGGTATTGAATGGGGGAATCGGTCATGGCCTCACCGGTACGTCGAGCGACGACTCGGGGGTGCCGTCGCGGTTGATGTCGAACGTCGTCTTGGCGACGAGGAAGTCGGGAAGCGTCGACGCGTCCGGCGCGATGACCGCGACGTCCTGTTCCCACGTGAGCGACCAAAGCGTCAGCCCGCGCTGGTCGAGCGCCGGCGAGTAGACGTTGTTCGCGCGGATTCGATCGGCCATCCCGGCCGCGGTCGTCGCTCCCTCGACCGGCTCGTCGTCGACGATCGTGATCGACTTCCACTGCTGATCGGCGAGCAGCGCGAGGAACGCCTCGAGGACGGCGGTCGCCGCATCCGCACGACTCGCCGTCTTGGCGCGGTCGCCGACGCGGTCGGTGACCACGGAGACAGCCCACCGAGCCGTGACGACGAACTCGCCGCCCTGGTCCTCGGAGTCGGCGATTCCCACGCAGGACACGAACGCGGACGGCGGCTGCGCCGAGAGGCGCTTGAAATCTTCGGCCGAGAGCTGCCCTTCGACCGCCTCCACATGGAGCGCCGGGAAGGCCTTCTTGACCTGGGCCACGATCGCGTCTCGCATGACGGAGATGCTCATGCGGCCTCGGAGATGAAGTCGGCGACGTGCTGCGCGAGGATCTCGGCGGCCTCGTCCTCCTGCTCGACCGAGAGGCCGAGGAAGGCGCGATCCTGCTGCTGCCGATTCGCATAGGGCGTCTCCGTGAAGACGGTCACCTCGTCCGGTCCCGTGACGTCCGCGTCCACCTGGCGCGTCATCTCGCCGGACTTGTAGAGCAGCGTGTGCGCCACGTTGCCGGAGGCCTCGACGCGGCGTGCGTACGCCGGCGACCAGGGGCGCCAGCGCGACCCATCCGGATCCGTCTTCGTCACCGTGAGTCGCTCGACCGCAGCGAACACCGCGAGGTTGCCGAGCTCCGCGAGCGGCTCCGAGTAGTCGATGTGATCGACCGTGCGCGCGAGCTCGTTCAGCACGCTCTTCAGCTCGAACGAATCGAAGGCGACCTGTACGGGGTTCACACCACGCCTCGCATCGTCGAGCGCGAGAACTGGCGGTCGCCCGCCACGAACTGTGGGCCGCCAGCGGCCGCGAGGTCGGCCGTGGGCTCGGCCGGGAAAGGCGCGGCGTCGCCCTTCGCGACGTCCTTGCACCAGAGCACGGCCTCCTTGTACCGGCGGAACACGAGCTCGTTCTCGCGGTCGCTCCCGGCGAGATCGAAGGCGGCGATGTCGCACGTTGCGCGAACGACGACGTCCGGCACGGGCGACGGGATCGGAAGCCACTTCGTCAGATACGAGTCGACGAGCGAAGACGCTGCGTCGAGCGCCTCGGTCACGGCAGAGGAATCGGCGACCCCATCACCATCGCGATCGGCGAACACCAGGTAGAGCCTGGTGCCGAGCCGATTCTCGAGCTGCGATGCGGTCGCGTATGCCATGCCGAGGGGTCATCTCCGTGCGTGGTTCAGGCGCTCTGGCCGTTCGGGTCGCCGTCCTCGCCCGACGTCTCGTCGGTGGACTTCGCCCGGCGGCCGCGCTTCGTCTTCGGACGCGCGACCAGCTCGTCGTTCTCGCCGTTCGGGTCGCCGTCCTCGCCCGACGTCTCGTCGGTGGAGGGCGGATCGCTCGGCGTGACGCGCGAGGTGCGGAGCATCGGCTCCTTCTCGAGCGTCTCGAGGTCCGACTCGCTCAGCGCGGCGAGCGCGAGGAGCGTGACGGTGACGCCGAAGGTCTTTCCGCATCGGCGGAACGACTCGACGCCCTTCTTGGTCTGCACCTGGAGGTGGGTGTGGCTCACGGGAGGGTCTCCTTCAGAGCCAGGGCGCGACGATGATCTTCACCGCCCCCTTGAGGTGGTTGGTCGCGCCTCCGGTGAGGAAGTCGACCGCGAAGAGCTTCTCGGCCGCCGTCTGGTTCGCGGTCGAGACGACGATGTGGCTCGGGTTCACGCCGGCGGGGCGACCCTTGTCCGTCTTGAACGCGCGCATCGCGGTGCGAGCGGCGACGAAGCCGGTCTCGTCGAGCGTGGCGACCGAGCGGTACGCCTTGCGCCACATGCCGTAGCCGGCGACCGAGCGACCCTTGGCGCCCATGAGGATCTCGCCGCGCATGAACGCGCGCTCGGTGTCGTCGAGGGCCTTGAAGGAGTACTCCTCGCGCACCTGCATGAGCAGCGGCTTGAGCGAGCTGCGGCAGTCGAGCAGGAACCAGGGCTCGGCCGACCCGCTCGTCTGCGTGTTCGACACGCTCGAGCCGTTCACGTCGTGATCGGTGTCGAAGAAGTACTGCCCGTCGTAGCAGAGCTGTTGGTGGCCCGCGGCGAGCGCCGCGCAGACGAGCTCGTCGCGGTGCTGCCGCGCCGCCTCGCCCATCGCTCGCACGCGAACCTCGTACGAGTCGATGTTGTTGTCGTTCACGTCGTCCTCCTGGAGGGCGATCGTCGACTCGTACTTCTTGTTCTTCAGCTCGTACGTCGAGCCGGTGACTTCCTGGATCTTCCGCTCGTCCACGAACTCGCGGAACTGCGGGTGCTCGCCGAGCCACCCGTACATGTTCGTGCGGCCCGAGCTGCCGACGCGCGTGGCGAAGTCCTGCCAGATCGAGTCGACGTTCGCCGCCGCCTCCTGCTGGAAGATCGCCGAGTAGGAGGTCATCAGGAAGTCGAGGTCGGACTGGGTCCACTGAAGCGCCATGGGATTTCCTCGGCTGAACGGTGCGAACGGAGAGAGGGAGGGGAGAGGTCGAAGAGAAGAAGCGCGCGCCGAAGCGCGCGTGGGATCAGGTCGCGTCGGCGGCCCAGGCGATCGCGCCCGAGACCATCTTCAGAACCTGACCGTCGGTGCCCTTCGCGAGGCGCTTGAACGAGCCCGCGCCGGTGGCGACGAGGAGGTCCTCGGCCGTCGTGACGACGTCGGTCGGGTTGTGGCTGCCCAGCTCGACCCACACGCCGTCGTCGTCGACGCCGCGGACGATGCCCGCGACGACGCGCGCGCCGGAGTTGTCGGTCTTCGCGACGGTCTGGTCGTCGACGAGGAAGCACGGCTTGCCGGTCTCGGCCGCGGTGATCGCGTCACCGGAACTCGAGTTGGCGAAGTTGAAGACGCCGACCTCGTACGGGACGTCGAGGTCACCGTTCGAGCCACTCGTGTTGTCGACCTGCTCGAGGGCGACACCGAGCACGCGAAGCGTGAGCGCCTCGGCGCCCTTGGTCGCGTAGCCGGACGAGTTCATGCACAGGATGCCGCCGCGGAAGACCTTCGTGCTCGCCGCGATCGGGTGCGTGAAGCGGACGCCGTCGCGCTTGTTGAGACGGCGATTTTCGGTGAGGGCCATGGATCAGGTCTCCTGCGTGCTGGTGCGACGACGACCGGCATCGGCCGTGGCGAACTGCTCGGGCGTGAGGCCCGTGCGCTTGAGGAACGCTTCCTGGTCCTTCGAGAAGGCACCGGGCGCGGTGGTGGGAGCGCTCGCCTTGTTCGCGGCGTTCGCGGCGTTCGAGAACGTGCTCGGCGCCGGGGGCGCAGCGAGCGGGGGGCGCTTCGACCAGGCGGTCACGGCCTTGTCGAGGTCGTCCTGGGTGCTGATGCGGGCGAGCTCGAACTCGCGCTCGGCCGGCGTGACGTGTCCGGAGGCCGCAGCCTTCGCGAACGCGTCCTCGACGTTCTTGCAGAAAGCGGCCTGCGTCTGCTCGGCGACGGCCTTCTCGGCCTTCTCGAGACGCGCCGCGAACTCGTTGCGCTCGGCGACGACGGCCTGATACGCGACCGTCGAGACGACCTCATGCGAGACGGAAGCCGTCTCGGCGATGATGTTCGCCGGGGCGTTCGCGTTCGCCGCGCCCGCCTGCTTCGCGTTGTACGCTTCGAGCGCCGTCGCGAACTGTTCGTCGGTGACCTTGTCGGCGTCGAGGCCGAGCATCGCGCAGAGCTGCTTCTTCAGCTTCGGGTTCATGTCGCTGTCCTCCGGGCTCGTGCGCGATGGCGACGGCCGAAATGCGTGGGAGCCTCGCGAGAAGGCGCGCTGGAACTGCTCGATCGACTCGAGGCGCAGGGCGGGCGTGTTCGTCAGAGCGACGGACACGATCTGCGTGACCTCCTCGGTCTCCCCGTCGATGTAGAGGACCGGGCTCAGGTAGCGGTACGTGCCGTCCTGCACGTCGCGCGCACCGTCCGCGGTCCACTTCTCGACGTTCGCAACGACGCCCTTGCCCTCGACGTACGAGTAGCCGCTGATCCAGGCGGCGGCCTTCGAGCTACCGCCCCAGAACGACGGGAGCTCGGACATGTGCTCCCAGTCGACGAGCGCAGGCGTCTCGCTGGCGCGAATGACCGACTGCGGGTCGCTGATCTTGAAGCGTCGTCCGTCCCGCGCGAAGACGCGCGGCCCGTCCGGGATGATGTGCAGCTCCGCGGGGAGCTTGCCGTCCGCGCCCTTTGCGTACTTCGAGAGGTCGATCGTGAAGCGAACGACGTGACGCGAACCATCGCGGCCGAGCTCCTGCACGAAGAGCCCGCCCCCCTCAGAATCCTGGCGGGCCTGCAGTGCGGCTTCGACCTGCTCGTCGCTCACCTGGGTGGCGTCGAGGCCGAGCAGCTTGCAGAGCGCCAGCTTCGTCTTCGGGTTCACGATGCTGGTGTCGTGGAGATGAAGACACGCGGTCTACGTGGCGCACGCTGATACCGTTCAGCTCGCGGGGGCGGACACGGCGGGATCGGGCGCGTTTGGCGCCGGATTCGCGGGCGCCTGGGCCTTGCCGCCGACCACCTCGGCGCCCTCGTCCGGGTCCGGGATCCCGAACTGGTCGCGAAGCCACGACTCCTGAATCCGCACGCCCATGCCCGTCAGGACCTGGAACGTCTTGGCCTTCTTCTCCTGGTCCTCGGGGGCAGCGATCGGGATGCGGAACTTCGGCGGGACGACGTCGGCGCCGTAATTCAGTGCGACGAAGGGATTGATGACGTCGCGCTGGATCGTCGCCTCGAGCTGCTCGGCGTCGCTCGCCTTGATCTCGAGGCGCACCTCGTTGTGCACCTGTGCCTGCGAGAGCGACGAGCCGTTGTCGGTCGTCATCGTCTGTCCGAGCACGCCCTTGCTCACCTGCTGGTCGAGGTAGTCCGCCATTCCGGCGAAGACCTTGTCCCCACCGCCCGCGCGCGAGGCCTCCTTGATCTCGATGTCCATCCCCTTCGGGAGGATCGCGGCGGCCTCTGGGCCGAGCGAACGCACCGCGCTGAGCAGCATCTGCCGGTGCTCCTTCGACGCGGTCGTGTCGAACCGCCCGATGCGGAGCGGCATCCCGAACACGTCGAGGAAGGTCATCCAGTCGGCGAGCGTGAAGCGCTTCATCATCCACGCGACGCACGCCATTCGTGCGAGGCCCGAGCGAATCGGCACTCCGGAGCGCAGCCGCGGCATGTGCACGGCGAAGCGGTAGGGCGCGAGCTCGATGCCGTTCGGGTCGTCGGAGCTTCGGATGCGCAGCTTCGTCTGCGACTCCTTGTCGAACTGGAACCAGCGCTGCGTGCGGAATTCGTACCCGCGCGGGATGAAGCGGCTCGCGTCACGCTTCCAGTCGATCTCGCAGACCGAAAAGCCCTTGCCGAGCCCATCGAGCAGATCGAACACGAGCGCGGCGAACCCGGGCGCCTTCACGACGTTCTCGCGCACGTCGTCCGCGATCTTCTTGTCGCGGCGCTTGTCGGTGGCCGCCTCGACCACGCGCGGCGCGCTCGAGACGCCGAGCTTGCGCGTCGAGAGCACCGAGAAGTAGTGCAGGTCCCGCTCCTCCATCTCGTCGGCGAGCGTGACGAACGCGAGCGCGTCGCCGGCGTCGGTCTGCCTCAAGAGGCGCGCGAGGCGCTTCGGGTTGATGCCGTCGGCGATGGGCGTGCGCGTCGCCGGGCGCGAGCCGACGGACGGTCCTGCCTGCTCCTCTTGCAGCACGCGCGTGTCGATCGGCTGTCCGCGGTGATCGTAGAGCGTCGTCATGCCCATCGTCCTCCGGAGCCTGCGAGGCTCCACGTCTCGTCATCGTCGTCGTCGCTGCTCGAGCCCTTGTCGTCGCCCACGACGGCGCCGTCGTAGACCGCACCGCGGCCGCTGTAGAGCGCTAGCGCGAGTGCATCCGCGCGATCCGGCGAGCGCCCAAGCACCGCACGCACGATCTTCTTCGCGATCACGAGCTTCTGCCCGCGCACGTTGAACGAGTACGTGTGGGCCTTCAGCTCGTTCTCGAGCTGGTCGTCCTCGGGCAGGGCGCCGCCGGCGAGGAGCCACGCGCGCACGCCGAAGTAGAGCTGCGCGCGCAGATTCGCGTGGTGCGCATCGTCTGCGGCCGCGCCGACCTGGACGTCGACGAGCTCGATGTAACCGCGCTGCATCTCCGGGTGCAGGCGCAGCGCGACGAGCAGCCCCTGGCCGATGCCGATCCCGTCGACGCACACGCGGATGACCTTGCGCGGCCGGCGCATCTGCCGCGCGACCTTGACGACTTCCTCCGCGAGCGCGGCGCCGTCCATCTTCGAGAAGGCCTTCGCGGGGTACGCGTACCACCCGCGCACCGGCTGGATGATGCTCTCGTCGTTGCCGAAGCCCGCGACGTCGACGCCGATCGAGTCGTTGTCGCCCAGGTCGTTCGGGTTGATCTTGCCGTGCCGCTTGTGCGCCGCAAGCACCAGGCCGAGGTCGATGACGGAGTCCGTCGATGTCGTCGGGAACTGCCCGAGCACGCGAACGAGGTACTCGGCCGACGACATGTAGTCGGGGCCGCACGCCTCGCGCATCTCCGCGATCCACATCGGCGTCGCGAGGCCGGGGATGATCTGGTCGTTGTCGTTCGCCGGCGCGAGGTTCGGCGAGTGCTCGCTCGAGATATGCAGGCACCGCCAGCGCCACGGGCTCGAGCCGGTCGCGTCGGCATCGCCGATCTCGGTGAGCTCGGCGAGGTCCTTCGCCGTGAACGCGTTGTCGTTCGCCGGCGGCGCGAGATCGTACGTGCCCGTCTTGAAGCCGTCGAAGAACCACCCGAACGTGCGCGTCGGGTTCGAGATGGCGACGATCTTCGCGCCGCCGGCGCTGTTGCCGCGGATGGTCGAGAACAGCACGTCGGGGAAGCCCGAGGCCTCGTCGATGATGAAGAGGACGTCGACGCCGGCGTAGCCCGCGATCTTCTCGGGATCCTTCGTCGAGAGGCCGATGATCTGCGAGCCGTTCGGGAGCGTGAGGCCCGTCGCTGGATCCTTCGGGAGCTCGGGGCCGCCGAGCTTGGCGCGCACGCGCGGGTAGAGGAACGAGAGCTGCTTCCACAGCACGTCCTTCACCTGGCGGTACGTGGGCGCGAGCAGCACGACGCGCGCCTTGGGCCTCGTCGAGACCCACCAGAGCGCGAGGATGATGCACGACATGGTCTTGCCGCAGCGGTGACCGGAGCGGCAGAGCACGCGCGCGAAGTGCACCACGGCCATGAGCAGCTCGACCTGCCGCGCCCACGGCTTGAGCGGCACGGCGTCCTCGAGCGCCTGCAGCTCGTTCTCGCAGAACGCGACCGGGTCGCTCACGTACTTCGCGAAGTGGGTCGAGACCTTGCCGGCGGCGCCTTCCTCGGCGCGCAGGCGCGTGTACTCGTCCTTCGCGACCGTGCTGAAGACGCGCTGGTACCGCCGGCGCTGCGAGGAGCGAATCTTCTCGCGCACGATCCCGCCGCGCGGCGCCGCCCCGTTCGACGTCGACGTGGAGGTCGAAGCGTCGAACCCCGCCTCGGGCAGGGCGACGCGCGCGGCGCTACTCGCCATCGACCAGCTCGCCTTCGTCCTCGAGCTTCGAGAGCGCGCGCACGAGCTCCTCGTACGCACCCGCCGAGAGCTCCGCGCGCAGGCGCACCGTGAGCAGCTCGCGGAACTCCTCCTCGAGCTTCATCCGGAGCTCGATGCGCGGGCCCCACCGTGCCTTGCGCGACCGCTCGAGCATCCATTGGCGCGAGTGGATCCGCGTCGCGTCGACGCGTCCGTTGTAGTCCTTCTTCGGCTCGACGATGGCCGCGACGTGGGTTGTTTCCGCGATCGCGAGCGCGTGGTCGACCGGGAGCATCGCGCTCATCCACGGCTCGTCGCCCGCGCGAGCACGCGCCTCCCACTCGGTCCACGTGCGCGTCGGCGTCCCCGTCGCTGCGGCCGCGACGCTCGGATAATTGCCCTTCTCGATCAGCGGGACGGCACGCGCGACCGCGGCCGCGATGCGCGTACCGAGGTCGTCGACGCGCTTCGTCGCGGCCTTCTCGGCCTTCGCCGTGGTCTTTTTCGGGGTGGAAGCGCGCGCGCGAGGGGCCACACGAGGAAGGTCGCGCGCCACACGACACGCGGACTACGTGTCGCAATCGGAGGGGTATGGGCGACGAGGTCAAGACTCGGGGTTGGCGCCCTCAAGCGTGGGCGCGATGTCCGTCCAGCCCGGCTCGTTGAGGTCGTCGTAGAGCACGGACGAGGGGCGCGCCTCGGTCCCGATCGGCGTGAGCCCCGTGTCGCTCACTATGGCGATGCGGTCGCCGCACCATCGCCCGTCGGGCTTCAGTAGCTGCCCAAGCGCCTCCATCGTGAGCGGGTCTCGCTCGGGGTGCTTCACCGTCTCGCCGAATGCGCCAGGGCCGAACCACTCGCGGCGGTCGAGGTTCACGATGCGGAAGTACTGGCCCATCACCCGATCCTCGCGAGGTGACCGCTCCCCCGCCCGAACATCGGAATCTCGACGCCCCCGAAGAAGAGCCGGATGTTGGAAGCGCGGAGCACGCGAGCCCCCGCGGCGCGCTGCTCGCCAAGGGTTGGCACGAGCGGAGCCGTCACGGCGGCGAGTGCGAGAACAGCGAAGGATCGAAGGGCTTCACGTCGGTTCATCGCGCGAGCCCTCGTGCCTGCATCCGCTCGAGCGCGACGCGCGCGCCCCGGTCGTTCTCTGGCCGTCCGACGTGTGGGTTCTCGCGCAACCACGCGGAGAACCTCATGAGCGCGCGCACCGGTGTTCCGGTTCGATCGTCTTCGAGCTCCGCGCGGCCGACCGCGTGCTGCATGCCCCACTTTTTGTGGCCGTCGCTCCATTCGACGCTGAGGAGCACCGCCTCTCGATCGAGCACCATGTCCTCCGCGTACTCGCTGCGGATCATGGCACCGTCGACGAGCGCGAGGATCGCCCAACGCTCGAATGGGTTGAGCTTGGACCATGCCGAGCGCGTCTCGAAGTCGTTCGGCCGCGGCCCACGCTCGAACGTCTCGTGGTCCACACCGAAGATGGTCAGGGGCTCCATCGTCATGTCGGGCTCCCGTGTCTGCGAGCGCCCACGGCTCCTTTGCGGACCTGCGAAATCCCCTCTTCGTATCCGGCGCGATGTGCGCTGCAGAACTCCTGCAACGCCTCGCCGAACGTCGACGCGGGGTGATGAATGGCCATGTCGGTGAGGAAGTCGTCGACCGACCATGGGCGATTCGGAGCGACCCATCCGGCGTTCATTCCACGCGCCCAGCCGTAGTTCCTGAATGCTGCATCGCTATCGGTCATGCCTCGCCGTCTCCTTCGGGCAGCGTACCACCGCCGCTCGTCGTCGCGCTCTCCCCCCGCTTCTCCATGAGCTTCGCCAGCGCGGCGTCCATCGCCGTCTTCCGAATCTCCTCGAGGTCGGCATCGACGAGCGCCTCGACCTTCGCCATCGCCTGCTGAGCGGCGGCGAACCTTGTGCGGCACTCGACGCTCGGGCATCCCTTCGAGCGCGCGCTGCGCAGGTCCTCGATGAAGACGGGCTGCTCGACGTCGCCGCATGCGCATCGGCACTTCACGCGCGCGCGGTGACCACCGCGGCGGCGTCCAGGCTGGGCCGGGCCGAGGACGGTCCATCGTGTGCCGGGGTAGAGGCCCGTCGCGATCTTCGTGTTCGTGTTGGGTTCGCTCACGCGGTTCGCTCCTCGAGGAGCGCTTCGAACTCGGGGCTCCTCGCGATGGGGTCGTCGACGATGAAGAGCGTCGCGGCGCACCCGCGCACACGGTCGTCCTCGCTTCGAGTCCGCTTCGCCCTCGAGCGCTTCGGCGCCTTCGGCTCGCGCACCTTCTTCGGTTTGGCTTGCTTCGGCACCTTCGGCACCTTCGGCTTCGGCATCGCCGCGAGGACCTCGCCGGCGTGCTGCCCCCACTCGGCCATGCACGCGGCGTCGGCGGGATCGTGCGCGAGCTCGACGTGGAAGCGACCGAGCACGTGCTCGATGGAGGCCTTCTTCCACTCCTCGCTCGAACGCTTGCCGCCGATGACCACCGCGCGCCAGCTCTGCGCGTAGACCTTCACGATCCGCGAGCGCGGGACGCCGGCGGAGACGAGCGCCTTCTCCCACTCGCGCCACGCGGCGCCGATGCCCTGGGGTGCGGAGAACGACTTCCACTTCCCGCCCCATTTCTCCGCGACGACGACGAGTGGTAGCCCGAGCTCGGCCGTGCGCGCGACGACGCGGAGCACTAGTGCGTAGATGCCCGCGCCGCTGGTAACCGCCCCCGCCTCGAGGTTTCCAGCCGGGTCGAGCGTCGCCCATCCGCTCGTCGAGCCCGCGTCGATGCCGAGCACGAGCGCGGGTACCGGATCGAGCGTGCGTGGGAGCTTCACCTTCGGCGCGCGGCGCGGGCGCGCGAACGTGGGTGCGTCGTCGGTGGTCGAGGTCTCGGTGGTCATGCACTCCACCGATCCCGCCCCGTGCGGAGCGCCGCGATCCTGATCTCGGCCTCGTCGCGAAGTCGCTGAAGCGTGAGGCGCACCAGCGTGAAGGGGATCCTCGCGAGCGCGGCGACGAGCTCGCCGATCGGCACCATCACCGATCGGTCGCCGCCCCCGCCGTTCAGGATGGTGTCCGCGGGGTCCGAGATGCGGATGGCGATCCCGCGCGGGCGCGCGAAGAGGCCCGCGCTTACGAGGATGCGGATGCGCGGGCGAGCGCGCACAGTCTTGCTCTCGACCCTCAAAGCGAGCCTCGCGGGCGGCTCGGGTCGAACGGCAGTGGCGGCGCCGACCGCGCTCGATGCTCGGCAAGCTCGCGCTCACGCTCGAACGCCGCACGCTCCGCAGCGTCATAAGCATCGTCGGCGCCTTCCTTCGCAGCTCGGGCCGCTCCCTCCCTCGCGCGCTCCTCGAGCTTCTCCCGCACCGTCTTCGCCTCCCGCTGGACGAGCTCGCGCAGCTTCGGCCACTGCCGATCCGCGGGCGTCATCCCGGGTCGCTCGTCGTCGCGCCCGTCGTTGTCGAACATCGCGGCGCGCGCGACCAGCTCCGCGAGCTCCGGGCGCATCGTGAGGCACATCGCCTCGTTCGCGCGCTCGCGGTCGACGAGGCCGAGTTCGTGAAGCAGCTCGAGCGCGAACGACGCGCCGAGCTTCACGCCTACCGTGAGCACGCGCGCGCCCTGGGGTGGCTCGCGCTTCACGAGTCACCTCGGAGGATCGCGGAGACGTTCGGCGCGCCCGACGTGGACGGACTCGGCACCACGATCGCGACGATGGCGTCGAGGGCGCGCGCCGCACCGACCTTGTTCCCGTTCTCGCGCTGTTCGCGCGCGACCTCGAGCAGGAGCTTCGCGCGCTCGCGGGCGTCGAGACGGTCGGCGCGCTCCGCGGCACGATCGGCGGCGAGCTTGAGCCGATCCTCCTTCGCTCTGAGACGCTCCTCGCGCTCGCGGGCCGCACTCGGTCGAGGCGCCTGGCGAATCGGCCGCGGCGCCCCCGGCGAGGCGTAGCGGCCGGTGCGGCGGATCGACGGCAGGACCTCGGATGTGACCCACGTCTGGAACCGCTCGGCCGCCGGCTTGTCGCTTCGCATCACGAGCCGGTAGAAGCCCGCCTCGCTCAGAATGGCCAGCTGTTGTGCACCCCTAGGGGTATCAATCCGACTGACCCCCTTCTCGGGGGGCTGGATCTTCTGCAGCGCCATGCCCACGTTGAAGAGCCCGATCGCATCGCACACGTCGCGAGCGACGAACCACGGCTCCGCGTCGCGGATGACCATCCGGAGCGCTCGCCCCTCGAAGTGGAACGGATCGGTGATCCGGTCGAGCTTCCCGAACGGAAGGTCCTCCTGGATCTCCGTGCCGCATGCGTCGCGCACCTCCCCCTTCCCGTGGTTGTCGGCGCCTGGATGCTGGCCGTGCGTCGCGTTGAATTCCTGAGATCGGGTCGTCATGCGGCTTCTCCTTGGTCGGTGCGGGCGGCGGTCACGGTCGGTTCGTCGAAATCCACGCGCTCGAGGCGCGCGCCGAAGTGGTGGGCGAGCTGGCCCAAGGTCGGGCCGTAGCGAGCCTCGTGGGCCGGGCAGAGCTCGCTCGCGCCGACGAACGTCCGCGGCTGCCTCGAGGGCGGCGGCGTTGCCCCGTTGAGCGCGATGGCGAGCGTCAGGCGCCAGGTCGGGGCGCGGAGCTTCTTGGTCGCGTGCTCGGCCAGGTCCTCAGCCCGCGCCCGGTCACGCTCGAACGCCGTCGCATACGCCTCGAGCTCGAGCGGCGAGAACGCCACGTACGGCTCCTGGGAGCCCAGGGAGGCCGCCGAGGCGGCGTAGACGGTCCGCGAGGAGGTCCAGGCGAGCGGGCGCCTCAGGCCGGGCACCAGGAGCCACAGCGTCGTCCCGAGAGGGGCGAACTTCAGGTGGGTGACCGCCAGGGTGAGAACGTCGGCGGCTGGGCAGGTTGGGCCAGCGAATACTTTCGCGATTTCGACGGGTTGCGCGTCGTCCTGATGTAGGACGCGCGCGCGAGCTTCGGTGTCGAGGGGGGCGACGGCTGCGGAATCCGCGTGTTCCACCCCCCCTCTGTTCCCATGTTCCCATTTTCCAGGGGCGCCATTGGGAACACCAACCGACTCGGATTCGCCTTGATTTATGGTGGATAGAGAAGGTGTTCCCTTGTTCCCACTGTTCCCACTACTTACACACTCACGTGCGCGCGCGCGCGACCCACTAACCTCTCCACCATTATCCCACCCAGACACACACTCTTGTTTTTCCCTTAATACACATGCTCCGGGCTGGGAACTGTGGGATCGTGGGAACTTTTCCGATTCTCCAATTGATTCCGGATGGTTAGCGTTTTGGTCGCTCGGGGAACACGCGGGAACATTTCCCACGGAACCGCTCGTTTGGGGCTCTGTTTTCACCCCGACGGACGGTTTTGAGCGCCGCCTTGATGTTCCCCCGCCAAGCGTCGCGCTGACGGTTGAGGTCTCCCACGAGCCGAGTAGACCCAGCTGACCAGTTCCCACATCGTCTCCAGTGTGCGTCATGCGTGCACCTCAGCTGCGAATCCGTCCGACTCGTCCGGGGCGAACATCGACCAGTCGAAGGTGACGAACCGCTGAAGGCTCCCCTCGAGGCGCACCCGGTTCGTTCCCCGCGCGGGCTCGTTCGCGCGGGTGATGCTCTGGCGCGCCCACTCGCGGATCGCGGTCGAGCCATCGATGCCGCGCTTCTCGAGTTCGGACTTCAGCGGACCGGGGACGAAGTGCAGCGCGTCCTTGTGCCGGTACCCGAGCGTCACAGGCCCGAAGCCAGGGCGCACGACTTCGACCTCGTCCATCTCGTTCCACCCGACTGTGCCGAACGCGCGTCGGTGAGAGGTCCAGAGCTCGCGCGCGATCTCGAGCGACCGCGCCGAGAGTGTGTCGACGGTGCGTCTCTCGCGCTCGAAGCGCGCGTCCGCCCACGAGAGCATCGTCGCCCCATTCAAGTTCCCGAACCCGAAGTGCTTGCTCGCGAGGGCCTCTGCCAGGCCGAGCGCCGCTAGGAAGTCCACGCGGCGCGCATCGAGGTTCTTCGCGTTGCCGCTCTTGATCTTCGAGAGGGCGAACTTCGCGAGATCCCGATAGGCGGCGCGGAGCTTCGCCGGGTCCTCCGCAGCGATCGCTTTGAGCCACATCTGCCCGACGCCGCCGTAGTTCTCGGCGCAGGCCTGCGTGAGCGCGTCGACGCCAGTGGAATCAAGCTCACCGAACCCGGCGACGTCGAGCTGCAGAACGCGCACCTGGGCGCCCGTGTGGGCTTCCTCGTCGACGAGGCCGCGCTCGCCGGTGGAGAGCACCACGGTGCGCCACATGCTCGTCTCGCGAAGGCCTCCGGTGCGCGCGCCGCGGGTGCGACCCGTGCCATCGATGAGCATGTAGACGGCCTGCTGGGCCTGCTCCTTCGGCACGAGCGAGGACTCGTCGAGGCAGAGGGGCAGGTCGCAGAGGGCTGCGGCGCGCTGCTCGAGGCCGACATGGGTCGAGTCCCACTTCGCGATCCAGTCGCTCGAGCGGGGATTGCCGTAGATGCTCGCGGCGATGCGCTGCATCGAGCTCTTGCCGCGCGAGCTGTCGCCAGCGAGGTGCACGGCGAAGCCGGCGATCCCAATGATGTCGAGCAGGGGCGCGGCGAGGGAGGCCGCGATCGCGGTCGCGGCGATGCGGCTCTCGTCCCAGGCGCGCGCGAGCGTGTCGAGGTGGGTCTCGGTGTCGCCCTTGGGCTTGAGCGCGGTCGTCAGGCGCCCGTGGTGAGCTGAATCGTTGAAGACGACGCTCTTCTCGGTGCCGACGACGGACGCGCCGAGGACGAACGCGCGCTCGCCGTCGATCTCGTGCCACCCGCACCGGGTCGAGCAGAGCACGCGCGGCAGGCGCCGCTCGTTCACCGATTCGAGGTCGCGCATCCAGAGCACGGCCGCGCTCGCGTTGCCGGAGTCGACCGGGGCGCCGACCGCGGCGAGCTCGTCGACGATGCGCCGGGCAGAGCACGCGACCGCCCGCTCGACCGAGACGGTGCGCCAGACGCCCTCGCGCGGGAAGGTGAGCTCGAGGTTCTCGCGGTGGGTGCGGAAGTCAACGAGCACGCGCCCGATGAGCAGCGGCCGCGGGAGTACGAGCGTGTCGACGGCGCCCTCCTTTTCGGACTTCTGGAAGAGCTGCCCGTTCGCCCCGAAGTGGTAGCCGTCCGGCATGCGTAGCTGCGGATCGATGGGCGCCTCGCGCGTCGCGCGCGGGCCGTTGAGGGGCACGAACGGCTCGTCGATGGGCAGGGGCTCGATGTCAACGGCGCCGTGCTCGAGTAGGGCGCGCGTCGCCTCCTGCCCGAACTTCGCGAAGTAGTCGTCGATGCCGAGCTTCTCGCCGTTCTCGCCCATCGGGATTCGGATGCCGCGCACCGAGGCGGCGCCGGCGGCGAGCGCCATGCCGGCGAAGCGGCGCTCGGCGAGCTGCACCTGGTCGTTCAGGACGATGTCCGAGTCGAACACCACGAGCAGCGCGCGCCCGGCGACGGTGGCGTGCTGCAGGAGCAGCGGAGCGAGGCGCCAGCTGCCCGTCTCGTGTCGAAGGTCGGCGTCGTGGAACGCAGAGACGCCCGTGCCGCCCACGGTCGCGAAGCCGAGCTGATCGAGGAGCAGGGCCTTCTTCTCGCCCTCGACGACGAGCAGCGGCCGCGCGACGTCGCGGAGCCATCCGCCCTTTCGCGCGCGCGGCGGGAAGTACGGCGCGACGTTCACGTCCTTCGGCTGCTCGTACTTCACGAGCTTGCCCTTGGGCCCCGTCGTGCGCGGCTTCGTCGGCCGCACGCGCGCCATGACGGGCTCGTCGCGCCCCGGAAGGAAGAACGGGAAGATGAGCCCCTCGCCGTTGCGCCAGGCCTTCCAGCCGAGCATCGACGCGATCACCGCGGGGCGCTTCTCGGTGTAGAGGCGTGCGAGTTCGATGGTCTCGTCCGACAGGCCCGAGCCGTGCAGGTGCTCGCGGTGCGCGGCGGAGAGTTCGCGCCGCTCGGGCAGAGCGACGACGACGCGCGCGCGCTTCTCCTTTGGCGTCGGCTCGCTCGCGGATGATTCGTCGTGGTCGTTCGAGTCGGTCATGCGCGTCGTCGATCTCGGGGCTGGGGAAGGGAAGGGACGTCGAGGACGCGCTCACGCGCGGGGCGTGTCTCAGCTCTTGTCGGCGCCCTTCTTGCCGGTCTCTTTCGGCTCGGACTTCTCGTCCGTCTTCGCGGCGGCCTTTGCCTTTTCGGTGCCGCGGAGCTCGAGCTGCAGGCGCGTCTTGCGCGACTCGAGCTCGGACCCGTTCATCTTGCGACGCCAGACGATGTCGCCCGTGTCGAGGCGAGTGCAGAACACCTCCTGGTCGATGTCGTCGGCCGTCACCGCGCACTCGATGTCGACCCAGATGAATCCGTCGGCGGCGGCGTGCAGGTGGTAGTCGCGCATGATGTCGGCACGCTTGCGATCGCACGCGAGCAGCGCGGAGCGGTGCTCCTGCTCGCGCTCCTTCGCACGCAGGCGCACGGGCTCGGAGCCGAAGAGCTCGGTGCCGACGAAGGTCTTCTCGCGCTTCGCTTCGGCCGAGAACTTCTCGATCGCGTGCTCGCACTCGAAGACCTTCGTTGCGTGCTCGCGCTTCTCCTGCTCGGAGAGGTTCTTGCGGAAGATGTGCGGCTCGCGACGGATCTCGTAGTAGCGGCGCGTGCCGTCGTCGGTCGGCTTCTTCGCGGGCGCCTTCGACCGAGGCGAAGGCGCGGCGGGCGTTGCGGCCTCCGCGAGTGCCGGGATGGGGCCCTTCTTCTTCGTATCGCCCTTCGCGGCCGCCGGCTTCTTCGGGGCGTCCTTGGGGGGCTTCGCGTCCTTCTTCTTCGAATTCGTCGTCGTGCTCGTCGGGTGGACCATGGCTCTCTCCTCGGTGTTTCAGGCGGCGCGACGGAGCAGATCCGCCGCGCGTTTGATCTCGTGTTCGGGGGTGACGTCGAGGACCTCGACGCGGCCGCTTCGCGTTCGGCAGGGCGAGAGCCCGAACACGAACCATGCGTATTCGGTGACGTCGCTCGCGACCTTGCCGCGCTTGTTGCGCCCGAACTTCGGTCGGTTCGGCAGCACGAAGACGTCGGGCATGTCGGCCTGAAGGCCTGCGGCGCGCTCGATCGAGCCGAGGAAGTTCAGGCGCAGAAGCAGCGCCGCGACGCGTGCCTCGCGGCGCATCTTCGCTTGGAACGCCTCGGCGAGATTGAACGGCGGATTCGTGATCGAGACGTCGAAGTTCGCGGCGCCGCCCTCGACCTTCAGGTAGTTCGCCCGGATGCTCGGGCGCTTCGTCTTCGGACGCAGATCGACGAGCGACCACGAGGGGTTCAGGCGCGGGCTGCGGGCCGAGACCCAATCGTCGACGGCGTCCACGATCGCGCCCGAGCCGACGCAGGGCTCGAGCCAGAGCGGCGGGGCGAACGGGTCCGCGTTCACCGACCGCGTGCGCAGCAGCTCCGTTCCGACGCGATCGAGCAGCCGATGCACGCACCACGCCGGCGTCGGGTAGTAGTCGCGCGGCGCGCGTACGGCTCCTCGTCCAGCGGCGCTCAACCGACGCTCCGAGACTCGAAGAGGATGCGCTCGCGGATATGAGCGAGCGCGAGATCATCTTCGTGGAAATGTGTTTGAAGCGGCGGCCGGTAGAAGAGACGGACTCGATTCGCTTCCGGTCCGCTCGTGATGATGGGAAGCGCCCACCGCCGAGCTCGATCCCATTCGACGAGCGACTGACTCGTGCACGCGGGCACGAGCCACCAGATGAGTCGCACCCGGTGCATCGTGTATTCGATCCGCTGGGCGATCCGTTCGGCGTCCTCGTCCGAATGAACAGAATCCGTGGACTCACTTGTCCGACCCTCGGTCCAATCCATCGCTACGATCGCGCCAGCGAGCTTGGCGGCGTGCATCGCAGCGCGGACGCGATCGGTCTCGCGTGTCGCGCCAAGGATGAGAATGGGGAACGTCATCGCAGCACCTGCAGGAGCACGAGGAGGACGGCGACGGCGAGGGCGAGGAGCGACAGCACCAGGGCGACGTCGCCCAGCACCTCGGTCCACGAGAGCGGCGCGATGCGCACGCGGGCGTCGACGTAGACCGGGGCGTACGCGTGCACGATCGCAAGGCACTGGGCCTTCGTCTGCACACGCTGCCAGGTCGTGAGCTTCGTCCACCATGGGCGCGAGACGACGACGTCGAGGCGCCAGTGCGGGAGTTCGTCCAGGTGAACGGTCGCGTCCGGAAACGCGCGCTCGATGGCGCGGATGAGGGCTCGGCGCGTCATGCCCGGGTCCTCGCGTCGAGGAGCGCCTCGTCGGCGCACTGGACGGCGAGCATCTCGACGATGATCGCGCGCTGGTGCTTCTTCACGTAGTCGTGTGACTGCGCGCCGAGGCCGTGGACGATGAGGTGCGCGAAGTCGGCGCTGGCGGGACGCGCGAGATGGGCGCAGCCGCCGAGGCTCTTCAGGCGCACGAGGTGCGGCGTCGCGGAGCTCGTCTTCACGATCCGCTCCGCGTCGCATCGACGAGCCGAAGAAGCGCCTCGATGTCGGCCTTCGCGCGGAAGTGCGCCTCGGCGTCGTACTTCTAGGTGCACGTTAGGACGTTGTCGCCGGGCGTGATCTGCGCGAGGTCGGGCAGGCCCGCGCATGCGTAGGTGATCTCGCCGCCGTCGTCGTCCGAACGGACCATCGACACGAAGCGAGTCGCCTTCGCCCATCGCTTGCGGATGGCTTCGACGTCGACGGGGGCGCTCACGATGCCTCCGGGTCACGACGAGGAACGAGGCGGGGCGCGTCCGCGGATCGGCGCGCTCGCGCAGCGGGCTTCGAGCCGAGTCCGACGACGCCCTCCCGTGTCGCCTGCCGCGCGAGTTCGCGGATGGTCATGAGGATCGAGATGCCGCGATCGCAGAGCACCTCGAGCTTCGCGCCCTCGGTGCGCGTGAGCTTTCCGTCCGCGGCGGCCTCGATGGCCGAGGAGACGGCGTCGACGACCTCGCGCGAGGAGCGCGCGAACCATCCGAGATCGTGCTCGGCGGAGTCCTCGCCGGGCAGCTCGACGATGCCGTGCGTCGGGCCTAGCAGGTCCTGGGCGAGGGGGATGCGCGCCTCGAGGGGCAGCCGGTAGAGGTAGCCGATCGAGAAGCGCCGTTCGCCAGCGAGCACGTCGGCGAACGTCTGACGCGCGACGCCGGCGAGATCGGCAGCGCGAGTCTGCGTGATGCCAGCTCGGGTGAGCACGCCCTCGACGAAGCCCGGAAAGGCCGCGTCGATGCCCTTGCGAACGAGGTCGCCGGGCGCGTCGGCACTGAACGGTTGTCCGGCTGCGAAGATGATCATCGTGGCACCTGCCCCTTGCTCCCCTCGGCCTTCACGCTGGGTGAATGGCCATCGACCTTCGTGCGTGCGGCACCTCGACCGACGAGCAGCTCGTCGGGATGGCCTGCGGCGTGTGCGGCGCGGTCGTGCGCGCGTGCGTCGAGCTCGATGCGTGCTTCCGGTGCCGCACTCGGTACGCCGAGGAAGACGCGCGTCCGCGCGCGCTCTTGCTCCGCCGAACCGTCGACGGCGAGGCGGCGCTGGCGATCTCGTTCCGAGGCGATTGGACCGACGACGCGGTCGCCGAGCTCGAGGCGAGCGTGCGCGCGGTGGCCGAGGGCGATGGGCGATGACGACGAGCTGTCCACGAGACCTCCCGAGAGCGATGGAACGGACCAACCGAGGCGCGCGGGCGCGCTCAGGCGGCGACGGGGGGCGGAGCCGGGTCTTCGGCCGAGGTCGACTCGGGGCCTCGGCCCTCGCCGGTCAGGAGCCAGCCGACGTCGACGTCGAGGACCTGGGAGACCGCCAGCACCGTGTCGGTTCGAGGGGTCGCCTCGCCGCGCTCGGCCTCCGAGATGGCCAGCGCGCGGACTCCAACGAGCCGAGCGAGGTCGTCCTGCTTCATGCCTTTCGCGGTTCGCGCGGCGCGAAGCCGTTCACCAAGTCCTTCGATTCGAGCGCGGGGGCGTGACATACCGTGAACACTAATGCTCAAGCAATAGTCGAGTCAAGCGTCGGACGCTATTGATCGGCCACCATTGCTTTGGCAGGTGCGAATTCCCAGCATTCGGCGATGGCTACGGTTCGAAGAATCGACCCTTCCGCGGTGGGTCTACGAATTCGCGAGCGGCGCCAGGAACTCGGCCTGACGCAGGACGACGTGGGGTTCGACGCGAGCGTGAAGGGTCTGGCGGTATCCAAGCTCGAGCTCGGCAAGACGGAAGACCCCAAGGCCTCAACGGTTGCCGCGATCGCTGACCGCCTAGGCGTCACCCTGGGATGGCTCGCGCATGGCGACCTCCCCAAGCTCAAACCCGCCCCTGAGTCGACGCTCGACCGATCCACCGCGGACCCCGACCCGCCCACGGACCAGGACGAGGACATCCGCCAGGTCGCGGCCGAAGTCGGTATCGGCGAGGACGGTGAACGCCGTCTCCGTGCCATTCGCCGCTCTGCCGGCCGCATGCCGCGCTCGTTGCTCTTCGCGAACGCCGAGACGATCAAGGCCGATCAGGCGACGGGTATGCTCGCGCACCCGAAGGTCGTGGACCGGTCGGAGTCGACGACGAGGGGCGACGCGGGGCTCATGAAGACGAGCGTACTCGGGAGCGGGAAAGGGAAGCGGAAGGCGTAGCTGCGGCGTCCGACGAGCGTCCGACGAGGGGCTTGTCGACGCCTGTCTGCGCGTCTTCTTCTTCCGTGTCGTCGGCGTCGCGCTGAGGCAGCGACAGTTGGCGCCCGTCAATGCAGTCCAGAATGAAGTGCTTTCGGTCTAACGCTCGAATGCCAGCGATCTCCGCGCTCCGCCTCAAGTCCCCGTCTTCAGCCAGGAGAACGTCGACTCTCCACGTCATCGCGCATCCGATAACCATAGAGTCGAACTTCATGCGTGTGCCGTCGTTCGGTCGTGCGCCTTTCAGCCGCTGGAACAGGTGCGCTCCGATCGCTTGGGCGGCCACCGCGGTGAACGCGACGGGCTCGAAGCCGAGAGTTCTCGGGTCGAACGGCCGACTTCGATTCACTTCGGCGATTACGGGGGCAGGAACGAGGATTCTTCCTCCGCCTCCCACGACGGCGGTGACGATCTTCCTCAGTTCGTCGAGCCCGTGTCCAGGCTTCTCCGCTTGCATGATGACGTTCGCGTCTAGCATGACGCGGCGCGGAAGTACGACGTCGCTCACGAGTTGAGCTTCGCTTCGTTGCTGGGGCTGGTCACCCAATCGAGGAACCGCTCGACTTGCTGCTCGGCGGTCAACGTCATCTCGACGAGCTGCCACGTATGAATTCGCCCCCGCATCGGCGTCAGATCCTCGTCTCGCTCGATCTCGACAACGGCATCGATCACTCGGTACAGGTGCTTCCCCAGCGATGCCGCATCTTCCCTCGAAGCAACGAAGTGTACGATGCGGTCCTCGGGCTCGATGCGAAGTTCGATCGTCGGTTTCACGTCACCGCCCGCACGGACCACGGTCGCGCGCACTTCGGTGTGCTCCCGAAGGACGAGCGCATCCTGGATCTGAGCGTCCACCTTGATCGCGCCGCGCTCGGTATTCGAGCTTCGAACCAGCACGTGGAGGTTGCCTCGAAGTGCCCGACGCGCGCCGTTGGCGCGGCGGGCTGAGGCTACGATTGCGCGTGGAGCGGTGCTGGGGTCTCGAAGCCACGGGCGAGCCCGCCGCGCAGCGTCAAGCGCGAGCGAGATGCTCGACACCGAGCACTCGAGCGCTGAGCACTTGTTTCGAATCTCGATCCCGCGAATCGTGAGCTTGGCGTTCACTAGGTCCGCGGAACGCTCCAGGAGTTCCACGTACGCCGACAAGAAGTCTAGCGCCGCGCGCGTCTCGATCTCCGCGGGCTCCGACCCTGGACCATCGATCTCGATCATGATCTTGCGATCGCCAGCCACAAGCGGATCGTACCCGCTTCGCGAGCGACCTGCGAGCGTCCGCGCTTCTCGCGCGTTCAAGCAGCCCGCCTCACGACGACCACGCGTCTCCACTGCCCTTCGAAAACGGGCCAGGCGACCACCACGCCATCGCGCACCGGCACCTCACGCTCGAGCACTCGGTTGACGAGCTCGCGGTCGGCTTCGGTGTCGTGCTCGCCGTAGACGCGGTGCAGGCGCCCGGCGTCCCACACACTCGCGGTCGCCTCGCTGACCTGCGTCATGCGCACGACGATCGCCTGCGCGCTCGCGTTCGGGTGCCGCGCGCGCATCGCATCGAGGTCCCAATCGGTCTCGGCGAGGTCGGCGAGGAAGCGCGCGCGGGGTAGGAGCAGGGCGCTCGCGAGGTAGTCGACGTCGCTCTCGTCCTGGTCGCTCTCGCCGGCACGGACGAGGACCGCGTGGCCGAGCTCGTGTCCGACGCGGAAGTGCATCCGCTCGGAGCGTACGCGCGACGGATACCGGATTACGGCCGCATCGAGGTCGATCTCGGCGTGCGCCTTCGACCAGGGGCGCAGCGTGAGCCCGCATGCCTCTGCGAGCACGAAGGCGTCGATGGGGGCCTCGGCTCCGGTCTCCTCGTGAATCTGGCGGGCGAGTCCTTCGAGGTGGCGGGGGCTGTGCTGCATGGCCGGATCGCGATTGTAGCCGGGACCACCGCCAGAGGATCAAGTGAGATGCGCAAGACTCGTCCCGTCGGGCGACTTGTCGCACCTTGTCCCACTTATTTTCTGATTTCGAATCACTAATGCTTGAACACTAATGCTTGCGCGTCTACTGTCTCCTCAACAACGGCACCGCGCCGCACCGCTGAGGATTCCATGACCACCCCGCTCCCCATCGCCGCCACGTTCGCCCACGACTTCCGCACCTTCGAGTGCCGCTCGTGCAAGGGAACGGGACGACAGTATCGAGGGTCGGTCGAGTGCGCGTCGTGTCGCGGAATGGGCAAGATCACGACGAACGTCGCCCGCCGTGGTCTCGCGGTCGTCTCGTCCGACGCGGTCGCCACCGTCGTGAGCTCGCCCGTCGCGAACTTCCGCGCGCTGGTCCAGAACGACGGCTCGCGCGTCGACGCGCTCGTCGCGACCGCCGAGGGTAGCGTCGTCGTCGCGTTCCGCGGCGCCGCGTCGATCACCGAGGCGAGCGACGGCGCGCCCGAGTGGATGTTGGAGTGGGCGCTCACGCGGATGGCCGAGGTCGTCGCGCTGCTGTCGCCGGAGTGGCTCGCGGCGCACGCGGCATCGCTCCTTCCTCCGACGACGCCGACCGCGCAGGCGGCATCGGTGGCACCGGTTCGTCGTCGCCCGTGTCGGGTGCGTCGTACGCCCGCGCCGCGCTTCGTGACCACGAGCGCGACGGTCGGAGGTGCGGCTTGACCCGCGTCGAGCAATGCGAGGGCTTCGAGCTTCTCCGGCTCCGCGGCGCAAACCGCTGGGCGGTCTACGAGGACACGTACGCGATGGGCTGCTGCGAGGAGTGCGGAGCGCGGCTCGTTGGTCGCTTCCGCATCGAGACGCGACATGGCCTTGCTCGATACGTGTGCCCTTCGCACCCGATCGACTTCGTCATCCCTTCGTTCAGCGCGCTCTCGACCCCGCGGCCTGGCTCCTGGGGCGCGCATCGCCTCGACGTGTTCATGAAGGAGCTCGACCCGATGTCGCCGCTCCGCGCCGAGCTGCTCGCGATGTGTGAGCGCGCCGGCCTCGAAGGCCTCGCGGTCGACGCTCTGCGCGCCTCCGTTTCCTGACTTCGAGGAGCCACAGATGCCCTGGGATCACCGCAAGTACGCCACCGTCATCGACCCGCTCCGTCAGAGCGATCTCGGCAACCTCGCTTCGCAGTACGCCTGCTCGAAGCGCTTCGCGTACGAGAAGAACGCCGAAGCGGACGGGCTCGCCGTCTCGCGCCGCTTCGCGTCTTGGAAGGCGTGCGTTGGGACGGGCGTGCACGAGACTGTGAAGGCGTACCTCACGCGCGCCGAGAACCGCATCCTGCGTGGCGAGCTCCCGACCGCCGAGGCAGTGCTGAAGATCGTGCGCGTCGAGGTCGAGAAGGCCGCCGAGGGTCTCTCCATCGAGTGGCGCGACGCCAAGCCCGAGGACGAGCTCGAGGACGCTTCGCTCATGGTGCTCGGCGCGCTCCGGCTCGTGGCGCGCCTCGCGTCGAAGGTGCTGCTCGTCGAAGCTTCCTTCCGCGTCGACATCCATGCCCCGGGCGACAAGGCGACGTATGCGGCGATGGGTACGGTCGACCTCGTGTACGTCCCGAAGTCGAACCCGGACGGCATCGGGCTGCTCGACTGGAAGACGGGCAGCGAGCGCCCCGAGCGCGTCATCCTCGACCACGGCTACCAGCTCGGGATCTACTCGCTCGCGCTCGCCGAGGGGGTGTTCTTCCCTGGCGAGGAGCGCGAGACGCGTATCGGGCAGTTCCCGTCCGAGATCGGCATCGCGCACCTGCGTGACGCGGTGCCGTACCAGAAGGCCGGCAGCAAGAAGGCGACGCGCATCGAGGACGCGGACTTCTTCGGCGTCGCGCTCGGGGCGACCGTGAAATACGTCGCCGGCGACGCGCGCGGCCCCGTGCTCTACCCGTCGCGCCGCAGCGTGAACGACATGGGGCGCCTGCGCGCGAGCGTGCACGCGCTCGTCGGCACCGTGCGGCTCGGTCGCTTCGTCGAGTACCTCGGCGACGGCTGCCTGAAGTGCGCGCACGCGACGAAGTGCCTCGCCGAAGGCAACGAGCTCGCGAAGCCCGAGCGTGACGCGCTCGAGGACGCGCTCGTCGGTGTCGACAAGAAGCACCTGAACGTCCTCTCCGACTTCGCCGCGTGAGCGTCGAGACCCCACCAGCACACCGAATCCACCCCGCAGATCCACCGCAAATCCCACGAGGAACACCCACCATGGCCGCGAAGAATCAGCCCTCGACCCAGCCCCAGCAAGCCCTCGCCAAGACCGACGAGACTCCTTCCGCGCTCGTCACCTCCGCCACCGATGCACTCGCCGGCATCGCGGATGGCCTCGACTTCGGGACCGACGGTCTCGACGAGGTCACGCAGGAGGACGTGAAGATCGCCGTGAAGGTCTTCAACTTCAAGGGCGTCGACACCGCGACGAACGAGCCGATTCAGCCGAACGTCTTCTACGACACGCTGACGGAGGAGCAGAGCAAGACGCTCGAGCTCATCCTGCTGACGTTCCACAAGTCGAACGAGTTCCGCGAGTTCGACGAGCAGCAGAACAAGTCGTTCGTGCGCTGCCGCTCCTACGACCGCGTGACCGGAACGATGGAGGACGGGACGACGCGCGCGTGCGACGGGTGCCCGGACGCGGAGTGGCGTCGCGTGAACGACAAGCCCGTGAAGAACTGCGGCGTCGTCCACAACGTCGTCGGCGTCGATCGGCTCACGAAGTCGGCGCTGATCATCCGCTTCAAGAAGACGTCGATCGACCCGTGGAAGACGCACCTCAACAAGCACTTCCTCGGCAAGCGCATCGTCTCGGGCAAGCGGATGAACTACCCGCTCTTCGCGTTCGTCACGAAGATCAGCCTGAAGATGGAGCGCAAGGGCTCGACGAGCTGGGCGGTGCCCGTCTTCGAGAGCCTCGGCACCGTGACGCGTGAGGAGATCCAGCAGGCCGGTCTCGACGCGATGTTCTACCGCGAGCACATGATGCCCGCGATCGAGAAGGCCGAGCGCGAGGACGCCGAGGCGCCGCCCGCCGACTCCTCGTTCGACTTCGGTGCGAACGGTGCCGGCGACCGCGATGTCTTCGACGTGCCGGGCGAGACCGTCCCCGCTGCCAACGGCTTCTGATTCCGTCGACGCCGGACGGTCTCGTGGAGCAGCGTTCGCCCCGCTCTCGCACCTCCCCACGAGCCCGAGACCGTCCGGCCGAGACCCTCTCTCGATCCTGACCTGAACCCCTCTCGCGACCCCTTCGACGCGTGCGCCTCGTGCACGTGAACGGCTTTCTCATGCCTGCGCCTCAGCTCGAAACCATCATCGGCGAGGTCCTCGATACGCGCATCCTCGGCGCGGACTTCTGGGGCTCGGCGACCGTGCGCGTCGCCGGGCGCACGAAGGCCGACCGCGACGTGAAGGTCGTTGGCAAGCTCCTATCCGTCCAGGTCGGTGACACGATCGAGGTGCGCGGGTGCGTAACGATGCACCCGAAGTTCGGGGCCCAGTTCAAAGCCCAGTCGATCGCGACGGTGGTGCCGCGCGATTCGAGCGGCGTCGTCGCGTGGCTCTCCTCGAGGCTTCCCCAGCTCGGCACGGGGCGCGCGAGCGCGCTCGTAGAGAAGTTCGGCGCCGAGGGCGTGTGGGACGTTATCGAGCATCGCCCGGACGAGCTTCTGAACGTGCCCGGCATCACGCCCGAGCGGCGCGACGCCATCGTCGATGCGTACTGGAAGCACCGCGGCGAGCGTGACCGGATCGTGCGGCTGAAGAGCTGGGGCCTGACGGATGGGCAGATCGCCGCCGTGGTCGCGGAGTGGGGCGCCTCCGTCGAGGAGCGCCTGCGCACGAACCCGTTCCAGCTCATCGAGCACGTCCACGGCTTCGGCTTCAAGCGCGCCGACGCGGTCGCATCGCGCATGGGCCTTCCCTCGGACGCGCCCGCCCGGATTCGCGCGGGTCTCGTGCACGTGATGCGCGAAGCCGAGGAGGACGGGCATTGCTTCCTGCATGGCGGCCGGCTCGTGTCGGTCGCCGCGAAGCTCCTCGAGCTCGGCGCCGAGCCCGTCGCGCGCGAGCTCCGGATGCTCGTGCAGTCCGAGGGGCTCGTGCGCCTCGGCGACACGCAGCGCGTCGCGCTCCCGGACATCGCGACCGCCGAGGCGAACGTCGCCCGACGCGCGCGCGCCTTCTCCTCGACCACGGGACCGACCGGAACGCCGGCGGCCGCATCTACCGCCTCTTCCACCTCGAACCGCACGGAGCACGCAGCATGAGTTTCTTCGGACCCCGCAAGCTCCCCGAACTCGTTCTCGGGATCCCGCCGGCGCCGGCGAGCCTCGACGTCGAACGGTGGGGCGAGCTCGACGCGTCGCAGCTCGACCTCGTGCGCTCGGCCATCGCGCATGCGCGCTCGACGTGGCCGGCGCGGATCCCGGAGCTCCGGATCGAGGAGGGCTACCTCGTCGAGGGAGTGCGCGTCGTCGCGAAGATCGAGACGAGCGACGTCGACGCGGTCTACCGCATCGTCGCCGCGGCGCGCGCGATCCGTTGGCTGCTCCTCGTCGACGAGCTCATCGCGCAGGAGCTGCTCGAGCGCGACGAGTCGAGCCGCGAGGAGACCATCACGGCCGAGAACCCCGCGCGCCCCCAGGTGGACGCGTGAGCGCCATCCTCCGACCGACCCGACCGATCGAGCTTCGCTTCCTGGCGAAGGTCTCGCGCGGTGAGGGCGATGCGTGCTGGCTCTGGACTGGGGCCACGTCGCAGTTCGGTCACGGCGTGATCGGCCACGGTCGGCGCGGGCAAGGGAATGTCCGGGCGCACCGAGTCGCGTGGGAGCTGTATCGCGGCGCAGTGCCCGAAGGCATGCAGGTGAACCATCGCTGCGACGTCCCTGCCTGCGTGAACCCCGAGCACCTCTATCTCGGTACGCAGGCAGACAACATGCGCGACGTCTCGGATCGTCGTCGCTATTCGCTCGTGCACGCGAAGATCGATGCCGCCACCGCAAAGCGCATTCGGGTCCTTCGTCGAAGCGGCGTCGTGCCGACGACGCTTGCCGTCATGTTCGGAATTTCAGCGCGCCACGTCCGCCGGATCGTGTCGCGAGATCGGTGGCGCCATGTCGACTGACCTTGTCCTCGATCCGAGCCAGGAGGCGGCCGTCGAGATGCTCCTGCGCGAGCCGCTCTCGGTGCTCACCGGTGGCCCCGGGTGCGGGAAGTCTACCACCCTGCGTGTGCTGCTCGATCGGCTCGACGAGCGCGCGCCCGAGGTCGACGCGAAGGGCAACGAGCTCGCGCGCTACCTGCTCGCGGCGCCCACCGGCAAGGCCGCGCGCCGGATGCAGGAAGCGACGGGGCGCGACGCGTCGACGATCCATCGCCTGCTCGAGTACGGCCCCGGCTTCGGCGGGCTCGGCTTCCAGCGGCACGCGAAGAACCCCATCGAGGCGTCGCTCGTCGTCGTCGACGAGGCCTCGATGGTCGACGTCCGCCTCGCGGAAGCGCTCCTCGACGCGATCGACCCGGAGACGACGCGCCTCGCGTTCGTGGGCGACGCGAACCAGCTCCCGAGCGTCGGACCAGGGCGCGTGCTCTCGGACTTCGTGGAGTCGGAGTCGATCCCGGTCGCGCGCCTGACGACGCTACACCGCGCGGCGGCCGAGTCCTGGGTGTGCCGCGCGGCACCGCGGATGCTCGCCGGCGAGACGCCCGACCTCGAGGCCGCGCCCGACTTCCACTTCTTCGAGGTCGAGGAGGCGGCCGAGGCCGCGCGCGTCACGCTCGAACTCGCGACGAGCGGGGCATACGGCCCGGTGCCGCCGCAGGTCCTCACGCCGCAGCGGCCGCACGTCATCGGCGTCACGGCGCTGAACCGCGCGATCCAGGCGAAGGTGAACCCGGCTCGTCCGGGCGAGGCGACGGCGCGACGCGGCGAGGGTCGCGACGCGTTCGAGCTGCGGATGCGCGATCGCGTGCTGCAGACCCGGAACGACTACCAGCGCGGCGTTTTCAACGGCGAGGTCGGGAACGTCGTCGCTATCGGACCGAAGGCGGTCACCGTGGACTTCGACGGGCGCGCGATCGACTTCGACGCGATGGCCGTGCGCGGGCTCGACCTCGCGTACGCCCTGACGATCCACAAGTCGCAGGGCTCGGAGTGGCCCTGGGTGATCGTGGTCTGCCACTCGGCGCACACGTTCATGCTCTCGCGTCAGCTCGTCTACACGGCGGTGACGCGCGCGAAGAAGGGCGTGCTCCTCGTCGGCGACAAGAAGGGGCTCGCGAGCGCGCTGAAGAACGTCGCGCCGTCGCAGCGCTTCACGACGCTCGCCGAGCGCCTTCGCGCACCCGAGTCGACGGAGGCGCCGGCGCCCGCGAGCGCAGGAGGCGTCGCGTGAGCGTTCGCCTACCGCCGTATCCGCCCACGCCCGACGTCCCGCTCATGTGGTTCGTGCTCGGCATGTTCGCCGGCGCGGTCCTCATCTCGCTGTTCTGACGCGACCCCTCTCACCGAAGGAGCCCCGACATGTCCACCACCGCCGAAGCCGCCGACACGCGCACCAAGTCGAACCCCGACGAGATCCACCACCCCGAGCTCGTCACCGAGGCCTTCGCGCTCGTGCCACACGACACGAAGAAGGACGCCGAGCACGTGCTGAGCATGGTTGCCGCTGGAGCCATCGCCGTGTCCGAACTCGCCGTGACGGACGAAGCCACGTTCGCGAAGGCCGGCGAGATGCTCAAAGCGATCAAGAGCGTCTCGAAGCGCCTCGAAGGGGTGCGTACGACGATGAAGGCGCCGGTGCTCGAAGCTGGGCGCGCGATCGACGCGTTCTTCAAGACGCCGACGACGCAGCTCAGCGACGCGGAGACGCACCTGAAGCGCGAGATCACGACCTACCAGGCCGCCGCCGAGAAGCGCCGACGCGAGGCGGAAGAGGCGGCGCGCGTGGAGCGCGAGCGTGCGGAGGCCGAGCGTCGTGCCGCCGAGGAAGCGGCCGCGGCCGAGCGCGCGAAGCTCTCGCCGGCAGATCGTGAAGCGGCCGAGGTCGAGGACCTGTTCGGCACGTCGTCCGAACCGTCGATTCCCGCCGCGGCCGAGGTCGCTCCCTCGCCGCCGGTCGTCGTCCCGCAGCTGAAGGGCGTCTCGTCGCGCGTGGTCGTGAAGGCGCGCGTGCTCGACGTCGCCGCCGTCGTAGCGGCCGCAGCCGCCGGCAACCCGAACGCGCTCGCGCTCCTCACGGTCGACGAGAAGGCGCTCGGCGGCCTCGTGAAGGCTTTCGGCATGAAGCTCGCGATCCCCGGGATCGAGACCTTCGAGGACACCGTCGTCTCGGCGCGTGCGAGCTGATCGCGTCGCTCGCCTCTGCACATCCGAAAGACCCGAAGGAGCCCGCCACCATGATCGAGATCGTCCACCGCTACACCCGCGCCGTCCTCTACCGCTCGGAAGATGCCGCCGACCTGCGTGCGGCCGTCCTCGCCGCTGTCGCGGCCGAGGTCCGGCTCGATTACGCCGACCTGACCGGCGCGAACCTCGTGCGCGCGAACCTCGTGCGCGCGAACCTCGTGCGCGCGAACCTC
>ERZ869921.141-NODE-141-length-43832-cov-8.110012_pt1 | contig 43832 bp, 68 predicted proteins | sample MGYA00579310_ERZ869921 | MGnify/ENA primary metagenome ERZ869921 (study PRJEB32216, sample SAMN09231816) | wastewater metagenome | place: USA: Maryland | collected 2016-06-21 | study: EMG produced TPA metagenomics assembly of the PRJNA472060 data set (Reclaimed...
AAAAAAAAAAAAAAAAAAAAAAAAAAAAAAAAAAAATAAAAAAAAAAAAAAAAAACTAACTAAACACAACTAAAAAGGGAAAATTTATTTAAAAATTAAACCCTGCTGGAAAGGTTCATTTATATAATGGACAGATGGACAGATGGAACAATTTGGATAATGATTTTAATGGGGTTTTTAAGATGGGAAGGGAGGCTAGCCATATTGATATGGTTTATTGTGTAAATCGTTTATAATGGTGGTTATAATGCGAGCAAATGGTATTGTGGGATTGATTGCTCCATGATTCCAAAAATTCCACAAAAGAAATGGGGACTCCTGTTTTTATACAGAAATCCCCAGTGGTGAGTTACATATTTAATAATTAAAAAGGTAACTTGATGCTGGATTTTACCTAAAACAATGGGAGTTTCCACAACTTAAAAGCGAAAACTCCCATAGATTAAAACTTAAACTGGTTAATCAAAATTAACTTCTGGCAAAACTGGCTTGTTACGTTCAAGTTCCACCTCGATAATAACCCGTTCCTCGAGCTTGCTTGTGATGAATTCAATAGTTTTTCCCGTTTTAGTTGCAATGGCTGCAATAAGAGAGGCGTTGTCCTGGTTGAGTTCTTTGCTTACAGCCGTTCCAACATACTTTTTAAAGTTAGCCTTGATGATCCTAGCCCGGACTTTATCTTCAAGGCTTGCAACAGCTGCAGCCGTTCTTACGGTTATGTTGCCAGCCATAAGATTTGCGAGCATTTCGCTCGCTGTGCTCATTGCAACTTCGGCGGGATTATCCGCTCCAACAACTACTGTAGCGTAGCAATCGTTAAGCTTTTGTTTTAGCCCGTATTGGATAATAAAATCCTTTGCCACTTGTGGCATATTATCCCAATTCACGGAAAGGGTTTGTTTGGCTTTGCTGATATTGATATTAAACATAAGACACTCCATTATTAAGATTAAACAAATTGATTAGAACAATTCTAATCATCATGGGGACAGCGTTTAATCCATCCCCATTGTGATTAAAACTAATCATCCAATAAGGCTGTATTATTCTCTCCATAAGTCCGCTGGAAGTTAATCAAAGCCATATCAAGAAGTTTCATTTTTTGATATATAGCCTTGGTACTTTTCAAATCTTTAATCGTGATATAATATTCCATATCATGCCCAGCATTATGGATAGTTTCAATTGCTTCAGTTAATTGCAACAAACGGTTAGGAAGGTTTACACTTTCAAAACATGGTAACATAAGACACTCCATAAAATCGGTTGGTTCATTCCATCCGTAAGAAAAACAATACTCGCAAAATTGGTTAATTTCAAACAAAAAGAGATACCCCTCGCACCTGGTAACATTAAATATTTGTAATGGTCTTTAATAAACATTAACCTTTACAGCATCCCTTATACCCAACCGTAACAATACCCCTAGTTTCTTTGTGGATTAAAAAGTATTACATATTTTTTCTGTGGAATAATTAGTTAATAGATTTTAAAAGAGGTGCGAGGCATTATCAAACATAACCCCTAAGGGCGGGACACCCCCTAGGCTAGACCCTGCACGCACGGGGGAGGACAAAACTATTTTCCCAAACCTTTTTTCACCTGGGGACTGCATCTTCCTTAAAAGTCCTTAGGTCTTTGCTTCGCAAGTCTTTTTACCTAGATTTCAGTTAGCGTACGAAGTACGCAAGAGGTTTCAGTTACACAAAATACCCCATCCTAAAGCCCGCCCTCACTTAGGGCTTGCACGTTTGCTCATTATATGGGATGATGATTTATGAAGGGGTATTAAATGGAATATACTGGACGAATTGGCAAGGCCGAAGTTGACCTAGACTACGCAATCGTGCGGGAGCTTCTAGAGGAGGACTTGCTCGTGCGGAGTGTGAGTACGGTAGGTTCTACAGCCCCAGGGATTAAAAGCCTCAGGGCACTCCATCATAAGCTAGCACAGTGCCTAGCACAGGGTTTCACGGACGTTGAGGCCTCGATTTCAACTGGATATTCTCCATCACGAATCAGCATCCTCAAGGCCGACCCAACCTTCAAGGAACTCCTGAACTACTACCAAGGTAAGTCTAGTGAAATCTTCGTTGACGTGACTCAGCGTATGGCAGGGTTCGCAACCACCGCAGTTGAGGTTCTCCAAGAACGCCTCGAAGAAAAACCAGACTCCTTCAGCGCTAAAGACCTAAATCAGCTAATCAAAACAACCGCAGACCGTGGAGGCCACAGCCCAGTTCATAAGACTGAAAATAAAACTATAGTCCTCGATGGTAAATCTCTAATGGAAATGAAACAAGCAGTGGAGGCTAAACAAAGTGGACAAGTCCGCAAAATCAATCAAACCGAAGAAGCTCGAGCCGTCCAAACCTATCTCCAAAGTGGGGTGCAGGGAAATACAGAATCTAAAGATGGCGCGAATGACAACAGCTCCGAAGTTATTCTCGAAGCGTCCGAAGATAAAGGGCAGCCGTGGGAAGGGTCTGACATATGAAACTCACGTTGGTAGGACAATCAGGGACTGGATTACTAGGGGCGAAATCATCGGCACGCTCTACGAAGGGCAATGGTTTTATTTCGAGGATAATAATGGTTATGGTTATTGTCAGACTGATATTCTCCTCGAAACCAATAGCTTTATCTTCATTCTCGAATGTAAGCTCACTTATACTAGTTGGGCATGGCAACAACTTAGGAGGCTCTATAAACCAGTAGTTGAGCGGACTTTTAATAAACCCAGCATCACAATACAGGTATGCAAAAATATACATTATATTCCAGGTGGAATGATTGAGTCACTAGCCCAGGTTATGGATAATCCGAAAGACGGACTTCTGACTTGGCATTTTTTAGGAAGGTAAAATTAAATGCAAGTACAAGGCTCAACTACAAGAAGCACTGAACGCGAGTTCATGGACATCAGTGACCCGAATTATTTCGCAGAGATAGTACGAAGCATGCTCGGCACTATGGAAAATGCTCCAAAGGGGGCTATTGCTATTGTTAATCAGGATGGACTGTTGACATTTAGCCCTTGGCTACGTTGGAATGATGACCTTAAACAACTTGCAGTTGGCGGCGGTATCAATGGGCAGAATCAGGCGCGGCTAGGAGGAGATTTTGTAGTAACGTCAAACACAACTTTAGCTAATATTGCTCCATCTGCTAAACAGCCATTAACTGTTTCATTAGCTTCAGGTATTCCTTATCGAATCAAGGCAAAGATATTCACTACTTCTAATATTGCAGGCGGTGTTAAACTAGGCTTCAACTGCACAGGAACTTTCACATCTATTTTAGCTGAAGCGCTAGTTACAGAGGCTGGTGTTTTAATAGTTCCAGGTACGACTCGTTTAACCTCTACTACACTATCCACACCACTAGGTGATGTTACCGCAGTTACCACTGCAACTATAACTATAGAGGGAATTGTAATCTTAGCTACTAGAGGGGATTTAAGTCTTCAGTTCGCACAAAATGCTTCTAATGCTGCTGCAAGTACAGTGCTTGCAGGTTCATTTATTCAACTTACACCAATGAGCTAAACATGACAATGGATTTAATACCAATTGCCGTTGGCGGCAGATTACCAACCACATATGCAACTTCAGCTAGTTGGGTACACAACTGTTGGACTAAACATAAAGTAGGCCGTGGAGGTGCTATAAGTATAGCTCCAGTTTATGTGAATGGGCTTATCTCTACTAATAGTGAATCTGCCCAAACCTATTATGATTTTATTCTTAATGGAGGTTTATATATTCCAAAGTTAGATAGATTCTATCCTTTTACTTTTAATGGAGGAGATGCTAATCCATTAGTAAGTCGTGCCTGGGGTAGAGCTGTTGCTGATGAAATCATAGTAGATTTAGAACCTGGAGATGAATTTTATCTTACGAATCGTAGAATAGCCGCTGATTTAGGGGCAGCTGGAACATATAATGTACTTGCTTCTACAGGAGGTCAAACCTTTCGTGCAGATGGTATTATATCAGGAACTGACTCAACTAAAGATTTTACACTAGGGGTTGGCATAGCCTACGGCGCACGTCTTATTGAGACTCCAGAAATTAATGATGCTACAGGTGCAATATCTGCATTACGCATTAATCCAGATTATCGTGGCCACAATTATACCGCAGGAACATCAGTGGCTGCATATTATGGTTTAGCTGGGGTTACAGGTGCTGCTAAAGATGCTCCAGGTAGTGGACTAAGTTGTTACGGTGTAAGTTCTGGTGGAGTCGCATCCAGCGTTACACTTTTAAATGGAGGAGTAAATCATAAGTCTATGTTCCCACCTAAAGTATTTCTTGGAGGTAGTGGAACTGCAGGTAGTGGATTTGGTAGCGCAACAGCAGCATTTGGGCCAGCACTTATTATGGGGAGGCCTAAATATCGAGTTCCTGGAGCGCTTATTATTGGAGATAGCTGGAACGCTTACGGTTCAGTTGATACTTTAGGGGGCTTGCATCAACAGTATGGACTAATGGAACGCAAACTTGGTTTGCGCGGTATTGGCTGTGGTAATATATCTGTATCAGGTGAAAGTGCAACAGGCTTCAATACTACCAGTAGTAGGATGAAAGCGCTATATGAATATTTACAATCTCAATATAATTTAAAGATAGATAACGTATTTGTTATGTTAGGCGTAAATGATTTTAACTCTAATAATAACTCAGATGTCATAGCTTTTACGCAATCTAATATTGGTAGAATTGTTGATTATAGCCGACGTACATTGAAAGCCAAAGCTTTTATTCAGACAATTCCTCCATATACTACATCTAGTGATGCATATGTGACAACTACAAATCAAACAGCAGGGTTAGTTGGTGGAGCTAGTACTAATTATGCTCTTGCAGGTAGAGTAGAACAATATAACAATAGTGTATTAAATAGAACTATTGATTGTGATGGGGTTATTGATATAGGTAGAGCTTTACGTGGAGCTGGTAATTCTAATCATGTATTCAATCCTAATTTCTATGGAGGAACAGCTGCTTCCACATCTGATGGTGTTCATCCTAACTTAACTGTAGGTATGTCTGTAAATCTCCGCGATATTAAACTTTCCCAACTTTATATAGGATAATTATGACAACTACATATTTTAAAATTCCACAGGGCTATATAGCCCGCAATCCAGGTGTGGCTTCTATGTCCACTGCACAAGCTATAGCTAAGACATATTATAAAATTGAGCTGGATAATTTTGATGCAGTTTCGACTGAGCCTGAAGAAACGCGTTATCCTCCAGAGCTGTTCTTTGGGATAGTTGAACAGGATGAAAACCCTCCAGAAGGCGCGGAAATATTCCAGTTATTCCGTGAACCCTTGGAGTGGTTTCTTGCACTGTGTGGGAAGTTTAAATTATCTGTAGCGGAAGGCCTAGTTTCAGACCATCCTTATTTTCAGAGCCAACTTCGTTTTCGTGCCACTAAGATTTTCGCCTTCCCTAAACAATTAAAAGAATTTCAAACTGCAACGGGACTGACTAACTTTCCAAAGGTAAATGTAGGGGAAGCTAATGTAGCTATAACCCCTGAAGAAAAATTGGAAGTGTTGATTAAATATAAACTAGACTTTGATTTTTATAAAGGGCTTTAATATGGTAGATAAAAATAACGATGGGATACCTGATGGAGAGATTACCTACAACGGTAAGAAAATCAAGACCAAGGATTTATTTCCAGATGACGCAAGTCGGCTAGACTTTCATACTAAGCTGAAACTCGCGACTAGTCCAGTGTCTGGTGAAGATGATGGGATGCAGGGAATGGAAGGTGTGAGCGAGGCCTTGTTCCAGCCTAAGCTCAAGCCAAAGAAAAAGACTAGTGCTACCCAAGAACCAGATTTTTAACCAAGGCACTTTAGTGCCATACTCTTGTCAAACCTATCCTTTTGTCAAACTCTTTTTGAAAGACCCCTATATGAGCTGCTGTGAACCAAGTCCTGAATACGCCATGAAAGAAGCTGAGCGGATTAAGAAGGACGAAGAGATGATGAATACTGACGTGGAGGTCAACGGCGTGAAGCTGAAGCTGAAGGATATGTTCAGCGATGCTTGGGGCGCTCGAGACTTTTATACAAAACTGAACCTCCTGAATAAATCAAAGGGAGGGAAAGTCTTGATGGATACTACCGTTAGTTCCATCATGGATGACGATGAATCAACAACCTAAAGGAGAACTTATGAAAATACTAGCAACACTTTTAATGTTAAGCCTCGCTGCGTGCAGCGGTAAAAAGAGTGGAACTGTTTCTACATCTGAAGGTGTACAGCCTCCAGTAGTATGCAAGGGTGAAGGCTGCCCTCCAGTGGTGAAACCTAAATTAGAATAATGTCTGATAAACTAACAGCAGAACAAATTGCGGAGATAGCAGGGAAGGCATACGCTGACCCTGTTTTCTTTTTGCAGTTTTTCCTCCCGCATCTATTCCCGAATGAAGTGCCTTGGGTACATAGAGGGATTTTAGCGATACTAACTCGAAAGACTGATTTTCTTCTGAATTATGGGGAGCTGGATAAAATCATAACTAACTTCGTTTGGTGTGATGACCCACTAGCCCCAGACCCTCAATGGCATAGCCTGTTCACACCAGAGCTAGATGAAGCAGGGAATATAGTTGCTCTGCATCTTCGGGTGACGAAGTATTCTAGTCTGATGCTTCCCCGTGGCTATAGTAAAACCACCCTCGCAGGGATAGGCGTGGTGCTATACTGGATACTCTATCAGGATAAGAAGTTCCCAGTCTATATATCTGAAAGTGCCACCCATGCTGAAATGCAGCTCGGAAACGTAAGGGCTGAGCTAGAGGGCAACGAGCGTATCATATCTGTATTCGGGTATCTTGTTCCAGATAGGCAAAGCAGCCTCAAGTGGTCAGGGGATATAATCCAAACAACCACAGGGGTAACTGTGGTTGCAAGAGGCCGAGGCGGTCAGGTACGTGGACTGAACATGAACGGCAATCGGCCTGACTGCATAGTCCTCGATGACGTTGAAGATAGGGATTCTGTAAAGACTGAAGAGCAAAGACAAAAGGCTAGGCAATGGTTCTATGGTGACGTTCTGCCAGCCCTGCCTGAAATGAAAGAGAACGCAACGATTCTAGCCCTTGGTACGCTTCTCCATGGCGAGGCCTTGCTTATGACTATGCACAAAGACCCGCAGGTTACGTCTATCATTTTCGGCGTTAAGGATAGACAAGGGGATTTACTCTGGGAAGCTAACATGAGCGAGGCCAAGATAGAGTCCAAGAAACAACAATTCGTTCGGGCAGGGCAGCTTAGCCAATACTACATGGAGTATGAAAATACAATTCGTGCTGTTGAAACCCAGCTTTTCAAACCTGAGCAACTTATCGTAAGTCCTAAGTCTAGGGAAGATATGCTTGCAGTAGCCATTGCACTTGACCCCGCAATATCAAAGAAGCGCAGGGCTGATTACAGGGCTATTGCTGTTGTAGGTATGACCAACAAGGGCATTATACAGGGCTTGGATTTCTGGGCTGATAAGGAAGCAACTCCTCGGGAGGTTGTTGATAAATACTTCGAGATGGCAGTCCGTTGGGATTGTACCCTACACGGTGTGGAGGCTAACGCTTTTCAAGCAGTCTTGATTCACATAATGAAAGAGGAGATGTTTAGGAAAGCTAAAGTCCTAGGCCCGAAAGCCTACTTTGAAATCATACCTATTACACACAGTGCTACTGATGGGAAGAAGGAGGATAGGATAACTGGTATTCTCCAGCCTCGCTTTGCCGCAGGCTACATTCATATGCAACGGAGATTTCCACTACTGGAAACCCAGCTGCAGGATTTTCCTAACGGAAAGCGCGATTTACCAGATGTGTTAGCTATGGCGGTACATCTACTAAACCCCGCAGCTCCCGCAGCAGCTGGTGTTGATGACCTTGCCGAGGACGAAATGGAAAGCCTAGACGAGGTTTTTGATGGGGATTGGCGAAGGTATTAGTTCCCAGTTATATAAATTGAGTAATGTAGAAACAAAGGTATTGCTATTTAATTAAAAGTATGGGATGATTAAACATGGAAGAAAAACCAAGCCTAGTAACTCAAGAGAGTGTAAATTACCGAAAAGACTCGGCAGGGGAAAACTCTTGCAGTGGCTGTGTGAATTTTATAATCCCGAACGCCTGTAGTGCTGTGAAGGGTTTAATTAGTGAAAATGGAACGTGTGATATTTTTAGTCCGATTGAGAAACAAGCAGCCCCAGCTGGCGGTGACCCAGAGGCTCTTATGGCTCAGTTGTTTGGAGGAATGAATGGATAATCCTGAAGGCCTAGGTACGGGAGAGTTTCCAAAGCTATCTGCAAGACAGAAGGCTCAGACTCCGATTGAGCGGCTTCAGGATGCGAAGCTGCATGGGATAGTCCTTGAGCACTTGAATAAACGCTTGAAGCTCTCGGAAGACCAGATGTCTAGGTTCTACTCTCGCTGGAGGGTATCTGAACTTAAATATCAGGCTTATATAAATCTCCCAGATTGGGAAAAGGAACTCAAGCGTCTGACTGACAAGGGCGACCCCGCTAAGATGGTTAGCATAACCGTCCCTTATAGCTTCTCCGTACTCAATACTATAGTTACCTACCTCGTACACACCTTCTGCGGACATACTCCAATGTTCCAAGTAGGAAGTGATAAGAGCGAGTTCATTGCAGCCGCTCAGAACATGGAAACTGCATTGCAGTATAATTGCAATCATACTCGTATGGTAAAGCATATGTTTCAGTTCCTGAACGATTCCTGTATGTACGGGGTAGGTATCATGCGTACTCAGTGGAAAGTTGAGAAAAAGTTTCGGACTAGCTGGCAGGAAACTTCAGGTCTGACCATTCTTGGTATGAGCCTTGGTGGAGATAAGAAGTGGGTTAAGTCTAGGGATAAGCGAATTGTATTCGAGGGGAATGAAGTTGCGGCTATAGACCCATTTATGTTCTTCCCTGACCCAAGAGTCCCAATGGCTGATGTTAATTCTAGAGGGGAATTTGTATTCTGGAAAGACTTCCTAGGTAAGCATGACCTTCTAGCCCTGCAAAACGAAGGAGTGTTTAGCTATGTTGACAAAGCCCCAGCAATGCCTAGCGATTGGGCATCTTCCTTCGGTGCTAATATGTCAGCGCGTAGTGCGATTTCTGGAGGTGTTTCCTCTACCTTTGCAGATACAATATACAACGGACGCTCTGATGTTTATGAAACGACTCAAGGGACTTGCATAATTATACCTAAGGAACTAGGCCTCGGTGAAGAGGAATATCCTGTTAAGTATCTATTCACTTGGTTGAATAAAAAGCAGATTGTTCAGGCTGAGCCTCTAGACTATGACCATGACAAACATCCAGTAAGCGTTGCTGAACCCTACAGTATGGGCTATGGTTTCGGTCAGCCTGGAATCGTGGACTACATGGCTCCACTGCAGGATGTTATGAGCTGGCTGATTAACAGTCACATGGATAACGTAAAGACTATGCTGAATAATATGTGGCTAGTTGACCCATCTAGAGTGGAACTACAGGATTTGAAACAGTCTGGGCCTGGGAAGTTGATTCGACTCAAGCGTGCTGCCTACGGTACAGATGTAAACGCAGCGGTTCGGCAGCTAACGGTTGGGGATGTAACTGGTGGACATCTAAACGACTTCGAGCTTATTATGCGTATGGCTGACACTCTAGCCGCTGTCAATGACAACATGAAGGGGATTCAGAACTCTGGTGGACGTAAGACCGCAACTGAGGTTAGAACATCTGTGGAAGCTGGAGGTTCACGCCTCGCATCCCTAGCGGTTAAGATTTCAAGCCAAGCTCTTGTTGACCTCACTGAACAGATGTCAATGAATATGCAGCAGTTCCTGTCCGAGGAATTTTCTATAGATATAATCGGTGAAGGTCAGACTACTAAAGTCACGCCTCAAATGCTCGTGGGCGATTTCAACTTCCCTATATCTAATGGCACGCTTCCAGTGGACAAGGTTGCAATGGTAGATGTCTGGAAGCAGATATTCCAAGCGACTGCTACAGACCCTGAAATGCGCCAGCAGTTTAACGTGGTAGGGATTTTCTCCTACCTAGCTAAGCTTGGTGGCGCTAAAAACATAGACCAATTCATTGTCAAACAAGCTCCAGATAATCAAATGGAAGCTGATGTCAAAGCTGGTAATGCTGTACCGCTTAAAGACATGCCGCCAACTCCAGGCATTGACCTTAACCCAGCAGATAGAATGGCAGGTGGATTATGACCGAAGTTTTTGATAAATTATTTACTAAACCAAAACCTACAGCTGAAATTAAAGCTAAAGTGACCGCACATAAGACAGCATCGCAAGCATTAAAAGATGCTGCTCTTCATGTTATATCTAAGTATGAAGAAGCTGGTGTAGATGTTCCACTTCAAACTTGGGTAGACGAAAACTACAGTGTAGCTGGAAAAGCTACTCCTGTTACTAAAATGCTATTATCTCCGTTTTGGGCAAGTGTAGCCAAAGGTGATAAAAATCCACAACCTAACTATAACGATTAACTATATGACCGAACCAGTAAAAGAAATTTTTCCAGACGCTGTTAAGATGCTAGAAGTCATTGCCTCTAATGAGCCTTGGAGTCCTGTGTATCGTAGAGCACTAGAAGATATTCTGAAGCTCCCAGCAATTCGTGCTGCACTTCGGGAAATCCTAGTCCAGTCTGATGAACAACTTAAACTTATAGGTATGTCCGACCTTACCTCCACTGATACTATCCAGAAAATGATACGCGCTCAAGGCGTAGCGACTGGTCTTTCACAGGCAGTAGAAACTATTTGCGGTTTAGCTTCTACCCCTGATAACGAACCAACCGCTGAGGAGAAAGAATAATGTTTAGATTTAACGGATTACATAGCCGAGTTTGTTTCGCACCTGCTAATGACGGGGGCGCGGAAGCTCCAGCATCTTTTGAAAACGTACAAACTGAAAGCACTAACAACGTGCTAGATGTACTACACTTTGACCCTTTCAAAAAGGGTGATGAAATTCCAGCAGGGGATAAAACTCCTGCGGATACTGGTAAAGAAGGCACTTCAGGTGACGGGAATGAAAATGGTTCTCCCGCAGCAAAAGCAGCTCCTGAAACGAAGACTCCTGCTCCAGCTACTACTCCTGCTCCAAGTGCTGAAAGTAATTGGCAAGCTATTGCTGAGAACTATAAGAACCAACTGGAAGCAGCGACTAAGACTAACGCCCCAGCCCCAGCTAAGGAAGATTCTACTAAACCAGCTCTTCCAAAGTATGACTTCAATATCCCTGATGCGCTGATTGAGGTTTTAACTACTGAAACCGATAAAGGCAAATTCAAGGAGGGTGTTGCAGCCTTAGCCTCTGGGATAGCTAACGCTATTCAGGCCACGATGCTACCGTATATTGAGGCACAGTTTAATCCTCGCTTTGACAACATTCCTGCTATGCTACAAGCGCATATTGCAGGGCAAGAAAAAGCTAAGACTACTCGCCAAGATTTCTACGGAACGTATCCTGAACTCGACCAGCCAGCTCTTTATAGTTTCATCAGACAGGTTGGTGATGCTACAGCTAAGGAACTAAACATTACTGAATGGAATCAGACACTACGCGATGAAACCGCTAAACGTGTGAAGGCGATTATTGCTCAGGCTACTGGGACTAAAACTCCATCTAAACCTGCAGTGACTCCTCCTCGCATGATAGGCGGTAACAGTGCTAGAACTGCTCCAGCCAATGATGATGCAGGGGACATTGCTGATACTATTTTTGGAAACTTTTAACAACAAGGAATTAAACAATGGCTATTCAAGGTTTAAGGACAACGGCTAACTTTGTTACCGACCAGCGTCCTAAAAACTGGCGCGAGGGGATGATTCTTCTCGACCCAAACGGTAACATCCCTCTAGTAGGCCTCACCTCAGTGATGAAGAAACGCACCACTGATGACGCTGAATTTAACTGGTGGGAAAAGTCTATGGAAACCCGTAGGCTCAAATTAGCAGCTAGCTCCACTGTAATTACCACTGGTAATACTACATGGGCGCTCGATGCTACAGATGGCAATGGACTTAGCATTAAAGAGGGCGACCTCCTTCGTGTTATGCACACTGGTGAAATAGTGCGTGTTAATGCAGACCCAAGTGTTGCAACATCTATCTCCGTGACTCGTGCATGGGGCGATACCGCAGCAACTGCGGTTGACACTACAGCAGCAGGCCGTAACCCATACCTCTTGGTAATCGGTTCAGTCTATGAAGAAGGTTCGATGGCTCCGAGTGGTGTAAACTTTGACCCTGCAAAGAAGTTCAACTACACTCAGATTTTCCGTTCAACTCTTGAGATGACTCGTACAGCGTCTAAAACACGCCTTCGTACTGGGGACTCTGTCAAAGAGGCTAAACGTGAATGTCTGCTCTATCATGGTGTAGATATGGAGCGTGCTTTCTGGATGGGTGAGCGTAAGGAAACAACTATCAATGGTAAACCAGCGCGAAGCACTGGTGGTATCAATTGGCTGTTGAATAATTACAACTCTGGTTCAAACGTGAAGAACGCAGTTTCTGATTACTCAGGTGGCGTGACCATGACTGGCATAGAGGAATATCTCTATGATATCTTTAAGTTTGGTTCTAATGAAAAGATGGCGTTCTGCGGAAACCGTTCTCTTTTAACCCTGCAGCAGATTGTTCGTAAGAATACTACTTACAACATTCAGTTCGGTATTAAAGAGTACGGTATGAATGTAGCTCGCTTGTCTTGCCCATTCGGAACACTAGTGTTGAAAAATCATCCGCTCTTTAATCAGGACGTAGGTGGAACAACCGCTGGTACAGCCTTCTACGGTATGGAAAGCTGGATGTTTGTATTAGATATGGAAAATATCAAGTACACTTATCTGGACGGTTCAGACACTACTTATCAACCAGTGCTGCAGTCCAATGGTATGGACGGTATGCAGTCAGGGTATTTGTCAGAATGTGGACTTGAGATTTCATTACCTCAAACTCACTATCTTATCAAGAACCTTGTAGCAGCCGCTGTAGGCTAGAAAGGAGACTAATATGGTTGATTCACCAAGAGCTGCAACGTCTGAGGTACTCTACAATTCATTCATGAATAAGATACCAGGCCTGCAAGGGAATAGCATAGACCGCTTTCCCATCTTACTTAACAGTGGTTTGGTAAACCTATTCGGTGGAGCTTCAGGAAACTTAATAAACTTCCTGATGCCTTGCCCTTGGAAACCATTAGGTGCTTGGAAGATTTGTACGGTAGTACCTGGTACTGCTGCCGCTACAGTCGGAATAGGTACTACTGCAGCAACTGGAGGTATTCTAAACAACTACTCCATAGCTACTTCGGAAGTGCTCACCTTCGGGGACTTGACTGCTAATGCTGCATTTACGGGTGCAAGTTTAGTAGCGGGTGGAAACCAAGGTGACATTATAGTGTTCCAAACTAACGGTAACGCAACCAGCACTGGTAAAGCCATCTGGGGTTGCGTGATATCACCTAACTAGGAGGATTGAGTTGTGTCTATTACATTAGCGGATTTCTATACTATGGTATCGGATGAACTTCGTAGAGGCACAACCCTTGACTCTCTAATTCCATCTAAGGTTAGACAGGCTGTGAAGTGGATTGAGGACTTACATACGTTTAAACATATGGAGGTTTTTGATACACCAGCAATCGTTACTCGCGGCCTGTCTATACCTAGTGGATATAAGTCAATGGAGTTCTGGAGAATTGTTAAGGACGATGGAGAGGGATATAGATACCTTACCTTAGTATCTCCAAAGGATGTAAGCAAGACTACCACTGATATACCAGCAGCTTATTGGGAAAGCGCTGATAATTATTTCTATATGGACAACACGCCTGATAAAAGCTACGCCTCAGAGAGAAGCTACATCGCCAATACAGTCCTCCCAACAGATACAAGCCAAAGTCCCTTCTTCATAAACGCATTTGAGGCGCTAACGCTCCATCAGACTTGTGTAATGTTCGGGCCTCGCATGAGAGATACAGCCTTTGCAGCAGCACATTTGCAGCGCAGGGAAGAATTAATGAAAGCCGCTATTGATTCAGATGTTGAACGTAGGCAGGCTAATGAAGATGCTTCTGTTAGATATGGAAGCGAATTTATTGAAACTATAAACGCAAACAATACTAATTTCACTTAGGAGATTTCAATGGTAGCTATTACCCATCCATTCGTTTCAGCTGTGGCCGATGACCCAGCGGCAGTACTAGCAGGGAAAGTTGTACCTAGCAAGTGGAATGCAAATCATAGCATAGCTATGGCAGCTACTGCCAAAGTAGTTGGTAGAAAGACTGCTGGAGCTGGTGCTGCGGAGGAACTTAGTCTATCTGAAGTTCTGGATTTAATTGGAAGTGCCGCTCAAGGCGATATACTTTACCGAGGCGCATCTGCTTGGGCGAGGCTTCCAGCTGGAACTGCGGGGCAAGTTTTACAAACAGCTGGTGCGGGGGCTAATCCAGCATGGGCTGACATAGGCGCGCCTACTGGAACTATATCTCCATACGCAGGCGCGACAAGTCCAACTGGGTATCTTCTTTGCTATGGACAGGCTGTAAGTAGAACAACCTTTGCGGCACTCTACGCTGTATGTGGAACTACATATGGTATAGGTGATGGAAGTACTACATTCAATGTACCTGACTTGCGAGGCCGCGGGGCTTATGGTAGAGATGACATGGGTGGAAGTGCTGCCAATAGAATTACCAATGCAGGGTCTGGGATAACGGGCACAGGCCTAGGTAATACTGGTGGAACGCAAAGTAAAACACTAACTACAACAGAACTTCCAACACATACACATTCAGGTACAACAGCAGCTGGAGGTGGGCATACGCCAGCAGGAACTATTGATTCACAGGGGGCGCATACTCACGGAATAGATATTAAGAATGGTGGAGGTGGTGTAACAACTTCTTTAAATATATCTACAATTAATGATACACCACAAGCATCTGGTGTAAATACAGCTTCTAGTGGAGCGCATAGTCATAACTTTACAGGTTCAGCTGTTTCTGACCATACTCATACATTTACAACAGCCTCCAGTGGAACTGGTAGCGCCTTCGGTACAATGAATCCTGCAATTATTCTTAACTACATCATTAAAATCTAAATGAGGTTTTTATGTCTAACGTCGCGGAGCTGCCAATGAAGAAATTCTCTGAACCACGAACTTTAACTGATGCAGATGTTGAAGCTATTGCCGAGGCCTTGAAGGGAAGTTTTAAAGAGGACTTTTACTCTGACCTAGGTAAAGGTGTATTTGCACTGTTTAAAAAAGTATTCTATATTCTAATTGTAGCCGTAGCCGCCTATGGTGCAGCTAAAGGAATTGAAAGCAAATAACATGGCTGAAGCACTCATATCTATATCCGACCCAGCTCTTCTTGAGAGTGGAATTGTGCCAAGCCTCCATAAGCTCCAAGCCCCGCTCTGGATAGATGGGCAGAATGTTATTTTTGAGGATGGAAGTGTTCAGAAGTCTAAGGGCTATGTAGCGGTTGCGGAAACATTAGGTACTGACCCTATATCTGGCATACAGGATATTCTTCTTGATACTGGGCCGAACCTGTGTTTCGGGGATGCTAATAACTTATACCGCTATGATGGAGCTACTGTTACAGCTGATGGTACAGGCTATACTGCGATTTTATCCCTCGCAGCGTTTCAAGATAATGCTTTCCAGATAGATGCGTTTAGTGCTTCTAGCACTACCTATGTTCCAGCAAGCCTTTGGTCTATGGCTAACTTCGGAACTTGGTGCTTTGCCACTAACGGAGTTGACCCTCCACAGATAAACAAGATGGCTGGAGCGGGCTTCGTTGACCTTACTGGAAGTCCTCCAACAAGGGCTAGGATTGTAGTCCGCTATAAGAACTTTATAATCTTCTTCAATACTACTACAGGCGATAACTACGCTGAGTGGTGCGATGTTGATGACCCAGAGAACTTTACCACGGGCGCAGCAGGTACGCTCCCAATTCGTGACCTTGACTCTGAAATAAAATGTGTAGTATCTATCGGAGATGCACTTGCAATCTATAGCTCCAACAGCATGGCTATCTTCCAGTATATCGGGCCTGATTATTGGTTCGGCTCTAAGCCAGCCCTCAAGGGTATCGGCGCAACTGGTATTCATTCTGTAGTTGCGCAGAAGGGGTATAACTTCGGTATATCTAAACAAGGTGTATGGAAAACAGATAGTGCAAGCTACGACTACATCTCTCCTCCCTTCATCAGAAAGTGGATTCAGGATAATGTGAATTTCTCTAAGGAGGAAAAAATCGCAGGGTATCTGAACGAAGATAGAAGCATGGTTGAGTGGGGAGTGCCTGTTAACGGAGGTTCTAACAACTCCATTACTATTGGCTATAACTACCAAAAAGGTACTTGGATGTTTAGAAGCTACGGTATAACTTGCGCCCTGAAGAAGAACGCATTTCCGCTTCCAGTGTTCGGCCTCGCAGACGGTACTATTCACTTCGGTGAGTATGGGGCTGATGCAGATATCGCTCCACTAGAAGCTTGGGTACAATCTAAACCACTTCCAGGGGATAACCATCTTCTCTGGAAAGACGTTGAATGGCTGATTTCCTACATACGAGACCTATCTGGTACAGGAGTCTATCTATACCTAGGTTTCCAAGAATCCCTCGATGATGCAATAGTGTGGAGTAGTGCCATAACCGCGAGTGAGGCTTCTAATCCACAGTTCATCGAGGGAGCCTCATCTGGACGGTATATATCTATTAAACTTTATTCTAATACCCTAGGGGCTACTTGGCGTCTTGCAGGCTTTGACATTTGGGGTGTTAAGACAGGAGCTGATTTATGAGCATACTTCCTCCAGATAGAATGTTCCCAATAGGAATCCCAAAAGCTCCTAAGTCTATGGTAGAACTGACTCGTTGGGCTGAGGATATTGTAGTAGCTATGGAGAAGATTAGAGATAAGAATAATGATATAAATGTCTACTCTCCTGAATATGCTAGTACTATAGAGTACCGTCCAAGTGTGTCTAATATACTAGAACTAACCACTGTCCATGCTACAGGGGATTGTACCATAACTGCAAAGACAGGAAAGATTGGGAGCTTCTTTATAATCATTCACAACGATGCAACCTCTGGAAAGACAATCACCTTCGGGACTGGATTTGTTGTAACCAGCACTCTTGTAGGAACTGCAAGCAAGACTGCTATAGTAGAGTTTCTTTCCAACGGAACTAGCCTATATGAAGTGAGTAGGAAAACTGGATTATGAAATGTGGAAAGGAATTGCTATTGGCTCTTATTACTACAGTGGGTTTCTTCGGATGCTTGTGGATTTTAGCTGATAAAGAACTACCTCAAGGCAACAAGGACTTGCTGAATATTCTTCTTGGAGTCCTTGCAACATCCTTCACTACCCAGATGCAGTATTTCTTCGGAACTACATCTTCTAGTAAAGCGAAGGATGAAACTATCGCAGCGGTTGCTAATAAACCTCAAGAAGGAACAATTACTACAACAACCACAACAAAGGAGAAACCTAATGTCAATTAAAAAATCAATACAGAGAAGCTGGCACAGTCTAATGCGTTTTATATCCTCTGCCTTCTTAACTCCATTAAAGCAGGAGATTATAAAGTCTGGCGGAAAGCTTCTAGAAGAAGCGGCTCAGGCTGCGGTATCAGCTGCGGCAGCCTCAGGGCTAAGCAATGAAGAAAAGTTTAAACTGGCCTATACCAATGCCGTTAAAGTAATAACCTCTAAAGGTATAGACTATACTATAACTGGAGTTCAGGCAGCGATTCTAGCTGCTTACGCTCAATACAAAGCAGGTAAGTAATATGGCTTGGCTCGGCATCATAGGAACGGTTTTAGAAATCATATCCAGCTTCTTCAAGAAGGATGAAAATAAAACCCTCCTAGATGCTGGGAAAGCTATTCAACGAGATGAGGAACATAAAAATGCGAGAGAGATTAAAGCTAAGCTTGATGGTGATGTCTATGATGTTGACGAGCTGCTCAAGCCCCCAAGTGAGCGTAAGCAATGACTTTGTTTGCAGTGTTTTTAGTCCTGTATACATTAAGGACACTAGCCGTTTGGAGGCTTTAGAGAAAGCCAAGATTGCTAAGAATAACTTTAACTGGGAAAAAATATGCACAGTACCAAGTCATATATAAGGCGGGTTTTCATTCGGGAGTTGGAGGGAACTGACTTAGCTTGGCTTGACAAAGTGTTGAAAATGGATTACAATGAAGTTACATTAGACGAAGTTGTAACTGGAGTAATAAACGGAAACCTGCAATTATGGAGATGGAATACAGGGATTCTTGTGACAGAGATAGATAGGAAGGTTTTGAATATCATCTATCTTATTGGAACGGATTTCATTAGACACTGGAAGGAAGTTGAACCAACTTTATCCGTCTATGCAAGGAACATGGAATTGACTAGAATACAAGCTAAGACGGAAAACAAAACCCTGATTAAACTTTTTAACAAATACTTTACTCGCGGAAGTATAACTTACTATAAGGAAATATAAAATGCAAAGCCCTAAACCGCAAGTAACAACTACTACTAACTCCCCTCCAGCGTATCTTGAACCTAAGCTGACTGACTTAGCTAATAAGTCCCAAGCTGCTTATGAGGATTTCAAGAACAAGGGTTTCAATATGCCTTATTCAGGAGATAGAACTGCAGGGTCAAATGAATATGACACTATTGCGAACAATGCCCTGTTGAATACTGCTAATGCGGCACAGGGACAAGGAACTAACATAAACAACATAGGCGATTCTGTTTATACTAAAGTAAGCTCTGGATACTATAGTGCTCCAACAGAGAAGTATAACCTTGCACCGACTAATAATCTAACCGAAAGCATTAATGCTCAGCTAGCACCTGTGTATAGAAACTTCTCAGAGAAGCTAGTGCCGCAGCTTAAGTCAAGTGCTATTGAAAACGGAGCCTACGGCGGTAGTAAATACATGCAGACTGGTGAACAGCTAGGCCGTGATACGCAGGAGCAGGCTGGTAATATAGCTGCAATGGCAACTTATAAAGACTTCTATGACAGGGCGAACCTTGAACAGACTGACCTCGCGCAGCGTAGACAGCTTGACTCTGCTAATAAGCAAACTGAACTTACAGCTTCTAGCATGGTTCCGACCCTGTATAGTGCAGGAAACTCTAACAATACGAATGTTGCTAATATCTACGGAAGCCTCGCTGATACGACTAGGAACTTCACGCAGAGTGACATTGATGCTGAGATAGCATACTATAATGAACTTGTAAACTCTCCCTTTGCAGGACTAGGAACTTATGCAGGACTGTTGCAAGGTTCGGCACTTCCAGGTAATGGCGTTCAGACTTCTGTTCAGACCCCTGGTCGTGCGGGAGGGCTCAATCCTTGGGCTAGCGCTGCAATAGGACTAGGTTCAATGGCAGCTGGAGGTATGGCTCCAGGTACTATGGGCAATATGTTTGGTATGGGGGCTTATCCCGCAAGTTCGTTTAATGCAGGGGCTGCTATGAACGGCCTACCGTGGTCGGACGCTAGACTGAAAGATAACATAGTCAAGATGGGAACTAGAAACGGAATTAACATCTATAGCTGGAATTACATCTGGGATACTACACGTAGATTCCTCGGTGTTATAGCGCAGGAAGTTATGCACATTCCAAATGCTGTTGTTAAACAGGGCGAGTATCTTGCTGTAGACTACAGCGTACTCGGCTTTACTATGAAGGAGATATAATATGGTAATGAACATTAACCCTAGCTATTTACCTCAAGTTCCAGGTACTGGATTCGTTATGAACTCTGCTGGACAGCTAGTACCATACGTTCCACCTGGAGTTCCAGCCGCAATTCCAGGAGCTGCGCCATTTGCTCCGCCCCCAGGTTTTACCCCTCGGGCTAACTTTGGAAGAGCTCCTAGTCCTGATAACACAGCCAAGATTGCAGAAGCTGTTAAGAACGCTCGGGCTTCTATGGCTAGTCCAGCTGCGGCCTTGGGTGAAACAGGTGCTGTTGCAGCAGGTGGTGCTGGAGCTGGTGGGATTATATCTAGAATTGCAGGGATTTCCCCATTGCTGACCGCAGCTACAGCTGGACTTACGCCATTCCTTGCAGACCCAGGTTCTGAATCCATGTCAAATTATGCTGGAGGGATTGAACTGCCAAACATGCCTGACGAAGGGAATGACCTTGGTATTACACAAATTGGTAAGAGCTATGCTCGAGGCGCTAAGCGTATCGTCAAGGGTGCTTATGATATTGGAGCTAAAGGTGCTAATGCTATCGGGGATTTGTTTAAAACTAAAGACGAGCGTGCTATTGAAGAACTTCAACGCAAGGCTGATGAGGCTCGCCTCAATCCTCCACCAGCGCCAACTAGCCCTACAGCTGCGCTTGATTATTCTAGTCCTAACACAGGCCTTCCTGATTATGTAATACCTGGAACTGATGCTACCCCAACTCCAGCTGAGAATCAACTCTTAGCCCTACTAGGGGAACTTCGCCCTAAGGATAATAAACTAACTGATGAACAGAAGAAAAGCTTTAAAATCAATCAAGCATTAGCAGGTTTAAATTCTCCTGCTAACTCCCTAGGTGAAGTAGTGCGTAATGCTGTATATGGCTATAATGGCGCAGATGATAAGATTACTGCTTATGAACAAGCGCAACATAAGGAACTTTCTAAAGAAACTGCTGATTGGGCTAAGAACTACGCTGAGACTGCAGTTAATGTAGAGAAGAATAGACTAACCGATGCTAAAGATAATGTTAAAATCCACCAAGGCAAAGGTGGAGCGTTTCTTGTTCAGGCTACAGATGCTAAAGGTAACACAACCCTACATCCTATCACAGGTATAGGAAACAACGATGCTCATATAACTATAGGTGGACAAAAATACGCGGCTAACACCCCACTAACAAAAGAGCTTACCTTGATGAAATCCCTTGGCGATGTTGGTAAGCTTGCAGAGATAATGAAAGATAATGAAAAAATCTTTGCTGATAATAAAATTGGCGTATCTGGTGACCCTAAGAAGGATGAACAGGAAAAGGTGCTTGCACTTGCTGGAGCAATGCGCCAACATCCAGAGGTTTATCAGAAGTATGTAGAGAAGTACGTTAAGGACTTCGGCCAATCTCCAGTAGCGTCGCCTGCAATGGGACTAGACGCTACTGACTATTTAACTGAACTAACTCAAGGACAATAAAATGAGCTTCGATGGATTCGCAAAGGATTTTGCAGCTAGTACTAAAACCGCAACTCCAACACCTGGGAACTCAGAAGCGTTCCAAGACCTGAATCCATTTCAACAGTTTGTAAAAAGCACAGCTTCTGCTGTCGGGCCTGAAATGTTTGGACTGAAACCATTGGAAGGTGTGCAAGAGTTCAGGGATGAAAATCCTGTTGCAGGAATGGGAAGTCAGTTCCTTGGTATTGCTGCGCCCTATGGTGCAGTGGGCGCGTTAGGTAAACTTCCTAAGGTTGCAGGGATGCTTGATGCTGTAGGTGACGCGAACACTATCATCGGAGGGGCTAAGAGAAATGCAGTACTATTCGGTGCGGGTGTGGAAGCCCCAAGGATTGCTGGAAGTATTGCGCTCGGTGGAGATACTGGCGAAGTCCTTGCCAATGCAGGGATTAACACCATGCTCGAGATGGGCTTTGGAGGCCTTGGTGGATATTTTAGGGCTGCTGGAAAGGTGGATAAGAATCTAGCTAAGCTTGGAGCATCTGTTGACTTGAAACAACCTCCACAGGTTTTAGCTCAAGACATTCGCAAAGCCTTGGATGAAGGTAAGATTGCTGAAGCGGACGTACCGACAGCTAACAATATGCTTAGCACTATTCATGATAGCATCTTGAACTCAACTCTAGACGGAGACTTGGCTGAAAAGTATATCAAGCCTCTAGATGATGGGGATTCGCAGCCTATCAATAGGCTCTTTAAGTACAGCTCAATGCCGAATAAATCTCCAATCTCTAAGAAACTTCTAGTCCCTAGTCAGTTTGATGATGTTCAGGAGTTGGATTCGCTGCTTACCTCCAGCGGTATCAAAGACAACGTATCCTACGTCCAGCATCCAAGGTTCATTACAAGTGCTGACGACAATGGGGCTAAGGCTATAGAAGCAAGCCTCAAGCAGGGCGGAATGAAATCTGTCGGTGAAAATACTCTTCTGAATAGAGAGAAAGACGGTCTGTATGTAGTGGCTAAGAAAGTTCAGGGTGATGTTGGTATTGCTTCCACTGATGATAAGTGGGTCATGTTCAAGACCTCAGCCCCAGAACGCTTCTCCAAGACTAATGCTGAATGGGGTAAGCAAGTAACTGACCGAAACGCTTGGCTTGAAGAAGCTCCTAGAGTAGCTGACCCTGCTAATCCACTGGACATCTTTGATGAAACCTCTAGTCTAACCCAGCAAATCCCTATCAATGGATTCTACCAAGCCAAGACTGGCGTAGGCGGTAAGACCATAGAACGGCTACAGAAGATGGCTGGGCTTGAAGGGGAATCCGAAGCAATGCGTAGGCTTAAGGCAGGGTTTCGGGAAAACTTTGCACCTGCTATGTATGAGTTTAAATCTAACCCTAGAGCGCAATGGGTATTTGCACAGGCGAAGAATACGTTTCAAAAGGCTGAAAGTCTTGCTCACGCCATGACCTATGGGGATGAGGCCGTGGCTTCTGGTAAAGGGCTCTATGGGAAGCTGATAGCTAATGCAACCTTGTCAGGTAAATTTGGAAGTAAGTCTGCCTTTGCAAAGATTCTAGAACCACTGTCTAAGGAACAGGTAGGGGAACTTGTTTCGGCTGCTGACAAAGGACTAGAAGGCAAGGCTCTTACAGATGCGTTTGCTAAAGGGGAGATTTCAAAGCCTGTGTTTGAAGCCCTGAATGCTATTAAACCTCTAGATGATTATCTAATATCCCAGACCCAGGGCACTCTTGCTGCCGCAGATGGTGGGAGTTTCAGTCCAATCCGAGGGCATTATCTCCTCCCTCGGACTTGGAAGGGAACATGGAGGGTTCCGATTAAAACAGCTAATGATAAGCTGGTCTATATGGCAAGCGGGAATACTAGAGAGGAAGCCCTAAGGGAAGCTGCTAGTCTAGTCGGAACGGCTGATACTAAAGGTTGGAAAGCTGGTAAGGCAATGACAGCGGATTCTTCTGACGATGTAGCCCTGTCGTTGCAAGTTGCTGCTGGAAGTCCTGAATACATGACAGCGGCCAGCTTGAAGGCTAAACTAAACAAGGATGTTAAGAATCCTAACTCTTTCAAGGTACGGACTGGTGTAGGCGGATATGAAAACAGCTTCACTAAGGATGAACTTATCTCCAAGTTCTATAACAACGTAGTAGCTAGAAACCGTCACATGGCGGAACTGTCTGTAAACAAGCTCCTCGGTGAACAGATAGCTAAGGTTGGAATTGAAGACCCTCAGCTAGCGAAGGAGTTGACTCGCAGAATAGACTCTATGGCTGGAAAACAAGGCTCTGTTAGTAAGATGATTTCCACTGAGGTTGATAAGGTATTTGCACCGAGCCTAGGGAAGAACTCTGCCACTAAGATAGCTAATACCATCAACGAGGTGAACCATCATTTGACCCTAGGCGCACTGAATATGGCGTTCCCGACTATGAACCTGATGACCTTTATCCAGACGGTAGTGCCTAGAATAGCTTTCACACTCAAGGCGACTGATGAAAGCCTAATGAAAGCGTATAGTTGGCTTCCGCTAATCGGCACTGATGGAAAGGTGCGGGGTAGCTTCGGTGCAGTTGAGCCACTGAAAATCATGAAACAAAGCTTCATGGAAATGGGTAAGCCTGATGCAGCGCTGTCTAAGAACTTCAGCAAAGCCCTAAGGGAAGGTGTGGTTGACCCTAAGTTCGTGGAAGAATGGGCAGGACAGAACTCTAATCAGATACTTAAACTCAAGGGTGTGCTGAAAGGGGAAGAACCATTCTCAGGTTTCCTGAAAAGCATCTCCAACTTCCTGCCGAATGTAACAGAGAAGTTGTCTAGGGGTAATGCCTTCACTGTAGGGCATATTATCGGACGTGATTTCTTCAAGCTGGAAGATGAAGCCCTCTATCGCTTTGCCAAGGAGTTCACTGAAAAGACTATGTTCAACTACACCGCTGCTGATAGGCCTCGAGTATTCACTGGCCCACTAGGTTCTGTGTTTGGACAGTTCAAGAACTGGTCGGCGCATTACATAGCTAACATGCTAGAATACGCTGGCGAGGGTTTCAACTACGGGAACTGGTCGCCGCTGCTATGGCAGATGGGTGGGACTACAGCTATCGGTGGAGTGAGTGCAACAGCGCTTTACCCAGTGGCTGATAAGTTTAACCAATGGTTAACAGATAAATCCCTAATGGAGACCTTGTATGAAAGAATGGGAGGCGGTAGTGGAGACTCTCGTCTGGGCAATCTTACTGATGGCGTGTTTCATGGACTTCCTATGTTCCTTGGGGTTAGTGTTACTGGTCAAGCTTCAGACCCGTTGAGTGACCCTAGCCGAACCGCCAGCATGATGTTCAGCTTTGTGCAGATGCAGAGGGCTAATGCAGTGGCTAAGGCCATTGGCCAAGGTATAGATAATTGGGCGGTGACAGGGGAGCATCCTGTTAACTCTGAACAGACCAGGGACTTGCTCATTGCCGCACTAGCCCCTAAGACACTAGCCCGCTTTGCAGCTATTACTGAAGACCAAGGAATTAAGAGCCTGAACAATGGGAATAAACTCTACTCTGGACTTAACCTGCCAGAGAAGATTATGTATGAATCAGGCTTCATGCCTAAGCGTGTAGCATTGCAGCAGGATGTTAATGAACAGCTTTGGCAGAATCAAGCTGAACTTAAGGCTAAGATAACCACCTACGGTAGGATTTGGTCTGAGGCTGAACAGGCTAAGGATTTTGAAATGTTGACCGAGCTACAACGCAAGGCTCTGACTGAGGGCGTACCGATTGATTCTGTAATTAGAAGTGCTAAGACACAGACTAGAAATGCAATCATTCCACAAGAGGATAGGAAGTTTAAAGCAACTGATGTTATGAAGTTCAAGAATTTAGGGATTGTTGAGTAGGCTTGAGTTACACGTTTAATTATTAAATATGTAACTCATATCTGCTTGCGTATCGGTATAAATCTCTTAGGCATGATGACGAACTTTCCAGGTTCTTGGGTCATTGGGGCTTCAACCATAAGCCCTCCCGTTATCATATGCTTCATGATGGCATCTATCTTGAAGGCCTCGACACGACCTTTCAGGAAGTCAATTACCATATGTTCTGGTACGGCCTCGCCTTTGAACTTAGGACTGTTCTGAAGCATGAACTTATGAAGCTCTGCCATAACGCCAGAGGTCTCTGGAACGGCCATCCCTTTGAATATGTCAGGCATGAAGTCCTCGGCTTCAAGCATCAGGGATAGAGCGTAAGCGATGTGTTCTTTCTCTATTAGCATGTTGGAACTACAAGCAGCGGCTACCGCCATAGCAATCTTTTGGATGGTAACAATCCTGCGAACGCTGTACGCTTCAAGTCTAGGATGCTCAGGGTTATCATCATTCCTGCCGAACCAATCTTCTAGATAATCCTGCGCGTCTTTAGTGTAGTGGAACTCTCCTACCATCTCAGTAATGCGTTTAAGGTCAGCGCTAAGGTGGGATTTAAGTGTCATGTCTGGCTTTGCTCTATCTCCAAAGAGTTTGTTTCTAGAAGCCTGTCCACAGTAGACCATCATAAGCCTAGCGGTGAAGCCCATGCCGAACGCATCAGGAGGAAGGATTGCACCTAGATAGGCTGGCTGTGTTCCTGCTAGCATGTTTATTTGCGGATAGTCAATGATGGTTTCTTTGTGCTCTCCATGACGGCGGTTCTCTCTGTAGATGTCATCGCAATCCCAGATGAGGTTGTAGAAGTTCATGGCCTCGTTATCGTATTGTGGGATAAGAACTCCGAACTCGGCAGCGGCAACTTGTAGGGAGTGGAACATTATAAGCTCCCCATCTGGAGTTTTCATAGTCCTCTGAGCAGCGCATAGTGCATCAACCATAGCGGCCTTGGTAGCAGACTGTGGCGCGACTTTGAGAACCCCAGTGGTAAGCCAAAACGCCTCCACCTCCTTTATGACTCGCGATTTCCCAACACCTGGAGGGGCGACTAGGAGAATATAGTGAGATGGAAACGCTCTTGTACCAGCAGCTTCTACCCAAACTCTCCGCTCAAGTCCACCCATCACACAGGCTACTGCTGCCCATTTTCTAAATATCTCAGGTGTAGGAAAGGGCTGGCTATACTGGATGAATTTGCCAATCCAAGATTCCTTTATAAACTGGGGGTAGTCTGTCATCATTGCCTTTATACTTTCTTAGTCCATGTGGGTTTTGTTCTGTTGCTTTAGCCCAGTTCCACCCGACTTGGGCTTCAGCGGGAATTATCATTGTACCTATGGGGTATTTAACTGGAATCTCAGCGAGCTTGAGGATAGAGGGAATCAGCGCTGATTCATACTGCGCTGGGTATTGTCCTAGTACTGCGTCATGGATTTGAGCTAGACACTGGACTTCTTGTTTGTATTTCCATATTCTATATAGAAAAAGATTGAGGAGTTCTCCAACTGTAGATTGAGGTTCATAGGCAATAGCTTCTCTAAGAGTCGCATCATCGTATCTTCTGCCAAGGAAGTTGCGTTTTCTTCCGAGGGCTGTGATAAGGTAGCCTTTCGTCTGTAGCTGGGTTGCAACGGTTTGATGCCAGCGGCGAATTCCTGGAAAGGCTGCAAAGTAACTACTTTGGAACTGGACAACAATTTGCTCAGGAATTTTAAGGATTCCTGCGAGGGTTCTAGCTGCTCCATTATAGTTCGTGGCATGACCGAGTCGCTTGGCAATATCTCTATATGTAAAATGTCTGTAGTAGATTTGGTCTGCAAGTTTTCTGTCATGTTTCATATCTCCTGTCCATGCTAAGTTAGGCCAACACATCATGGCTACGGTTGTGTGCAGGTCACCTGATTCAAATGCTTTGATATAGTTTACATCGCCAGACACATAGGCCACTACACGGGACTCGGCTTGTTCAAGGTCAAAGTAGCCAAGCTTTTGATTAACATCTGAGATAAGCATCTGGCGTAGTTCGTCCTCGATGTTCTGCTGATTCCCGCCCTCGTTGAATGGGTCAGAGCTGGAAGACCAACGTCCTGTTTCAGTGCCTACTACATTGAAGCTAGTCCGAAGCCTACCGTCAGAACTAATCCCTGTATGAAGGAACTGAAGTTTCTTAGTCACATCACGAAGCGCCATTGCAGTGTTGGCTATTGGCATTGCAAAGAAGTTCTGGGATATTTTCTCAAGGGCTGTACGGTCTGTGGAAAGGCTTCGTTTTCCTTTGGAGTATTTATAAATGGGCGTGAGCTGCATGGTGTCATAGAAGAACGCCTTCATCTGAGTAGGGCTTCCCATGTTCAGCGGCTTTTCCCATACGGCCTGAGCCATAGCTTGGAAGTTCTCGTCTAGGAATTTCTCGTCCTTGCGGTACTTGTCTATGAAGCGAGCGCGTACTTCCATGTCTACCTTGATACCCCGAAGTTGCATCTCGAGGGCAGGCGCTCGCATCCCAGATACGAAGTCATAGGAGATTTTAGTATTAGGGCTAGCCAAACCCTGCATACCGTTCCAAGCTGCTAGGGTACTCTCACAGTCCATGCCGTTGTATATCCACTCTGATTCCTCGTGAGAGATATTATAGGGTAGAGCGTTGGAACTGATTATCTCCATATCAGGTCTCCCTTATGATTCTCGAGGAGAAATCTTGCATGAACAGGGATGCCTAGTTTATTCGCAAGCTCAACTGCAATTTGCATACCCTTAGATACGCCGTAGTCAGAACAGACTATCATAGCATCAGCATCGGCTATCCAAGCGTGACCAGCTTCTATACCCATCTTCCTATGTGCAGGGATGTTATCGTTAAGAACCTGCGTGTGGAGTAGGTGTGACATGAGAGGGGCTTCGCCACGGAGGAGCGAATCACGCAAGGCTAGCTTAGCATAGGCTATATTCCTAGCAAGTTCCTCAGGAGTGTTCCCTGCATAGGGAGATTCAAGAACTACTTTTCTCATACTAATCATCCTTCTTGTTAAATTCACCTCTGCGATGCAGCGTTTTCCACGGAGGTAGGTTGCAATAAATAGAGCCTAGAAAGTCAAGACCTTTGACCATCTCTGGGTAGAGGCTATGATGGAATAGCATAGTGTCTTCGCAGCTTCCTGCAGGTGTCATGCCTATTATCTTCCAGAGCCATGTCATGTCATACATTCCGTTCTGGGTTATCTTAGCACAGGGCAAGGCTAACATAGCACGAACAAAGTTCCACGCTTGGATTTCATCCCCTAGATTCTGCCAGTAGTTATAGTCAGGCTTGCGCTTGTCTAAAAAGGGGACTACAATAGAAAGGCCTCCAATACCAAACCCTACACAGCGGATTTGCTTTTGATTAGGGAAGGTTTCAATGTCGTAGGATATAGCAGCTTTGGTCTGGGCTAGCTTGTAGAACTCCGCCATGTCTTGTAGACTAGGGTTAAGCCAAACCTTAACCTCATCATAAACTATCTCAGGATGATTCATCTCTCTCTTAGCCTTGAACATATCCATTACTACAGTGTGCCTAAGTTCCCACTGAGCTTGGAAACTTACGGGGCTATATGTAGCCATTGTCTTACCATAGTTGGAGGCTAGGATTGTTCCCCTGAGAGAACCTACTCCACTTTTATCTAGAATAGCCCACGCTGCTAGATTCCCAAGGCAGACGATAAGGTTAGGTTTTGCTAGGGCGATTTCTTCGTAGACTCGTTCACGATTGTGGAGTAAGCTGGGCTTTAGATACTTCCCCATAGCTAAGGGTGGTGGATAGTTATACCCTGCCGTAGCTTTATTTACATAATGATTTTCTAGCTTGTCAGACGGTGGACGCTCAAGAAGGACACTGGAAAAGGAACAGTCGGCTTCGCTGATTCCTACATCAGATAGTATTTTTATAAATTCTTTCTCCGCTGGACTAGAGAGCGGTTGCTGAGATAGGTCTGATTCCTTCGAGGCGAACTCACTTAGTACATATATCTTGGATGGTCGAATAATAGGTCTAATCGGCATGCACGATGCTCCTGCTAGAATTAAAATCATGATGCTCTGTGATTTTACCTTCAGTCAAAATAGCCCATCCGCCCTTAGATGTTCTAAAAAACTCTAATCCTATAGAGGTCATATTTACAGCTATAGCTGTGTCTTTACCAATACCGTCAGGTAAAGGTTCTTTGGAAGCTATCCTGACAAAGCCTTGTTGTTCTAGGATTTTATATAATTCTACTGTCATGCGTATGTAACCGAGCATAGCAAACTCACGATTACCTTCACGCCTTAATACTGTTAGTCTAACTGTATTTCTCATAGCTTCTCCCAAAACTATTGGAGGAGATTTTACTCCCCTCCAATATAACTAGTTAATAACACCACGTTTTAATAGCTCAAAGTAGCAATCCTTCGTAGCTATAATATCACCCATCGCATCATGCGCTGAATCAAAGCCTTTGTTAAACAGCTTTTGATGGAGCTCAATCAGCTTAGGCCACTTGTACTTGCCGTAGGCATTTTTAATTCCTACATAAGCGCAGATGGGACTAGGTGTCATAGTACAGAAGGACTTCTTACCATCTAGCACATTTTCCTTATTCAGGAGATATGCTGTCTTAGCAATAAGCCTACTATCAAATTGATAGTTATGACATACTACTTCGTCAGCAAGCTTGACTAGATTAGCAAACATACCATAGGCAGTTGCCATAGATACCCCAACTTCTTGAGCTTTTTCAAACGAAATCCCATGAATGTCCTGAGCACCTTGTTCAATCTCTCCATAGCCATCTTTTACAATCAGGGAGAACTGCGCTACTTGCTCAGTGCCGTGAAATAGAAGGGCAGCTATCTGGACTATACTAGGCTGATGTGGAGCAGTTGCATCGGCTTTGAAGTCCCACTTACCTGTAGTTTCAGTATCAAAGAATAAAGCTTTTTTCATCCTTCACTCCTGCACTCACCAGCCATAGCTAAGTAAGTAGCTGCGTCAATGTAGTTATCAAGTTTGAAATGTCCCCCAGCGATTCTAGATGCTTTCACAAGAACCTGAATCATACACGCATCTTCAGCGGTGAACTCATAGCCTATCTTATCCTTGAAGTAGGTACTGAGAAGTGCTGCTGTATGGGTGTAGTTTACTAGAGGAGAACCATAGTCCTTATCCCTGTCACCGTTCGTTAGAACAGCTCCAGTGTTTAGGATTTCCACACGAAGTGGAGTCTTAGGCTTCGCTTTTACCATCTGGAGCTCCTTCCGCAATCATGTTAGCTACTGCTGCATTGGCCTGAATAGAACCTTCAAGCTCAGTAGCTACATTTGGGATTACAACCTCCGCTATAGCATCGTTAGCATTGGCAGCCTGCAGTCTAGCCGTAGCCTCTACAGACTCAGGGGATTCTTGAGCAGACTTAATTCCCTCTGGGTCAAGAACATAGGCTGTTTCAACATGAGCATCGCAGAAGGCGAAGATTGGAGTTTCATCTGCAGTTCGTTCCCCTTTATCTTCCCAAGTAGTAGTAAGGTCTGTAACGTGTGTTGCGAGGGGAGTGTTGTCTGGGAAAAAAGCATTGAAGGCTATCTCTCCAGTACGGTCTCTAAGTAGTATGTTCATGGTTATTCTCCTATAGTTACAGTATATTCATTGGTAATTTCTTCATGCTCAAGAGCAGACTCTACAATTTCTTTAGCATCGTCAGCTGTAAGTTCTTCATTAGCAGCATCAGTAAACTCAATTACTATTTTAACTTTAGGCATAACTATATTTCCTTCTCTAGTTGTTTCAACCCTTTGGCGCGGGTCAGTGCGCTATCTGCGGCAGTCGCAAATTCCGTATCAATCTCATAACCTATGCTACGTCTTGCCCCAAGTTCCATTGCAGCGCGAATCGCAGTACCGCTTCCGCAGGTAGGGTCTAGGACTTCACTATAGTCATCAATAAACATCCTGAAGAAATGCTTAAGCATCGGCTCAGGTTTTTCAGATGGGTGGATGGATTTAGAGGTTGGGCAAGCATATAGGTTAGCTATGGGAGATATTATTTTTCTATCACCCCTAGAGAAAAGTAGGGCTGTTTCATAGACATTCCGAGGGCGGCGATTCACGTCAGATACTATCCCTTTATTATCTGACTTGAACCAGATAAGAGGCTGTTCCATTACTAACTCAAGGTTGGAATTTTGCTGGAAGAACTCTATAGTCTTGGAATAGTATTTCATACTGAACCAGAACATAACGTGAGCAGATGGGTATGCGATTCTGTCTAGATTCTCACATAGGCTCTTGCAAAGTGTCCAATAGGTATGTTCAGAATCTTTATATCCTGTAAATCCACCACCCTTGATATTGCCCTGCTCAGAGTTTCCGTGGTCTATACCATAGGGGAAGTCACAGTGGATTAGGTTATACTTTGCGCCAGTGTAGCTGCCCGCTACCTCTAGAAAGTTCTCATTGAAAATCTTAGCCTTGATTCCAGACTTAGCTTTCTCCTCAGGCGCTGCAATATCCATCATCTGGTTAAGTTCATTATCCACAGCACGCTGGGTATTCCGCTGGATTATGTTATTAGCCACGCTCATGCTATCAGCCTTGGCAATCTTTTCATCCTTGAGCTGGCGTGTGATTTCAAGACACTGAGATATGAAACCACTTGTATAGCCTAAGTGATTCGCCGTGTCAACCTGAGTCCAACCTGCGTTAAGACTAGACAGAACACTGTGCATCTGAGACACAGCACGACACTGGTCTTGCCAGCTTAGCTCTGCACGTTTAAGATTTTCCTCCAGCTCTATCAGCTGAAGTTCAGTACTATCTAGCTCGTCTACATAACGGACTGATATTTTATAATCCATAGAAATTAGCTTACAAGCCTCAAGCCTTCTTTCCCCTGCTATGAGAACCCCATCCCTTGTTACAGTTATTGGATTGATTTGCCCTACCCGTTGGATAGAATCTGCTAGGTCTTGTACAGTACCTACAGTCTTGCGCTGACGGGCTTCTCTATTTACTACTATCTGTGACACAAGTAGCTTTGCGTATTCTTTGGCCATTCCTGAATCTCCCAGTATTTCATTTTAAAAGTGGTTAAAAAATTGAGGGATGGTGGAGTGCCTAATTCTTACCATCCCTCAACCGAACGTCTAGTGGAAGCTAGAACAAATCTTAGCTCCCCAGCCTAGGTTCTATTCTATCTTCATCACCACGCCAATCTGTGCGAACTGGCGTCCGTTCTGGCTGATGCCATGAGTCACAGTAGCGCGGAATGAATTGTTAGGGCTTTCAGCTATAAGCTGACGAAGTGTTTTACCAGTCGGGTCTATCTGACAAACGTCTGTCAAGAAGTCACGAATCATAGAAGCTGAGGCTTCGGTTAGATAGTAGGTAGTGCTAAGTTCCCTTCCTTCCATACCGCCAGCCTCGGCTAGTGCCTGAGCATCAACATCTTCACCAGCTGCATAAGGAACGCAAGTGAACTCTACACCATTGGTTTTCTTCTTAGAGGAAATCACAGCCTCATAGGACTTGATACGGAAGTCGTATGTACCTACTGGAAGTGGTGGTTTAGATTTAATCTCAGTTGCTTGGGTATCGAGAATAGTATTAAAATTTACATCAGACATAGTTATCTCCATTGTGGTTAAAGTTGACCAGCTGCACGGAAGAAATCCGCGAGGCCAGATTCAAGGGGTAGTTCTTTAGGCAACCCTAGAATTTCGGACTTGAGCGCGAGCTCAGAATTAGGATAGGTTCGGATGATACGCTTGGTGCTTGCGCCGAGGCCTATGGTATCTACCTGAAGCATGGTGTTGAAGTATGTAGCGATTTTTGGTGGAAGCTTCTGGCCGAGGGAATTAGGATGGGGCTTTTGGTTTTCCATCTGGTTGGTCTTTTCATTCAGCGTACCTCCAACGTAGGTGATATGGGCGCAGACTATAACGTGACATTTGATAGCATCAGAGTAAAGGATTTTTAGAATCCCCTCTATCATCTCTTGGGCTTGTCCCCAATCGGATTGATATGGTTGCTCCCCTGAGCGATTGTTAATGGCGAGGATGTACACCATAGCTGCATTGGATAGATGGGAAAGGGAATCTAGGACTAGGATAGTATCCTTATCCCAAGAGCCTACGTTACCAAGGTCTACTCCATCCTTGCCCTTCCACTTGGTCAGCATATTCATACCCTTGGTGAAAGCTGTAGGTGTACCCTTGGGAAGTATCTTTCCGCCTACGGTTATGAAGTCATCGAGGCAGGATTCAAAGATTACATTTGAGATAGCGTCTGGCTTCGCCTTGCCTTCGGCTATCATCTTTTTTAGAACGCTAGCTAGGATAGGCAAGCCGTTGTCAAAGTCTAAGATTCTAAGTTTCTTTCCAGCGGCTGCAAGGGAGGCAAGAGCTCCTGTCTTACCCTTTCCGCTGTCCCCTATCAGGAGCATCTTGATAGATTTGTTGTCTGAATAATCGGCTAGGTTGGTCATGGTTTGTTCTCCTTTAATGCGGCTAAAAATTTCTCTGATTCTTTTGCGATGTGTTCTTCTATTGTGTCTGCACCGAGTTCCTTGAGGGCGTAGTTTATAACTAGAATAAGACTGATTCTAACTTCATAGGAAAGTTCTGCTGGAATACTGGCAGCCATACCCCTGAGTCGGTATATTGTCCACGCTCGCTTGGAGCTTTTCTGTTGGGCAGCTGATTGCATTGAGAGGGCACTCCTTTGATTGACGTTAATATTACCATGTACTGATGGGAAAGTCAATGCTTTTTTTATAGAAAATTTATGACTTTTTTATCAGCTTGTTGGCTTTGTTGGTACTGATTGGGTCAGAGCCTAAGTAGCTAAGCATCTCATCAATACCCTCGCGAACTTTAAGTTTAGATATTACTGGAACGTGCAAGTCATGTATCTGGTCATATACTTTATACAACACAGCACTATGTTCAGCGCGTACTTTAGCAATCTGGGCTTGCCTGTGTTTCAAGGCCTCGGCTTTAGTTCTTATCATGGACATCAGTAATCTCCATCGGTTAGAATGTGGACAGCTTGGTTAGTTGAATCAAGTTCTTTTATCTCTAGAGCAGGATTCTTTTGGGAAAGATTCATCTCAGCTAATTTAACTATCATCAAAGCCATAGCTACATTAACATCAGGTGCAACAATAATTGCTGAAGCTCCGACAGGATAGTATCCTGAGAAGGTGCAGTAGAATATTTTCATTCTTCTTCCTCCTCTAAAGTAGGACGACTTGCTACCATCTTATTCCAAGGATGGTCTGTAGGAAGTCCATTTATACTATCATCATCATTCATATTTTCTATATCTTCTTGTGTAGGTTTATAGTCAGTCAAGTATAATGTAGGATTATAATGTGTTTTATGGTGCACATTACATTCATCAGTATGCCCTGAGTCTTGGAACTCTTTACAGTCACATTCGCGTGCTAGCATATCTAATCTCCTTCATGGTCTAATTTATCTAAGCGTTCTTCTAGCGGCATATCTTCAAGGTCTGAATAACAGTCCTCGCAGTATCCGTAATGTAAAGACTCTTCTTCATAGGGTTCTTTACAGCCTTTGCATTTTACCTCGTACCATTTCATAGCTTCCTCCTAAAATAAAGGGTCATTGTCTAGACTAGGGTCATCCTGTCTACGCTGGTCAGCAGCAGCATCTTCGGAAGTTCCTACTTGGGAGTCGTCATAGACATTAATGGTTGCATCAATGCTAGGCTTATACTCAAGCAGGGTCAACTGCTCAATCCGCGCCTTGACTTCTTCAGTTTCTTTCCAAGCCTTAGCCTGAATTTCCTTGAGGGTATTGTTGAGAGAGTCCAGTGCCTTCTGCCTGATGTCGGTGCTTTTGTCTATGATAACTACAGTGGTAGTCTTAGCTACTACAATGTTATCCTTATCTCCTGCGTAATCATTAGACACATGAGCAGAGAATCTACCTACCCCATAGCCTCCGCCGATGCAATAGGTTAGAACGACTGGAATCTCCAACATATCTGGAACATCTTTAGGCTCGTAGGATTTGAACCAGTTATATTTTTCCATGTCTTTATCTAATGGGTTTGATTGGTTCATATCTATTCTCCTTTTGTCAGTTGTTCAGTTATCATTTTAACATGGTCTTGCAGAAGTTTCTGGACTTTAGAACTTGAGTTAGATTTAAGTTCATCTAGCTCCAGTTGCTTAGTTTCCAGTGTGTCCTCGAGGGTTTTGATTTCTCGAGCCAGTGCTTCGGTACGTTTAGCTTTCGCTACGTCTTTAGCAATCTCGGCGTTTAGTTCTTCAATGTTCATAGGGTTTTCCTTTAGGTTAATTGTTATCTCTCGACAAGGGGATTCCAAATCATTTTCTCGAAGTTAGAACTTAGGATATTCTTCCTGATAGAAGAATCATTCCCGCATACATCTAGAAATTCACAGCCACCATACATACTACAGGCTGTGTCATTCATAGGATAGTATTCTTTTCGTGCGAAGCTTTCAGCACGCTCTAGCCAAACGCCAAAGTCTTTGAGCCACTCGTCAAGCTGAGCCTGCGTCTTGGTTATAATGCCTCGGTGTAGTCTTGCGAAGCCCACGGCTAGTTGACAAGCATCAATGATAACACCGCTGGCACTTTGTGGGAGTACAATACGGCTGGCGAGTGTATATAGGGACATCTGGTTATTAGGGTTGAACTGTTTATAGTAATTACTAGAGATGGTTGTACCAGTTGTTTTTCTATCAAGGACATATATCTGTTCCGCAAATTCTACCAGCCTGTCAAGATGCCCGCAAGCTATATACTGGTCACCATCTGGGGTAGAGAATGGAAGCTCCATCTTGAAGGATAGCTCCACCGCAGGTTTACCATTAGCTAATATCACAGTCTTAGCTGGGTCAACCTTGAAGTGTTCTAGATACCAGACGATAGCGCGGACGAGGGTTTCCCTAGACTTGATATTCCCCTTCTTCTGGGCTACGTCAGACATAGGGTCAGCTGTGCCGATGAAGTTCACGCTCTTCTCTAGGGCATGACGGACTGCAGCTTGAACGCCCTCTTCATGGTCAGCACCTAGGGCTTTCGCCTTGTCATACTCTTCGAGGGAGCTATGGTACATGATACCAAAGTCGAGATGAATACGCTCGCCTTTAGGACTCCAGTGCTCAAGCATCTTGAGTTGGTATTTCCTAGGGCAGGTTTTAAGAAGGCCTAGGCTTGTGCTATCCCACGCTATCTGGAGCATGGGGACGCTTTTGGAAAATAGTTCAGTAGACATTTGAAATCCTTTCACTAGGCTTAGCTTCAGTTGTTTCCCCGAGGATAAACTCCACATCAACTACATCACCATCTTTTAGAGATGCGAAGTTTTTCTCTATATAAATATGAGCTGTTTCCATAGTTCTGTTATTCCAGAAGTATGGGTCAGCACTACTTGGACTTTCCCCAGATAGTCTGGTTAGGATAATAGATGCTAGGCTAGGGCTAAAACCTGCCCGAGATAGTAAATACACTTGCCCCTCGGCTGGGACTGTACTAACAGCCATGACTGGAAGGAAGGTTGCCCTATCCCGAATTTCTAATAGTTTCACTTCCATATCTATCTCCCTACACTTTTATCTGACCAGTTCTTTTGAATCTCTCCCACAGCGAGTTGCATCTTCCTACGTTCAGCTTTGAGGATACGGATTTCCTGCGTGGCGTAGCCAGCCTCGGAGGGATTCTGTAACTCAGGCTTGGTGTTGAGCGTGTGGGTTATAGCACCTATGATGTATTGCAGGTCTAGGTGGGATGATGTTGTGTAGGTTTCGTTATCCATTGTTAGCCTCCAGTTCTTCTATCTTAATTTCAAGATGCGCTATGGTAGCCTCGGCTGTGGTAAGATTAGCCTCAGCGACTTCCTGATTCTTTTCAGCCTCTTCTATTTCACCTTCCCAAGTTTCAGCAGCCTCGCGAAGGTCAGCATTAGCTTCTCTGACTTCTTCCAGTTCCTCAAGAGCATCTTCGCAAGCATTGCAAATTTCACCGCACAATCTATCAATAGCTTTAAGGCGAGATTTAATACTGTCTATGATTGGACAAGTATTCTTGGGTAGGGTATAATGTGTAGGCATTGGGCACTCCATTGGTTAGAATTAATTTTATAGTAGGTCTAGCAAATCGTTAATCTCCCCTTCGTTAAGGAGAGTAGCTTTTTCCTTCCGAGCCTTAGCCTCTTTTTTAATAGGCTTAGCTTTTTCCTCAATCATCCAGCGAGCCCTCTGTGCGCGGAGCTCCATGCAAATGCTGGTGATGTCAGTCTTAGTCAGCTGGAAGGGGTCTTTGGCGAATAAGCTCGCCAAGCTATCCTTCGCAACTTCAGTCAATGGTGATGTCAGGGACTGTTCCATTTTGGTTTTGCCTTTCTCTAGTTTTATTTACAAAATCTCTAGTCAGTTTCCTGACTATAATAGTATGTCCGAGGTTCGGGAAGTTCTCATCTAGAAATGCTAAGTCCCCTTTGAAGAAACGTACACCCCTGAGTTCAAGCTCCCCTTTATTCTTTTCGCTAGACTTACGCACTGGCCTTCTCCTCGAGTTTGATAATCCATAGTTTACCTAGGACATCGGGCGGAGGGGAGCAAAGCTGCAAGCAATCAAAATCAAAGCAGCCTTCGGTTCTGGCTTTAGCCCGCTCAGCGTAGAACTTTCGTTTGAACGCCTCAGGGTCTGATACAGAAACTTCAAGTCCACACTTTGAAGTGACGGCTTGCCACAATACTCCCCTCATCCCTTCCATGTTACGCTGCTAAGTCAATGAGGGTTTCATTAGCAATAGACTGACGGCGTGCCAGTTCTTCCTGAGCCAGCTCTTTGAAGCGTGGTTTCTCAGCAACAACACGTTCAGCCATTTCATGGATTTGTTCACTGGTGTAGTCTTTAACATTCTTGCCAGAGTTAGCAAGTGCTTTCTTAACTGCATCACGAGCAAAGCCAAGCGCGATTTTGGTAACAGGGTCAACAGCAACGCTACCAGAACGGCGAGCACCGAACTCATAGTCAGTGATGTAGGAGTCTAGTTCCACCTGAAGAGCGGCTACGTCTAGGGCTGAAATCTCTCCTTTTTCAAGTTTGTCTTTCTCAGTCTTAACGCGAGGCGCAAAGTTATTGCGAAGGTTTTCAGCCAGCGTCTGGTTAAGAACATTAGCTTCTTCGTCCGACAGAACGTGACCAGCGAAGTATGGGCTGATTACTTTCATCACCACACCAGAGATGGTGATTTCTTTTCTAGGCGTTTCGTTATCATGTAGCATAAATTCTCCATTTGTTGTTAATTGTGCGGTATTGCACAATGTAAATATAACTTACCATAATCTAAATGTAAAGTAAAATGTTTCTTATAGCATCAAGTTATATGTTTAATAATTAAATATGTAACTCATGTCTGGATATCAACCTTTCCAGTCAGGACAGTGGACTGCTTCGCCTCCTCGTAGTTCTTTATAGCCCGCGCTCCCTGAGCGGTGTGTGCTACTTCACCCGAGGTCAAGTTGATTACAACAAAATTAACATTGCTAAACTCCTTCTTTGCCTTCAGGTCTGCCCATTCCCTTGCAAGAAAGTCAGTTGTAAAGTGAGCCCGCTGGGATATAATCAGGTCAACAGGCGTGGTTAGGTGTGCGGATATTTCATATACTCCAAACATAGTATTCTCCATTAGGGTTGTTAAAAAAGGGTTAATTAAAGAGGTCTAGTATATCAAAGTCAATAGGCTTCTTGGATGCTGACGGACTTCGTCCCTTGGTAGATTTTACTTCATGTCGTACCTCCGTTTTATGATAGTTTTCAATTTCTTCCGCAGTTGGCGGATTGGTTCGCATCCTGTGTAGCCAAGCTTCCAACATATCCAAATGCCAAGGCTGAAGGTTAGCCCCACTGCCCATTACGCAGTTGAAGCTTTTCTTATCAGCATCGGAGAAGGATATAAAGTGTAGATGGTAGTCTTGCATAGCTCACTCTTCCTCTCTTGTCAGCGTTGGCTTTGATGGTTGGGATAGGGCTTGCTTTGCATCCGCAATAATTTCATCCAATGTTTTATCATCTGGATTGCCTGAATATGGACGGGTTAGATCTTTACAAACCTGAACACAAGCAAATTCCCTAAGCGTTTCATCTGCTGGTGTGGGTTGTTTGAGATAGGGGCGGAGATAATGCAAAGCATCTATTGCACCAAAAGCATAAAATCCTTGATAAGCTATGTCTATCTTAATTTGTTTCGGTTCTAGCGCATCCAATAATTGCTTTTCATCCACCCCACCCGATACAGGCTGCTCCTCAATCATTTTACTCATATCAAATCCTCTGGCTTGATTAATTCTCCACTAGCAATATCTACCACCCTGATATTACTTAGCCCTATATTAATGTTTCTAACTACAAGTACCCACTCCCCTGTCAGGGCATCTTGGTATACAGCTGTCTCAAGTGCATCATAAGCGGAAGCTCCTGACATTGGACTTTCAGGTGGATAGATTTTCCTAGAGTCTATCCTCTCTCGCTTACGCATAGCCATGAAGCGATTGCGATTCTGCAATGCCTCGGTTTTAGTCTTAAAGAACATCTGCACTCCTTCTTTAGACTCAAGTGCAGTATTGGCTATGGTTTTTATTTGGCTAGTGCCAATGGCTGAAATATTAATGCCCATAGGTATCGTCCTTTCTAGGGAAGTTGATGAAGGTTAGCTTATCCTTGGTTCTGGTGATAGCAATGTAGGCAAGGTTGTTCTCTTGCTCTAGCATCCAGCTTGCATCAGGGTTGTCCTCGATGATGCGAGTTATCCATTTTTGAGGAATCCGCCAGTAGTCTAGGATGTAGACATGACTCCACTCTAGGCCTTTAGCCCTGTGGATAGTACTGAGGGTTATACTACCGTCCTGCTTTGAGAAGAGGCTTTTGAGAGTTTCCTCTAGCTGACCTGTGGTTCGGCAGTCACTTACCTCTATCACAGCGAGCAGGGTGTCTACAGTTTCGTTAATCATGTTCAGGGTTTCTAAATTCCCCTTAGCACCTTGTCGCTCAAGCCTCCCCCATGCGATGATGCAGTCGTGGAGGTTCTGCCCCTGTGAAAGTTGTTTGCAGGCTTTAATGATGGGCTTGCCTATATCCTTCCCTGCGATGTAGCAGGAGATGCCAGCACGGATACACTTCAGGCCGAGCTTTACAAGGGGTGCAATGTTCCTACAAAGGACGACTGAGCCAGCAGCTATATCAGACGCCTCCCACTTGTCATCGAGGTACTCTATACTTCCAGCAAGGTTAGCTTCGCTTGCCTTGATATGAGGAACGAAGCCTTGGGCTTTGGCTGTAGCAGCCTTGGAACATCGGAAGGTGTAGGATAGGGTGAGTTCTCTTGGGCTGAACATAGTTGCTAGGAGTTCCATGCTATCAGCCTTAGCCCCACGAAAACCATAGATAGCCTGATGTGGGTCGCCTACGATGACGATGCGTCCAGACTTGCTGATGCACTTGGATATGATATGGTGCTGGATTTCACTCAAGTCCTGCGCCTCGTCTATAATAACAAGGTCGTACTTTTCAAAGGCACTGCCGAAGATAGTCGGGAGATAAAGTTGGTCATCAAAGTCAATAGTCCCTTGCAAGCCTAGGCGGATGTTGGTTTCGAGGGCTTTTCTTGCGAGCCTGAGGATAGTAGGATTGAACTCTATCCCGTGAAGCCTTGCTAGGGTTTTCCAATTTTCATCTGTGTCCTCGAGGAGTCCTTTGCCAGAGCTTAGGAAGGCTTTGTGTAAAAGCCCTGTCGCCTTAGCCTTGTTTACGAGGTCTTTTATATCTGGCCAGAGTGCGGATAGTTCCGCTGTTTCCTCTTTAGTCACACCTTTGCAGAGGCTAGATACTATAGTTCCTACTTTCTTAGAGTCTAGGACAACCTTCTTACCTAGGTGTTTTGTCCAAGCCCTGTGTCCGAGTCCGTTCAGAGTTAGGGTAGTTACCTCGGATGGAGCCCTTCGGGATAGCTCCTCTTTAATCTTGGCGTTGAAGGCTAGAAGCAGGGTCTTTGGAAGAACAGTGAAGCGTTCAAGCCCTCCCATTATGGTGGTGGTTTTACCAGAACCTGCAACTGCGTTGAGTAGCAAAGATTCATTGGTCGTTGTCAGTGCGGAGTAGAATAACTCCTGTTCAGCTGTGGCTTTCATTTGATTCTCCCAATTCTAATGTCATTGTTTGCATATATACTGGATTCTTTGCACCATCTAGCAAGTTCCCAGCCACTCTCTAAAGACTGATTTACACTTTTAATAAAGTCAGTTCGTGTAAATTCAGCCACTACTGTATACTCCCTAGGCATTATCCATCTCCTTCACCTTGAGGAGAAGCCCTTCAGCGACAGCCTTCGCTAAGTCCCTGTCCATGACAAGAGTCTGCGTCCGCTTCCCTCGGTGGAAGCCCTTGTCTAGGGTGGTCATAGTCAGGCCTATGTCTATGTTGTTAGATAGAATTGTGATACTGGCTTCTTTCATATAGTTTCCTTTGGTTAGTGGTTAAGTATGGTTCAGCCTAAGTACAGCTGTCTTGGCGTCCCGCCTAGAGGAGTTCAAAATGAGGAGCGTCAACGAAGCTCTGGTCGAATAAATTATTGTCAGTGTTCCAGTCATGCCCCCATCGGATAGGGATTCCAAGAGAAGCTGCAGTACCGAGAGCTAGCCCTCCAAAGTATGCCCATTGAGCGCATTTTTGGAGATAGATTTCCTTGCTGTCGGCCTTGTCTGGAAAGCCTATAAAAAGCCCTCCTACAAATGGGAATAAATCCATTGCAATAGAGGGAAGTTGATTATGCTTTCCATGAGGGTAGTGAAGCTTGGTTGCTCCAATTTTAAACGCGGCCTCTTGAGCCTTCGCATCACGATAGGTTTCATTGACTTTAAAGTCATGCAATTTTATAAGCTGGTAGCAGATTTTAATCAAGCTTGGATGAGCTTTTGCAAGCTGAGCTTGGCTATGTAAGCTGAATGTGTAGGTCATTTTTGTTCTCCTTTGGTTGTCTTTCCTAATAATTTATCCAGTATGGTGATTATTTCTATTCCTAGCGTGTTACCGTGGCTATTGCCGTAGTATTCACCATTTCCAAGTTTCGCTATCTTTTCTGCAATATCCCGCACCTTTTCCAGTTCGGCGTTATCCACCTGCTTTTGGGTTGGTTCGGGCTGGTAATTGCGGATTATCTGTATGGCATCGTCTAAATATACCGCATCCATACTACCCATACCCGGCTTTCTATCTACCCAACTAACTAGTTTTAATTCAGCTATAAGTTTATCTGTGGTCATGATTATTCCTTTCCTAGTGTTATCAGCCTTGCAGCATTTGGATTAGCACTCTTATCATCTTTCCATCTTCCACCTGTGAACATCGCATCAAGATAGTCTTTAAGAGTTTTCCCCTTGATAATAAGTTCAATCTTAGGGTAGTTCTTTTCCATTCCCTCTATAAGATAATCCCGCGCGGCTTTGCCCTGAAAGTGAAACGCTGCGTTTAGGATTTCCTCCCTAGAAACATGAAGCCTGAGGGTTTGCTCAGGAACATCCTTCTCAGATGGTTGAAGAAGAACTATTTGATACTCCTGTGGCTGGGTAGGCGTTCCGCCTTGGCTAGAGGACATAAAACGCTCCCATAAATCCAACCATGAAGCCTAGAAGGAGGCTGAAGGCTATCGCCCACGCTAGGTCAGAGTTACTGAAGCCTAGTGGTATGGCTACAATCGTCCCAGGTTTATTACAGTCTAGGCATTTAGTTTCAACATCTACAAGCATAAAGTTCCTTTCTAGTATAGCGAAGTGCCTTCGCCTTGGTTGGTTTTAGTATTTAACAATAGGTTGCGGGACTTCGTCCCACTCACTTGGTTAAATAAGGTTTAGGTCTAGGTCATCAACGAGATTCAGGATATCATCCTCTTCCTCGTCAGTTAGCCTGAGTTTCTTTCCTGCCATAGGCAGAGGTTTAATGGTGTTCCCTTTAGCTTCCCAATCAGCTATAGCCTTAGCAAGGCTAATTGATTCCTGCTGTTTATCAAAGCCCTTCACAAACTCTATAGTCTGTCCTTTGTCGTTGATAGTGTCTAAATCCAGCAATCCCTGCCATAGTTCCTCGGCGGTATTAGCCACTAGACTCTTGATAATCACTTCGTCCCCTACACAAGAGACTACTTTCACAGTCGCCCGCTCACCATTAAACCTAACATTGTATATTTTTGACATAAAGCTTCTCCCAGAAATTTAGATTAAACAAAACCTCCCAGCTTGACTAAAAGTCCCTCCGAGGAAAGTCTGGGAGAGTCCCTTCCTCGGAGGTATAAGAAAACCACTCCCGAGAGCTATTTCTTATTGTTTTGATTATAACATATACTGACGCTTGCGTCAACCGTTTGAATATAGCAATTATCCGCGTTGTTCCATTGTTCCATTGTTCCATTATCTTTCTCAACCTTTCCCCCCGAGTTGTACTCCCTAAAAGTTTTGCAACTTATGGTTGTCTTTAGCTGATATTAAAAAAAAAAAAAAAAAAAAACAAAAAAAACAAAACAAAAAAGTGAAAAATTATTTAAAAAATAAAACCAAAAAA
>ERZ869921.142-NODE-142-length-43446-cov-27.152174_pt1 | contig 43446 bp, 46 predicted proteins | sample MGYA00579310_ERZ869921 | MGnify/ENA primary metagenome ERZ869921 (study PRJEB32216, sample SAMN09231816) | wastewater metagenome | place: USA: Maryland | collected 2016-06-21 | study: EMG produced TPA metagenomics assembly of the PRJNA472060 data set (Reclaimed...
AGTATGGGAAACTTCACTGAAGAAGTCACCTTTGAGTTTGCATCAACAAGCAAACAGCCCGGCTAGATGCTACTTGACACATGTTCAACTGTACGTCATAATTGAATTTTACCTGGAGGATATTATGACCGCACCTTGCAAGCTATCAGGCTATACTGTAATCAACCAAGGAGGCTATGCTAGAGTTCGTGCCGGCGGCAAAATGGTTTCCCTAACTAGGGTGCTATATGCTAAGCATCATGGCCTTGCTCTTGCTGATCTAACTGGAAAAGTTATCATGCACACTTGCGACAATCCTGCCTGCGTAGAACTTACGCATCTTGTTCTTGGCACGCAGCAAGAGAACATACAAGATATGTGGAACAAAGGTAGGCAGGGAGTTAAAGGTATGCAGGGTAGCAAGCATCCAATGTCCAAACTAACAGAGGAGATTGTGCAGCAGATACGATCCGACACATCATCAACTGGCAAGACGCTTGCGCTGCGTTATGGTATTTCCCGAGCAACTATCTCTATGATACGTACAGGGAAGATATGGAAACGAGCAAATGATTAGAAAAAATACCCCCTTGACATTCAATCTGAGGGTGCTATAGTTATATCTCACAGGGGCTAACACCTGCCAAACGTTAGCAAACTCAATCAACCCGTGCAAACAACTCATGCACACAACGTAGTTATCTACAAGGAGCTTCAAATGCCCATTGCCAAGCAATTCAAATTTAATTTTAAGTCGCGGACTATTCGCAGCGAAGATGGTCAGGTTCTTGGCCGTAGCAAGAAGCAACCATCTGTTGAGTGCGAGATTCCTGCACTTGCCGCTGACGAGATCATCAGCTATCTGCAAGCTGGCGATACCAAGGAAGCTGCTCTGATTACTGAAGCTGTTGCTCGCATCATCATTGATGCTGCTCGTGAACAGTTTGATGAGATCATTGAAGCCTTCGGTGAAGATGATAGCAAAGAAGTCAGCGCCAGCATGCTGGACTACTCCAAGCTGTCTCTGGAATACGTTGCTTCCATCCCACCAACACAACGTTCTTCTTCTGCTCTGTCCGACGAAGATTGGGAAGCTTTCTTCACAGACTACTTGGCTGTCATGGTTGCTGCCACTGGCAAGACCGAAGACAAGATCAAGAACCACATCAACTTGTTCAAGAAGCCTACCAAGGCCAAAGCAAACAAGGAAGTGTTGCAAGTTCTGGTCGATCAGCTGAACATCTACATGGCCAGCTCTGCCAACTTGGAAGACAACGGTACTTGCGCTGCTCGCATCAGCGACAAGTTCACCCGCTGGATTGCTGAACCTGAGAAGGCAGTCAACTTGGATCTGCTGTGATCCTTGCCACTACGGTGGCGTCAAAACAGCAAGGGGCTTCGGCCCCTTTTTTCTTAGGCGCTTTGTACTATCAGAGTATCTAAGAAAGAACATGACAACATGACTCTACAAGAAATCTTTAACACGGTAGTAATGAATGATGAACAACTTATCATCCACTTCCCAGACAAGCGAAGCTATGACAACCTCAGAGTTGCCCTTGTCCGCAAGTTCTCAAGCTATCGAAAGCAGTGCCAAGACATTGGCATCCCAAGCTACGATGACAGATTTGTTTCCTGCACCCCTGTTTGCGATGCTGAGTCTGGCTCAACAACAGGAACCTTCCAGCTCAAGTGGCTTGAAGAAAGCAAGCGAGTGCGAAAGCAATACGCCGCAATGAAGTTGTGAGATACGCTTGAGCCAATACGATGTGATCTGGAGCGCAATTAAGAAAGCTGGCAGTGCAGAAGTAACTGTTAGCAAGGCCCATGCTCGCACCGTAGAAGATGGCGTCAAACGTGTCAAGACAGCAGAGAATGTAGCTAGACGCATGACAGGATTAGTTGGCTGGAGTAAGCTAGTCATCAAGCGTGAACAGTTATCATCTACTCACATCAAGATTTCATTCACACTACTCTACAGGACAGACTTGTAAACCATGCCAAGACTTCCCTTCTTCGTACCACCCCTGACTGGTAGCCTCTTGACTAGAACTCAAGTAGCGCATACTAGCAGGGGTTTTTGCTGGCTGTTACGCGGAGAGCGTGGAGTCAATCGCAGCATCTTGGACTTGAGCTTGACTCTTGGTGTGTGGGATAAGATGCCAAGCTATCTCCCGCCAGATAAGCGTGATGCCATGTACCCAGCAACAAGCCGCAGACTCTTGCATCTAATATCAAACTTCTGGCAGCGTGACATGGAAGACATTGATATCCGTTGGATCAGTCTATTCTTCAGGCAGATGCCTGCACCACAGCAAGATCAAGCTGCTGAACTAGCAACAAGATTCCTAACCACTGGTCAGTATCTGACCTCACGACATGAAAGAGCAAGCCTTATGAAACACAGCGAGACTATCCCACAAGATGTAATGGCTAGACTAGATCAGAGTCTTGCTCATCTGGAGCAAGCACTCCTGACTAAAGATCCCATGATGCCACAGCATCTTCGCAACACACACAGTCTGCTTATCAGTTACCCAGAAACAGTGCATCTGCTTGAGGATGCTGAGGTAGCAAGACTCATTGATGCTGCTGAGTTGCACACCAAGACTGAGATTGTCAAGGCAGTTGCTGCTGGCAAGAGCAGTGGCGGTAGCCGCAAGAAGGTAGATGTTTCTGACCTTTGATGCTTCGCATTTATCAACCCCACCGGAGAACTCTATGATGCTTGCAACTGTTATTCTAACAGCTTGGATTAAAGCTGACCCAAACACAAATGACATTGATCGCTTAGTTGCTATGTCTGCATACATGGCCAAGCGCCTTGAGGCTGACATGCTCAAGCCTATCGAGCAGCTTGAACAAGAAGTCTGGCCGCAGACTGAGCCTGCTGCCAACACTGACTCTGATGAAGGCGACAGCCATGACACAGTTCTTTAACAGCGAACTCTTTGATAGCATTCTTGAATCCAAGGTCACGGAGATAACTCCTGGCCACGGGGCTGCTGTCAAAGTTGCCAAGACTGGATACAATCTTCTTGTTCAGAACCAGAACTTGATGACTTATTCAACCAGTGAAATCTTCTATGCTTGCCCCCGCAAGTATGCTATCAAGAAGATGCAAGCTCACTTGGGAACAGCAGACCGACTCAACAGTCCCACGTTTGCTTTCGGCCATGCTGTCGGTGCTGGCGTAGCTGTTTTCGATCAGACTCAAGACCTGCGACAAGCTATCTGGGCAGCCTTCCTTGCTTGGGATATTGACCTCATGGAAGATGAACGCAAGACAGCTCGCAGTGCTGGCAAGAGTTTCCATGAAGCTATCTGGGCACTGTATGTCTACAAGACTTTCTACGAAGAAGAGACTGATCTTGGCAGCTATGACATGGTGAAGATCGAAGGCACGATTGCTATTGACTTTGAAGATGGTCACTATTACTCTGGACACATTGATGAAGTGCTGCGTCACAAGTTGACTGGCCGCTATCTTGTCAAGGAGAACAAGACAACTGGCTTCAAGAACGTAGACCCGGCACTGTATTCAAACAGTAACCAAGCCCTGAGCTATGCCGTAGTTGTTGACATGCTGGGTGGCAATGAGTATGAAGTCTTGTATACGGTGTACAGCAGCAGTGAGCAGCGTTGGATGCAGTTCTCATTTGTCAAGCAAGGCTTCAAGAAAGCTGAGTGGATTCAAGATCAACTGCTCACACATCAGCAGCAAGATCACTACTCAGAACTCAAGTTCTTCCCTAAGCGTGGAGCTAACTGCTTCAGCTTCATGCGGAGATGTGAGTACTATGAGACTTGCGACATAAGTTTCACCAATGCCTTTGGCATGAATTACTCAGAGCTTCCACGTATCGAAGGACTTGCTGACATTCATGCTATTGAGCATATTGATTTCCCAACCACACTATCAGAGATAGTACAAAGACAGAAAGAGAAACTCCATGAGCCAAACTCCTAAGCCACTCACTGCAGTGCCTGACTTGCCTGAGTTCTACAAGCCAAGCAGCCAGCTTGAAATGGTAGAGCTGCGATATGCAGCCATTCCCGGCCAGCCAAGTATCATCTACTGGGACAGTAGCAACGACACTGTTGTTAGCATCTGCCCTACTCCACAGCTTGGCGTAGTGAGTGTCATGCTTGACACGCTCAACTTCGTAGCTATTGCTCACCGCCCAGGCACAGAGTTTAGCAAGGAAGATGCTGCACAGTATTTCGAGAGGGCAGCAAACAAGATTGATCTTGGTCAGCTTTGTGGTGACGAGGCCGAGTCTGTTGAATACAAGCTGGCCCTAGATGCTAATGCTATACAAGATAGTAGCGGCATTGGCTATCGTGCTATCATGTGCGTGCCAGTCAGTCGTGAACTGTTCGAGCATAATCTCAGCCTTGCTATGATGCAAGGTAAAGCAGCAGCCAGGATTGCAGAAAGCATCAAGACTGATGCTTCCCAAGAAACCAAGCACTGAGCACTGGAGCCACTATGAATCTCGATGATTACAATCAACATACCCGTGTCAAGGCCATCATCTATGGCCCACCCAAGTCTGGCAAGACTGCTCTTGTTGGCAAGCTGGCTGAGCATTACAAGCTACACTGGCTTGATCTTGAGAACGGTATCAAGACCCTGCTCAATCCTGAGATGCTTGACCCCAAGTTCCGCAAGAACGTGAATGTCATCAACATCCCAGATCACAAGCTCTACCCAGTAGCCATTGATACTGTGCGTGAGATCTTCCGAGGTGGCATGAAGAAGATCTGCCAGGCACATGGCAAGATCAACTGCCCTCTTTGCACTAAGCAAGCAGATGCTCGCTGGTCAGAGATTAACCTCAATGACTTTGGCAGTGATGATATCCTTGTCATTGACAGCTTGTCTCAGCTGAGCAACAGTGCCATGAACAAGTCTGTGCTCAAGGAAATCAACAAGCCAGGCGGTGAAGAATACAAAGCTACCTTCCATGACTATGCAACACAAGGTGCGCTGCTGGATCAGGTACTCAGTATGATTCAAGTTCTTGACATGAACATCGCAGTCATCAGCCATGAGGTTGAGTCTGAAATGACAGATGGCAAGGACAAGATCGTGCCAATGGCAGGTACTCGCAACTTCTCCAAGCTGGCTGCGAAGTACTTTGATGCTGCTGTGTATTGCTCTATTGTGAACAAACAGCATCGGGCATTTAGCTCAACGAGCTATGCTCCCAACGTGCTGACAGGCTCACGCTTGCCAGTTAATCTTGACGACAACAAGGGTGAACAACTGTCCCTGTTGCCACTCTTTAAAAGGGGTTGACACATGAACATTTCTATGGAACAATCAGTGCCTTCAGTTGATGAAACATTGTCTGAACGCGGCAAGCGATATGGCAGCTTCTCAGGACATGCTGCTGTCACGCAGAGTCTCAAGCATGTTATCAGGATGGAGTTGCGTGCTCGTGACAAAGTGCTGCCAGATAATCAGCAAGAGGCTCTTGACATGATCTGCCACAAGATTGGCCGCATCATCAATGGAGATAACAACTACGCTGATAGCTGGCATGACATTGCTGGCTATGCCAAGCTAGTTGATGATGCACTGAATGGTAAAGATACCTGAGCGCAAGCTCAGATTCCGCTGGCAGACCGGTTGTCTGCTAACTTTGAACTCTGACTTTGAGTTTGTTTTTAACTTTGACCTTGGCTCTGTGCCTAACTTTGAAAGATGACTATGTCTAATGATGCAATTCGTGACCTTGACTCCCTGATGGACGCTTCGATGGATGACATTGATGATCTGCCACCAGTTGGCGTGCCACCCTCTGGCCATTACAATCTGAGCGTGACTGCTGAACGCAAAGAGAACAATGACAAGACTGGTGAGTACATCAAGTTCTCATACGAAGTTGAGTCTGTCAATGAAGTGAAAGATTCCAATGAGGAATCTCAAGCTGCTGTTGGCATGAAGTTCTCGCAGATGTTCTCTCCTATCAAGAAAGATGGTACACCTAACGAGTACGGCATTGGCTTCCTGAAAGAGGCTGTTGCTCCTTTCTCTGCTCACTTCGGCACTCCCAAGATGGGCGAGACTATCGCTCAGATCAACAAGGTGTCTGTTGCTGCCAGCCTGACTCGTCGCGTTGACAAGAAAGATGCTGATCGCTTCAACTTCTCGTTGAAAGATGTTGTTGTCCTCTGACACAGCTACTGATTGATAAATCAGAGACTGCCCCCTCATGGGGGCTTTCTTACTTCTGGCTTCTATTCAGAACCTATAAGTAAGAAACTGACAAAACGTGGAGAATGACTTGACAACTGTTGCGCTGTTTGGTACTGCTGATGATCGTGCTTATCTTCCCAAGTTCCGTGAACTTGTTGGCACACATCCGCTCAAAGTCAGCTTGAATCCAGAAGAATACTTGACAAGCATTGCAGCTAAAGTCAAGAGTCATGGTATCGAAGCTATCATCTGCACAGATAGCACTACCATGCTTACTCTGCTCAAGACTCAGCCAGACTTCCGACGCCCACTGACAGCCAATGGTCGCGACAAGAAACTCAGTCTCGATGACTATGCAGGTTCATTCTTTACAATTCCGGCAGCCAAGCTGGGAGTTACCAACGATGTTCAAGTTCTTATCCTCAATCCCCTCAATCACCTTGTCAGGACTGCTGAAGGTGTCTTCGTGTTCCGCCGCTTCATCAGCAAGATCACTAAGCCAGATTCTTGGTTCCCTCAGACGCAGTTCTCTTGGGAAGTCTGGAAGCCTGCCAACTCAGCGGCACTCCTTGCCAAGTTCTCCACTGCGCGCCTTCTTGCAGTGGACATTGAGACCTATGTTGGTGATGTTAATCGCCGTATGCATTGTGTTGGCTACTGTGGTCTATTCGCTGATGGCACAACTCATAGTGTCGTGGTTCCTTATAATGACATGATCGCTCATGATTTTGTCAAGCAGCTGAACGCCTCAGCGCCTGCCAAGATTTTCCAGAACGGACTGTATGACAACCTCTACTTCCTCAGATGGAATGTGCCAGTTAACAATTGGCTCTATGACACTCAGCACCTATTTCACAGTTGGTATTCAGAGCTCCCCAAACGTCTTGATTTTATCACAGCCTTTGCAGTTCGTGATATTCGCTTCTGGAAAGATGATGCCAAGACTGGCGGAGAGTGGGAGCTCTTTGAATACAATGCACGTGATTGCTGGGCAACTCTGACAGCATGGTGCAGCCTGATTCTTGAAGTGCCCAAGTGGGCAACAGATAACTATCTGCAAGAATTCCCAATGGTATTTCCATGCTTGCATATTGAAGCTGATGGCCTGACACTTGATCGCGAGAAGTTTGATATTGCTCGCAAGGAAGCAGAAGATAAGGTAGCAGTGGAGAAAGCAAAGCTGGCTGCATGGTTCGGTGACAAGTTTAATCCCGGCAGTCCAGACCAGTGCAAGAGATTGCTCAAGGTTCTTGGCATGGGTGATGTTGAGAGTGCAGATGCTAAGGCAATGACTGCCTGTGCAGCAGTGCATCCATTCAACGAACTGATCGTGTCTGCTATTCTTGCATATCGCAAGCAAGCAAAACTTCTTTCAACTTATTTTGTATGGGATAAATTCTGGAATGACAGACTCTACTATAAGACTAACCCCGCAGGAACTGACACAGGCAGGCTTGCAAGTACTGAGTCTAGTTTTTGGACGGGACTCCAGATTCAAAATATCCCACAAGGTAAAGCTGTCAAGTCCTGGATACGTAGTGACAGTGGATGGGACGGACTCGCAGAGGGGGATTACGCTCAGTCTGAAGCTCGTTGTGTGGGCTACTTGTCTGGATGTGAAAGTCTCATTGCACTTGTCGAATCAGACAAAGACTATCACAGCTGGAACGCGCATAAGTTCTTCGGAGTTGAGTATGACGCAGTTACTAAGAGCCTGCGAAATCTCTCTAAGCGAGTTAACCACGGCAGTAATTACAACATGGGAGCCGGGGTACTTCTTGAAACCATGGGGCCAAAGGCAGTTGCGGAAGCGCGTATCCTATTGAAGCTGCCTGCCAAGTGGACACTGACGCAAGTATGCCAGCACTTGCTGCGTACCTACGAGCAGACATATCCCGAAGTCAAGAAGGATTGGTACGATGAAATCAAGCGTACTATCAAGATGACCAAGAAGTTGGTATCTCCACTTGGCTGGACTCGCCACTTCTTCAATGATCCAACAACTTCAAAGCCAGCACTCAATGCTGCCGTAGCTCATGGGCCTCAAAACTTATCTGTCGCTATCATCAATCGCGTGTTCTACTCTATCTGGCGGGATACTGTTTACGGGGATCTGGTCGGAAAAGTACGACTCAAAGCTCAGATTCATGATAGCATTTTCTTTGTCTACCGTGGCAGTGATACTCCTGATATTGTCAGAACTCGTATGAAGCTGCCCATCCAAGTCAAAGGCACAGATGGCAAGGTAAGAACTATGGCCATTCCACCAGACATGAACGCTGGTGAAATCTATTGGGCTGACCTGAAATAATCTGCACAGCAGTGAACAGCATGACAACAAATCTCTTTGATACTTACTTCAGTTACGTTGAGCGTACTGAGCCACCTCTTATCTTCCACAGATGGAGCCTGCTTAGTTGCCTTGGTGCGTATCTGGGCCGACAGTATCGGCTGCCATTTGGCGACTTCAACATTCATCCCAACATGTATGTGATGCTGATTGGTGATCCAGGTACTCGCAAGAGTACAGCTATCAAGCTGAGTAAGAAGGTGCTTGGCAGTGCAGGCTATGACAAGTTTGCAGCCGAGCGTACTAGTAAAGAGAAGTTTCTTCTCGATCTTGAAGGAGTTGAAGATGACGAAGGTGGTACGAAAGATACTAATGCTGTCATGCGAAATCTGTTTGGTGACGATTATGTTGCTGGCGATCCTCGTGAATGCTTTGTCTGTGCCGATGAGTTCAATGAGTTTGTCGGATCTGGCAACCTTGAGTTTCTTAGCTTGCTTGGTTCGCTTTGGGACTGGGATGATCCTCGACAGCCTTTTAAGCAGAGACTGAAAACGTCTCGCAGTGTTAATATCTTTCAACCAACCATTTCTATTCTAGCAGGTAATACTCATGCAGGCTTCGCAGAAGCGTTCCCACCGCAAACCATTGGACAGGGATTCCTTTCACGACTTATCCTTGTCTTTGGTGAGAGCAGCGGTAAGAAGATTACATTCCCAGAGCGTCCAAGTGATGCAGTCAAGCAGCAACTCACAAGCATGTTCGAGACAATCAGGAATGAAGTCACTGGCGAAGCAACAATGAGTGGCCAGGCTAAGCAAATGCTTGAGACTATTTACAGAACATTTGAAGGACTTGAAGATGCCAGATTCAAACACTACTCAACTCGTCGCTTCACCCACCTTCTCAAGCTGTGCTTACTCAGCAGTGCGGCCAACTTACGCACGGAGATCAGAGCTGAAGACGTTCTCTTTGCCAACACCTTGCTCACATTCACGGAACACAAGATGCCAAATGCTATGGGAGAATTTGGTAAGGCAAGAAACTCAGACGTCGCAGCAAGAATCATCAGCGTGTTGAGTGAAGCCAAGACCCCACAAGATGTTCCTGCTCTTTGGAAGCAGGTGCAGTCTGATCTTGACAAGCCAGAGGATCTGAATAAACTACTTGCTGGTCTTGTGCAGGGTGGCAAGATTCAGTATGTAGCCAGGACTAAGAGCAGTTCTGTGCAAGGTTATCTGATTGTTCGGAAACAATTGAGCAATAAGAATGTCTATGTTGATTACAGTTTATTGAAGGAGAGCAAGATATGATAAATACTGAAGCACAGCCAGCACCTGTGCAGGAGCCGGTGGCGTGGATGGTAGATGTTGACCTTGCAAACTACCAAGGACAGTCAGAGTACAGAACAATCCTTGCGTGGAATGCAAAACCTGTTTGGTCGGGCACGCATGAAATCAACGAAGTTCTGAAGGCAGTCCCTCTCTACACCACCCCACCCGCAGCACAGCGGCAATGGGTTGGGATGACGGATGAAGAAATCAGAAATTTCATCAATGCTCCTTGGGGTGACGGTGTAACAGTAGCAGATTTCATCCGCGCCATTGAAGCAAAACTTAAGGAGAAGAACACATGACGAACATCACACCAATCAAAACACTTGAAGATTACAAGCGTGCTATGGATGAAGCATGGCAACAAGTAGAGCGCACCACTCGACCAAGTCACGCAGTCCGCAACTGTCCATCTGACTTGCAGGATGCAGACTTTGCACTTCGCAAATACCAGAATGCCAAGTATCAATATCTTGAGTTCTGCAAGATGGAAGGCATCGAACCATGAGAGTGAGAGTTAATGCAGTGGCTCTTGCCAACCTGCTCATTGGCTTGCAAGATGCCTGTCATACTTGTCACGATCTAGCTGACTTGACTGGTCTTAGAGTGGGCACAGTGAGACACTATCTTAACACACTGCATGCCAAAGGCATCATTCATGTCTGCGATTGGAGCGAGGATGCCAAAGGAGGCAGAACACTGAAAGTGTTTACACTTGGCAGTGGAGTAGATATGCCAAAGCCGAAGCCCAAAGGTGCCAGAGTAGCTTGTGCCAAGTATCGTGCCAAGCAGAAGAGCCTCAAACTCACCAACATTTTTTCAACCCACGTGCCTAGCACACAACTCCGAGGAAGTCATGAGCAACAAGCTGCCAGTTAATACCTTCGATGAAGAAATCAAAGCCTTCAACACTATGTACATGCTACCCACCTTGGATAGCCCCGGCATTCCATTCGTGGGAGATAGCCAAGCAACTGCTCGTCAGAAATTTGCTGAGCGTCTTGCTGACTTCAAAGATATTCTCAAGGAAGAACTTGACGAAGCTGATGAAATCATTCGCAAGATTGAAGCAGGTGATAGCCCAGAAGAAGTACTGACTGAGTTGGCTGACTGGCTTGGTGATATGCAAGTCTACTGTGCATCTGAGATGCGCAAGTTTGGCTTGGACAACTCTGTCATTCTTGGCACTATCATGGCTAGTAATCGCAGCAAACTTGGCAAGGATGGCAAGCCTATCTTTGATGCTCGTGGCAAGGTCATGAAAGGGCCAGACTACTGGAAACCTGAGCCGATGATTCGCAAGTACATCATAGCGGCAAGCAGGCAAGCTGCACGAAATAAGTAAGCACCCAAAAAAGAACCCCCTCTCCTTGCGGATTGGGGGTTTTTAAACGCCTATTGCTAGGCGCCCCTTTGGAGACAACTGCCAGGGTTCAGGGACGTTCTTCCCACTGAGCACGGAAGATGCCAGTTGCAGTGGCGCCGTCAGTATTAGTAAGCCGCAGGTAATAAGTACCGGGCGCAAAACCTTGAGGTAGGTTCTCAGACACAGAAGCTGCAACAGCTTTCTGCAACTTATCTCCTGAGATAGCAGTCAGCACATCAACAACAGTGCCACCTGTATGCGTACCGCCTCGGGTCATAGTAATCTGCGGTACATAGTCAGACTGCGTAGTCATCATGTTGGTCTTGAAGATAGGCAGTGGGGTAGAGAACGTGCCCCCTTCCGTACCGCCAGCTACCAATTCAAGTCTAACAGCAGCTATATCAAGCTCCACTGTAAAAGTCTGCAGAATGGTATTTACTGGTGCAACTACCTTGACTACTTGCTGAGTGCCAGTTGGCAGCGAGAACTCCCAGAATGTGCGAGCCTCACGGCCAGCAAAGAAACCAGTCTGCCCAACATCAACACGGAGTCTAGCGTAGTCTCCATTTCCATCTGTCAGATATCTTGGCTCAAGTCCTTGGTGCATGAGTCCATCAGCAGTCAGGAAGAACGGGCCTTCGCCCGTCTCCACTTTATAATACCAACCTTGATGGTGGAAGCGATAGCCTTCTGGAATCATCTTACTCTCCTGGAGTCATAGTTGGCATTGTAGAACCTGCGTTGCTCCAGTCTGGCAACTCGCCACCCATCAGCATGTTTAGCTTTTGAGCATAAGAGTTTCCTTGCTTCTGTGCAAGTTGGTTGACAATGGATACGTTGGCATCACGGCTCCAGCGAATCAGAGCAGCATTGAAGTTCTCAACGCGACCTCCGCTGCGTGTGTAACGAAGCTGGAAGTCTTCAAGCTCTTCATCAGTAGGCATCTCATTGCCATACATCTTAGTCTTGACAACTTCACCAAGTCGCTCAATCCTTGCACGATCAAGAGCTTGATAACTCTTGTTGCGATACATGGCATTGAGAGCAAGTGCCTCGTCCATTGGTCGAGCGCCCATGAGTCTGCTGACACCTTCGATTGACATGGTACGCTCAGCAAGAGCCCCCATATAGGTAGTGGCCTTCAGGTCACTAGCAGCAGACACCAGAGCTCCCTTGTTATCAGTAGTCTGTCCTGCCAGCAGCTGAGCAAAGCCAGCCAATGGACGGTTCCAGCCCTGGTGCTCAAGTCCTTGCAGCAACGTATCACTCACATCAGCACCGCCTTTGATGTTCTTGCCCATGCCAAGCAGTGTATCTACCAGTTTGAAACTAGCAGACACAGCAGGCACATCAGCAATAGCAGTTGGCAGAATCAGTGCGTTACGGGGGTTCAAGTCACCGCGAGTAAACACGGCAGGCTGAGAGCCAGAGAACAGCGGGAAAGCTGAGGCAGTGCCATACAGCAGCCAATCACCAAGCTCCTTGTTAAAGCCAGGCAGCACTGAGTAAACATCTTTGTGCGTGGGGTTGTTTGCAACTGCGCCACCAATCAGATGCGTATTCACTGCATCGAAGAATGGCAGACCATTCAAGCCAAAGATACTACCTTGCAAGCCAGCAAAGATCAACAGAGTCTTCTTGTCTCCAGCTTCCATGTGACGATGCAGCTGCTGCAACACGTTGAAGGCATAAGTTTGAAACAGCGAGACAGCTGCACCAGTTGTACCTTGGAACACGATGGGCCGCTGGCTAGTAACGTAGTTGCCTTGCACGCGATTGACGAAGGTGCTGATGAAAGCATCTTGCTCCTTGACTGTCATCTTACCAGCATCAACCACAGGCTGACTCAACTGGCGCATAACATCAGCAGAGACGAAGCGAGTGAAGTCCTCAGCAAAGTTGTTACCTGCAATCTTGGCGCCAATCTCCGTAACCTTTTTGGCGTTCTCCACAAACTTGCTGACCTTCTCCATGGGATTGAACGTGCTGAGTTCTAGCATCTCATGGTACTGTTCATTCACGTTCTTGATGGAGCCGATGGCTTTGTAGCGATCAAACAGCGCCTGTTTCTCAGGGCCAAAGAAGTTGTTGATGGAGTCACCAATCAGCTTGGTTGTGCTTGGCACACGAACACCTGTACGACCAGGAACTGGCAGTGTCATGAGTTCATTCAAAGCACCAAGTCCATTGGCATCCTTGGCCAGCAGCGTCTTGATAGAGGCCAGCTCCGTACCCAGCATGATAGGGGTGGAGATAATGTTGACCAGCGAGTTGGCAAAGTCAAACCGCAGCATGGTTGTAGCCAATGCCATGTTGACTTTCTGGAAGCCCTCACGAATTACGTTGCGAGGGTATTTTTCGTTGGCACTGATGTAGGTATCAATATCCTTGTATGGGCGACCAAGTCCGTACTGCTCCAGCACGCCGTTGGCTTCCTGCCAAGAAATCAAACCACCTTGTGCATCACCAAATGCCTTGTTAATAGCATCGCCAGCCTTGAGGCCAACCTTATCAACGAAGTCATTCAAGCTATCCAACAGTGGAAACTCTTGCTGCTTGGAGATATTCAATGCTGTCTTGATGTAGTCACCAAATGGATCTTGCACCTTCTTCTTGAACAGGCCACCAATGCCGCGAGCAACAGACTCGTCAACTTGACGATACTGATTAGATAGGTGCTGCAGTTCACTGAAGAACTGGCGGTTGCCAACCTGCACAGAGTCACGTACCAGCTTCTCCTCTTGCCTGCCATGCCATTGCAGCCAGTCTTCCATCACGTTGTCAAAGCGTGTCTCTGGAAAGAAGTCAGCCATCGTACCTTTGCGAGCAAGAGCACTATTGACAGAAGCTTCATTCAGAGTCTGAGCATAATCATACTCACCCTTGATCTTGAAATAAGTCTCTGTGTCAGCCTTGAAGAACACATCAAAGTCGTCACCAACTTGTGCAGCCAATGTGCGCAACTGCTCAGCACTCTTGGCAGTAATCATGGACACGTCAGATGCCAGGCCCAACTTCTCCTTGCTACGCACGAAGGCATGGAAGGGATAGCGAACTGTGTTGACAGGTGGCACGTAGACCACTGGAGCGTCTGGCAGCTTACGAGCAAGGCCAGCAGCATTGAAGAGTGTAGTAAACTTTCCCTGCCGCACATGATTATGCTGTGTAGACGTAGTGATGAACTCAGCCACAGCCGGGTCAGTGATCGTGTAGCCATGACTGTGCTTGTCAGCAGCAGTAAGACGCTGGATAGCTTCAGCCTCTGGAATCTCTGCATCACGAGCAAGCTTGGCAGCGCGCTGAGAGATAAGCTGATTAGGGAATTCTTGTGAGAACTGGAAGCGCTCTGGGCTACGACGAAGTGCAGTAGTCAGGGCAGAGAGTTCAGCTGCAGCAGTTGGATTGTCCCGAATAGCATTGATGCTAGGAGCCAGCATAGAGACTACTGCATCACGATTCTTCTGTGTCACCAGTGCTACGTTCTTGCCAGTGTTCTCAGTCCAGACAACTGCGCGGCGTGGATCATATGTACCACCTGCGTTGGCAGCGCCAAACAGGGAAGCACCTGCACCTTGTGTGCTAGTTGTGCGCACCATGTCATCAGCTGCTTCCAGAAACAGCGCAGCATCGTCACCAAGCACAGCATCCATGGCGTCTTGTCCCACCATGCGACGCAGAGCAATCTGACGCTCCTTAGTCAACTCAGTAGTAATCAGATGGCTTGGCCCCATGTTCATCTTGTAGGCTTCAGCAGGTGCCATGTCTGGCACAGCGCCAAAGTTCCAAGTTGCCTGCACGGTGCGAGGCTTCAAGCTGTCAGCCGTAGTGAGCACTTTACCCACTGGCACCTCACCAGTACCCCAAGGAGCAAAGTGCCGATCAATGGCAGCTTCAATCCAAGCACGATCTGTGTTCATGCTGGCAGCTAGCAAACTGGAGCTAGGCACGGAGCCAGTTGCTTCTTTCCAGTTCTGGAATTCCAACTCAAGCACTTCCATGCGGCGAGTGTTGATGAAGTCGCGCAGCTCACCAATCTCTTCTAGAGTGCGAAGTGTGCCATTGGCATCCTTAATCATGATGCGCTCAGCCAGCGTAGCTTCACTGAGTGCCTTGCTCTCAGCCAACTCAGCCAGACGCTGCATCATAGGAAAGTCAGCAGAGTCAATGATGCCACTTGTCAGCTTGACAAACTTGGCACCATCCAATTTGCTTGCCCATGCCCAACGTGCAGTTGCATCCAGAGGACTATCTGCCATGCTGAATGACTTGCTGGGAGCTTGCTCATACCGCTTGCCATTGATATAGATGGCATCATCTTGCACACCCAAGCCACCCTTGCGAACAATGTCACCAACAACTGCTGGAGCATCTGTCATCAGCTGGCCAGATTCCAGATCAATGAGTTGGCGAACTTGCAGTGGGTTCTCACGATGGCGCAGGATCTTGCTAGACAGGGGGTTAACACGCAAGCTGCCATCAGGCATCTGCAATGCATCCAAGTCTGGCTGAGCACGGAATAGATCTTTCTGACTCTTATAGCCAGTCTCTTCCAAGCGTACGATCTTGAGATCTTCCACGCCAGTCACATCATCTGCCAGACGATATGCTTGCTTGCTTGTCTTGCCTGGTTGATAGTCCTTCTGCAGGATGCTCATGAAGCGTGCCTCATCTGTCTCGCCAGCAGGCTTGAGATTCAGATAGAACTTACGCTGATCCAGTGCCATCTGCTCTAGGTTGAGAGCTTCAACCTTCTCCAGATTGGCGAGATAGCCATGCAGCTTCTGAGTGATTTCAGCAGGAGCCAAGCCAGTCTCACGAGCAGCTTGTGCAGCAGACTGCATGAATTCAAAATAGGCTTGACCACGCACAGCATCACCGCCAGCCAGTTCATTGAACTTGAGAGCGAGTTGATCCGTACCGTACTTCTCAGCCTGCTTCTTGGCACTGGCCATAGCACCGGCGGTCTGGAGCTCCGTAGTCACGGGCTTGCCATCGAGCGAGTATTTGAAGGGGATGTTGTCAAACTGATTTGGCAGCAGCATGATGCTCTCAGCCATAGTCAGAGCTTCTGTACCCTTGAGCAAACCAAGCTTGACAGGATCAGCAATCACATCAGCTGCCCGAGCTTGTGCCTGAATAGCTGTCTGAGCTTGCTTGAGAATACCTTTGGCTGCAATGCTTCCGAAAGCGCCACCAACACCAGCAGACAAGCCAATGCCAAGTGCCATGTTCCAGCCGAAATCACCATAGCTATCACCATCAAACACTGGGGAGTCATGCATAGTAGCAACTACGCCGAGCTCAAAAGCAGCACCAAGCATGGCTTGATCTGCCAATTCCCAACCAACTTGCTTGGCACGATTGGCAGTGAGGACTGATTTGATTACGCCGCCAGACTGTGCGGTTTCTTGGAGTGCTTTCTCAAGATATTCTGCTTTGCGAGTATTGGCCAGATTGAGGTATTTGCCATAGTTACCAAGTGCATTGCCACCACGCAGCGCCTGGAGCCCCTTGACACCAAGCGTACCTGGAATCATGGAAGTAGCTGCGAAGCCAACAAGGTCAATGTTCTCCTTGTTCTCTGCATAGTAGTCTCCCATCTCATTGCCACCGAAGCGGCGAACAGCATCTTCAATCTTGACCTCACTGTCAGCTGGGACGAAGCTGTTATAGATGCTCATGACACCACTGACTGCGGCAGCTTGAGAGCCTTGGCTGATTGCGCGGCCAATACGACTCAGCGTGTTTGCTTGATAGTCTGTGGTCTCTGCAGCCATTGCTGCTGGGTGATATTCATATGCCATTTGATTTCCTTTAGCGGCATCCCGCTAGTTTGGAGGTTGAGAAAACTATCTTTGGTGTTAGCGGAATCCGCGCTCACCAAATACGAATGGGTTGCCCATGTTGATTAGGGCACTATTCTGCCGTGCCATCTTAGATAGTGCAGCTTTGGTACTTGCCAGATCCATACCATCAAGTTGTTGAGGATCAGAGAAAGCTGCCAGTCCCGGCACTGCCATAATCAGACGCTGCTGCTGCGGCAGCCCCATGACTTCATAGCCAAGCTGCTCACGATTCATAGTAGCGCCAATCTTATTCAAAGCTACCAAGTCCTGAGCTGCCTTGTCTAGACCGAGCGTACCATTAGCTACACGCTGAGCCATAGTTTGCACCACGGTTTCCAGTTGCTTGCCAGTCAGGTTGCCAGCTGTCGGATCGCGGGGGATACTCTCAATGATAGCTATGGCAGCATTGTCCTTGAGTGCAGGAATAGCACCAGCTTTAGTGGCATCAAGCACAGCCAGATACTTTGGCTTGTATGGATTGAACTGCGCATCCCAGCGTGGATTGTTGACTGGATAGCCTGCACCAAAAGAACTGGCAGAGCCATAAGTATCTGCTTGCCACTGTTTGGCACCTTCAGTCTCAGCTTCACCTGGCTTCAATGTACGCAGTTTATTCTCAGGCACCTTCTTGTAGGCATCTGCTGCTTGACGAATAGCTACACTAGTGCCTTGCACCATCTCACCAAGGCCACCATTAGTCTGCATTATGACCTGGGGATTGCCGATGGCCTGAATAGTCTGTAGCGCTTGATACGGATCATTGCCAAGCTGGAGTGTCTGCACAACCTTCTCATATTGAGCACGCTCTTTGACTCCCAGATTCTTGGGGTTGATCTTACCCTGATAACCAAGCAACGCAGATGCAGCAGCTTCTAACTGCTCACGCTCAGCCGCGGCTTCTGCTTCCAAGCCCTTCTTCTTGAGCTGCTCTTGGCGAATCTCATACATCTGTTGACGCTGCATTTCAACTTGCTCCTGTTGGAGCTTGAACTTAGCTGCGTCCATCTGCACACTGAGTGCATCTTTAGCTGCTTGAAACTGGACAGTACCAATCTGCAATGCTTGCACAGTGCGCTGACCAATGGTACTAACATTATCCATCTGCAGTTTAGTCAGCTGCATCTGAGCTGCAAGGCCAGCTTGCTTAGCTTTCTGCACGTCAACTTTGAGCAGCGTATCAGCAGTGTTGGCGGCAATCAGCGTATCTTTGGCGTTGATATCAGCTATCGTGTTACGCATGTCACCGCGCGCCGTAGCCTCAGCAGCCAGCGCACGATTGTGTGCCTCTGCAACTTGTGGAAGCTGCAACTGAGCCATGACATATCCAATAGGATTATCAAGCAGGCTGACAGAGTTGAGCTTGTCATATTCTGCGCGAGAAGTATCACGAGCAGTGCGAGCTTCAGTGATCTTTGCCAGACTCTGAATATACAGGTTATTCTGGTCATCAGGATTCATGCCAGCAACAGCAGCATTCTTCTCTCTCCCCGCGTTGACCATATAGTTCACAGCAGCTGCATCCATGCCAGTCTGCTCAGCATTGGCTGCGATCTCTTTTGCCTGAGATTCAGCTGTACCTTGCAGACTAATCAAATAGTCTGTGCCTGCATTGTAGGCTTCCTGCGCATTGGCAGCTGCCTTAGCTTGCTGACCTGCATTAGCAGTCAGGCTTGCTACGATAGAATTGATATCCATGATGTTCCTTTATGCTGGCATCCCAGCAGTTTGCGGAGTTTTGTACAGTTTTCTGCACAGCTTGATGCCATAGTTCAGCAGGAATCTGCCAAACATGGAACTCTTAACAGGCATGCCCATCTGCTCCGCCATGGCTACAGACCAAGGAGTTGCAATATGGTATGCACAGAATACAGCGGTCTTGCCAATGACATCCTTGCGGCCCATCAAAGCTACGACATGCTGGGCCCAGCGGACATAGCCGTAGTAAGCAGCGGGATCAGCAGCAACTAGCTGTTTACCAAATGCCTGATCTGCTTCGTAGATTTCCTTTGACATCATGCCCAATTCATGGAGTTTTGTGCAGATGATTTTAGAGCCACCACCACCTCCACCACCGCCATCAGATGTACTGGAATCAGCAGTATCTCCGATGCTTACACCAGGATCAAAGCCTATGTCTGTCCCACCAAGACCTTCAGCAGCAGCTGCATTAGATTCGGCAGTACCTCCACCAACTGTAGCAGTGCCAGAGTCAGCAGGAGCAGCTGTACCAAACGCATCAGTCACTCCCATCAACGCATCCATAGCATTGGTATTATTAGCTGCGGATATAGCGTTAGCTGCGCCAACCGCTGCGGCAGTGTTGGCACTAACATCCTGACCAAGTACAGCTGCCAGTGAGCCCAGAGGATCTTGCGAAGCATTTATTGCCATTGCTGCTTGCGTAGCATCGACAGGCCCAACAGTAGTCAAGCCCATAACATCACTCAGAGCAGGGTTCGTAGTCAGCCCCAAGTTAGCGCCAATATCTCCAAGAGATACTGAACCATCACCGCCCATAGCAGTAGATGTTGCCAGGCCCATCAAGCTATTGATGGCAGCAACTTCTGGACTGATAGTACCAAGCACAGAGTTGATAGTGCCAGGCACATTACCTTGTACAGCATTAACTGCAATACCAACTCCAGGAACTCCCATAGCGCCAAGAGCAGCTTGTCCCATGATACCAAGAGCCTGCGAGTTACTTTGAGCACTGCCAAGCGCACCAGCCAATCCCAACATGCCACCAACTTGACCCAAGTTAGCATCTTGTCCCAGCGTACCAAGTGCAGACAGTCCAGAGCCAATAGCACCAATGGTGCCTGGAGAGATGCCACCTTGAGTAGAGCCAGTGGCGGTGGTGCCAGAAGTTGGACTTCCAAAGTCAACTACGCTGCTGCCAGAGCCAATAGACTCAGCAAGAGCTGGCAGACTAAAACCTGGGGCAATAGCAATCGGAGCTGCTGGAGCAGTAGGTGCAACCATGTTGCCGACGAGCTGACGAATCAGTTCCTCATCATAGCCAGTGGCAGCAGTTCCAGATACGAGAGCTGGACTGTAAACTGGAGCAGCACTGCGGCGTGCGCCGCCAGTGTAGATTGGAGTTGTTGCCATGAGTATGCTCCTTAGAAGTACTGACCGTAGTCAATGAACTCATTGCTGAGTGCTGCCTGATTCATGAAGTCCATGAATTCTTGGTCGCCAGGAGTGTCAGGAGCAACGTAGAAGTCTTGTGGAGCAGACACTACGGGAGCAGCTGTGTCAGCTTTAGGAATGATGTTAAGCTGCTGGAGTGCTGCTGTCACTTCGGGGCTGAGTACCGGAGCTTCCATAACTGGCTCTGGTGCCACGATCAATGGGGCACTTGTGTAGGTGGCTGGCATACCTGGGCCAGTATCTCCCTCAAATGGATTAGCAAGCTGAGTTGCTGCGTAGGCTGGAGCACCAGTAGGAGTTGCGCTGCCGAAGTTGGGGCTGGCTGCTGGGGTGCTAGAAGTCAAGCTGCCAAGAGCTTCCTGAATAGTGCTTTTGCCTGTCAATTTCAATGCAGATCCCAACAACTGAGTCAGAGCAGTGGCTGCTGCCAAATTGGTAGCTCCCTGCTTAATGTTGGTGCCCTTCTGCTCAGTAGTCTGCGTACCCTTAGTAGCCTGCGCTACTGCCTGACCAGCTTGTACCTGCTGCTGAAGATTAGCCAGTTGCTGCTTAGCAATCTGCTCTTGCCCTGCAATAGTTGTCTGCTGCAAGAGCTTCTGCAAAGCAGCTGCTACGGCAGAGTTGCCACCAGAGCGTGCTCCGATAGCATTGCCCATAGCCTGCTGGATTCCAGGAATCTGGCCTCCTGCTTGCTGGAAGATGCTCTGCAGCATGGCAGTATAGTCAGCACCTTGGAGCTGGCCAAGAGCAGCCTGCAATGCAGCGGTGTCACCTGCGTTGGTGGAAGTTGTTGTCTTCGTGCCGCCCATTGTCTGGAGCAGCGCAGTCAGGTTATTAACCAGATTGGTTGACTGGTTTGTTGGGAGTGCACCTGTTGGTTCAGCCATGATGAATGCCTTTCAATTTAGAAGTATTCTAACCTAGGTAGCAATCAAGCCTAGATACCAATCCAAGCCTGACTTGCTGCTAGATCATACTGCGTTGTCAGTGTAATAGCCATCTGTGTAGAGTGCCCGCAAAACACTGGCACTGTACTTATACACGTGAGCTACACGGCGGCCAATGATCTCTGCATCGAAATAGAAGCCAGCAGATCCTAGGCCAATGCCGACAATCTGATTGAGCACACCAGTGGCAACTGGTGGAGTACTCTGCACAGTGCCTGCCGTGGACAGATAGTAGGCAGCACCGAACGTAGTGCCAGTAATGCCAGAACTCTTACCCTGCATGAAGATGACTTCCCCAAAGCTATCTGTGGCAATGCCAGTAGGCACATCCACAATGGCATGAGCAGGACGCGACAGGTTGGTAGCATCTGCTTTGTGAGCTACAATCTTTCCCGCAACAATGGACAATGTCACTACGTTCCCAAACGCCAGATTCTCTCCTGCTTTTACAAACAGCTTGCGAGTGCGCTGACTAGTGAACTTAGTGAACTGGTCGATAGACCCCTGCTCTGCAGAACTGAACTGAATTGCGCCAGACTGCACAGCAAGCTGCTGAGTCAGGCTGTTGATGGCACGATAAAGTGGAAGGACTAGGGCAGCATCACTATCAGAGAGTCCTGATGGATAGCTGGGAAGTCCACTTGATATATTAAATTCTGGCATAATGATTCCTTAGTAGCCTCAGAACTTACCTGTGGTAGTACCTTCGAGAATAAGAGTACTAAGATCGAATGTACCTTCGATCACTACATTGAAGTTCTTGCAGCTTATCATGCCACCTGCCTTGCGGAAGTCACCAACAGACTCGATTGTGGTCAGCACTTGAGTTTCAGCAAGTGTGCGACCATCATAGCTTGGCATGATTTCAATCTCACCAGATTTCAGGCCTTCGGCCTCAACAGTATTTAGCTGAGTATTGCTAGTGCGTGTCAGTTGCACACGGCCAATGATAGCAACTGCCTCGTCTTCTGCACGAGATTCATCTGACCAGATGCCTAGAACAACTTCACCAGTAGATTTCATGAATGCGAGTGCGTGCTGAGCAGCAGTTACACGCTCAGGTGCTAGGTTGGTGCCTGCATAGGTTTCTGGGGCAGTATCTGCATAGCTCACATCAAGCAGCATAGCGTATGTCAGTCCCGCAGACACTGGCTTCTGCGTATAATAGAAGCAGTCACGATGCACAATGCGTACTTTGCCCCACCGCTTCAGGCCCAGATCATAGATAAGAGCAAAGCTGAAGGTGCCTGGATAGTAACCGTAGCTGATGACAATGTAACGATTACCAACTGCTGTCAACTTCGTGAACAAATCAGTAGAAACTGCGCCTTGCACCAGCGTGTGATTGCCAAAGTCATAGCGCTCCGAGCTACGTGCAGCAATGAAATCACTGACTGCGGGGAATGCCAACTCAGCACTATTCAGTGAGAGGCTCTGCATGCCAGATGTGGTGTAAGCAATCAACTTGCCAAGGCTGCCTTCAACAGTCGCTTGTTCGTAGTTGTCCATGCCACCGGCATCTGGAATTTCTCGGAACACCCAAGGTGCTGCGATACTCTGCGCATGATAACTTGCACCAATGGCGTTGCGAGTAGTGAAGGCGATGAAACCACCAGGCATGCCAATGATGGCAGTGATTGGGCCCTGCACGTCTTCTGGAATCTGATAGCCAGCCCCAGTAAAGTTGCCACTAGAGTAGATCTCAAAGTTGAAAGCAGCTCCATTGAAGGGCGCCCAAGCAATAGTCAGTCCGCTCCAGACAAGCAGATAGCCAGAGGAGCTAGAAATGCCATCAATTTCACCTACGGCAAATGGCAGATTGGTGATGATACTTGTTGCAGGGATCAAGGACTTCGTTGCAGCATCCCACTGCATGATGCTCATGTCAACAGCTGTAGTTGATTGCAAGCGAGAATAGCAGACAAATGTCTTGCCATCTACGTAGGCATAGGTGACTTTGGAGTCTGCAGGCACGGAGCCGGCAGCCAGAGTCAGGCCCCAGATTGTGGGGATATCTTCAGTGCTCCAGGCAGCGAGCACATCATCGTAGATGTAGTTCTTGCCATGACTTGGAGAATAAAGAACTGTGTTCTCGTCTGCATCCCGCAGTGGGAAGATAGAGTCAAAGTCATTGTTGACTGTAGGTGCAATCACCTGCTGATAGCCCACACTCTTGATGCCACTGCGAGTTGGCAGTACATTCTCGCAATAAATGATCTGTGGAATATTGTAGTCAATGTTCTCGTCACTGCCCATGAATGTGCGGGGAGTACGAGCCACGCCATCCAAGGCAGGAATACACACAGAGCGTGATGCATGTGTGCTAAGCAGTGGAAAGGTGGCAGCATTAAGTGCCAGTTTAAAGCGTTGAACTGCCATGATGTTTCCAGGAGTTAAGTGCCAGACAGAGGTCAGACAGAGATCAGACAAATGGGCGAGTACCTTGATTGTCAATGATCAGAGCTTGCCGCCGAGGTGCAGTATCTACTGTGTTTGGAATCGAGATATGAGTCCAGCGATCATACTCACGAATAATCTGATCAAAGCCAATTCCACTGGCAATGATCTTACGGACTACTTGGTCAGGAGTCACGCCTGGAATCTTGAAGTCAGCAGCACAGCCAAGTCGATGTTGACTGGTATCTTTGCTGCCAACTGCATCATTGACTTTCTTGGTGCGCAGCCCGGAGCTAATCATGACTGGCTTACCGCCCATAACAACTTTCACCTGCTCCAAGAAATCTGCAAGACGCTTGAGGTTCTCAAGTTCTGTCTCATTGGGGCTGTTGTCCCAGCCATTACGCTCAGCAGTCTCTGAGAAGGTGAGCTCTTCCAGAGTGAAGTGGGGAGTCAAGTTCATTTTGTACCTTTCGTGAGGGCTACAGTCTTATCCTGAGATGATTTGCTGGAGCCAAAATAGTAAGAGAGCACTTGCTGAGCACTGGCTGTCATGAAGCCGAGGGCAAAGATGACAAGCTGTTGCTGTTCTGTAGGCACTACCTTAAACAGGAGGATGCCCACAAAGAGATAGGTAAGAGCTACGGTGCCGACAGCCAGAATTGGCATGACAAGTTGCGAGAACTTGCTGCCACCTGCACTTGCCAAGCCAACTTCACGTTGGCGAGCACTGTCACGATCCTTGGATTCCAGTTCAAACTGCTTCAAATCAATCTCAGCCAGCTTGAGTGCTGCATCAGGATCAGCTTTCACAGCATCAATGACAGCTTCTACGCTGTCTGCAACTCCAAACTTCTCAGCCATAGCTTTAACAGCCAGACCGCCAAGAGGGCCAGCAACAACAGTTGCCAAGCCTGGGGCAGCAGTCTTCAATAGTCCAGCAAGTACATCAAGCATATCAGCTCCTTAACTTCCACATTTAACAGATTTGCAATAGATCAGGATTTCGATTCCACCCCAAACAACTACAACTATAACTATAACTCCGAGAGTAACTGCGATCAGTAACTCAAGATCTTCTGCACGCTTCTTGCGAGCCTGAATAGCAGCATCCGCGGCGCGTCGGCGCTGTGCCTTATCCTCCTCATCCATTTGCTTTCTGCGAGCTACAATCTTCTCCCAGATATCCATGTTATTTGGAAAGAACAAGCCTTTAACTTGTTCCTCAAAATTTCTGGCATCTGCTAGAGCTAGCTCAAGCTCAACAGCCTTGCCCATATTGGAGCCCTTGAAGCCACCTTTATGAACTTCATCAAGCACCTTGACAGCATCTGCTTTGGCATCAAAATATTTGCCGAGCACAGGGCCGAGACTGCGAACATCATCCACAGTCTTGACAGCTTTCTTGACAAGATTTACAGCAGTGGTGACTGCTGCCAAGGCGCTGATTGGATCGATCATTTTGCTATCCAGATGGCTCCAAAGATAACTCCTGCCATGGAAACAATCATGATTCCAGCAGTTTTGATCAGGATCTGCTCCAAGCGTTTAAGCCTGGAGTTGATTTGCTCATATCGTAGTGCACAGACTTCTTCGTGAGTTGATAGCCTGGCCTCTGTTGCGTCAATAGTTGTCATGCTGGCTGCTCCGGCTCATCCGCAGGCAGTGGCGTGTTCCCGGCCTCCAGCCATTTCAGGTACTCGGCGTAGTCTGTGTTGGCAGGGTCGAATAAGAAGCTGGTCGTTCCTCCATCTTCATTTGTTTTAACCGCTGCGTCTTGGCCAGTTGTTGTTTTGTAAAGTTTGTAAGTCATCACAACTCCATACCTGTAAACTCAATTTTGTTGCCGGAAGTCTGCCCCGCAAGAATACAGCCGCCGCCTTGCGTAAGGCCAGTTGCCGTAACAGATACGTTTGCTGTTTTGGTGCTTGCATTGTCATAACCAATAGCGGACAAAGCCACCGAAGTGCCGTTTTGGTAAAACGTAAAAGCACTTGCTGTTGATGTGGTAATTCCAGTTGGCGCAACACGGGTCACTACAGGAAAATACACCTGAGTAAGGCCTGTTGTTGTATTAAAGTTAAAACCGAAAAACCTAAAATTACCATCAGTTGCATTGGAGTAAACCAAGCAATACCGCTGGCACATCATCAACTCACGCCCGTAGTCCCTGCGCTCAAACGGGGAAGCGACGCTGCCAGCTTCAAGCTGTACGCCTGTGATGTAGAAGGTGGCTCCAGCATTTGAAATCCAATTCACAGAGCCTGTTGGGGCTACTGGGTAGTTTGCCCATGTGTTAGCTGTACCCAAATTAGAAGCACCAGCGCCAAGGCAAAAGTACGCCATCAAACCAACACCGTTTGTGGTGTTCCACGTCCCAGTTGTGGGACCGACAATCGTGACAGTCTTTTGCTCCCATGTATTTGCAGCGTTAATGGTGAACGAGAATGGGTAGGACAAGTTGACATTGTTGCCCATACTCCCGCCAAACAAACCGGTCAAAGAGCTACGAACCCAAAAACTCAGCGTGAATGTTATCGGCGCGGCAGTCCCAAGATCAAAATCAGCTATGTTGAAGCCTTCAATCCGCTGCTGGATAAAGAACTGGTCGGTACTAGCTGGCGTGGCAGCAACTGAAACAGTTGCAAGCAAGCTGTTTTTGAACCCTGTTGGCACGGTGCTGGACTGCTGGACTGTAAACGCCCCGGATGTTGAAGGGGTCACAGCACGCGCTGCCCATCGATCAACAGGGTACACCGTTGCGTTGGCGTTGTTGGCAGTTACCGCCGCCCCAGCATTCCTCTGGTCAATCCGCATGTCACCGTTGATGATGCGGTTGCGGAAGCCCAGTGAGCTACCACTGTCATATGCAGAACCAAGTTCTGCTAGTTCTCTTGAACGTGTCATTGTTTAACTCCTTCCAGTGCTTCAACTCGGGCGGCAGCTTCGGCTTCAGCCCGCGCGTTGCGCTCGGCGGCAGACTCGATCTGAGCGGCCATCACGATGTCGTCTTTGCTGCCAGTGATCGGCTCGCCAGCGGCCAGCTTGCGCTGCACTTCAGCGGCGACGATTTCCTCAATGGCGATACGGCAGCGCTCGTGGACGGCGTTGTAAATCCAGTCATCAGGGGCTGCTGCGACATGAGCCAGAGCTTTGTACTCCGCTGCGGAGAGGGTAACTGTGAATTGCATGATGATGTCCTCGTGTTTAACCGATTAAGTAGCCTGAAAAAATTGTTGCAGCCGAGCCTCCTTGAGCTGAGAAGGCCTTACTGGCCTCGCATGCAAGTTCCACGTATTCGTTGGCGTTCAAGTAAATGACACCTGATACGCTCGATTTTCCGTAGCTTGCCCCGCCGCCATCCCAACCGCCTTGGATTCGCCTAGATCCGTTGACCCAGATTTCAGAACTTAAATAATCAAAAGTTCCAGTGCTACCAATTGTTGCGACACATGCACTGAAGAAATAAGAGCCGGATATTGGGGCGGTAAACCTGCGTGTTGATGTGTTGAAATGTGACCCAATATTTACTGGCGCTGTGAATGCTCCAGATATCGTCGATACGCCGCTGGGCACAGAAACGCTGGTGGCACTTGGATAGGCAAGAAACGCGGGCTGATAAGGCATCGTGACGCGACCACTGGAGTCAATGCGGAAGCGTTCTGTGTTGTTGGTTCCAATTGCGATAAAGCTATTAGAGTAGTTCCAGATGTACGCCTCGCCCGAGCTTCCAATCTGCGACTGGAATCCTGAGCCCGCAGCTGTGCCGGTTGCTGCGTTATTTAGGCTGATTGCGCTACTACCAGCGCGGTAGACTGTGAGGCCAGGCGATCCGGGCGAACTCGTCCCAATCCCCACGTTACCGCCAGTGGTCGTCACCAGCGTATTCGCAGGGGTACCGGCAGCAACTAATACACCATCTTCATTTGCTTTACGTAAGAACTCTGCATCAGCTTCTGGTTTAGTGTACGTATTAGCAACATCAAATGTGCTAAACGCGTCGATTACAACATCATCACCTGCAGCTGCACCAATCAACAATACAACAGATGTACCGTTAGTTGCAGTGTAGTCATTACCAGGACGAAGCTTAACACCGTTCAATGTCACTACAATACTGCCAGCTGTATATGCCAGCGTCAAGCTGTTGGCGTCAGCCCCAGAGAACGTAGTTTGACCTTGTGTTGCCAGATACTCGTAGGTGACAAGAATGGCTTGTGAGGCAGCAGATGCCTTAATCCACTGAGAGCCATCATATGTCCACATGCCCTTGTTATCAAGAACAACTGTGCCATCATTGAAGTACAGAGCACCAGTGATTAGAGCATTGCCATCGTTATCAAGTGTAGGAGCTGTAGACTTGCTGCCTAGGTAACGATCATCAAAGTTATCAAGGGCTGTAGCAGCAGCTGCGGCAGAGGCAGCAGAAGCTGAGGCACTTGACGCACTGGCTGTTGCGCTATTTGCTGAGTTCGTAGCCGAGTTAGCAGCCGCAGTGGAACTGGAGCTTGCGGATGTAGCGCTAGTGGCAGCAGCCGAGGCCTGAGCAGTTGCAACGCCTGCCTGCGTAGTGGCTGTTGCGGCGCTATTCGTAGCACTGGTGGCTGCGTTAGTTGCAGTAGTGGCCGAGTTCGCACTGTTTGTAGCGCTAGTTGCTGCTGCATTTGCGGAGCTGGCCGCGTTGTTGGCAGATGTGTTTGCGGCAGTTGCGCTAGCACTGGCTGCAGCAGCTTGCGTAGTAGCAGTGCTTGCGCTTCCAGCGGCAGATGTAGCACTGTTCGAGGCAGCAGTTGCCTGCGTAGTCGCAGTGCTTGCACTGGAGGCTGCGCTGGTTGCAGAAGTTGCTGCGGCTGTGGCACTGTTGGCAGCATTGGTGGCAGATGTAGCAGCAGCAGATGCGCTGGCAGCTGCGTTAGCAGCCTGAGTGTCCGCGTTCAGAATCTCAGCCAGATTTGCGTAGATTGCGTTGACACCTGCAATGCTACCTGCAACTGTGTTCACGCTAGTGATGCTGCCTGCTACAGTGTTGACGTTGGCAATGGAGCCAGCAACTGTGGAGATGCTTGTAATCTGTGCTTGAGTGATAGTCCACTCTGTGAGCAGCGGGCCAGGAATTGGCTGCGCAGTTACGCTATCAAACGCCAAAAACCGACCAGCACGGTTCGTGGCTGTCGGCAGTGGGCCTTGATAACTGGCAGACTCCCCAGAAGGAAACTTCAGGGAGCGAATAACATCAACTTTCAGGGTGCGGAATTCTAGCGCAGCAGACTCAACGGTCTTGTCTTCCGTTGGCTGCGTAGCATCTGCCGCATTTGGTACGTATGGCATATTAGCTCACATTTCCAAGAAGGTGGGAATCAATCAGCATCTCGCGGAATGGCAAAACATAAGTACGTTGAAACTCTGTTGCCATCTCTGTGAAACCTGTTCGTGCGAATACGATTGCTGCGGCCCACTGAGCTAATTCATCGGGGTAGGCATCTGCAATCCAGCTAGAGTATTCTAGGCCGTTGACGTTGGGATTGCGATAATAAAATGCAGTGGCAGAGCCAGTAGCACGCTGGGGAAAAATCCTCAAAGTGTCCCCTACCAGCGTATATATGGAAAGACGTCGATTGCCATCACTATCATATAGATCATCAATCTCACGATACTCAAGACTCTCTGTGGGAGTTCCAGTAGCTGTCTCAATGCCCTGAACAAACTTGATGCTTCGTGAGCGGGGCAGCAGTGAACTCACATTGTTGAATGAATATGAGATTGCTGTCGAAGATGGTGTATATGTCAGTGCTCCCTCAGCAAGATCGCGAGGGAAGAAGTCCACGTGGTGAGCACGCAACGTAGCAGTACGAATAGCTGCAGCCGTAGTGTCAGAAATGTCTGGACGCTTAGTCTGAGCAAGTACTAAAGATTCGATATCTGCAAACGTAGTCATGTTCTTTCCTCGTGGACTTCTTGGTTTGTACCGGCAGCCTGATTACTCAGGTGTTTTGCCAGCTGTGTTAGCTGCGTCAGCAGCGGCTTGGTTCTGCAGTGCAGCAACAGCTTGCACAGCTTCATTCTTTGTGTAAATCATTGTGGCAGATTTGTCTGCTACCTTGTTCAATTCAGCAATGATGGCAGGATCTTCGGTGGTGAACTGACCACCCATGAACACAATCTCCAAACCATCAGGCATCACAAATTTGGCACCTGGAGCCATGTGATAGAAAGTCTTGCCATTCTTGCTCTTGAGAGCTTCTGGAGTTGTTGCGATTTTTTCGCCTGCGCGGATCACTGCGTTTTGCTGCACGGATGCAGACGATACCATACCTGTTGCCATGATAATTTCCTTGGTTGGAAGTTGAAGTTGAGATTTTCCAGCTGGTTGCTGGCAGCAGAAAAGGGAGCCGAAGCTCCCTGTTCTTGAGTCCTATTGGCTAGGATCAGCCTGCAGCAGCTGCTGTGAAGTTGTACAAGATACCGAAGGCTGCTGGGTTCTTGATGGTGCAAGTCAGCTCGGTAGTCAGAGTACCACCCTCAGCGTCGATACCGTTGTCAACCAGGGCACCAGCACTGTTGTAGCTGGCATCGCTGGTCTTACGCAGGTAAGCCAAAGAGAAGGCGTTCAGATCGCAGATGACTGCCATCTTTGCCCACACGCTGGAGGCACCGTATGCGTTGAACAGTGGGTGCTCGATGATTTCAAACACACCGCGAGGAGTGCGAATGGTATCAATCTGCAGGCCCCATGCTGTCTCAGCAGTGGTGATCTGGTAGCTGGAGTTCAGTCGCGCGATGTTGTGCAACACGCGACGAGCAGTACCGCCAACGAACATGGTGCGGATGTTACCACCCTTGGGATCAGTCACTGTTTGCAGCACTGGATCCAGAGCAGCTTCCAACTGTGTCCAGTTGGTGGTGGCACCCAGAGTGGTGATGTTGCCAGGAGCAGCAGCAACCACGCGTGGGATGATACCTTCCATTGTGTGGAAAGGCTGGCCATTGCGAGTGCCCATGAACTTCTGGCCAAAGAACAGAGCTTTCTCAATTGCCATTGCGTGCAGAGCAGCGCAATCTTGCTTGCTTTCCGACACGTAACCAGCACCTGCGATCTGAGGAATAGCAGCAGCAGTCTTGGTGACAGCCCAGCTATTGCGGAAGATCTGAGTGTTGTTCACGTAGCGTTCAGCGATGATTGCCACCGAGCTGGGACGTGTGGAGCCTTCTTCAAAGGCGTTACCAACAGTGCGCAGAGCAACACCGTTAGCGATTGCAGCAGCTGCCACAGTACCCACACCACGAGTGACGGTGATAGAAGTGGTGGTAGGCACAGCAGTCACCAGCACAATTTCTTGTGTCGATTCAGCCATCAGCAAGTCACCAACGACGATGTCGCTATTGCTAGCAACAGTGAAGCTGGTAGCGGCACCATCAGCCACAGCAGCAGACAGAGTTGCCGAGGGGAAGATCATGGTTTTGCTGAAGTAGCCGTGCTCAATGTTGGCAGCAGTCTCATCCTTCAGGAGAGAAGTCAAGCCAAACAAAGGAGCAGTGCCGTTAGGCATCAGGCGGGTGATAGCTTGCGAGAAGCTAACTGCGTTCAAATTCTGCGGAGCAGAAGCAGAGGTCAAGAGTCCGACGGACATGGTAGTTTCCTTCAAGAGTGGGAGCTAAGCTCCCGTGGGTTTAAAAAGAATCAAGTCAGGAGATATGAGAAATCACCTTGAGTTGGTTTCGCAGCTGCTGCTGCGGCTTGCTGTTTTGGAGCTACCAGTACGTCAGCCATCTGGGTGAAATACTGTTCAGCTTGTTGCTGCACCGCTTCCGGTGTTAGGTTTGGATTGGATTGCGCAATCTGGACTTTGACTGCGTTCAACATAGGAGCAACGGCAGGGTGGGCCAGTGCTTCATTGGTAGTATTTTGCGTCCGAATCTGGAAGTTGCGAATACGCGAATCCAGCGAAGTGTTTACGCGATCAGCTGCTGTTCGTGCACCATGCTCTACCAAGCCATGTGAGAGCTGTGCAGATGCTGCGAATGCCTCACGGCTTGCCATGTTGATAGCATCCATGAATGCTTGCGTATCGCCAGACAGAGCTTTCTGCAAAGTCTCCTGAGGAATTGCAGATGCGAAATTGGCACTAGCAACTTGCTGTTTGAAAGCTGCTGGGTCCATTGGGCCCAGAATGGGATCAGCAATGGTAGGAACTTTGGGGGCCTTGGGATCAACTGGCCGTGGCTTGAACATATCCACGAAACTATCCATCGGATTCTGCGGACCGCCAGCAGCAGGAGGAGTCTGTGCACCTACCATTGCATTGGGAGCAGCAGCTGGGTTAGCAGGAGCTTGTTGCTGAGTTGCGGGACCAGCAGCGCCGCCAGCTACGGCAGCAGGAGAAGCTGCGGGAGCAGCAGGTGCGGGAGCGGCTTGTTTGCCAAAGATGCCAGGAAGAAATGCCATGATGATTACCTCAGTTGGTTTGCGTATTACGCGTTGGTTTCAGGTTGTTGCGAGGAGGCTTGGATTAACTCGCTCATGAGTTCCTCATAGGCTTCAACAATATTGCGAAGTCTCTCATGTGCGAGGATTGCTGTCACTTGCTCATTTGGATTGGGCGAGTAAGGCAGCTTTGCTTCCACCAATGCACTTGCGTAGGCTTCGATTTTATTCTGAAGATACGCAAGGAACAGTGGTGATACGCTCATTGCCAGCTTTTCTTCCTCAGCCGACATGCGGATGCTGAAGAACTTGCTGGAGGTGTCTTTGAAAAGGGTGCGTTGTTGTGTCATGATAGTTCTCAAGTGCCTGGTTGTGGAGCTGATTGCTGAGGCACTGCGTTCTGTGCCATTGCTGTCTGCTGCATTGTCTGGAGTGCCTGCTGCTGTGCAGCTGGATTGCGCTTGAAGTCTTCCAGCCAGTAAGCACCACGCAACTTAGCCCAATACATGAACATGCCCATGATATCGTATTCAGTCTGCACTGCTGGAATAGCTTGAGCAGTCTGCATGAAGACAGTGAGCAGTTCGCTATTCAGCATCTTGTCTGCTGGCAACATGCCATCAGTGATCTTGAATTCCAACAGAGATTCACGCAGCTTGACTGGATCGACTTCCACTTCCGAGCGTGTATCACGATTCAGGAACTTGCCAGATGGCTGGAACTGCAGCGTGTTGCTCTTGATGATTTCCTTCAGCGGCTGCATGAACTGGTGCTCAATGGCAAGTGCAGACAGCTGCTGTCGGCTGTTGCTGTTGTTCATCGTGGTTTCAAATTCCGTCTTGGTTTTGTTGCCCTTCTGGAATTGTCCACGATCAACTTTGTTTTGGCCAGTTGCCTGATCTGCCATAGCAGAGATCATCTCACTCATCTGCAGGTTGCTGCTAGAGTTATCTTCGCGATATGGGAACTGGTAGACAGCTTGTGCCATGACATTGTTGTCTTTGGCTAAGTTGGCATTGCGCAATGGTATGCGGCTCACGCTGCTAACTGCGTCAATGTCCTTCTTATCAATCAGGCGTGGATTGTAGATCAGACGATCAAAGATCAGACGACGCTTAGATTCCAGGCTGATGTTCCACAGTGAGCTGCTCATGTCTTGGAATGGCAGTGCGTTATCCAGCATGGATTGTGTCTGATAGCCAAGACCATCTTCATATGGCTGCATGACCATGCAAGGCAGCATGTCATAGCCAACATTCAGCTCCTCAGCAAAGATGCAGACTTGCCAGTTGATCATGATGCCATGATAGATCTTAACTTGATTGCCACGAGCACCAAAGTCAGATGGCAGTGCGCGGCAGTAGAAGTGAGTCAGGACGTAATTGTCCTTATAGTTGATGGTGCTGCGCTGGTTGCTTCCTGCCAAGCCCATCCATTGACCCCAGTTGGTAGTGCCAAGCGTGGCAGTTCCCATGTTCAGGTACTTGTTGATCTCAGGCAGATAGTAGGAGAGTGCAGTGGTATCATCTTGTGTGGAGCCTGCAAACTGAGACTCAAATGCTTCCTTGGCATTGGTAGTCTTCTGTGGATCGAGTTCAGAAATCAGCTGCTTGAGCTTGACACGGGAGATCATCTCGTTCCAGCCAAAATACTCGCCATCTGAGTGAATGTTGGCAGGAGCAACTGTCATGTCCATGAAGCAGTTGTAGGGATCAAGACGCTTAATGCAGTTGCCACCGTATGCGTAGTCACGGATAGCTGCCATGCCAGCCTTACTGATGCTGGTGTCTGTGATGATGCTCTTCAGAGGTGTTTTCTTCCAGTGCACGACTGCGGCACCAAAGTTATATTTGAAACCATCGCGGAATACCTTCATCATCTCCCGGGCCCAGCCGTATTTAATGCTCTGATCACCGAGGCTAGTTTCAAACTGCAGAGCAGCATCTTGGTTGGCAGGTGTAGACACCACTCCAAAGATAGGATAGCTGGTCAGGAACACGCCAGCCTGATAAGCTACTGCTGACTCAATCTGTGGCATGATGATTGGCACAGTCATGTCCTGCAGTTTGCGGGCATCTCCAGTCATGTTGGCACGAACAGCTTTGATGTGCTCTGCTGTTGTGTTCAGTTGGCGTTGATAGGCTAGATCACGATAACGCAGCAGATTGCGGAAGTCAGACAGCGAACTGCCTGCACGCTCAGCACAGTCTTTTGCGTAGTGCAGGAGCTGCTTGCGCTGCTCAAGATTCAACGTGTTAATGATGGAGATGTTGGAAGTAGCCATGGTGAGCCTTGGTTGCAATTAAAATGGTAACGCTAGTGTAGCAGTGTGGGATGCAGACGCAGACTCCAAATCCATGTCAAAGATGTTCTTAACTACTAGATGTGGATAATCTCTCATGAGCTCCTCTACATAGCCAATAGGATCAATGATGTCATCTGTGTTGTTAACTTTGAGTGGATTCCAGTCCATGATCTGGCTGCAGACTAGGCTGCGCACGTTGGGATGGAGATAGATCTCGCCTTGCAGACAGCGCAGCAGGCCACGCTTGATCCTGTTATTCTTGGCTTGGCCCTTGGGACTGAGTTCTACGAACTCAAAACCAGAGATGCCTTCATCTTCACAGTATTTCTCAAACCAGAATAGCAGAGTAGATTGATAGGCAACACCTTCCACTGCGATGAGTCGCGTGTTTCTCTTGATTCCCAGGGAGATTGCTGTTTTGATTGTCTCCAGCGGACTGAATGTGCCAGCTTCTAGCTCATCAAAGATGGGAATACCATCGCAGACAGAGTAGTGGGAGATGGTACAGTCATCACCTTGCTTCTTACCAGAGCTCGGGTCAATGATGATGAAGCTGCCCTCAGGATCTGCGTCGCGGTAGTATTCTGGCAACTGTGGTATCTTGCCAATGTCAATTCCGGACGCGGCAGCAATATCTGTGGAGTTGAGAATTTCAGACACGAAGATTTCTGCATGGCCCATCTCACTATCAGACTGGTATTCACTGAGCAATTCATCAATTGGCCTGAGTTCTTCCCAGAGGCTAGTGCCATCTGCCAGAATTCCACCAACAATGAACGAAGTCCACTGCGTATTGTTCTTGAGCTTCTCCAGAATACAGTTCTGGGGATACATGTTACCAACGTAGATGTAGGTACAGCCGTCATTGGAGCGTGCTTTCATCAGTGTACCAAGAATCCACTTGAGCAGCTGATCGCTGAGTTCCTTATTCTCACTGGTTTCACGCTTCTGCACGTCATCCATGATGATAACGTCAGGACGCTTGTTCTTCCTGTTAATGCCTCGCACTGCCGTGCCAGCACCAATTGCTCGCAGAATGATGTTACGGCCACGGAAGTGGAAGACTTTGAGAGCTTGAGTATCTACCTCTACGGCAGCCTGCCAGTTGCCAAACAGCGCTCTGATGTTAGGACTGCCCAGCAAGTCGCAGATGTCAGATAGCGTGTTCACGGCAAGGTCCTCAGCAGCACCAACTATCAGGATGAATTGGCGCCGCGAGAATAGGATGTACCACAGGCACAGTAGTTTGATGAATGTGGTCTTGGCAAATCCTCGCGGGATGCCGATTGCAAATCGCTCAATTTTATTCGTGAATGCTGTCAGCATTCCAAAGAGAGCAATGTAGAAACTGGGAAAGCTAAAGACAAACTCCTCAGGAGCAGCTAGCATCCCAAGGAAGTTTAAGTCTTGTCGAGATAGTTCAGCAGCCTCTTTGCCAGAGGTGCTTACTTCTGATGTTTGCGTGATTTCACTCACCAGAGTCTCCAGGTGCTCCGGCATCTGCTCCAGACAGCATAGCTGTCAGCTTGCGAATAGTGTCAGACTGCTGTTGAATGGTGCTCAATGCTGCTGCCATGTGCTGTGCCATCGGGCCGTGCTCAGATTCAGGCATCTCACCTTCCATAGCATCCTCTACAGTGTCAGCTTGTTCTTGATAAGTCTTGGTGGCAAGTCCTTCTTCAAGAGTGGATTCAGCACCAGAGAATTGCCAGGGAGAATAGATTTCAGCCATGTTAGTCCTTAGTTAAATGGTTGGTTAGATGTCAGAGGATATCTGGAGAGAGTTCAAGAGGAGCACGTCGGGGCCGTGCCGGAGCCAAGGGAGCCAAGCTGCCAAGTCGACTTGCTGCTTTCTCAAGTGCAGTGACTGCAGGCAGATTTGTATTGGTGCAGTTGCGAGCTGCCAGAATCTGATCAATAGTTTTTGGCGTGGCAGATATCATTGTCTTGCCTTCCACTTCTACAATCTCGCTCTGAGCATTGGTTACGTAGCGTGGCAGGGCTGCTGCTGGCAGCGTCAAGTTCACGTTGATAGTTGTGCCTGTATTGCCTGGATTGACAACTCCATCTTTCCGACGACGCGCACCATTGAGTACGCGGAAGGCAGCCATAGCTTGCCCCAGTGTTGCAAATGGCAGATTCTTTTCAATCTTCTCCAGTGCCAGAGACTCTGCTCGCTCCAGCGTGGTATCAAATGTCACATCTGCCAGTGTTTGCGTGGCACTCATCTCAGCAATCTTCTGCTGCACTTCGGGATCTGCTTTGAGCTGACTGATATAACTATCATCGCAGCCAATGGCAGCAGCCACTTGACTCGTGGCTATGCCCTGAGCAAGCAGCGTGATCGCATGGTCTTTATTGATGTTCATTAGTGGGCTCCTGTTCCGGGGACTTGTTGCGAGTCCGATGCCATGATTATGCTTGGCGCCCGAAGGTTCTGGTGTCTGCGCATCGCCTGTCGGCAGGTTATTTAGCGGTTGACGTAGCTGGAGTTGTCAGGAGAGTTGTGAAAGTGGGCTAAAAATTTTAGAAAATTCTTGCTGAGGTCATAGGATAAGCGGTTGCTCAGAGCCCTAAAAGGGCTCCCTCCCCCTGGCTGCGTAGCAGCATTGTGGCTGTTTGTAGCGTTATCACGTAGTGATCTATTATGGCGAGCGAAGCGAGCGGTTTTTTTTAATGACCGCTTGGTCAGTAATTTGCAGGATATTAAAAAGCCCCGTTGATATTATCTCTGGGGCTGTTGATAATGCCTAGCTGATTATCAGAGATAATGAGATAATGCGGGCATGATAATAAAGAAGCAGATTATCACAAATGCGCCGATAATGCGGGTCTCGATTATCTGCTCGCGTTCTTTGCGCTGGTGGTATTGGGTGATTGTTTCCATGCTGATTATCCTTGTTAATAGGTTGATTGATTATCTGCGGCTTGATTATAAGATGTCCAGATCAATGGCTGATTTTGTTGGCTTGTTCTTGAGTGCCTCAATGCGTTTAATAATGAAGCTGCCAAACTCTGTCTCCAGATCATCGGCGTGAATTTTCACTAGGATTTTGTCAAGCTCACTCTCTTGATATTGGCTGGTCTTGCCTGCCAGTTTTAACACTAACTCCTTGAACATGTCCACGGCTTGCCTGTAAGCCTTATTGGTGGAGTAGTTGGGACTGGTGATGAATTGCTGGCGGGTCTTGCTTGCGTCCCAAGCTGCTGCCAATTCCTCACGGGTCAACCATTCAGTATTGGCGCCGCTGGCTTCGCTTAGGATGGCGTCAGGAGTAAATAGGGCTGCGCTGATGGATGAGGGCCAGATGCTCATGTTCTCTAGGCGCTTGCTGAGGATGCTCTTGCAGGCGGTCTCAAGCACTGCACCGAGCAGGCTCGCATATGGTGCTGGTACGTTGTTCTCCATTTGCAGCCATGCAGTATCAAGAATGAGCACTGTGGCGCTGCGTGCTGGATTGCGGAAGCGTGCAGTAATCATGCGCTGCCCTGCTGCCAGTCGTGGGCATTGTTTGGGGTCAGTGTAGATAGTGAGTTCAGTTGTTGGGTTGCTTGTTGCGTTGTTGGAAACGCTGGTTTGCTGATTGGTTTGCATATTAAGCCTCTTGTTTGCAGATATGTGGGTCGTGAGGATTCACGCTTGCCACGGTGTAGATTATAGCATGGTGGTCTGAGTAGGTGTCAAGGCTTCGCCTATCTATCTCCCTGGTAGTGTGTCTCCCTGGTAGCGTGTCTGGTAGCTGGCCTGGTGTCTGCTGGCCTGTCCGCTATGGCCTGTGGCATCTCCCATGCCCGCTATGTAACTATGTGATGATGTAACACCTCCACCCCTTCACCCCTTCGGCCTCCTAAACCCGTGGGGGGAGTTGCCACCATCTCCAGATAGCAGGGGAGTTAATAGCAGGCATCTATTATCAGGGAGTAGATGATGGTATATATAGTTGTTTTTATGTTTTAAATTTTGTATACCCTATAGGACAAGTCTGGAAAGCCCCTCTCCTGTTTACTCCCTTTGATTTCAATCGAGTTATCATCTTGGGTTATCGGTTTTGGGCATCCCTCATAATCGGGGTATGGGGTCATGTTACATTATCACATTATCACATAAGGGGCAGCCTCTTATTATCTCCTTTGCGCTTTGCGCTCACTGCCATTATCTCCCTGATAATCTCCCTGATAATCGGATGCTTGATTATCCCATTATCTCCTGATAATCGGCTTGATAATAGAAACTATTTATTTTCTGGCCAAATTCTGCAGTTGGCTTGCTACCAGACCTCATGGCTCCGAGGCCCCGAACTATTATCTGACACGGATTCCTGAGCAAACTACTAACTAGACCTCATGGCACTGATGCAGCTTCGCTGCCACTGATTCTAGCTGCCACAAAGGATATGATTAGATAAAATAGTTCTTGACATTCCCATGTGTATGTGGTATATTATGTATTGGTCAGATTCCCTGGCCGACTTGCTGGCAAGCCAAGTAGTTAACCTGCTTGCCATTATGCAAACAAGGAAACGATATGAACATCTTTCTTCTCAGCTATGAGCGCAATGCCCATAAGCACTTTCGTGAGCAAGCTGCCTTCCACTGTGACAAGCATGTTATCAAGATGATTGCTGAGTCTACTCAGTTGCTTGTTACCAGCATGGCTACTGGCACAATACTCAGCCAGCACTATCAACTGCCAAGCATGATGCCAAGTCAGACTCCGTGCAAGCCGCTTGCCTCTGGCCATGCTGGTCACCCTTGCACACGCTGGACAGGAGCCAGCATCAATCATGTCCACTATCTTGTCAGGCTTGCTCTTGCTCTTTGCGAAGAAAAGAAACGCCGTTGGCCTATCAAAGCAGATCATGACTATGAACAGTGGTTGCAATCTGTCAGGCTTGACCTTGCTGAACTTGGCTTCGCAGACCATGATCCTTTGCCAATAGACTTTGCAGTAGCAGTCAAGAATGAGCAGCTTCGCAGCACTGCAACTCCACATCATCAAGCAGTTGCTATATATCGCAGCTACTATGTCAGTGACAAGGCGGGCATTGCTACATGGCGCAAAGTCATGACTCCTATCTGGTATCAGATGGCAGTAGAGGACGCACTGGCAACTATGGAGCAGGCAGCATGACTATCAGCAACCCAAAGACACTTGCTCTTATCGAAGCAGCACGGGCGCGGCACGCAGAACGTCTAGCTGCTCAAGCCCTGCTTGTCAACCCAGCTACCAACGCAGCGAAGCTGCCGGCCCAGACTGCCTTGCTTCAGACCGCTGTTCCCAGCAACTTAGTAGATGCTTCTACACTAGAACTCACACTCTCATCAACAAGCAAACATGCTCAGAGCGTACTTAGCCGCATGGAGTTCAATGCTGAACAGCTTGCTGCCATTGAGCTTGGCTTGCAGGCAAAGAGCTTCTGCCTGATTGGTGCAGCAGGTACTGGCAAAACCACTGTCACGCAAGAACTCATCACACGCTTGCAGCAAGCAAGCCACATGCTGCCACTGAGCGATGCTACAAAGCATCTCACTAAGGGCGCTCCCGGCATCGTGATCTGTGGCTTTACTAACAAGGCAGTCAACAATATTCGCAAGAAGTTGCCAGCACATCTCCAATCTCACTGCATGACTATTCACAAGCTGCTTGAATATCAGCCAGTCTATTATGAAGTGCCTGGCCCTGATGGCTTGCCAAAGACTACCATGCGCTTTGAGCCAGGCATGAATGGTGCTAACCCGCTTCCTCATATCTCCACCATCATCTTTGAGGAATCAAGCATGATTGGCACTGACTTATATGGTGAAGTGATTGCTGCATTGCCAAGAGCCAGCGCAACTCAGATCATCTTTCTTGGTGACTTGAATCAGATACCGCCTGTCTTTGGCCCAAGTATCCTTGGCTTCAAGCTGGCCGAGCTGCCAACTGTCGAGCTTGTTCATGTCTACAGGCAAGCCCTTGCTTCGCCAATTATTACTCTGGCAACTCATGTTCGCACCAATGAACAGAGCTTGCTTCCTCTGCTTGATCCCAAGCAAGATGCACTGGTGCTAGATAATGGCGAGCATGGCAAAGTCACCATCAAGCCTTGGAAGAAGCGAGTAGATAACGCTAATGCTATTGCTATGATGCGTGTCTTCCTTCCCCGCATCATTGAGTCTGGCGAGTATGACCCTGAAGCTGATATGATTCTCTGTCCATTTAATAAATCTTTTGGCACCATTGAACTAAATAATATCATCTCAGACTATCTTGGCAAGCAGAGAGATGCTGAGGTTTTTGAAGTCATTGCTCGATATCAAAAGAGCTACTGGGCTGTCGGTGATCGTGTTCTTGTTGACAGGCATGAAGCTGTCATCACCAAGATCGAGAACACTATTGGTTATGCTGGCAAGCTGCCACGCATGTCTAGCAAGACGCTTGATCGCTGGGGCTTTGATCCTGAGTCAGACACGCCATCTCATGAGCTGAGTGCTGATGATATTCTCAATGCTCTTGATAATCTAGCCGCAGATGAAGAAGGCAAGAACCTAGCAAGTCATACCATCACAGTTTACATTCATGACCTTGATGAAGAACGCAGAATCAATACCGCTGGTGATATTAACTCCATGCTATTTGGCTATGCACTCACTATTCACAAGAGCCAAGGCTCTGAATGGCAGCGTGTCTTTCTCTTCCTTCATAACTCACATGCTACTATGTTGAGCCGAGAGCTTGTCTACACTGCCATCACCCGAGCCAAGCATGAACTCTATGTCATCTGCGAAGGTGATATCAAGCCCTATGAAAATAGCATCAAGCGTGCAGCAGCCAAGCCGATCATTCCCGGCACGCAACTTGCTGAGAAGATAGAGTTCTTCCGTGGCAAGAAGCAAGCCATGAGCAGCTTTGGTGATGCTAACTGAGCACCTGACACCTGACAACCAACTGAGAAACCACTATGCAAACACTCACAACATCATCTGTTCTTCCTACCAAGATAATCTCTTGCCCACGCAGTGGCTTGCCGCTAGCAAGTGTCAGCGCAATCTGCTCACATGGTTGGCCGCTGCTATCTGCCTTCCAGACTAATCTGCTTCATCCTATCTATGGCTTTCCCATTGAGAAGCTGCTAGTCAAACTTGATGGTGAACTGCGAGAAGCTGAGCAAGTAGCTTGGTGCATAGACTCTAGTGGTGAACAAGAAATCAGACTCACCATGTCTGCTATCATGTATGCGCTCGAAGCTATCTGGCAGCCACCAGTTGAAGCAACGCATCTCTGGAAGCAGCTTGAACCTAGTCTACCAAGCTGGGCAGTAGCTATTGGAACCGGCGGCAGACTTGTCAAGCTGGCAAGCTGGTATCACTATGCTACTAGCAAGCGCCTTGCCTTTCCACTCTATCGCATCAGCACTACAAACAACAATACTAAGTGGGAGAACTTTGCTGCTTGGCTAGATGAAGCCTTTGAAATCAAGACTGATTGGGAGAATGGCAGAGACAAGCTGGCACATGAAGCTGAGATGAGCAAGAGAACAGCAGCCTTGCTTGAAGTTAGAGCAGAGTCTGTATACAAGCGCATTGACTTTAACAAAGTCTGGAATTGGATTGATATCCAGATGGCAACTGATCCCCGCTATCCAGCAGGCAGACGAGAAACCTTCAAGACTATCTTCATGCGTGGCGATCAAGCTCCTGAAGAGTGGACAGTTGATGACATTGAAGATGTTCACTTTGCTATCACTGAGACCTGTGACATTGGCAATGAGATTTGCTTCTTCATAAATAATAGATTGCGCCAGATCAAGGCAGTGGTTGAAGATTTCTACTCTAGCTTCACGCTTCTCAGCAATGTATCTAGTGAGGGACTTGATGCTCTAGATGCAGTCACTCCACAAGAACAAGCAGCTAGTACAGCTTTTTTCTCTAGCTTTGACAAGCGTGCTAGTGAGCTAGAAGTCTTGCCCGAAGCGCCGAAGCGTGAGAGCTTTGCAAGTTTCCCTAAGTTCTTGCAAGCACAAGCCCAATGGAATATTCTTAAACGCCGCTATGATCTTGCCAACAAGCCAGTAGCAGCGCCTACTAACTCTGGGAGCCAGACATGAAAACGACACCTCCAAAAGCCCTGCAATTTAATGCATTCTTCAACTATCATGGGTTCTTTGCCAGCGACAGAGACGTAGCTATTGAGTTGCGTAGACTGTATGCAGTAAACAGTGACCTAGTAGCTGCGTTGCAGCCATTCATCTTAGCCAACTCATCTGAAGATAACATGATACTGGTCGTGCGAACAGCAGACATTACTAAGGCCAGAGCGGCAGTAGCCAAAGCAGGAGAACAAGCATGAGCCTCTTCCAATCTCTCCCTCAGCCTGACCACCAGAAGACAATGCTTGCTTACCGTGTCAAGCACTGGCCACTGAGTGAGTTGAGTCCAGTAGCCAAAAGCAAACTTGTCAGTAACAAGCTGGTCTATCTGCCCAAGCATGTGATACTTGACAACTGCAATGAGGATCGCACTCATATGTTCTTCAAGAATAGGCGCTATGCAATAGCATGGGCATGGAATAATATCCCAACTGAACTTGAGTGGGACAAGAAATCAGATAGCTGTCTGATACGCGTGGAGTTAAGAGTCAGTCCTCTTATCAAGGAAGGCTATCTTGCTCTGCTATCCTTCGAGCTGCCAAGCAGTCTCGACTTCGATCAATTGTTAACAGCCCGTGAGGAGCAACCACTATGACATACACAGACATTATTACCGGAGCTGCTGACATCTACATAGATGCCAAGCAAGGAAGCGTGCCGCTAACTGCGCTCTATGATGCAGCCAACAACTTACTACGCATGAGCAAAGATGGCCAGCGAGTTATCATTCAGAATCATAGCCGCAAAGGCAGCATGATAATAACACTAACCCGTGTTAGTATGGGAAACTTCACTGAAGAAGTCACCTTTGAGTTTGCATCAACAAGCAAATAATCAGATGTTTCGAGGGGTTGACATCCCCGCAGACTGTGTTAAAGTAGAGTCTCACTTGATGGCAGCGCAAGTCCCTGCTGCTAACTTTTCAACCTTTCTTTTCAACCCCACTGGCAACCTAGGAGATATCCAAATGCCCATCGCAAAACAGTTCAAGTTTAATTTCAAGTCTCGCACAATTCGTAGCGAAGATGGTCAGGTTCTTGGCCGTAGCAAGAAGCAACCATCTGTTGAGTGCG
>ERZ869921.144-NODE-144-length-43187-cov-15.285287_pt1 | contig 43187 bp, 61 predicted proteins | sample MGYA00579310_ERZ869921 | MGnify/ENA primary metagenome ERZ869921 (study PRJEB32216, sample SAMN09231816) | wastewater metagenome | place: USA: Maryland | collected 2016-06-21 | study: EMG produced TPA metagenomics assembly of the PRJNA472060 data set (Reclaimed...
TTCTGTGTGGCTCGCTTAGCCAGCTCGACGGGCTTCTGTGTGGGGTGGTACTCGTTCTTTGCCGCGCGGGCAACATCCCAGACGCTGACCTCGTTAGTCGGCCCTTCCCAATGCGGCGCGTGCCCGCGCTTGAAGGCGTAGAGGCAGGGCTCGTGCTTCTGCTTGTACTGAGCACCGATCGCGCCGAACTGCGCCATGTTCTTATTCCAGATGAGCCAGCTCCGGATCTCGTACTTGTTGGCCTCGAGGACCTGGAGGACCTGGAGCGACTTCGTCGCGGCAAACCAGAGATAGAGGGCCGCGCGGTCTTTCGAGTAGGCGAACATCGCCGGCACCGAGTTGTTGTAGATCTCGGTCGAATCGTCGTTGGCGAGCTTCTCGCGACGCTTGCCCTTCTCGGCACGGCCTCCGTCGTAGTCCACACCATAAGGGGGGTCGGTAAATACCAGGTCGGCTTTTTCGCCATCCATGAGCTTGCCGACCTGATCGAGATCGGTCGAGTCGCCGCACATCAGCCGGTGGTCGCCAAGCTGGTAGATATTGCCTGGCCGCGTGCGCGAGAGCGGATTCTCCGGCACATCGTCTTCGTCGACGCCCGTAGCGCCGGTGCGGCTGTAGCCGGCCACGTCGATGACACCGAAGTCTTCCAGCTCTTCTTCGTCAAACATCGTGAGGCTCATGTCGAAATCGTCGGCATCGAAGCTCGATAGCTCCTTGATCCACTCGGTGAGCTCCGGCATGTCCCACTCGCCCGCGCCTTTGTTGGCTGCGATGTTGGCGGCCATCTCGCGGTGTTTGTCCCAAGCGACCTCGCGATAGGCGTAACGTTCACCGTCAAGTTCTAAGTAGCCCTCGGCCACGGTGCCCGTCTTAGTCGGCTTCGGATATTTCTTTGTGAGGGTGACTTCCGCATTCGGGTCCATCCAACGCGTACGCTGATGTCCGCCCACCAATTGTTTCGACTTGCGATTGAAGACGATACCGGACAGGTCGCCAAATTCGAGCATCGCTCGCTTCAGCATGTCCAGTTTGGCGTCGGTGATCTTGCGGGGGTTTTTTGGATTCGGATTTAAATCTTGAGTGCGCATGAAGCTTTAAGCTTGCATAGCCTGAGCTGCGCGGTCAAGAGGGAAAGTATGTACTGGGTACCGCTTTTGAGGGCCCAGTGCTCCTCGTACACCTGAAGCGGTTAAGGTTTGAGACTCTAGGTAGCCGGTTTTAGGCCGACCATGATCCTAGCATCAGAATTTTATTAAGCAGCCTTCAAAGAAATCTTCTCACCCTTCTTGGGTGTATACTTACGGCCCGCATGGCGGACCCAAGCCGAGAGGTTTCCTTTGGCATGCCGCTTCGCCGACGCTTTCAAGCTCATGCGATCCGCCACACTCATCTTGACGTTGACGACAACCAGTTTGGAACGTTTCTTCTTTTTCATAAACTCCTATCGATTTCCTTCCCTCACTTACAGGGGAGATTGATTCAGGTCAATACTGAAAGTACCGCAATTGAGTGTGGACCCGTCATCGGTGCAAGTGACCGAAGTCGGGGCACCCGTGGTGAGGACCGTGCTAGAACTCACCAACATGTTGGATTCCATGGAAGCCGTGATGACCCGAGGCGATACCGCCAAGTCAGAAACCAAGGCGCCTTGACCTTGAAAGGTCTGCGATCCGTTCGCAATCGTACCCACGCCGAAATAGGTATAGCCGTAGGGACCGTAGGTATGCCCGCCGCTCGTCCATTGCAAAACTTTCAGGCCGTCGTCCCAGCAATACGTTTTCGATTGGTAAACCAGGCATGACCCTTGAGCCGTGTAGGTCTTAGTACTCCAGCCCGTGATAGGAGCTTCCGATTTCGTCTTCGTAAAGTAAGAACCCGTCACGGTCGTAACTGACGGGCTTGCAGGCGCGGCCACACTCACCGGGGCTGCATCCGCTTGCGGAGCGACAGGCGCAGAAGGCTCCGCATCTTGAGGCTGCGCCTTGACCGTATCGGCATTGAGAACAAGAGCTACAGAGCCCACAGGCGCTTTGCCGCAAGCTACGAAAGTCATCAGGGCCAAAAAGGTCGTCAGTGTTTTCGTCGTTTTCATAATTTAAGTATAGCGTATATACCCGATAAAGTCAAGCCGGTATATACGCGAGATGATGTCAATTGTGTTGCAGTATATACCGTAAGCATCGCTTACAAGTAATAGTCTGGCCTAAAGTCGAAAACAAAACAAATACGGTCGATCCGCAAACTGCTTTCCAACCATATTTTTTAGATGAAATCAGAGGCTTGGCTAAAATGTGGATATTTTTGGGCATACAATATCCTGCGCGTCCGCAATCTGATGCTCGATATCTTTTAACGCCTCTTCCAACCTATCTCCAAAATAACGAAAGTCATCAAAAGCATCTGGGTATTCGACAAGTTCTCCATCCCCCATCTTCTGTTGTCGATTTCTAATCCGCTTAAGCGCGTCCTGAGTTTCTGCAACCGCAATTAAAAGTTGCTGCGCCGTCGTTTTATTCATTCTATTTTTCCTTCTTTTTCCTGGGTTTCCGTTTTCCGCGTTTGACTGCCGCCTTCTGACAGACCTGGCAAAGAGTCGAACCGCCTGAGTACCCGCCGCACTTCACACATTCATTGTCGCCGCTCATCCTTGATTCCCTTCAAGAAGTAGAACGCGCGGTCAAAGAGGATGTGTACGCCGTCAGGTACCGCTTCGACGGTCACGCTCTTGACGCGTGTTTGTTTGAAGACCTTGAAGAGCCTAACGAGCGTCCGCGTTTCAATCAAGGCCAAACCCAAGAAGTCCACACCGGAGACGTGGACCGTGATGTGGCGACCCGTCTCGACGCCGCGCTTGAACTCAGGCACTTGGATAGGGACGTCGCGCGCCAGGAAAGTACCCTCCAGGCTTTTCAGTGCTTCCCCGACGTTGATCCGTTGTCTCAAAGGGCACCGCTTGTGCGTCTAGAAATAGTTTTCATTTCGAGCAGGGCTTGCTTCGCCGCGAAGATCGCGCGCTCCATCTGGCGGATGTCACTCAGCACGCTATCGTCTTCCGCAAAGTCCTTGACGCCCTCGATGTGTGCTTCGCAGCCCCCAATAATTTGAAGCATCACCGCCGCTGCATCCCCGATCGACCCTTCGGATCCTGCGATTTCGTCGGTTACCTTTACGGCCAATTCGTCGATCTGAGTTTTTAGCATTTTCGTGTTCCTGCCTTCTATAAATACTATAACGCATCATGCCACTAAATGCAAGCGGTATATACCCGACTTTGAGTATATACGCCATATCGGGTATATACGCTAATAGAAATCCTCGCTGTCATTGACGGGTGTAAAAGCCTTAGCCGGTTTCCGGGCCGTACCGGAAAGCTTCCGTAGCCCGTAGCCCGCAATCAAAAGCGCATCGATAGGCCCGTCATGCAATCCGCCTTTGGGCTTCTTCGGTAGCGACGCCACCAATTGGGGATACAGCCGGGTAATGGCGATACCGGATTTGACCTTGGGCTTGAGGTCGCTTGAGATCCCCTCATGCATTTCTTTCGTCCACTTGCCCGGGTCAACGAGCGTCGTCGGGAATTGCAAAAGCTTAAGCGCAATCACAATGGCCTCGAATCCCCGGCCATAAGAGAACGCCGCTTTCGCTCCCATCGCAAAAGGAATAGCTCGTTCCAGAAAGACGTGAGCGAGACCGTACTTTTTTTGTAGAGCGCTCATCAAGTCATGCACGCCGTGAAAATCAACGGCCTTGTCTTTGCCTGTGACCAGGATCGGCATGAAATGGCTTTCAAGAGATTTGCCGTTCGTAACGAGGATAGCGCCGGCAATACCGGGATCGATGCCCACCACTCGGGTGCCTGTCATGCAGCCCTCCATTTCCGAAATAGCTTCTTCGCCGCCATGACTGAATCAGCCGTATCGCCGCCGGTACCCCTGATGTACGCCGCAAGTTCGTCGATCTCCCATTCCTCAAAATCAGGGAAGGAGGGATCTCGAAGAGCGTCCCCAGCAAACTCAGTCTCAAGCGACAGTCCCCAGGCACCTCGCTTGAGCCCCATCTCGAGGTACTTTTTGAAGGTCACTTTATTGCCCTTAATTCTGGCCATTTTTGGTCTCCATTTCTGGCCGGATTTACCGGCACTGTTGTGTAATAATCATGCTTCGCAGGGGGCAGGGGGGCACACGAAATGCCTATTAATCCTTTAGAGTGCTATTTTAAGCTCTATTCTGTCTCTATTGTCCTCTTCTAGGCCCTAATACAGTACTTTAAAGCCTTCATAATAGTTAGGTATGCCCCTCTGCCCCCCGATTGGTGTGAAGCCGCCGCAGTAGCCGCTCTTGGTAGGGGGCATACCCCCCTGTCAGCTATGCCCCCCCTCTGCCCCCTCTGCCCCCTAGCGGAAGTCAAAATCATCGTTTTCAGGGGGCATACCCTCGAGGTCTGCCCCCCTCTGCCCCCCGGGTCTGCCCCCTATTTTTTCAATAGAAATATCGGTCGATCCCCACACCCTTTGGCCTTTCACTTTTCGACGTTCAAAACCGAGGTTCCGCAACACCTGCGCTGCCGTCTGAGTGAAGTACTTTTCTTGAGCCCATCTAGCCCACGGTGCTTCCGGCCCTGCCGATAGATCCCGAATTGTAAAACATGTCGGATCGAACTTCGGATGTGCGTGCAGGTACACCTCCATCGCCTCGCGCATCTCCGTTTCGTCGTCGTCGATACGTCGGTCGTCTTGCAGTTCTTTGGCCTGCGCCTCCGCCTCTTCCGATAGAAACAGCTTCTCCTCGCCCGCGCGGTGTAGTTCCATCGCCTCCGCAAAAAGTTGATCGCGGATCTGGGTGAGGCCGGCCACGTCGCAGAGGCCAGTCTTGACCGGCCAAAATCTGCGATTACCGGTTGGGTCCTTGAAGTATTGACCCTCGTTGACGGTGCCGATGAAGACCGATTGCCTGGGCACGTCACGAGCCAACCGCCCGTAGTGTGGGCGCACAGTGTCCTGACGACGTGAGAGGTACGCCTTGACCTGGCTGTAATCGGTGCGTTTCACGCCGGCAAGTTCGCCTAGTTCGATCAGCCATTTACCTTGCAGGCTCAACATCGAGTCCTTGTCGCGAAGATCGGGCAGGTTATCCATGAACCACTTGTCACTGGCTAGCGCCCGTGCGGCCGAGGATTTCTTTTTCCCTTGGTGGCCTTCGAGAACGAGCACGTAGTCCCATTGACATCCTGGCTCGAAGACGCGCTTCACGAGGGCAAGGATGAATTTGCGCGACACTTCTGGCAGATAGGGTGCGGGTGCGGACCCGTAGCAGTAATCTTCGATCCAGGTATCTATTCGTTTCACACCATCCCATTTCAGCTGCTCGAGGTAATCCCGTACTGGATGGTAGCTCTTGCGATGAGCGATGAGGGCCGTAGCTTCTAAGATCAAGTTTTGCGATGGTTCAATTTGGTATTCTTCCGATACCCAGTGTTTGAGGAGCGTCTGGTCAATATCTTCGACGTAGGTTTTGGCCTTTCGACCCCATGGCGAGTCGGTTCCGTATTCAACACGGGAGGCGAAGAGGTCTTCGACGAAAAGGTTTTCATCGATGGCGTTTGTCAGGACCAAATTTAGATTTCGTAGCGTCGTGCGGATATTTCCATCTTTATTTCGGTCTAGGTCTTGCCGCCAGTTTCTATCCTCGGCAAACTCTTCGGCTTGCGCTTCCATTTCTTCAGCCGTGAGCTTGCGGGCTTTGGGCATTTCAGACGCAAGACCGAACACGCCTTCTGCGGAGCGCTCGGCTACGACCTTCTTGACCGTATAACGATGGATCCACTGGGCAGCGCCTAACCTGCTCTTCGTCTTCGCATGCTCGTAGCCCACCTGGCCCATGAATAAGTCAGGGTCGGTCAGCACGGTCAGCACTTCATTCTCAGTCAATCCCGCCGATAGGAGAGCCGACGATGCCTTGAGCAGATAGCCTGAGCGGTCAGTCACGCCAGTACCCAGGACGATCGCATCCCGAGTCTCGCGGCTGATGGGCAACCAATCGAGTTCGACCGGTTCGACTTTGAAGTCTTGAAGAGCTTTCCTTTCTAAGGGATCCGCATCGGTTCCTACTTCGTCCGTAGCAGGCTTTTCCGAGGAGCCAAACGCCATGACGGGAAGGTCACCTGCTTTCGTCAGGAACGTCTTCCAGGCGTAGAGCTTGCCTGAGTCCGGATGCACACTTGGGGGGAGGACCATCTGCCTGCCCGTCGAGTAGACGCAGATCTCCCACTTATGGTGCTTCTTGCCCTTCGGGTCCTTGAACGTCTCGGGCGATTTTGCGACCGTGATCATCTTGAAAGGCGACTCGGTGACGCAGTACAGATGCCTGGATCCGTTGCCTGAGCCGGACCGAACTTCGGGTAAGACTTTCTCGCCCACCAAGGATTTCAGCGTCTCGAGAGCCTGTTTCCTAAACGCCTCATCTTTGATGTCCACATCGATGCAGGCCAAATACCCGTGCTCAATTTTTGAGGCCTCGCCTGTGCGGACGCCCATGTTGTAACCGGCTCGGTAGGTTGCCTCTAATTCTTCCCAGGTTGGGCGGAGTCCTTTCGTCCATCCGCTTTCGACGGGCCGTTTTGATTTCGGGTGAAGCCACAAGATACCGAAGCCTAAGGCGTGAAGGCGCCTGGCCTCTTTGAAAATTTCGGAATATCTCAATTGCGTGTTCCTCGGTCACCCGTCCCTCGGTCGATCATCTGCTCATAGCCGATCTCACCGCGAGTCATCCTCTTAATGGTGCGCATCGTATCCACACGCGGATCGTTCCTATGGGCCTTCCACCCCATGACCGTGAAACGAGTCACGTTTAATTTTTTCATGACCCATTGAATGCCCTGCCGGTCGATCCATTCCTCAAAGGAAATCGCTTTCTTCATATTCGGTACCCTCCTTAAGGGTGGTGTTGAACTTTTTCTGTTTGACAAACATAAGGGCTAAGTCTAACGATTGGCAAGTATCCAAATAAAAATACTCAACGCCGTGTACACTGAAAAATCATCACGCCCATGAAGCTCGTATTTAAATCAGGTCATTTCCGCCTAGAAAACGTCACATCCGATATTCGTCTAAGACTTTCTAAGAACGCCCATTGGTCTTGCATCACCGCGACAGCTTATGAGACCGTGCAACTCAAAGCGGCGGCAGCCTTCAGACCCTTGGGTGACGAGAATGCCGAAAAAATATTCAATCGCGCGTTTCAAACGCACTACGATCTTCCCAGGCTTCCGCCGCTTCCTGAACTGGACCCTCACCAAATGGAGGGGCTCAAATGGGCGCTTCACCGCAAGCGCTCGTACCTGGCCCATGCCCCCGGCGCAGGCAAGACTGCCCAGGCAATTCTGGTGGGGTGCTTGGCCTCAGGCCCCGGGCAAGTCCTTTTCATTGTCCCCCCGTCCTTAACTTGTAATTGGGAGCGCGAGATCTGGAAGGTGACTGAATGGGTAGGTCGCTTTCCAACGATCGGCGTCGTCCCTCTGTCGGCGCGTCAAAACGACATGGCTTGGCGCGCCGACTTCATTATCTGTCCTGACTCGATGCTGACGAAGCCGTGGGTTTACGAAAAGCTTGTCGCGATGCAAAAAAAGGTCATTGCGGTCGACGAGGCGTCCCGGTTTAAAGACTCCACGGCCGAGCGCTCCATTGCCTTTTTTGGCGGCCGTAGCGGTGACCGAAGTTACCCAGGCCTTTTCCAAGCGGCTCGGCATGTTGTGTTCCTCGACGGCTCGCCTATGCCGAATAGGCCCATGGAACTTTGGGCGCCCACCTACGCCCTTCATCCCGAGGCCATTGATTGCCGGGATCAAAACGACTTTGGCTATCGCTACTGCGGTGCTAAACCGAACGAGAGAGGTCAGTGGGAGTTTTTACATGCCTCCCATGAGGCGGAATTGCGGGTCAAACTGCAGAAGGACTTCATGCACGTTGTGAATGAGGACCGCCTCTCCCATCCTGAACGTCTGCGCTCCCTGCTCTTCGTCAATCAGGACGTTCGTAGCCCAGAGCATAAGAGCTGGGAGCGCCGGCACCTAGGGCAACTCAACTTGAATGAGATGGACGAGGATGCCTCTCAAGGGGAGTTGGCCCGGTACCGCGCGGAATTGGGCGAGCGGAAGATCCCGTGGGTGGCAGGCTACGCAGGCGAGAAGCTTGCCGATAAGAACGAATCAATCCTGCTGTTTGCCTGGCACCGCAATGTGGTTGAGGGCTTAGCCGAGAAGCTGTCGAAGTGGAACCCGGGCGTCGTCATGGGGGGTGTAAGCGGAGAGAGCCGTGAGCGCGACATGGATCAATTCCAGCGAGGCAAAAAGAAGCTTCTCATTTTGAACATCGCAGCCGGGGGGCGCGGCCATAACCTGCAAGCCGCCGACCGCGTTTTGTTTGGTGAGTATAGCTGGACCGATGAGTTGAACAAGCAGTGCGAGAAACGGGCCTCGCGTCGTGGGAACGAAAAAGCATTTACCCGATGTGAGTATGCGGTGGCGCCTGGGTCTTTGGATGAACGGGTGTTGACGTCCATCTTCACCAAGCAGAAACGTGTCAGGAGTATTATCGGATGAGCGTCTATACCGTAAAGGACTTGATGGATCGACTTTGGAAGTTGCCGCCCCACACTGAAATCCACTTGATGACGCCTAGCGGAATCCATCCCTGGAATGGTGAAGACGGTGCGGATCCGTTTTTAGTTTGCGAAGTCGAGGGTAACGTCTTTCTTTTCATTGATGACGGAGAGGCGTTTCACGGTCCTATAGAGAAACAATCCTGTTCGCTCATGACTACCGGCGAGGCGTGGGATCGCATTGAAAGGTTAGGAAAATGAAAGCTGAGCGGCAAAAGAAAATATCAAGTTTACTCGCGCAGGTCGAGGTATTGATTCGTCAAGGGGATTTCCAACTGGAGTTCTTCGAAGCCCTTCGGGACCAGTTTAGGCGTCGATTCGATCTTACCGATAAGCAACTGGAATGCCTGGAGCGGATGCGGGACCGGGTGTGCGCGTGAGAGTGTTTGTCAGGGCCGCATCCGTCATGAAGGCCTATTATGAATTGCAAAATTCAAACGGCAATTTAGGAGGATATGTTTTCGAAGGCGACCTCGTCGATCCACCTATAGAAGCGATGAAGCCGGATCCGAAAGCTTTTCAGAAAATTCCGTCAGGCACGGTTGTCATCGTCTCCGCCGTGGTGTGTACCGAGTGCGGGCATGAGAATGAAATGAAAGATATGGAGTTCCATCCGGGATGAGTTACGACAACAAAGGAAAGGCGAACGGCAACTATAAACACGGCCTTTCAAAGTCGCCTTCTTTTGCGGTATGGGCCGGGATGAGAAAGCGCTGTCTTAATCCGAACGATCAAGCGTATAAAAACTACGGCGGCCGGGGCATTAAAATATGCGTTCGATGGTCGAAATTCGAGAATTTTTTAAAAGATATGGGACCTAGACCTTCTTCAAAATATTCGTTAGAACGGGTTAACAATAATAAAGGGTATACACCGAGTAACTGTATCTGGGCTACTAGCCTAGATCAGCTTAGAAACACTCGTAGAGTTAAATTGAGCATGGAAAAAGTTCGTCAGATAAAAGAACTGCGTAAACGGAAGTGGACGAACTTTCGAATTGCGGACAAATTCGAGGTCCACGTGACCACGATAGAACGGGTCTTCGCGGGAACGCGATGGGCTTGAAACAACGAAAGGCAACGATCATGACTGCAAAACTAGAGTTTGAATGTAAAGTCCTAGCGGGCGCAGAATCGAAGGCATGGCTTGCGGACCTGACCCAAGTCGTTGAGCGGATGGAAAAGGCTGCAGGACTTTTGAGCACTGCCAAAGTACAAGCGCCTAAGACGACCGTCCTACTTGACGACGATTCAGACGATGACGTCCAGACCGCTGAATCCGAAGACGACGATTTCGCCGCCAAGCCCGCAAAGAAGGGCAAGAAGGGCAAGAAGGCTGCGGCCGCTTTCGAGGACGATGACTCGGATGACGCTCCAGCCGTCGAGCAGGAATCCGAAGACGATGATGCGGATTTTACCGCACCCGTGAAGAAGACCAAACCCGCAAAGAAGCTCACCGTCGATGACGTCAATGATGCGTGCAAAGCGAAAGCTTCCTCCATTGGTGGTAAGCCCGGCCGCGCGAAGGTGCTCGAAATTCTCAAGAAGAACTTCAAGACTGAATCCGTTTCGGAATTGAAGCCCGAGCAGTACGCCAAGTGCGTGCAGTTGATGGCGGTCTGAGATGAGTCGATTCGACTACGTCAAATACGACGAAAATTCAGTGATCGCTCAAGACAACCTAAAAGCAACATTCGAAGCCCTTGAGGTCCTAGTTACGCGAGAAACGACGCCGGGGCGTGCGCAGGCTCTTATATTCACCAAGCTTGAAGAGGCCTACATGTGGTGTGGCAAAGCCATTCGCGATGACCAAATCAAGCGGAACGGATCGGCCGAGCTGCAAGCGGAACGGATCGGCCGAGCTGCAAGAGGGAAGGAAAGACGAATGAGAAAGGTCGTTCAAATCGCTGTGGCTAACTCGAGCGTCGGCGGTACCTACTACTCAACGCTCATTGTCCTTTGTGACGACGGGGTGGTTCTTGAGTACGCTCCGAGCGAGCCCTCTCGGTGGAGAAAATTTCCGGGGGTGCCCAGCGATGAGGCGGACTTACGAGTCGTCGTTCCGTTCAGTTCCGATAATTCATCGCAGAGAAAGCCTTTCGAGCGATGACAAAGATCACCGATCCGTTCCTGATGCTCGGACGCCCGGACCGCGTCAAGCCCACCAGCAAAGGCCTCGTAGCCCAGTCTGGACAAGGCCACGCCGTGCGGGCGCATTCGAAATTTTCCGCGTCAGGAGCGGAACGGTGGTTCAATTGCCCGGGCTCCGTCGAGCTGTCGGAAGGTCAGCCGGATAAGACAAGCGTCTACGCCCAGGAGGGTACTCAGGCCCACGAGGTCTTGGAAGCCTTCATGCTTGCCACTCTCGATTACAACCCGGAGACCGAACAGAATTTGCACGATATTTTGAAGCGAAAGCCCCCCGAGATGCTCGAGCACGCGAAGCACGCGACGAACGTCATCCTGGAATTGGCACGCGAGACGCCCGACACCGAAGTACTGGTGGAGACGCGTATCTACCTCGATTTCATTCACCCGGAAATGTTCGGGACCTTTGACGGCGCCGTCGTCGATCACTTCGGCACGCTCCACGTCTTCGATTATAAGTACGGTCAAGGGCATGCCGTTGCTCCGGGTCCGCGCAAGCCCGGGGAGACGGGCAATCTTCAGATGATTTTTTATGGGATAGGGTTAGCCCACAAGTTCCATTGGAACTTCAAACGAGTCAGGCTTTGGATCATCCAGCCTCGGATTAAGAACTATCAAGGCCCCCTCTTTTGGGACGTCTCCATCACCGAACTTAAAGGCTACGTGGATTTATTTCGCGCGGCCGTCAAACGGGTAGAGGAGTCGCCTGACCAGTACGTCGAGGGATCCTGGTGCCAGTGGTGTAAAGCCAAGGCCGTCTGCCCGCTGAAACAAGACGCCAAGGTTGAAAAGGCGATCTCGATCTTTAGCGCCGCCAATATCAGAAAAGTCATGGCCATTGAGGGCGGGGATTGACTTTATTAAAAAGTGTCTTTAGGGTCTCCGTATACACCGAAAACAACGAAAGGAATTTCCGAAAATGGCAACGCCGAAAAAAGCCGATAAGGCCGATAAAGATCTCTGCAGAATCATCACATCCGAATTTCGAGTCAGCTATCCCCATCTGTTTAAGCCGAATCAAGTTAAAGCATCCGACAAAGCCAAGTACTCCATCACCATGCTGTTTCCGAAAGATTCGGATCTCGTAGGCCAGGCTCCTCCTGTCGCGAACGCGAACGGGACCTTTTCGCCCGGCCCTGCGCGCTCGCTGAAAGACGTCATCAAAAACGCCAAAATAGTCAAGTTCGGCCCCAAAGAAAATTGGCCCGAAGGATTGGTGAGCCCTGTCACGGACGGCGACGACCCCAAGTTCAAAGACAAAGACGGCTACAAGGGCCACTGGGTGATCAAGGCCACCACTTCGGAAGAACAACGCCCGAGCGTTGTCGGACCCGACATGATCCCTCTGACGAACGCGGCCGACATCTATCCCGGTTGCTACGCGCGCGCTTACATTTACGGCTATGTCTGGGAATACATGGGTAAGCAGGGCGTGGGATTCATCCTCGACCACGTCCAGAAACTCAGGGACGGCAAGTCCTTCGGCGGCAAGAAATCAGTCGACCACGTCTTCAATCCGGTTGCGGCTTTATCGGATGAAGACGATTCTGACAGCGACGATGACGACGTCGATTTCAAATAAGGATCGGTATCTCGCGGTGCGACCTCGACGCTTTTTCGAGGCAAAGTGAGAAAACCGAAAGCGGCGTCCCCGGCGGCTAAGCCAGGGAATTAAATGGGGGTAGAAGCCTGGCCGCTTCTTCAAGGAGGCGCATTTGCTATGACCTATGTTCAAGGATTTTTACTCGGTGCGGGAATCATAACCGCGATTGTGATCTTTAAAGTCGTATTGCACATCTCGGTGTGCTGACACTAGGTCGGCGGAACGTCATGCATTCCGCCGACCTTTTTTCGTAGGAGGGGTAATGAAAACCTGTCTAAACTGTATCGGCGCAGGGTTTGCCCATACGGGTTCAAAACAATGCCGATGTCAGATGCCTCATTTTATTGCAGGCGACTCACCTGCAAATAGGGCCCGTATTGCATCGCCAGTGACTTGGATTGCTATAATCGCCATATTGGCTTTACTTTTGAAAGGGTGCTTATGAAATCTGGAGACGTTGTATTTTTTAAAAAGGCTAAAAATAGCGCGCATCACAAGGCGCAGGAAGTTGTTTTTAAAGGGCATGCGTTTGGTGTCATGCTCGGGCACGTGCCGCCCTTTGCCGCCGATCCAACGACCGCTTTAGTAATCGCTCAGCTCGGAACCATCGGTTTCATTTCGTTTGACGACATTGGTGAGTTCCTAGGCGCGGACACCGTCAAGACTTTGGTTCAAAAGTTTGAAGAAAAGTACTCTCAGAAACCCGTCCAGCAAGAGTTACCTCTCGACACAGCTCAGGCAACCCCTGAACCTACGGGCATTGTCGATACGAGTGGGTCCCCTTTGGAATCCACGCCTCCCCCTGTCGATGTGATCTAATGGACGATCCTCTTTATAAGTGTTTCAAGCAGATGGAAAACGCAGCTCAAGGCATGATGTTCACCATCCCTCAACCCGACAGTGACGCGTTTAATGCATTGGAGCTTGCCCCTCATGAAAGCTGGAAGCTCGGTTGCTTAGTCGAAATGTTAATCTGGTTTCGCGATAAGACAGCGGCGAGTGCTAATCGGGTATTTCTGCAAGGCCGGGGAGACTGATGTTTTACACCATTTGGTGGGCTTTTTGGGGAGGCTTCTCGGGTTTCATTTTAGGATGGGGCGTAGGCTGGTATGTACGAGAGCGCAAGGCGCTTCGTGAGCGCGCCCTTTGGAAGGAAAATCTAAGCCCATGATGAGAGACGATCTACTGACGAACGCGATCATGGCCAGCGCGCTGGCCTTCTGTCTCTGGATGCAGTGGCTGAGGTATAAGGGATGAGCCAGATGACGATCGGCACGACGGTTTTCGTTTGCGGTCCGAAGAAGACTCACAAGTGCAACAGCGACGGTCCGTTCCTCTATGGCGGCGATGGCGTCCCCACCATCAAGATCGGAGAGGGAGGGCGCCCTCCGGAGGGCTTGCGCGGCTACACCTGGGGTAGCGTCTCCTGCTCTATTTGCGGCGGCGCTGCGATCGACGACGCGCCTTGGAGTGATCTATGAGTTTCTATCTAGGTTGGCCTGTTCAACTGAAGACGCCGATGGCCCACGTACCTGCCCACATCACGCTCAAGTATCTGGGTATGGCCGATGTTTCTATCAACGACCTCCGGGCACGTTTGAAAGGCCTCGAGACCCAGTTCATCTTCACCAATGCTCGGTGGCGTGGCGAGACCTTCGATCGTAAAAGCTACGTCATGGTGCTCGAGGGATTGGACAGCGCGCTCCTCAAGACCCGAGCCGCTGTCGATAAGCTTCGCGAGGACGACTACCCGGAGTGGCGTCCCCACGTCACGCTCGAGAAGTCCTTCTGGTCGTTCATTACCCACGGCAACTTGACGCCGCAGCAAGTGATCCGCAGCATCGGTTCGCTGACGCTTTATATGGACGATCGAGCTATAGCTACGTTTCCATGATCAAGAGAGTTACGAAGGACTTTGAAACGCGATCGATGGCCGACCTCCGCAAGGTCGGTGCCTACCAGTATTCGCTTCATCCTTCGACGCGGCCGACGTGCCTGGCCTTCAAGATCCTGGGCGAGCCCGGTGTATACTTCCTTCCCTTCCACGTCATCAATCGCCATTGGGACGATCAGGACCCGAAGCTCAAGAAGCTTTGGATGCGACTCATCGGCGAGGGCTACGAATTCTCCGCTCACAATAGTTTTTTTGAAAGATGCATCTACGACAACATCTTGGTGGCCCGCTACGGCTGGCCCCCCATCGATCCAAGGCGCCGCCGGTGTACGGCCGCCAAGGCCGCAGCCTGCGCGCTGCCGCGCAATCTCGAGGGCGCCGGCGAGGCCCTGCGCCTGAGCGTCCAGAAAGACCGGCGTGGCTACAACGCCATGATGGCGACCTGTAAGCCCACCAAGACTTGGAACGCCTGGAAGAAGGCGTGCGATGATGTAGCGGCCGGGAAGCGTCTCAGCCACGGGCGACGGTCGATCGCGGAAGCGCCTGAGCCCCCCGTTTTCCTTGAGCCCGAGGCGGCCCCTGAGGTCTGGCAGACGCTTTATACCTATTGCAAAATCGACGTGAAGGCCGAGGAGGCCGTCGACCTGGCGTTGCCCGATCTCATCCCGCAAGAGCTTGAGATTTGGCATCTGAATCAAAAGGTCAACTGGCGCGGTCTGCGCATCGATCTTCCGACCGTTCAGAAGATCGTCCGCATCATGGAGTTTGAAAGCACGACGAAGCTCAAAGAGCTGGATCAACTGACGATGGGCTTAGTCACGAAGCCGCGCGCCATTAAATCCATCATGGAGTTTTTGGAGTTGGAGGGCGTCGCGCTTCCCAATCTGCAAAAGAAAACGGTTGAGGATATTCTCGAGGGGTTCACGCTTTCAGAGGACATGCGCGCACTTCTTGAAATCACGAAAGCGCTTTCGCTCGCTAGCACCAAGAAGTACTACGCATTTCTTCAGCGCGCAGATCTCTATGGCATCATCCGCGACTTGGTCATGTACCATGCAGCCAGTACAGGCAGAGACGGCGGAACCGGAATCAATCCCTATAATTTTCCGCGCGGCCTGATCAAGGTCGATAAGCTACGCCCTTACGCGGCCGTCGAAAACGTCGTCGAATGCGGCTATGAAATGTTGCAAATTCTTTACGGCAACTCTTTGGGCGTGCTGTTCTCCTCCATCCTTCGAAACATGATCGTGCCTCAAGACGGGTACGAGTTATTTGTTGCCGACTTTTCAAAAATCGAAGTCGCCGTTCTTTGGTGGTTAGCCGATAACAAGGCCGGATTGGATATTTTGCGCGCGGGCTTGGACCCTTACAAATACCAGGCAGCCGCCAACACGGGAAAGACCTATCAAGACATCACTGACGAGGGCGATGAACGTCAGCTCGGGAAAGCACAAGTGCTTGGATGCGGTTTCCGTATGGGATGGAAAAACTTCCGAGACACCGCGTGGCGGCTTTACCGGCTTAAGCTCACCAATCGGCAAAGCTTCGACGCCGTGAAGTCCTACCGTGCTGCCAACAAACCCGTCGAAGATCTTTGGAACGCTTACGAAGATGCCGCCATTGCGGCCGTCGAAACAGGCGGGATCATTCACGCCGGCAAGTGCAAGTTCTTTACGAAGAACGATTTTCTTTGGATCGAATTACCATCAGGTCGACGTCTCGCCTACCGAGAGCCGCAAATCGCTTACCGCGCCATCACGTTCACCGCACTCGAGACCGACCCCAGGACGGGTGAAGAGGTCGAGGTTGAAAGAACGGGTAGCCCTAAGAAGACCGTCCAGTTCTTGGGGCTTGATAAGAGCAAGAAGAAACTGGCAATCGAGTTCACCCATGGTGGAGTGCTGACTGAAAACATCACTCAGGCCACGGCGCGCGATCTTATGATGCCCGCTCTCGTACGTCTGGAGCGTGCAGGCTATGAAGTGCTTCTTTCGGTCTACGACGAAGGCGTTTGTCAGAAACGTAAAGGCGTAGGTAAGATCGAAGAGTTCGTCAAGATCCTCTGCGAGCAGCCTGTATGGGCACCAGGTCTCCCCATCGAGGCCAAAGGCTGGGTAGGACCACGTTATAGGAAATGAAGAGTTCCAGAGCTGCTAAGCCCCATTATGAATGCCAGGTTTGCGATAAGCCGCTTCTCTATGAGACCGAAGCGGAGTTTGATCGCAAGTACGCGAAATGGATGACTCACACGTTCTGTGCGGTCGAAGGCGAGATTCTTGTCTTGACGTGTCCCACCTGTGGGAAGCTCGACGCCATGTCGATCATGCTCTGCTATATGGACCGGGTTCGAAGCGGTCGGGATCGTAACTATCACTGAAGTAGGTGAGGGCAATTACCGTTTCCGATAATCGCCCTCGAGTCCTAGATTAGAGGTGAACCCATAACCCCGTCCAGGATTTTGTTTTAAATTTTAATGGCGTTCAAATACGGAAAGGGCCTGGTAAAAACGCACGGTAAAAGGCCGCGCCGAAATGGTGAACGTGACGTCGATACTCTGAGCCTCGCCGGGCTGTAAAAGGGCGGAAACGATGCTCGGTATGGCGCAGGTAAATTTGCCTAAAAGTGCGGGCGACACGATAGCGACTTGACCCAAGGTGAGCAAACGATGGGAAAAGGTTCCGTCAGCATTAGGCAACGCAACATTGATTTCGGTGCAAGTCGTGAGGTCTAAAGGACCGCCTGTGCAGCTTCCCTGAACCACCTTGAGGGGCATTGTTTTATCGTCGCCCGTAAAAATCGTAAATGGAACCTGTTGCATTCTACCTCCTCGTTAACAATCGACTTGGCCTGTGACCGAGTCAGTTTCGTCTACGGTCCCTGTGACCGAGTCATTTTCTACGGTTCCAGACACTGAATCGGTCTGCTCGACAACGCCGATGATCGAATCATTTTCATCGACAAGTCCCACAACCGTGTCGTCTTCATCGACGATGCCCACCACGGGTGCGGGCGTCTCGTTGTTTGAGCTGATGTACTGGGTGACGATGCTCTCGCTGCCTTGCGAGTAATCCGGGCTCAAGACGTTCAGTGCGCTCGTCGTGTAGACGGCTTTGATGATGATATAAGATTTGCCCGCAGCCGCCGTGAACTTGCCCCGGTAGGTATAGCCGTACACCCAAGCCATCGCAAAAGGACTCAGAAGGAGGACTGGAGATAGGCCCGAATCGTCGTAAACGGACATGCCCACGTTCAGGTCGCTTCGATCGAAGGTCACCTCGAAACTGAGCGGGACGCCCGCAGGTGCGAGTTCCATCTTAGAAGTACCCTAAGCAGTGATAGCCGATCGTATCGGATGCGGTGAAGGCGACGGCCGACGTAATGGTGAGGACCGTGGTAGTGGCGGACGCTTGGGCCAGGAGAATTGTCGTCTCATTGTTGGCCATGCAAATGGGTGCATTCGTCCAGGCCGTGTTGAACGTGACTGTGCAGCTGGTGGCTATGCCGCCGGTTCCGACCGTAATCCGACCCACTTTATCGTTTCCGACAATCGAGGGGCTCGTCCCGCATCCTGAAAGAGTAGGGGATGTTCCACCAAAAAGCGGCTTGCCCGAGACCGAAAGGTTGCCGCCGGTCGTGAGGCTTGCGGCCGTGAGAGACCCTGCAAAGACGGATTGAGCGGTCGAAAGGGAGTTAATGGCATAGGCCGTCGCCCCAGTGCCGGTTGCTGTGATGTTGTTTCTGATCTCGATTCCGGTCGCCGTATTGGTGAGGGAAGACCCGCTTGCGGTGATGGCGGTATTTGCGAGCCGAATCCCAATGGCTGCGTGGGCGATCGTGTCTGTGCCCGTTGCCTGCGACGAGGAGATGTCGACCCCGGTGCTGTTTTGAAGAACGCCGCTTGAGTTGACCGAAGTAAAAAGCGCTCCGACTTGCCTTGCGGTCGTGGCTCCAGACAAAGTCGATGCGTTAAAAGTCCCGGCTGTCAAAGTGCCTGTGACGTTTGCTGAGAAATTTGAGGAAGTGAATTGCATCCCTCGGTAATTGCCCCCGTAAGTCGTCCCCGCAGTAGGTTGAAGAGATAAGTTGATGCGAACCGCACCACGGGTCTGCCCTGCTACTTGTGCGCCTGAAGTGATGACGGATCCGATGACTGTATTCCAAATGCCTGCAGGTTGGACCTGAGCCGTCGCCGTATCGGTCACGTAAGAGCCCAGGGCTCGAATATCCGACTGCAAGAGGGTCTCGGTGGATGTCGCGGGTAAGAGAAGGCCTGTGACGCCTGTCATAGTCTTATTTCCAGCGATGGATTGGCTCAGGATCGACAATCCCCCTGGATGGGTGGCGTCGGCCGGTTGGAGAGTCAAAGCTTGCCCTGTGAGGCTTGCGGCGTTGCTATTGGGGACCGTCCCGAAAGGGCTTAAAGTGACGTCGCCCGTGTTCGTGCCCGACGTTCCTAGCATCGTCTGAACTTCAGAAACGGAGAGATCCTGCGGGTCGGCCGTGATGCCCGTGTCGTTGCCCTTCAAGGTGAGGGTGGCCATCTGCGCCATTTTAGAATTCGTCACGGCGTGAGAGGCGATTGTCGTGAACATGCCGACCGACGTGACGTCTCCGAGTAGATTCCCTGAGAAATCCACTGCGGTACCTGACGTATTCCCTGTGCCGCCCCCGCCAATTCCGAGCACGCCCAGGCTTGCGGTCGGACCCGAATGGGTGATCGCAAAATTCGGGAATTGGTAATTGAAGGTCACGACCCCGGACGAATCGCCGATTCCTTGAGAGGTCGTCGGCGGGAAGCCCGCGTCAGACTTGAGGGCGAACAGGCTTAAGCAGACTAAGCTGAGAGTAAAAAAAGGAAAAAAGGTTCTCATTGCGAAACCCACTGAACGTCATAATTGACAGTGCCGGATTCGGCGATGATGGAGACGTTAGCCCCGACAGGGACGAATCCTGTATCGCGTCCCGGCTCAAGCCGTTGGCCCAAGGTCGTGCCCGCAGTTCGTCCGACGGACCAACGCATGTTGGTGGTCGAAGACGATAGGTTCATCAAAATAAAACCGATGGCACCTGTCGGAGCGGTTAAGGTCGCAACGCTACTCACAGTCGCTGCGGCCCCGGATCCGGAACCCGAAGAGCCGGACGTGTCCACGGGAAGCCCCGACGCATTGGTGATGTTCACGTTGAGGGAGCTTCCCGTGGCCGTGATTGAAGTGACGCCGTCGCCTGAGAAGGTCTTGGCCTTCACCGTATTCGGCGGAGGCGTATCGGCCGAGGCCACCAAGGAGAGAACTAAACTGATGATTAGGATCATGTTCATGGGGATTTCCTACATCGAATTAAGAGTTCCCTTAGTTTTGCCACGTCATCTTCAACAAGGCACGCTTTAACTGGGTGCCCCGGGCGCTCGATGAATTCCCATTTGCCGTCAAAAGAGGTAGCGACTGGCCCTCCAGCACAGCCGCTACCCGTCGTGAGGAGGCAACTAAGAATTAAATAGCGCATTCAGCTTCGCCGGATCTTTCTCAATAAAGGCCCCGTGGATGATTTTCACGTCGTCAACCACCTTTCGGTCGGTTTGGGCCTCTTGAATTCGTTGACTCAATGTTTTGAAAAGCTCAAGAAGAGCAGGGAGCGCTTTGATGAAATTCCAAAGCGTGCTCACGACTTGACCGCCTGGACGGGCTTCTGCGCATTGAAGCTCGAGAGGAATTTCAGGTAGTACATGAATTTGCTATTCTGAAAGGCCACGATCGCAGATGCTGCCTTGGCAAGGCCTGCAAAGCTAAAGGCCTTCTGAAGGATCGCAAGCGCGGAGAGAACGAAAGCGGCAAACGACGTCAGGAGCGCCGAGAGGATCCCGAAATAAAGGACGGCTTTGGTCACGACAGGACCGATGACGGGAAGCTTCTCTGCACTCACCATCACGTCTTGCGCCCACATAGGCGGGGCTGCAGGCTCCGCTACGGCTACTACGGCCGGCGCCATCGGAGGCTGAACGGCGAGGGTGACGGGCACGCCTGAAGTGAGCGGAGAGGAATCGGCGTAGGCGTCGTAAGTGAGGGCCACCAGAGCGGCGAGGAGCGCTAAAGACGCCAAATAGAATTTCATAAGAACCTCCGTTTAAATTTAGGTGACCTCTCTATTAAACGGTGCTTGTGTGCTGAGAGTCAAGAGCCGGTCTGCCCTGTTCTTCCAGCCCCTTCTAAAACGCTCGTTTTTAGAGTTGAGCTTAATGACTGATTCGATCCGTTGGAGGACGAACTGGTGAAGCGCTGAGAGGAATTCTTCACGCTTCACCAGGTTTAGAGCGGCAAGACTCTTATCGCCCAGTACGCCATCAAACTTGAGGGTCGCGCCACACCAACTGAGGGCCTTTTGTGTCAAAATAGACGCAGTCCCTACACCGTAAAGAACGCCCGTATCGAAAATGGCGATTGCAATCGCCGCATCGTCTATCCGGTCGCATTTGAGAGGCGTCCAGTACCGGTCTTTGTAAAAAACGTAGGCGTCCGATTCGGTCAGAGTTTCTATTTCGGCCGGGCTCGCCCATCGCCCTAGAAAGGCGATATAGGATTTTTGAGTGATCCCCCATTTGGTGGGACCCCCCGAGTCTGCCGGATCGTTGACGTATTCAGCGCTTTCGTTCTGAAATAAGTAAGCTAAAGCCGCGTCTAAGATCATTGGGTAAACTCATCTTTCGGGGAGTTATCGGCGCGGGCCGCGATGGTCGATCGTCGTATCTTTTAGCGTAGCACGCTTCACAATCTGGAGGTCAACTTCGAGTTCTCGGATCCGCTCGAGAATCTCGTTGCTCGTCGTTTGACTTGCCGTCGATCGCCTCACGCTCGCGGCATCGTTCTTCGATCCTCGCCGCATGTACCAGGTACACAAGGCGAGGATCGACGCTTGAATTACGGTGGGCCATCCGAGTTCCATCTTACTGGTATATCTCCATGATGCGGATATAGCCTGCGCTGCCTGCGCCCCCGTTAAATCCAAAACTGCCTCCGGTCACCCCACCTGCTCCGCCTCCCCCGACAGCGTATGGAAAGCCCGCCGCAAGGGGTCCACCAGAAATTATCGCATCGACGAGAGCGCCAGAACCGCCTCCCCCGCTTGGGTTCGCGCCGGCTGAAGTTCCTGCACCGCCGCCGCCCGAACCGGAGTTGGTTGTAGCGGCGGTTCCGGCCTTACCGAATCCGCCCCAGCCATTGCCCCCAAATGAAGAAACACCACCATTGCCGCCAGGGCCGGGACCAACGGCGCATCCGGGCTGTCCATCGGCGCCGTTGAGTGCAGTCCCGATCGGGCCGGTTCCAAGGGAGGCTGTTCCACCCGTTCCGCCAGCTCCGTTATTAGCGACTCCGCCGCCACCGCCATTTGCGACAAGAAGCGTAGTCCCAAATGTGGAATTTCCACCCGCGCTCCCGTTCGTTGGAGAACCGGAGCCTGATCCCGCTCCACCCCCGCCACCTCCCACCACTAGGGCTTGCAGAGCGACAGGCGCTCTGCGCGCGTAGAATGTAAGCGTCGTATCGCCCGTACCACCGCTTTTGGTGAGGGTCCCTGCAACAAGAGGGTCGCCATTTCCGGTCGCTTTGATTTCAACACCTGATGCGACCGTTTCTGCGATCGTAAATGTGTTTCCATTATTTGTGTAGGTCGCACCAATGGTCGCGCTTCCCGTAGCAATGGCAAAAATATAGGTGAGGCTGTGCGTCCCGGTACCGCTGGTATAAGTGGTAATCTTAGGAGGGTAAGAGGTCAGCGCCGAGGTGAATTGCGCTAAGAGCTGCGCGTACACACCATTGTCGACAATATCCGTTCCGGTTTTATTGGAAACGAATTGCGCCATTTGAGACGCCACAGCGGCTGATTGACGGAGCGATTTATTGACGAGCTTCGCACTTGCGATGCCGGGTTTGTTTCCGCTAGTTCGATCCGTCGAAAGATTGTACTCGCTTTGAGTGAGTAAGTTTGTGCCAGTGTCGGTGCCGCAGAAAGTTAAAATATCGTTTGCCATGAAAGTCTCCTTTAAATTTTAAGTTGGGGCTAGTTCGCGAACCCAAGAGGATTCATCCCAGCCGCCGAGTAAATCCGATTCCACATCCCACCCGAAAACAGGACCTGAGTCTACTGAAACGTAATAGGCGTTGACGCGGACACCTTCCGGTTTCAGAGGTATATACCCGCCCGTGATCAATGCCAGCGTGAGCGAGTCAATGATGCCTCCCACCACGGCGAGATTGTAGGTCATGTCCTGGTTGTCTTGAATCAGAATGGTGGTGGTCGTAAAGACTTGATCCCAAATGGCGTACGCCCCGTCAGTCGTGCCATCCCATTGGTTTGCTGCAATCTTCGCTTTGATGAGAGTGCGGTAGGCATCGTCGGGGAGCGACGTAACCTCTGTGGGCTCGAGTGCAGGTTGCCAAGTCCCGTATTCCCAACCGACTGTGTAATCGCCGTCCCAAGAAAAATAAACTCCTGAGATCGGGATGGAAACATTCCGCGTGATGCCTACCCATTTTCCAATGATATCGAGCTGGTCGCCTACCGCAATTTCGATATCGAAAAGGGGAATCATTGAACTCAGAAGGTTCTGAACTTGAATCGGAGTCGCTAGATTCGCACTCAACATGGCGATGTAGTTCGGCTGCGTCCTGAACTCAGAGGTGATGAGGTTCAAGTATTCCAGTAAGGTCATGTGACGATCACCGTGATGTCGGTTGCAGGAACACAGACAGGGTTTTCATCCCAATCCATGGTGACGTTGGTAGGACCGACGGCTCCCCCGTTTTTACCAATTTCGAGTAAGGCGATATCAAACGTCTGACCCGCCGCAGTTCCAATGAGGTAGGCAGGTGCGTAAAGTTTTGTAATCAGCACATCATCACCAATGGGGACGGCATTGATGACGGCTGCGACCGCATTTTGAATCAAGGCCACGAAATCAGAGGACCAGCCGACGCCGGCTGAGATCGTTATTTCGGCTTGAACGGTGGCCGTCACTGCCCGCTCAAACGAGATGTTGAGCGGCATCCCGTGAGCGTCGTAGGTCAAGACAGTCGTATCCCCAAAGGTGCCAGTGCCCGGCGTTTTATGCACGCCGATGGTGTCAGCAATATCTTGGCTCACGCCGCCTTGGACGACAATCGAGATGCTATGGGCCGGGATGCCGTTTCCGTCAGTGATGCCCGTATCGTTCTCGTAGCCCTTCACCTTGGTGACGCCGGTCAAATTGGCCACGCCGCCTACAGTGCCGTCAAGCACGGTCAAAGAAGGATTGGCGGTTGAGGCGGCTTGCCTGAGTCTAAGCTCAGCGTCCGTTTCGACGGGGACACCCGGGACTGCGGCACCCACGTTATTGACCGTTTGCCATCCTCGCGTCGGCGTAAAGATGGTGGTGATCGTAGCGGGTGCTGCAGTGACCGCGCCCGCGACCTGAGCGGTTGCGACAACTGTAATAGTCCCGCCACCTGGGATCGTGGTTGTCGGAATGTCCCATTTCTGTTGAAGCGCGTCGGTAGCGATGCCACCTGTGATGATGGTTCCTGCCTGGCCCACCAAAGTGAGGGTGACGGTCGAGAAGGTGGGAAGCCTGCGGGTCAGGCCGTTGATTCGAACGTTGCGAGAGAGGCCTACGCCTTGAGCCGTGACGGGAGAAAAGGAATTATAGACTGAGGCGCCTAATGCGGCCGTGTCGTAAAAAGCTTTGGCCATGACGGCTAGAAACTGGCCGTCTTGGGAATCGGCCTCAAGATAGATGTCCGCACCATAGATGGCTCGATATTCGTTTTGAAGCCAAGCGAGAAAGGCCGGATAATCCGAAAAATGGTAGCCGGTCGAATCGATGTAGACGAGATCAGTAATTAACATAGTTGGCCACCTCGACGGCCGTCGGGCCATAGATTGTATCGATATCGAACTGCACGGTCAGGTTGCGCATATCGGGATCGATTTCGCTCACAAAGTTGGTGATGTCAGTCAGGCCTTGCGTGCCTAACACCCGATCTTGAATCGTCGTGTTGGCGACGTCGACTGAGTACTTACCCAAGATGCCTTGCATGTAGGGCGTCCCCTCGTCGATATTGAGGAACCACTCTCCTAACCAAAGAAGGAGCCGGGTGCGCGCGGCTTGCCCAACGGCTTCGGGAACGTCCCGGTAAAAATCTTCCTGACCATGGCCGAAAGTATAATCCCCACTTGCGGTCAATTTTCTATATCTCATTCGAGGAGTACTCCTATATCGGCGGTTTTATAGGCAGTGATCTGAGCGGCGAGAGCGGCTAAAGTAGGCAGTAAGGCGGTTGCAGCTCCTGCGGTGACGACGGCGATTGGATCTGTTGCGGTTGTCGTCGCAAAAGTGGTGAGGTTAGTATTAAGCGTATTGAGGAGGTCGAGCATCCCATCTAAGACTCCGCGCAAGTTCTTTGTCGCGTTCGCCATCTCGATCTTGCCCGCGTCGGTCAAACCGAAATAAGTCGTTCCGCTGTTACTTCTGAGCTGCGCACTGTCAGCGCTGATTGAGTTGACTCGGTTAGGTTGAGATCGAGGCCCTGGGATCGCAAACCCGTCGGAAAGGTCATGCATCCGAGCTTCCATGGGTCTTTGAATACCGCCCGATTGCCACCAAGCGTCAATACATCGGGAAGCGAACACGACTAAGACCTCGTTGCCCGCAGCCAGTGGGAACGTCAGGATGTACCCGCCTCCGCCTGGAAACACGAGAGGTACGTCAACGAGAAGAGGGAGATTGACCGATTCGATGGTTCCGTTTTCGTTCTCAACGGTACCTTGAATCGTAGGTTGGACCTCGCAAGTCATCGCAGTCAGGTTGACCGATTGGATGATCCCGGGCATAGCGGTCCAGATGGTGGACTGCCTGCCATCGAGTGCCAACCGCATCGCCGTTTCTGAATCGTTTAAAAGTTGATTGCGATCCATTAGCCAAACCCCACTTGCACGCTGTTGAACGGATTCGAGGATGGATCAATATAAAGACAAATGAGGCTCGAGTACCATTCTATGCCGCGTGTGTCCCCGCTGTGCTCAACTACCAAAACGTAGTACACTCCGTCGGCGGTCTGTGGCGCAGGGATATTGGCCGCACTATTAATTTTTGTCAGATCGATCTTGAAATCTGAAACGGTCGCTTCCGAAATATCGACACGACCTCCGATTTGAATCAAGGGATTCAGAAGGCATTTCACGTTCACGCCTACATTTGTCTGTTGGGGCGTGCCGATCAAACCCGTCTTACTGGTGAGAACCACACGTTCGCCGGGCAAGTAAGATTTTAAAGGAACGAATGTGATCTTCTCGTCTTGAATAGACCAAGTCTTTTTGGTGCTTTGGGCGACGTCTCGTAGATAGTTCCGGGCATTGCCGTACATGACTTTTCCACGTGGAAGCTGCTCAGGAGGCATGATTCCTAAGTGGCCAGCGGTGACTCCTTTAGGACTCATCGCCGTGACAGCTGCATTGACTTGATCGATTTGAGTCGACCCTTTTGCCAGCGTCGCATTGACGACAGCGAAATTGTAAGCTCGGTCCCCGTCGCCTGCGACGATATCAATGAAAGTGTCTGTAGCGCTCTCGCGGCCTAAGATGATTTGTTTAATGTTGCCTTGGAAGATAACTCCATAGTTACCTTGATACCCGGCTTGTAGAATTACCCGGCCTCGATTTGGTTGTCTTTCCGTCGGAGACAAGTTGATGAGAATCGAAAGCGCGGTTTCTTTTGAAAGGTTGTAAACGCGTATATCGGCTGCATTAGGGGTTTCAGTATCTGCCCGTTTCACAGAAAATTTGATTCTAAGATCAGAAAGGTCAAGACCATTTAACTGGGTGTCATAAACCACCAAGTTGATCTTTCTTAGGTACTGCTCGGCTCCGACGATATCCGTATCAGCCATCGGATGCCGTCGTTTCGAAATAAAGATTGCTCTCGATTCCTAAATTCTCAAACGTAGGCACGGCCGTTTCATCTCCGTCCGTCAGGACAATCAATTGGCCTTCGATTCCTAGGTACTCAAGACCCGCCAGACAGTCAGCACCTGTGATTAAGGGAATGTTGGCCGCGATCGGATCGCCCGAATCGACGTCCGAAAGATCGAGTACCCAACCTGCGTCAGGGGCGTCGTTCCATCGGCACGTCATGGTGTAGTTCACGCCCGCTAAAGCTATTTCAAATTGTTGCGAAACATTCTGAAGAGGTATTTTAAAAGTACTCATTGTCCCCCCAGTAATATTGCGAGAGCGGATTTTTTACCGGCTTTCTGAATCCCGGAGGTGACTTTGCCAAGCTTCTGTTTGGCAAGAGGGACCGTCGTAGTCGTGACCGAAACAATCAGGACTTCTTGAAAGGTAGCAGAGATCGAAAGGCAATTTTCCGTACTTTTATCCGTTGTCTGAGAGAGCGACGCCATGAGCATACTTTTATAAATACGCTTGGGCGTGATGACGTCGAAAGGCACTCGTGAAATCTGAAGATCCAGAAGCTCCTGGTAAATCTGAGCAAGTCCATTTCCTGAAAAGGTATTGAGTAGACCACTGATCAGACTGTTGTCCTTCAATAGGGCAGTCATAGAAAAGCTCGTCGGCTCTTTGTAAGCGTGATCGGTGATCGAGGCCCCTTGTTGCACGGGCTGCTTCGTGATGGTGAGGGTGTCGTTGGTCGTTTCATTGACGACCACGTTGACCGTGATTTCGCCGATTTTTCGGTCTTTACCGAAGAGCGATTGGAGGGTAATGGGCTGGCTCAGGAAGCTCATTATCGTGTCGCTCCCTTTAAGTTTCTCACCATGTCGAAGTTGACCCGGCTTTGCTCGCCTGACACGGCCTTGCCAACGGCACTTGCGTCGGCCGAGCCCATGACGTTGATGTTGGTTTGTTGCTGGACGTGTTGATTCGTTTGGGCGTTCTGCACGTTAGGGCCGACCGGCGAAGCCTTAGGCACCCCGCCTGGGGCATTTTGGATGTTCGTTGCAGCGTTTTCTCCACCAAAGAGGCTTGCGCCGAAAGACCCTACTGACGATAGAACGCCGCCCAGGCCCTTGATCGTTTCCCAGATTTTAGAGAAGAGGGTCAGTACGGCTTGACCGCTTTCAAGAAGAGAATCAAAGAAACCGTGCGTGTCGCCTTGGAAGAGCTGATAGAAAGCCAACACCACATTCCCGATGACGTCGACTATGCTGAGCCACACGTCTCGCATCGACTTCAGGGCTGCGGTCACGGCATCGATGACTGGGACAAACTTCGACCAATCGAAAAGGGATTCACCCCCTTCTTGCCAGACCTTGAAGTCGTCGAAGAGCGCGAGCAACGCAACAAGGCCCGCTAGAACCAATCCGAATGGAGTGGCTAGGAAAGAGAGATTGAGCAGCTTCCATGCTGCGATCAACCCGAGAATAATGGTTGACCAGCCATCCGTGGCCTTATCCAGCATAACGAAAAAATCGTATACACGAGTAAGAATGGACCACAGACGGAGGCCCAAGGCGGTTGTCGCCTCGAGCGCTTTAAATACGAATTTAACGAACTTCTCCAAGACATTTTGAATCTTGGGCATGTTCGCGTAAATCTTTTGGCGAAAGAGATCCGACTGCTTGGTAAGTAATTCAAAGAATCGAGAGCCTACGGATTTGTAAATGGCCTCAAGTGCAAACTTAGTTTTCGTGAGTGAAAGGTTTAACCGAACAGAAGACTGCACCACTTTGGTGATGTTGATACCGGCGGCCGAATAAGCCTTGAGTAACTCACGTCTCAAGACGATGGCTTTATTGATGGCCGGCGCGATAATGCGGTACTCGTACCCCATTTGCTCGAAGCCTTCGGAGATTTTAGAAATCCCATAAACGATGCCCGAGGCTGCGATTTTAACGGATGCGTAAAGTGCGGTGACCTTCAAGGTCGCCGAAGAAAGAGCTTTGTTGAACTTGGCGAGACTCGCGTCGTCTACGTCGAAGCCCAAACCCACCAAAAAGCTCTTAATTACTTCGCCCGTCACTCTTGCGCCTTTCTAGCCCGGTATTCGTTTTCAGCCCTGACATCCAGGGCGTCATTCATTTTTGCTAAGTCCTCAAGGTCGATCGTGCCGTCTTTTAAGCTTTCGTAGAGGCACATTCTCTCAAGAACCGGCCGCATCACCCAATCCTCGTTGTCTCCCATCGAAACCCACTGAACAGGCCTTTTGTAATCCCCTCCCCCACTGCCTAAGATTGGTGAGGGAGTGCGCCGAAAAAACCAGAAAGATTGAACATGAACGCCCTGCCTGCGATTTGAAGAAGGACGGGGAGTTCCAAGTCCTGCATCATGAGCATCGTAGGAGTAGCGACCTTGGCCCAATTGCCTTGGACCTGCTGCATTTCCACTGACGAGAGCAATCCGAAAAGAACTAAATCTGCGTCAGCGTCCGACAGTTTCGACAACCCCGTCATGAATGGGGATGCGAACTTGGCGATTTGCTCAAGCTTGTCCTCTTCCGAAAGAGAATCCAAGTTCTTGAATTTTCCCGCATCCCGCATCGCAGGCAGGAGGTCCGATAGAATCGGACCGATCCGCCTGACGATGTGGAATTGCTTGAAAGCGTCGATCTTCGACAACTTGAATTTGCGCGAGCCGATTTCAAAATCACGATCACTCATGATTTATTGTCCTGATCCCAAGATGCTGTTGACCGCGATACCATCAAAGGTCCACTCCATCATGCCGCCGTCTTTGGCGTACGTAAGGGTCGGCTTCTTTTTGAAAGCAGCGCTTTGGGCAACTGTGTAATCACCGCGTCCAGAATCGACCACAGTGAAAACGTTTTGTCCCCAAAGTGCGGAGGATGCGGATTGCAGGTTGTACATCGTCATGAGAGCGGCATTGATCGGAGAGGTCTTGAGCAACCGGATGGTGATCAAGCATGCGTCGCTCGCCACCAAGGAGTGTTGCCCTTTTCCATCCGCGCCGATCGTCATGATGTTCTTGTCTTCGACTGCTTCGATCGTGATGCCTTCTTCGGAAACCGCAGCTCCCGCAGCCAAGTTGATGCCGACTCCGCCCGGGCCGGAGATCGTCGCATTTACGTTGAGAAATGAATAGACCATGAGATCTCCTTTTTATTAGCGGTTGACGTCCACGATCACGTCGAGACTTTGGATGGCTCCGGCGAGCTTGACTGCGACTTGGATCGGGGGAGCTGCACGGGTCTCGCGATCCGACTGAGATTGAAGCGCAATCGGCTGAGCGTAAATGTAGTAGCCCGTTTTCAAGTATTGCCCGGTGAGGAGCGTACCGAATCCAGCTGCGTTCCAAATCCCAGGGGCGACAAGCCCGTTATTGACGGCCGCTTCGCATGCCCCACCAATCGCGTTGGTGAGCTGATTCACGCCCGCATCGGTTTGAGGAACCTTCGTCGTGCTGGTATAGAGCACGTTATAGCAGGCCGTTTGAATGGCGTTTTGGAGCCAATCGAGCCCGTGGATTTCGTCGAAGAAGGCCGGTCCGCTCATGACGCCGTACTGGATGATGACGGTGTCGTTCACGTACTGGACGAAGACGTTGCATCGTTTGTTCTTCAGGACGAGCGCTTGATTTTCGGTCAGGTCTTCGCCCGTGACACCCGGCTCCTGCTTGAACATCAAGGTGATGGTCGAGCGGTTGGCGTTGAAGTTGACCGAGAAGGCCCGGCCAAAGAAGGAAGCAATGGCGTAAGCGTTTTGGCTGTACTGGCAGAAAGACTGCCGATAAGCGGCCGCTTTCATCAAGCTTGCCAAGTCGTTTTCCACTAGGGCTGAAAGGACGTTGCTATTGGTGATCGTCACCCCAAAGATACGTCTTAGATCCAGGGCTTCAATGAAGTCCGAGACGGCCAAGTTTTGATTGTCGGTCGGTTGGACGGAGGCTTGGAACATCAGGCCGTACCAAGCAGCGGACATGTTGGCCATGACCGCCGCACATTGGACCGGCGTCTCCGCATCATACCCACCAATGAGGGCGATCGAAGTGGACGAGGTCAGGTGGAGCTGAGCCGAGATGTCCGTGCCCGATCCGGTCGTGGCGTACCCGACAGAAGACGGAACGGTTCCGCCTGTCAGGGTGCCCCCTGAGATCGTGATGGACGAGCTGGTCTCGGCCAGGGTAAACGAGTTGCCTGCGGTGCCTGGGAGTACGGCTGTGACCGTCGTGACCAGCCCCGTAGTCGAGTAGGTCGCGTCGTCGATGTTGGTATCCGATGACGCGGCCAGGAAAGTCTGGAGATTAGCCGCCGTTGCTGCAGCAGTGGGACCGACCAGTACTTGAGGTCCCGTAGGGCTTGCGGCCACAAACGTAAGCGCGGTTCCGTTCACCGTGAGAGTGTCGGCGGCGACGCCGCCCAAGAGGGTAGCCGCCGAAACGGTGATATCTGCACCCGTGGTGGTGAGGCCGTAGGAGTTTCCGACCGTTCCATACAAACGCGACGTGATCGTCGTGACCGCTCCAATCGTGTTGTAGGTCATCGCGGCTAGGTTGACGTCGGCCGAAGCCTGCAAGAAAGCCTGGAGGGCCGCAGCCGTCAAAAGTTCAGTTCCACCAATCTGGACTTGGTTTCCAGAAGGAGTGCCTGAAACGAAAGTGACTACCGTTCCCTTGATGGTGACCGTGTCGCCGTTCGTTGGATTGGCATCCAAGGTGATCGTGCCTTGAGCTTGAGCGCCGTAACTTGGATTGCCAGTCAGAGTAATCGTGCCCGTTGCAGAAGATCCATCCCCTGTGGTGGAGCTGGTCACGATGAATTGAGATCCGTTCCAAGTGACCGTACCGCCTGTCAGCGCGCCGTTGATGACTGTGGCAACGCCGTTCAGATTGGTGACGCCCGTGAAATCAAGACCCGTCAGAGTCTTAGTCACCCCGTCAATGACGATGACCATCCCACCATTTGAGATGGCAGTGAAATTGGAAAGCAACTGTTCAGTCGTCGAAAGGATCCCGCCCAAGTTGAAGGCGGAACTTGCCGTACGGAACCATCGGCCGATCATCAGGGTGCGGGGTTTAGGAGTCTGCCCGAAATAGAGGGCCGCAGCGTGGTACTCAGGCGCGTCGACACCGAAGTCAGCCGCAACGCCTTCGATGGTCAGGTAGGTCCTGAACCGCTCGAGACCGTTGATGACGTCGGAATCCCCTGCGATCATGAGAACACCGAAAGACCGCGTAGCGGCGGCGAGAGGACTGAGATTTACGACAACCCTGACAAGACCTGATACGGATAAGCTCATGAGTTATAGTCCTTTCAACGAACAGATGAGGGTACGATCAGCCGCTTCAGCGGTACCCGACACAATTTTTAGATATCGAAGGCCTTGAAAAACAGGGGTACTGAACGCGTAGCAGCGATTGGCCGCAACCGTAACCGAAAGCGCGCTATTGTCAGGCGAGTAGACGGGTCTAAATCCGCCACCTGTGAGTACTCCGCCCGACGGAGTCACGACAATCGGGATCCCGCCACCCACGAAAGTGATCGCGTTGCCTGCGGTTCCGGCCGTTCCGGCGGTAACCATGGTTACGGCTCCTTCGGTCGAGTAGGTGCAAGATTGAAGACCTAAGTCGGAGGACGCTACTAAGAAGGCTTGGAGGTTTGCGGCTGTAAGCGCCGCACTCCCGCCGATGAGGACTTGATTCCCTGTCGGACCCGAAGCAACGAAGGTGATGACTGTACCCGCGATCGTGAGGGTGTCCCCATCGGATGGTGGTCCGGTGAACCGAACTTGGCCCTGAGCTTGAAAACCATTGGGTGAGTCGGCGGTTTGAAAAGTGAGGGCGGTGCCCGTCATTACAGGAGGCAGAATGATCGCTTGAAGAGACATTCCGCCGGTATCGATAACGGAACTCTCTTGCGCGCCTTGAGCGATCTCTACGACTTGCCGAGGGTTGAAGTAACCCTGATAGCCCGTTAAAAATGGTGATGACATAGAAAGAGTCTCCTAGGTTTGTGTTTCCCAATCAAGAAGATACTCTTCATTTCCGAGCACAGTGTGAATCTGACCCGTAGCCGAGAGGATGGTGAGTATCGGATAGACGCGCTGAATTTCTCGTCGAAGATGGATGGTCATTTCGTATCGATTGACCCATCGTTCATTAATGAGATCAGGGATATGAAGAGCACGAGAGACTTCGACGAATCCCATGTTGGCGGATCTCAGGCCCTCAAGATTGGGCGGCATTTGAAAACCGTCACGAATTAAACACGCGACGTCTAAAGCTTCGGGCCCGTAGATGGAGCACGAAATTTCTAAGTCCTCGTGGCGCTGACTGGTCTGGCGGTTGAAGGAGTCGACGCCTAAGTAAGCGTTCGCATCCGGAGTTGAGCTTAAGATACCAAACGCCAACCAATTGATGTCGATATCGGGCTGCTTAGGCGGAATCACCTGCCACTTAGGTCTGACCAAAGTTCCGCTAATGCCTGTTAACCCCACCAAAACGGTCTGAATGAACTGCGTGAGATTGAGTTGCCGGGGGAGAGGCACGGTGCTTCGGGGGAGGATGTAGGTCATGGCGCAGGCACCTCGGCGACGCAAGTCCCCTCGGACCAGCCTTCGCCCCAATTGGACCAATCAAAGACGAGCTGAACCTGGTAGCGCGTGCCTTTGAAGACGAGCAGGCTTGAGTACTTACCAGGCGCGCTGGCCGTGATCTTACCTCTAAACCAGAAGGTCGAGACGTTGGCGACGCGGAGGGCCTCGGGAAGCCTTTGAACCGTACGCCCTGATGCAGGCTGAACGGAGCCGATCGTGTTCAGAACAGTTTCGGCCAGGAAATTCTCCCCAAGCGAGTTAATGGTGGGCGTCCGCGTGATGAGCTGGATTGCGTCAACGAAGTCAGGATCCGACATCAGCTCAGTGACGTTAATCAGAGCCACGGCCTATTCCTCCCCTTTGACGACGTAGGTGATGGCGTTGCGCATTTGGGCGGTCACGATCAAGGCCTTGGTGCCTTTGAATCCAGCAGCCTCGCGCGCAGCTAGGGTCGCTTCCGAGGGTGCCTTGATGTCTTCTTGGGAATTGATGGCCTTTTTAATCGAATTCGAGGCGATGAGCCCTGCCCGATTATAAGCAACAGACAAGACCGCTAAGCCCTTTGAAAGGGCGCCTTGAGCGGCAAGCTTGAACTGATCAGCGATGGCTTCTTGGGCGTTTCTAATCCCAATGGCCATGACTGGCCGGGGAGGGATGTTATTTGCGGGGGAGCCAAAGTTATTGATCGCCAAGAGAGTCGCGTTATTGATGGGAGCGTCTTCTTTACGCTCGGTCTCTTGTTCGGGGATGCCCACCAGGACTGCGTCGCGTTTGAATTTCGATATAATCTTGTTGAAGTCGGCCGTGAAGTCCGACGTGACGGTGAGTTTAGGAGCGCTCATGCAGCTCCCTTCAGAATCAGTACCGCGCACCCCAGGGTGACGACAATCAGGACGATGATGAAAATATAAGGAGGCTTCGGAGGTTTCCAGGTATCGACGCCGTAGGATTGGGTTTCCACGGTCATAGCTGAATCGCCGCCGCGCCGAAGATCCGCGCAAGTCGAATAAACTGTTTCCCGTACGTGGTGAGATTCCACCAACCGGCGTCCTTCTCAGACGTAGAGGTCGAATCATAGCCGACGCTGACGGAACCGACCGTCTTGTTGTTGGCGATGCCGCCCGAGGTACCGGGGATGCCGCCGGTCTTTCCGGCTTTTGCATTTTGGGCCGCCAGGGTGATCTCATGAGCTACGTAGAGCTTCACCCCGGCGGTCCACATCGTTTTCCAGACACATTCTAAGACCATGAGTTCCGCAACTCCGGCCCAAAAAGTAATCTGAGTGGTCGGATAGATGGTCGTGTCTGCGAACTCGGGAAATTCTGTTCGAAACGCGCCAATGTCCATCTGACCTTACCTCTTGTGTTTTTTCTGCTTCTTGCTGGACTGCTCCTGCACGACGGGCTCTGAAGCTACCGGCTCCTCCATCACGTCCGCAATCGCATCGGCCATCGCTTCGTCGACGCCGACGGCGTCTTCGATAGGCGGGGACTCCGACACGACGGGCGAAGACTCAAGCACTTCGGGGGAGCTTTCGTTTTCACCCGCCGGGGCGGGACTTGATTCGACGGGGACGACAGGCGATTCAGAAACAGTCGGAACGCTTTCAGCCTTGAGGGATGCCAGTTTCTCGGAAAGCTCTTTCTGGCGATCTTGGAGAGGTACGGACGAAATCACTTTCGCCTCTTCCGCATCCAAGACCATTCCAGCATTGACGAGCCTTTGAAAAAACGGGCTTTTCATGACGGCATCGCTGACGTCATGAGACCCAAGCGCGTAGTCGCGTCCGCACAAATGAACGGCTTGTTTGAATAGGACCCGCATGGCTTAGATTCCGTCGCCGTAGCGAACGGTTTCTGGGTACACCAATTCCATCTGGCCGAATGCCCAGAGGTAAGGGGCGGTGAATCGGATCCCTTGGTAGTAGGCGGTTTCGCGACGGATAGGCACCATCGGGAAACGAACCCGGTCTTCTTCGTTGGTATAAGCCACCATCCGGTTCACGTCGCCGACGCCTGCGCCCGTCAACCATTTCACAGGCTGGATATCGAGTTCCTTGCCGTTGACGGAAAGGGCGATGCAGTTTTCTTTCAAGAACTTCAGGATCGACACGTTGCCGGCCGAGCTGACTTTCTGAGAGGCGATGTAACTGAACTGAAGTGGTGGAAGGAGGAGCTTGCTTGGGCAGACGGCGTATGCCGATGCTTGCCAAGCGCCTTGGATGAGGGCATTCACGTCGGCCAGGATTTCGTCTGGGGTTTTATTGGCCCACAGAGGAGATCCGCTGATGCCGTTTGGCACGTCGTAAATGGTGACTTCAGCCGAGTTGATGAGGCCGGTTGCGCCGACATCGGTCGAACCCTTGTACACCATCTGGTCAGTATTCATCTGATAGAGGGTGTTCAAGGCGTCGAGCTTCTGTGCGTCGATCGGCTGGCCCGTGAGCTGGGAGCGCTCCAGTTCCACGGACGTGAAGCTGACTTCGCGTGCCAGCAAGCGAAGAGGCAACACGACCTTTTGGCCGTTGATGCTGACGCCTGGAATCGCGGTCGTTTCGGCCGAGATCCAAGGCATGTTTCCGACGCTACCCAAAGTTCCTGCGCCTGCGAAGGCGGAACGAATGAAGCTGGTGCTTTCATTCGACATGGTGATGCCGGCGCGCAATTTGATATCGCGGCCCCAGGTCACGCTGGTCAACGGCTCATAAAGCCTCTTGTCCAGGTTTTCAAGTTGATTGACGTAGTAGGCGAGTGCCGAATCCCTAGTTTTAAAGCGACGTCCGATGTTCATTTTCTAATCCTCTCCCTTTATAAATTAACGTGCGATACGCAGTTCGGCGTTCAAATCAGCATCGACTCCGTCAGATGCCCATTCAGCCTGAGTTGCCGTCAGGGCAACGCTGTTACCGCCATCGGACACAGCTTCGAACGCACCAATGGGGCGACCCGTAGCAGAGACGATACGGACATAGACCACTCCACCGCGAGCTGGAGTGCCTGCGGTGCATTTCACGCTGACGTAGCCGCGAACTGCAAGACCTGCAATTTGGTCAGGGTTGGGGATGTTGTCAGTGAATCCTGCCAAAGCGTTTCCGCTGATGGAGGGAACTTCACGAACAAGCACGCCTGCAAAGTCAGGCGCTGTAAGGCCGGTCGTCCATTGCTGGATCCCACCAGAAACGTAGCGCATCGCTTCGCCGAAACGTTGGACGTAGACGGATGCGAGTGCGACTAATTTCGCAGGCTCAACGTTGGTCTCGTCAACGCGAGTGATATCACCTGGGACTCCGTTGGGGGATTGGTACAAATAAGCTGGTGCCATGATCAGATCTCCTTTGGCTTTGCGCCGTTCTTAGTTTTGCTTGCCGTAGTGTTTGGCGTTGATCGCGTTCATCTCTTCCGCAGTCAGGGCGCCTTTGGAGGCACCCCCTGCGGAATCGGTGGCACGAGTTTGTTTCGTTCTCGAGAGTTCGCCGTTGCGGCTCACCTTGAGAAGTTCGCTTGCAGCGATGAACAACGTATTCACCTTGGCGTCGTCCTTCAGCTCAGGGGCTTTGCCGCCCGTGAGTTGATCGATCACAGCTTTCCCATCCTTGGTGGCGTAGGCCGTTTTCAGGGCTTGAGCCTTGACGTCTTTAGCCGAAGCTTTCAGACCCGGGGCGAGAATCTCAACGCGGGATGCAGTGTCACCCGTCATCGTGCTCTCTTCGAAATCATCGTCCATGGCGAGGTCGGCTTCAACACCTTCTTCGTCTTCGAACATTTCGCCTTCTTCGCCGGCCTGTTCTTTAGCTTCCATTTCGAGAAGCTTAGCAACCGAGGCCTCAAGGGCTTTCAGACGGTCTTCAAGGCTTGTGGCCACTTCTTCGTCTTTGGCGACTTCTTCCTTTTCGCCCGCAGCTGGATTGCCGGCGTCGTCTTTAGGCTGACCGAGAGCGGAAACTTTCGCACTCAAGTCTTTGACGATTTTAACAAGCTCGTCATAGGCAGCCGCGTCTTTGGATTTCTTGTCATCATCCTTGTCCTTATCGGCTTCTGCGTCTTTGGATTCTTTTTCCTTCTTCTCTTCCATTTCTGCGTCGCCTGCCAGGCTCATGGCCTCGTCCTGCGCCTTGGCGAAAATCGCCTTAATCTTATCCTTGAGCTTCATAGTTACCTTTCCTTTGTGATCGTTGATTGCGTAAGCGGATCCTGCACGGCCTTGATCAACCAGAGCCAGATGATTGCCGATGATCTTCGTTTGAAGCCCTCGGCCCTCGCCTGTCTGCGTATACTCAGCCTCGTAGCCGCAGGACACTTCCCGAAGCCCGTTCTTCACCAAGTTGATTGCGATATGGTCTGTGATGAGTAGATCGGCAATCAAGTCGTTTTTGTTTTCTCCGTCGCCGCGACGTACGTTTTGAAGGACACCCTTCGCGAGCCTCGACCAGTTCTCCGGCGATACGAAATCGATCGGATGCGTGATCGTAACGGCCTTACCCTCGAAGCTAGCGATCGTCTCCGGGCGGAATACTTCTTCCTCTTCCCGGTGAATGAGAATCTTACCCTCATCGTCGGTCTCGAGCGGAGTTTCCCCTTCGCCGTAAACCATCTCACCCGTGCGAGCGATGGGTACGCCGATACACACCAAGAAGCCCTCGGGCGTCTCGTGGATATTCTCAGAGATTTTCGAAGTGGTGTAAAATTTCACAGTTCAGGAGTTATGGGAGCATCAAGTTAGCGGTGCGAAGCTTGGCCAAGAGCGCATTGAAATCGACAACCAGAGCGGCCACGTCAGCCGCGACCGAGTCGACTTGAGCCGCAGCGCGATTGCCTGCGACTTTGTTGAAAGCCGACAAGATTGAATCCGAAGCCGAAATCGTTCCTGCAATAGGGCTTAGTCCCGTCAGAGGCGTGGTGAGCGGGCTTCCAGCGGCCAAGATCGCCCACACAGGTGTCGTAATCAAACTCGTCTGCTGATAGAGCGCGCCCGTGTCGCGTGCGATGTAAAGAGATCCAGGCCCTGCGAAGTTATCCCCCGTGGTGCCGTTCACTGGAGCCGTTGCCCCACTGAAAATACAAACGTCGGAGTCCATGCGAATCGCTGCGTTCAATATCCGTATCGCGTCGAAACCGTCGGCTGCGGGTTGAGTCAGATCCAATCCGTAAGTGAATCCCGAAGCCGGATCCGAACTCTTCATCACCGCTTTGAACGCAGCACCTGCATTGAGCTGTCCTGAATCGCCACCCAATAAAGCAACAACTGCGCCTTGAGCATTATCCGATTGGACGATTCCCATGACTGCTGCAGATGGGTAGTGTGAAGCGTTGGTGCCGCTGCCCATGTATAACCCAACCACACCTGCAATTGCGTTTGCCTCGGCCTCAAGATTTTCCCCACCCGCTGCGCCTACAACGGCCGCCAGAATCGCGGGATCTTCTTGATCGTCAGAACCAGCAGTTGCAGCAATATTCAAAAACACAGGACCGAGAGTTGCGAAGGTGTGGCCCCCGTCGTAAGCAGGCCCTGGCCCATCCGCATCGTACACGATGACGTTTTCCGAAACTTCGCCGTATTGGTTCTTGAGGTTGAAAGTCGGATAGGCCATGAGTCAGTTTCTCCCTTGAATAAAGTTCAGGTCTTGAATCGGCAAAAATTTGTGTAGACTTTACTATCAGGTCTATCGGCGAGATTTGTCTAGTCCATTATTCTTCGTTGAAGACAGGCTCGGCAAAACACCGACAGTTAGGAAACGTTCCGGGATGCCCTTTCGTTCCGTCTTGAAGAGTCGGAGGATCATCCCATGAGAAAATTTTGCCTTGTAGCTTTTCTCGGCCTCGCCAATACAGGTGGGCTTCACGAACGTTTCCGTCTCCTGAATTATGCCATCGATATTGACCAGACCCGACCGCCATCGCCCGCGACTGATTGATAGCGGCGTTTGAGCGAGCCACCTCGGTCCGGGCAATCAAGAGCGCCCGCGACGTAGCCACTTCAGTCGAGAGGCCTAGTTCCTTCTCGAGCTGGGCGATCGTATCGGTGTTCGCTTCCGCCCGAGTTCCCGCCAGGACGGCCTCGTAGGCAATCTTTTGCGCTCGAAGACCTGCTTCGATCGGGATCGACTTAATCAAAGCGACCTGCTCGTTCATCAAGGCCAAGGCGGCCGCACCGACCTCTTGTTCGGCGACACCTACCTTGAGGGCAACCCCAATGGCTTTCGATTTATTGACGTAAGCTCGCTTGTTCGATTTCTGAACCTGCTCAAGCATCTTAGCTGACTGCCTTTGCGCCCAAGGTGTCAGGGCTTCCGCGTACTTATCTAGCTCATCCTGCATCCGCCTGAGATCGTACGGATGACTGATGGTGGGAATATGACGTTCGACAATATGGCCGGACGCCCGGGCCACTTTCTTCAGTTGCCGATAAAAATCCCGCTCAGCCGCCTGGGACGGTTTGAATTTACCTTTGATCGTTTTCTGAGCGTCAAGCGTGAGACTCTTCATCTATTTCCCGAACATCCTCTTTAAGAAATTGGGCTTGCCGTCCAAATTTTTGACGACGTCTTGTTTTTCCTTATCGGGATCCAGCTCGCTTGACTGTTCTTTCTGCTCTTCTGGCTCTGATCCCAGTCCTGGTTGATCCGGCATCGGCGGTTCTTCGCCCTCGGCGTCCGCAATGTCCTCGTCCGAAATGTTGGTGAAGACGCCCGTATCGGATGAAGCTTGGCGAAGCTCCTTGAGGGACGTTTCCCGATTCGTAAGACCGCCCTCGTAAGCGCCGAGCACGGTCTCTGTATTCGTCTTGGCGATCGTGGCCTTATCGATTGCCGTCATCTGCCAAAGAGGCGTGAACGTAAATTCCAAATCTTTAGGCGACGGTGTTCCGAACGTCGAACGCCAAAGAACCTTGAGCAGGATCTCAAAGCCGTTCCGAAGCTTGGCCTCTTGTTGGGCGTTGATGTTGTCGTAGTACATGCGGATATCCGCATCCCCCGTCGACGAAAGGCCGGCTGGACTTTGGCCAAACAACCTCACCAAGGGGATGCCCGAGGCGCCTGACAGCTGTTGCCCGAACTGAAGCATCATGTCGGACAAGCCCGCAAAGCTGTAAGCGGTGCTTGCGAACGTGTCGTTCTTGTCGAGCAGGGTCAGGCCTTCGTTGACCTGCATGAGCCGCATCATCTCGAACTGAGCGAGCAGGCCTTGTTGGGCCGCGCCGCCGGCTGCGATAATTTCGCGCAAACCTTCGATGCCGACCGTCCTGAGATTGGCGCGGTCGATGAGGCTAGCCGACGACATGGTGGCATTGTCGAAAGCAATGAGCCGGTCCCAAAGACGTTCCAAGATCGACTCGCCCCACATCATTTCGGTGATGGCCTGGAAGTAGGGAAGGTCGATGCCCGTGTATCTCAGCACTCGCGAGTGGTGAATGGTCTGTTGACCCGTTGCGGTCGCAGCCGACGGATCCAGCGACGCTGGGTTATTGACGATCTGATAAAATTTCGGCAAGCCCATGTCCGGACCTGAATCGATCACGGGAGTGAGGACTGGATTGAGTTGCCAACGATCGAAGACGACGATGCCTTTGAATTGGTCTTTGGCGATCGAATCCAAATTGAGCGGCGTGGATAGGTCCTGGCCTTCGATTTGAAGCACGCCGAGAGAGCCGCCGTAAAGCCTGCCCCACTTGATGTTCGACGCCATTGACTGCCAAATTTGCAGGCGAGACATGGCGTTGTAGAGGTCTTTCAAGTCCGAATCGTCTTCGTTGGTGGTGACCTCGATGCCGGCTCGGGTCATGTCCTCGGCCACGCAGTCGACCACCATGCCTACGATCCAAGAGCCTCGGTAAGCGGCCTCAAGCTTGATGCGGTTGCGCGTGACTAAGTTGAATTCGTAAGTACCGGCCGATAAAGCGTTATCGTTGTTCAGGCCTAAGCGGGAAACGAAATTATCGAAACCGTCTAAAGTCAGCATGCGCTCGGCTGCTTTATCCTGCGCACGAAACACTTTCATTGCATCGACTTGAATGGGTTTTGCGGGTTCAGACCCAGAACGGTTTTTGTTTCGATTCTTTCGACTCAAAGTCTTCTCCCCTCGGGCACTTTAATTCATCGTGCCCGCTAACTGCTCCCATTGCTTCAATTTGTTTCCAGCTTGCAGCATATCGTCCACGGCGTCAACGAGGGGATCCACCTGGTCGTCGAAGTCGTGGGAGTCGTCGGCCGTGAAGGCCTCGCACTCGGCGATGAAGTCGTTGGTGAACGAAGCGTTCTCGGGGACGCCGACTTGTCGGGCCTCGATGTAGGGAAGGGCATCCATCACGCGAGTCAACTTGTCCTTGTTGCGCTCGAGAGGTTCGATTGGAATATTATGCGGCGAGAGCTTCAGCGTCTGCACCAAGCCCGTGCCGCTGGACTTGTCTTCGACGACCATCTTTCGGCATTGCCCGAATGCTTCGACGTCGCGGGCTTTGCACTTCTGCCAGAACGCAATCGCCCGGCGTTGGAGTTCAGGTGCCTCCCATTTGCCTCGAATGAGATCGAGCAAATAGAGTTTGCCGTCGACACCTAAGCCCCACTCCTCGAAAACGGAGAAGTCGTTGGCCTCTTTCGTCTTCTGAGCCGTATCGGCAAAGACCTTACGCCACTTGATGCGAGGCAGCACCGCATAGCGATCGAAGTGCTCGCCCTTGATAATATTGCCGCCAAGCGCAATGGGGCTCTGCATGTACTGGCTCGAAAAGACGTGGCGCGAAATGCGGGCTCCGCTTTGGTCGGTCCCGTCCCCGCGCTCCATCGCCAGTAGTTGATCAATTGGTTCTTTATACGGCCAATACGAAAAACGGCCGTCAATCGTCTCACTCTTCGGGATCAAGGCTTGGTACTTGGGCAGGAGAGAGGCCACGTCGGCTTCTGTGAGCACTGCGGGGATACGGACGACGTCCCACTGCCCCTGAAGATTCCCGGCCCGTATAAAGCCCGCAGGGTCTCTTTCAGACAAACGCTGCATCACGAGGATGATTGGAGTATCCGGGTTGGCCCGTCGGGATTTGACGGTCGTCAGTAACTTACGATTGGCAGCGTCAACCTTAACGCGGCTGAACGCATCTTCGGGTTTAAGCGGGTCATCGATTAGGATGGCGCCCTGGAAGCCCTCAGCCATGTGACCGGCACGGAAGCCCGTGACCTGGCCACCGAGTGCGGTCGCGTAGACTCCACCAGCCGGGTGGCCGTCCACCAAAACGTTCCAGCGCTTCTTCGCTTTGGCGTCGTCGGCAATCTTGAGCGGCCAGAGTTGTTGGTACTCGTCACTCATGACGATCTCGCGCGCCGTGCTTGAATTGAGTGAGGCCAAGGTGTCTGAGCCCGAGAGGTGCAGGAAGCGCGCACGCGGGTTGATGGCCAGGCCGCGCGCAATCATGTTGATTACGACTAGCTCCGTCTTCGATGATCCCGGCGCCACCTCGATCACGACGTTCTTCTTGCGACCGGCAATGACGTCATCGACCGTGTCGGCAATGAGTTGATGGTGCCAGTTAACTATAAACTTGATGCCTTGCCGGGCCTTGAAGAAGTAACGCGAGAAAACCAAATGCGATTTCTCGCACCGATGCCGGGCAGCCGCTAATCGATACTCATCATCGACGGTGATCGCATTAGATATCTTTTTCGAGCTGTTCAAGCGCTGCCTTCAACTTCTCTTTATCGATCGTGGCGTTTAAGTTGGCATTGACGTTGTTCGACGTGACGTTGAGTTCGTCGGGAATCTTTCCGACGATCCGCTCAGCGATACGTTCGATGACGGCGTAGTCGCCGGCCTGCATGGCTTTGATGAATGCGCGCGCGATACCGACCTGAAGGGCGGATATTTTCGGGTCGTCCACCATGGCTTTCAGGTTATCTAAATTCCCAGTACATACCGCTTCGATGCATTCCCGATAGCTCTCAACCGTCAAGTTCTTGAGCGCGCGTGTGATGGGATTGTGAAGCCGGCCTCCTTGAGGGTTGCCGCTCACGCCCTTTTTGAACTTATAAGGCTCAGCCGCCTTGGGCAGCGGTTTTTTAGGCTTGGGCATCGTTCCTGCGATCTACCTGCGACGCAGCTTTTTTCCGCAGCTTCGTAACTAACGGCATCTTGTTCGGGTTGAGGAGCTTGGCCTTCTGGCCCGTGTACTTCTCCCAGCGCTCCACGATGACGTCACAGTAATGCGTGTCGAGTTCCATCAGGTAGGCCTTGCGGCCCATCGCTTCGGCCGCGATCAGCGTCGCGCCGCTGCCGCCGAAGAGGTCCAGGACGACACCACCTGCGGGGCAGGAGTTCTGTGTGGCTCGCTTAGCCAGCTCGACGGGCTTCTGTGTGGGGTGGTACTCGT